>ERZ780149.1957-NODE-1957-length-20439-cov-11.816277_pt1 | contig 20439 bp, 17 predicted proteins | sample MGYA00511367_ERZ780149 | MGnify/ENA primary metagenome ERZ780149 (study PRJEB29588, sample SAMEA2153852) | human gut metagenome | biome: human gut; feature: human-associated habitat; material: faeces | place: Denmark | collected 2008/2010 ... | reverse complement strand
TATTTGATTTCTATTGTAAAATTAAATATAAATATTTTGTAATTATAATAGTTTAGAAAAGGATAAACTATTTTTTAGTATATAAATTTGATAAAAAATAAGGAGGAGATATAAAAACATGACAATTGAAACAGAACAAAAGGATAAAGAGCAAAAAAGAAAACCACAAAGAAGAAGCTATAAAAGAGGGGAGGAAAACAAAACAGAAAATAAAAAGGCAAGAAGTAATAATAAAAAAGAAAGCATAAAGTTTGAATTTAAAAAAGAAAATTTAAAAATAATTCCACTTGGTGGGTTAGAAGAAATAGGAAAAAACATTACTGTTTTTGAATATGGAAATGAGATTGTACTAGTAGACTGTGGACTAGAGTTCCCAGAAGACAATATGCTTGGCGTAGATTTAGTAATACCTGATGTAACATATTTAGAAAGAAATAAAGAAAAAATAAAAGGTTTAGTAATAACACATGGACACGAGGATCATATTGGAGCTATACCATATATATTGCAACAAATTAATATACCAATTTATGCAACAAAATTGACAATAGGCTTAATAGAAAATAAATTGGAAGAACATAAATTATTAAGAAGTACAAAGCTAACAGTTGTAAATCAAGGCGAAACAGTAGACTTTGGCAATATTAAAGTGGAATTTATAAGAAGTTCACACAGTATTCCAGATGCTGTAATGCTTGCAATTCATACACCTGTTGGAACAGTAATACACACTGGAGACTTTAAAGTAGACTATACACCGATAGATGAAAAGGTTATGGATTTTGGAAGACTCGCAGAATTAGGAAATAATGGCGTTTTGGCATTGCTTTCAGATAGCACAAACTCTGAGAGAAAAGGATATACAATGTCAGAAAGTTCAGTAGGAGAAGTATTTGATAAGCTATTCTTAAACACAAAAAAGAGAATAGTTGTAGCAACATTTGCTTCAAATGTCCACAGAGTTCAACAAATTGTTAATTCGGCTGTTAAATACAATAGAAAAGTTGCAATTTGTGGCAGAAGTATGATTAATATGATAGAAACAGCAAAAGAATTGGGATATATAAACGTACCAGAAAATACATTTATAGATATAGATATGATAAAAAATTATACAGATGAACAATTGGTAATAATTACAACGGGAAGTCAAGGCGAAACAATGTCTGCACTAACAAGAATGGCATCTGGAGAGCACAAAAAAGTCTCAATTACACCAAATGATTTAGTAATAATTTCTGCAACTCCAATACCAGGAAATGAAAAATTTGTATCAAGAGTAATAGATGACTTAATGCAAATTGGCGCAGAAGTAATTTACAGCTCATTAGAGGACATACATGTTTCAGGACATGCTTGCCAAGAAGAACAAAAATTGATAATTTCATTGGTAAGACCAAAATTCTTTTTACCAGTACACGGAGAATATAGACAATTAAGAGCACACGCGGAAACAGCAAGAAAAGTTGGAGTAGATCCTAGAAATATATTTATGCTAGAAAATGGAAGGGTTTTAGAACTTAACGAAAAAGAAGCAAAATTGACAAATTCAGTACCATCAGGAAAAATATTGGTAGATGGCTTAGGCGTTGGAGACGTTGGAAATATTGTATTAAGAGACAGACAACATTTATCACAAGACGGATTAATAGTAATAGTAATGACAATGGATTCTTCGACAGGGGAAATAGTATCTGGGCCAGATGTAGTGTCAAGGGGATTTGTTTATGTAAGAGAGTCAGAGAACTTAATGGAAGATGTAAAAAGAGTAATAAGAGAAGAAGTAAAAAAATGCGAAGAAAAACGTATTAGAGATTGGTCAACAATAAAATCAGCATTAAAGGATAACTTAAGAGATTATATTTTCCAAAAAACAAAAAGAAATCCTATGATATTGCCAGTAATTATGGAGATATAACAATATAAAATTAGAGTGTCAAGGAAGTACATAGTTACTTCCTTGCAATAAAAGGAGAGTAAAATGGATTATAAAGATTTAGCAAATTTGATTTTTCCAAATGCAAAAGATATAAAATATTATGAGGAAAAATATCCAGAAAGAAATTTACCAGAAGGAGCAATAGTTACAAGATTTGCACCAAGCCCTACGGGGTATGTACATATTGGCGGATTGTATCAATCTCAAATTGCATGGAAAATGGCAGAACAAACAAAAGGAGTAGTATTTTTAAGAATTGAAGATACAGACCAAAAAAGAGAGGTTCAAGATGCGACAATAGGAATTGTAAATTCTTTAAAAGATTTTAAAATTGACTTTGATGAAGGAATGTTAAATGAACAAGAAGAAAAAGGCGCATATGGGCCATATAAACAAAGTTTAAGGAAAGAAATATATCAAGCATATGCAAAATATTTTATTGAAAATAATTTGGCATATCCTTGTTTTGCAACAGAAAAAGAATTGGAAGAGATGAGGGAAAAACAAGAAACGGCAAAAATAAGACCTGGGTATTATGGTGTATGGGCAAAGTACAGAAATTTGCCAATAGAAGAGGCAGCACAAAAAATAAAAGCTGGAGAACCATATATAATTCGTTTTAAATCAAGAGGAAATGAAGAAAAAAAGATAAGACATCAAGATTTAATAAAGGGAAAAGTTGACTTCCCAGAAAACGATCAAGACATAGTAATTATAAAAGCTGATGGATTACCAACATACCATTTTGCTCATTTAGTAGATGACCATTTAATGAGAACAACAGTAGTTATAAGAGGAGATGAATGGCTATCTTCTGTACCATTACATTTGCAATTATTTCAAGCAGCAGGATTTAAAGCTCCAAGATATGCCCATATTGCACCACTTATGAAAATGGATGAGGGTGGCAAAAGGAAAATAAGTAAAAGAAAAGATCCAGAGGCGGCAGTAAGTTATTACCATGAGCAAGGAATTCCACCAGAAGCGGTTTGCGAATACTTGTTAAATATAGCAAATTCAAACTTTGAAAGTTGGAGAAAAGCTAATCCTTTAGCCGATTTAAAAGAATTTGAGTTGCAATTTAACAAAATGGGTGTAAGTGGAGCACTTTTTGATATGGTTAAGTTACTGGATATATCTAAAACAATAATATCAAGATTTGATGCAGAAAAAGTATATAATGAAACATTAAGTTGGGCTACAAAATATGATAGTGAATTATTAAAACTTCTTGAAAATAAGGAATATGCATTAAAAATAATAGGAATAGAAAGAGGAAATGCAAAACCAAGAAAAGACATCTCTAAATGGTCAGATGTAAAAAATTCTATTATATATATGTATGATGAAGAATTTTTAAAGGATGAAGGAAAATATGAGCTTGCAAAAATTGACAATAAAGAAGAAATAAATAAAATCTTAAAACTGTACATAGAAAAATATTTTAACTTTAATGATGACAAACAAACGTGGTTTGATAAAATCAAAGATTTAGCAGAAGAAATGGGATATGCAAGAGAAGTTAAAGAATATAAGCAGAATCCAGAAAACTGGAAAGGTCATGTGGGAGACATAAGCACAGTATTAAGAGTTGCTTTAACTAAAAGGCAACAGACACCAGATTTGTATGAAATAATGCAAGTTCTTGGCAAATCAAGCATAGAAAAAAGAATAGCATTATTTGTAAAATAAAAAGGGATGAAATAAAATGGATTACAATATAGGCGATATAGTAAAAACAAAAAAGCAACACCCATGTGGAAGCAAAGAATGGGAAGTAACAAGAGTAGGAGTAGACTTTAAATTAAAATGCATAGGCTGTGGACATGTAGTTATGTTGCCAAGAGAAAAAGCACTAAAAGCCATAACAAAAAAGATGGAAAAAGGCGCTAATTAACACAATTTTTGGAAAAATGTTGACTGAAAGCGAAAATAGTGCTATTATTAATTTGATGTTAAAATATGGGCGAAAGCCAATGGGGGTGTTATATATGAGTGATAGATGCGGAAACTGTAGCAAATATGATGGAAAGTATTGTGACGAAGATGGAAAACTTCATGACAGCAATGACTCTTGCAGAGACTACGATCCAGAATAAATGGTTACATTGACAAATTATGACAAAAAAGCTTGATTTTTTAACAAAAATCAGTTATAATTTAATTAGATAGTTAATTTTATTATAATTTATTATAGGAGGAGAAAATATGAAAAATAAAACTTTAAAAATAATTGCTGTTTTACTTATTGCTATAGCATTAGTTACATTAACAACAACAATAGTAAGAGCAAAACCAGAAGCACAACCAGGAGCAGGAGCAGGAGAAGGAGCAACAGACGACGGATTTCAAAACATAACAGCACAAAATCCAGGAAACTCTGCTACAACGATATCAAATACAGCTGGAAAAATACTATACATTGTAAGAATAATTGGTATGGCAGTTGCTGTAATTATGCTAACAATACTTGGTATTAAATATGTTGCAGCATCACCAAATGAAAAAGCGGATTACAAAAAAGGTATGACAGTATATGTAATAGGTGCCGTGCTATTATTTGGAGCTAGTTTGTTACTTGGCGTTATTCAAAATTTTGTAAATGGAACTTAACAGCCAAAATAGTTTAAATTGCACTAAAAAAGCTATTAAAATTAACTATTAATTTTAATAGCTTTTTTGCATTAAAAATAATTATTCAATAAAATTAGTTTAAAGAATACTACATTAACTAATTCACGTAAATGGGTGGTGAGAAATATGAAAAAGTTCATAGCAGTTTTAATAGTGACAATATTAGTAACCTTTTGTTTATGCAACTGCATATATGCAAGTAGCATTACAGAGTCAATGAGAAATCTTTGGAATAAAAATAATAGCTCTGCATCAAGTATAAGAAAGATGGGAGGAAAAGTGTTGTATGTTACACAACTTATTGGATATGCGGTAGCTTTAATAACACTTACGATACTTGGAATAAGATATATGTATTCGTCTACAAATGATAAGGCTACAATTAAAGAAAAATTAATGGCATATGTAATAGGAGCAGTTATTCTATTTGGGTTTAGTACAGTGCTGGGCATAATAAATTCATTCATAAGTGGAATTAATGTATAGTATAGCAAAAGCTGAAAATATTATTTCCGTAGAAGAATAAAGAAAATTATTACAAAAAAATAACGATAATATATTTTTTATATTACATAGATAAAAGTCTTGAAAAATATGTAGAAAAACGTTATTATATATATAATAGTGTAAAATAGAGGTGATATTATGAAAAGCAAAATGTTAGTTAGAATTATTTTAATATTATTTGTACTATTTATACTTATACAGCCGTTTCAAATATCATATGGTGTAGATATAGTAAAAGAGGCAAGGGATTGGTTTATAGCGGCACGCAATGGTGAACAAATATTTAATCCGGATGACATTGCAAGCGCAATTGCTCCAATTTCTCAAATACTATTTGCGGTGGGATTAGTAGTATTATTTGTAGTAGGAGTAGTAATGGGAATTAAATTTATAACTGCAAGTCCGGAAGAACAAGGTAAAATAAAAGGACAACTAATAGGACTTGCAATTTCAGCAGTAGTTATATTAGGAGCATATACAATTTGGAAATTAACATATGATCTTATGGACGATATTATAACTACCTCACAAGTTGTTATAAATAATGACGAGTATGGTAGAATTGCATAACAAAAGAGAACAAAAATATCTTTAAGATATTAAGGAGGAATAATATGGGAACATATAATGTACCACGTAATTTAAGAGGAGAAACAAGAATTCTAGTAATATTTACATTAAAATCGTTAGCAACAACAGGGGCTGGAGTATTAATTGGCCTTCTGTTCTTTTACTTTTTTTCTCTATTAAAATTAAAAGGACTAGGGATTGGATTTATAATATTTTTTGCACTTATTGGTTTTGTTATTGGCAGATTTAATGTGCCAGTTATTGCACAAATACCAATAACAAAGAAAATAGGTGGTATTCCATTGGGAGAGATAATTTTAAGATATATAAAATTCAAAAAGAACAAGAAGATATATACATATACAAAGGAGGAAAAGTAAGCATGGACAATGTTTTAACAATGTTAGTAAGTATATTATTCATATTAATATTCTTAATAGTGGTATGTGCAATAATACTATATTTTCTAAAAATAAAAAAGAAACAGTCGAATAAAGAAAAAAATAATGAAGAATATTCGGAGTCTACATCTACGCAGAGTTCATCAGGAATAAGAATGGAAAATGTAAAAAAATTCTTGAATTTTGATGAAATAAAAAATAATATGATAATAAGAAATGGAAGAACGCAATATTTAATGGTTATACAATGTCAAGGTGTAAATTATGACTTGCTTTCAGAAGAAGAAAAAGTGGCTGTAGAAGAGGGATTTGTTCAGTTTTTAAACACCTTAAGATTTCCAATACAATTATATGTTCAAACACAAAGCTTAAATCTTGAAAATATAGTAGATGAATATAAATCTAAAATACATGTAATAGAAAATGACATAAAAATATTACAAAGAAAAATAAATCAAGCTGAGGCGTTAAGAGATACAAGAACAATTGAAAAGCTGAGATTTGAATTGAAAAGAAAGACAAATGTATTGGAATATGGAGCAGATATAACAAATTATGTGAGTAGATTAAGCCTTAACAAAAATGTGTTAAAACAAAAAACATATATAATTGTTACATATTATACAAGCGAATTTAATGGAAATAACAAATTTAATAAAGAAGAAGCAGATAATATATTTTTCTCAGAATTGTATACAAGAACAAAAATGGTACTAAGAGCAATTGGTTCAGCAGGAGTAACTGGAAGAATACTTGATTCGGAAGAATTAGCAGAGTTACTATATGTAGCATATAATAGAGATGATGCAAACATGCTACCATTTAGTAAAGGAATACAAACTCAATATGATTCATTGTACACAACCGGAAAAGATGTGTTAAAGAAAAAAGCAGAATTAATTGATGAAAAAATAGAAGAAGAAGCAGTCAACTTGGTAACAGAAAGTATAGAAAAAGCTGATGAACAAATAAGAGAAGAGCAACAAAAAATGGAAGAAGCAATAATTAAAAGGGCACAAGAACTTGCGGAAGAACACAAACATCAAATGACGAATCAATTATATAAAAAGACAAAAGAACAAATTAATAAAAGGGGCAGAAAACCAAAAACAGATAAGTCAACAGCTACGGAAGAAGGAAAATAACATAAGAAAAGAGGAGGAAAAATTCATGAAATTTAAAAAACAAAATGTACAAGAACAAAAAGAAGAATTTAATTTGGATGAACAGCAAATTGAAGAAAAGAAAAGTTTTTTAGAAAAGAATAAGAGGACTCTAAAAGATTTGATAGCCCCAGCGGGAATAGATGCAAGCCAGTTAAACCATTTAGAAATAATAACAAGCAAAACAAGATATGCCAGAAGCATGGTAGTAGCAACAATACCAAGAATGTGTACCTTCCCAGAATTTTTGAGAGGAATGTATACTTTTGGAGATATTAATGTGTCAGTTTTTATAAACCCAATAGCAGAAAACATATCTCAAACTGAGTTAAATAGAACAATAAATGAATTGGAATCAGAAAGAGTTGTTGCACTTGATAGAGGAGATATTAATAGAGAAAGAATATTGGCTCAAAAAAGAATAGAGGCAGAAGAACTAAGAGACGAGATTGCAGCAGGTTTTAATAAACTGTTTGAAACATCAATGACATGTACGTTATTTGCATATAGCCTTGAGGACCTGGATAAACAGACGGAGTTGCTTTCGGCTGAAATGGCTAAAACAATGATAGGTTTAAGACCAGCATGGGCAATGCAGGAAGAAGCCTTTCAAACTAATATGCCATTTTGTGAAAACAAAGTTAAAGAAACACATACATTTGATAGAAGGTCTATGTCTACAGTATTTCCATTCTTTTCATCAGATATAGGACACGAGCAGGGTATACCACTAGGATTTAATAGGCAAACAGGACTTCCAATACTATTTGATAACTTTAGTCCGACACTTACTAACTACAATATGGTTATATTTGGAAAATCTGGTGCTGGTAAAGGTGTTACAATAAAAACTTTAACTGCAAGGTCATCAGTATTAATGGGAATAGAAAGCTTGGCTTTAGATGCAGAAGGTGAGTATGGGGTAGTTGCAGAAGCACTTGGTGGAATAAATGTTACAATAAGTCCTAATTCAAAGACAATAATAAACTTATTTGATGTTGAGATAGAAACATTTAAGGATGAAATAACAGGTAAAGAAAGAAAGATGTTAAGTATAGAAAATAAAGTAGAAGACGTAACTCAAGCTTTACTAACAATGGCAAGAGGTAGTACAAGAAGCCAAGAAGTGAACGAACTTACAAAACAAATAATAGCAGAAGCAATAGCAGAAGAATATACCCGTTGTGGAATAACAAATGATGTAAATAGTTTATATAAAAATCCAAATGATAAAGTCAAAACAAAAAAAGATATGCCAACAATAGGTTCATGGTATAAAAGAATACTTGAAAATGCTGAAAAAAATAATAACCCAGATTATAGGTTCCATTATAGTTATTTAATAAAGGTTATGAAACAATACATAAGAGAATATGACGGACAGATGGCGTATTTTGATGGACAATCTACATTTGACTTGTTAGATGATGTACCATTTATAAATTTGGACATATCACAATTGGAAGAAAGATTTGCAAGACCACTTGCACAACAAATATTACTATCTTGGATTTGGGAAAAATATGTTAAGAAAAATAGTGAAGACAGATCAAAAGCAAAAAAGAAAAGAGTGTTAATAGATGAAGCTTGGATGCTTTTACCATACCCAGAGGCAGTAGACTTTTTAAACACAATGGCAAGACGTGCGAGAAAGAGAAATGTTTCATTAGCAGTTATGTCACAAAAATTTCAAGACTTTTATGAAAAACCGGAGGTACAAGCAGTACTTACATCATCAGATACAAAACTATTTTTAGCACAAGATAAATCAGAAATTCAATATATAAAAGAAGTGTTTAAACTAAGCGAAGGAGAAGCATACTTTTTAACAACGTGTAATAGAGGAGAAGGACTACTAAAGGTTGGGGAAGATACGGCAATAATAGCAATTCAACCAACAGCCAAAGAGTTTGAATTTGTTGAAACAAATATGAATAAATTAAGAGGAAATAATTAAAAAACAGATAGTGTAAAGTAATCTATGAAAAATGCAGGGGCGATTTTAATCGCCCGCACTTCGAAGAAATTACTAAAAAAAACATGAAAGGGGGATTTATATGAAAAAGTGTATATCTATTATATTAGTATTCACTATTTTAATAAATGCCCTTTTACCTAATTATATATTGGCGGGAAAAAATGGAGACAATTATAGTGATGTGACATCAAGTAAAGACGAAAAAGCAGGCAAAGAAACAGTTGATAAAATTATGGGTGATGGAACAGTAAGCGTTCCGACAGAGGCTGGTTCAACTGATAAAGAAGTAAATGAAAAGGCGAACTTTGGCGGATGGATAGCAAGTATTATAGTAATTATTTTCTTCCCACTTGTATATACAGTAAGAATTTTAGTCACAATTGTAGCTCCATCAACCGTAAAAGAAGGTACATTATTAATACCATGGTTTACAATACAGGGTATGCTAACAGATAAAATTGATTTAGTAAATGCAAACATATTCAATGCAGAGACATCCAATAAAGCAAACAATGTAATAAAACAGAATGTACAAAAATGGTATTATGCAATTTGGGTAATGTCAATAATTTTAAATATGGTAGTATTAGTATATATTGGTATAAGAATGGCAATGTCTACTGTTGCAGATGAAAAAGCAAAATATAAAAGCCAACTTATTGCATGGTTTCAGAGTATAGTATTATTATTTGCAATGCATTTTATAATTAGATTAATATTCTTTGTTGGAAAAATATTAGTAGATATGCTGACAGTAATTTTAAATGGTATTATAGAAAATGTACTAAGTGGAGAAGACATAAAAAACATAGATTTATTAATATTTGACTCACTTGGACAGGTTTTGCTAAAACCAAGAGGATGGAGGCCCATAGAAAGTTTTCTGTGTTATATACTATTAATGTGTTACCAAATAAAATTCTTATTAATGTATTTAAAAAGGTTTTTTGTGATTAGCTTTTTAGTAATAATTTCACCACTAGTAACAGTTACATATTCAATTGATAAAGTTGGAGATGGAAAAGCACAAGCTTTTCAAATACTACTTAAAGAACTAATAATGAATGTCATGTTACAACCAATGCATTTGTTTTTATATGCTGTGTTAATGGGATTTGCAACCAATATCATAAGAGAGATTCCGTTATTTACAATATTACTATTAATAGGTGTTGGAAGAGGCGAAAAAATTATAAGAAAAATATTAAAGATGTCACAAAGTGCAACAATTGAAGACAGTTTAACATTAAAAAAAGGAAAGGGTAAAAAATAAGAAATAATATGGAAAAAGAAAGAAAAGTAAAAAAAATAATTGTAATTTTAGCAATTTTGCTTATTATAATCTTAACTATTACATATTATGTTTTTAAAGAAAATGAACGTAAAAAGAATACAGAGGAATATTATGCTAACAAAGAATATAACTCTAAGGAAGACTTTAATACAGTAGAAGAGGTATTAGTATTTAAAGGCGTTAAATTTATAAAACAAACTAAATCATCTGATGATAAATATCTTGCAGACATATATGTTAAACTTAATCAACCATTATATACAGAAGAAGAAGATAATGAACAGTTTTACACAAATATGATAGTACTTTTGGCATATGTACAAAAATACAATAATTTCAGAGTTATAGATGAGGAAAACGAAATAACTTTAAGTGTGTTTTGTAATTCTAAACAGCAAACCGTAACAACTATAGCAGTAAATGGAGTAACGAATTATTGGAATATTAAAAGAAGAGAAACAGCTATAGCACAAATAGAAGGAGTAATTAAAACAGATTTAAATATACAATCAGACGAGATAAATAAATTAATAAAAAACGAATGGAGAAGAAATAAGCTAGATATAGAAGTACAAAAAAATAAAACAGGAACTTATGAAATCTTTACGGAAAAAGGATTAGAAATAAGAACAGTATATAAAAAGGTTTTTAATATAGTTTTTACAAAACAATACAATAAATCAGTTGTAAATAATATAAAGCCAGGAACAGACCTTAACAAAATAGTAGAAATCTTGGGAGAACCAATATATGGTTCCTCAACCATAGGAATTATGGGATACAAGAGTAGTGAAATATACATATTTTTTACTCAAGAAGATATTTCAGTATATAGAGTGGAAAAAGAATATCAAAATTTAGAAGACTTTTTTACACTAATAGAAAAATTTGAAAGGGATAAAAATATAAAAGATTTTGTAAACGGGGTAACAGATATATGGCCAGACTATGATATATATGACTGGGGTACTAATTACATTGACTTAAGATATACATTAAAAGGAATTAAAATTCAATTTAATGTATCAAATGCAAATGGAATGATTTATGACAATAACTATACAGTAGAAATAAGAAAAGGGTTAACTGTACAAGACATAAAAAATGATATTAGCAAATTACCTAAATATACACATTTTGAAGAAGAAAGTGGAATATGGGAGATAGAATCTCAAAGATATTACGATAAAACAGAAATAGAAGAAGATTATGAAGAATAAGAGATGCAGAAAGGAGGCATAATTACATGAAAATTATTAAAAAAACTATTATTATAATTGAAATAATTATTTTATTAATTATGTCTCTATTGAATACTGTTTCAATATCAAAAGCAAGTATACCAGGATATGAATTAACAGATGAGGAAAAGCAAATAGAAGTAGGCAAATGGATAAGAGATTTTGCAATAAACTTTACAAATGCAGCTAATAATGTGAAATATGGAGAAATTACAGGTGCAAAAGATAATAAATATTATCAGGACTCGTCATATACTTCTAATCAAAAACAGTTAATTATGTATAGCATGAACTATCAAAGACTTACAGCATATAATTACTTCTTAAAGGGAAGTACACAAATGGCATATAAGTTCTACAAAAGTGGATGGCTACTTCCAAGTGATTGGTATATAACCTCTAACCATAAACTAGCATTTGACTGTTCTTCATTTATAAGCTTTCTATATAAATATACAGCAAATATAAATTTATGCGAACAAACCGATCCCTCTTCTACTGGATATATGCATAAGCATTATGACAAAAGTCATAATAAAAATAACTGCTCTTGTGGTTGTATATATGTAGGAAAACTGCAAGGGATAAGTAATAGTGAATTAAGGGCAGGTGACATCATACTTGAAGAAGGACATGTTATGATGTTTAATAAGGCTGTAACCAATGAATATGTAAAGGTAATAGATTGTGGTGTGGGAACAAAAGAGTATCCTAACATAGGGATAGGTACAGAAAAAAAACGTAGTAGAAGTGGATTAGTAACTAAAAATGCAATAATAATACGTATTAGTGAATCAAAAGCAGTTGATATATATGACAGGTGTGTTAATGATAGAGCATATTATAATAAACACTTTACAATAGCTTCTATAACCTTCCCAGGGGAAGTAGGAGGAACTACCCCTACAGATCCATCAACCCCTTCAGTTCCAACAGAACCTTCAAATCCATCAGAGCCAAGTGAGCCACAGCCGGAGCCAGAAGCAGAGTATGAATATGATATTTCTCAGGAACAAAATGGAGACTGGGGTAAAGCTGACTTTTTTTACTATAATGGTTTACCAAAAAAACTAGAAGTAAGTTATCATGAAAGTTTCTTAAAAAAACTTTTTGAGGTATTAAGTAGCATCTTAGATTATTTACTTGGAATAGGCTTTTTAGCAATAAAAATACAAGTAGTAGGTTGGGTAGGAATAGCTGCTAAGGTAATAAATAATGTTGTGGTTAAAATTGAAGGAGGATTAAAAACAACAGAAAATGGATTAATAGATATTAGTGATATAATATTTAATAGAATACCAATTTTGGATATAGATTTCTTTAACTTTAAAAAAGCTGGTGGAAAAATAATAGATTCAAGTAGCATTATATATAAATTAAGAAAAACAATATCACAATGGTATTATGCTCTATTTATTGTTTGTGCAATAGGTTTACTATTAACACTTATATATATTGGAATAAGAATGGCAATATCTACAATTGCAGAGCGTAAGGCTAAATATAAAAGAATGCTACAGAATTGGATTCTCAGTGTTGTAATATTGTTTACTTTACATTTTTTCATGGTAGCAGTTATATACATAAATCAAGCTGTTTTAGACATAATGGCAATAGCTTCTGGAGACCTTGCAAATTTAGATACAGAGCTATTTGGAATGATTATGCAGTTAAAAGCTTCTGCGTCAATACCAGGTACAATTGTATTTGTTGCATTAGTAATATATTCAGTTAAGTTTTTGTTAATATATTTTAAGCGTTTGCTTAATTTAGCAATATTAACTCTTATTGCACCTGTTATAGCGATAGCATATTCCATAGACAAAATAAAAGATGGAAAATCCCAATCCTTAGGTGCATGGATGAAAGAATATGTATATAATGTTTTTTTGCAAATGATACATGCTATAGTTTATGCGATATTTATAGGATTTATATTTGATATAATTAGAAATGGTGGAGGGTTTGATTTAATACCTAATATAGTATTAATATTGGTAACATTTAATTTTATGCTTAAGGCAGACGAAATAATGAGAAAGATATTTAGAATAGAAGGCGGAAGTAGCGATGTTGGTGATATCGCATCACAAACCTTAAAAGGAGCAATAACTGGTATAACAGGAGCATCAATTGCTGGAAAAGTTGTAAAAGGATATATATCTGGTGTTGGAAAAGTTGCAGGAAGCGCAGCAACAAAAGCAGCAGAGTTAGTAGGAACTGCAGGACTATTAGGTACAAAATATAAAAATGCATATAAAGCAGATAGGGAAGAAAGTAATGCAATAAAAACGCCTGCAAGAGAAGACTATAATCAGGCGAGAGAAACATATGCAAGGGCAAGGAGAGCCGAAGAAGCAGCTAAAAACGCCTATACAGGAGCAGTACTTCAATCAAGCCAAATGGGAAATCATTTTATTGATAATAATTATATAGAAAGAAGAAGACAAGAATTAGAAATGGCAAGACAAACAGCAGCACAAGCTAAACAGAGATTTGAATCTTCAAAGAGAAATTATGGGATAGCAAAACAACAAAGTAAAAAAATAATGGGAAGAACTGCAGGTGTTGCAAGAGCAGAAGCCAGCGTAAATGTTGAAAAATTCAAGAAAAACTTAAAACATCAAATGAAATATGTTGGTAAGGATATTAAATCTGGAGCTACAATAGTAACAAAATATGTTAATGCAACATTAGCAATACCTTTTATGGCAGTAAGTCCCAAAGTAGGAATGACTATGCTATTTAGTGGTGTTGTAGGAGGAGGAAGACTTAAAAGACTTAATGCATCAATAAAGGGGTATAAAAAAGCATTAAGCAAAGAACAACCACCTAAAGAGGTAATGGATAAATTTATATCAGACTATAAAAAGAAGAACAATGGAAGGGAACCTTCACAAGACGAAATAAATGATTTTATAAAAAAATATCAAGACAAGCAAATAAAAAGATATAAACTTACATATATAACTAGTTCTGCACTTACATTAGGATTAACAGATGAACTGCTAGAACAAGTTGAGATAAATAGAAAAGACAAGAAAAAAGAAGATAAAAAAGTAAAAGCTGGAAACGAGGCGGTTTGCACAGCTAGACAAGCAGAAATGATAATAAGCGCAAAAATACAAGAACTTAAACAAGAAGATAAAGAAAAAAGGCAAAACGAGTATGATACAAATCCAATTCAAGATGCCCTAGATGATGCAACAAGAAAAGAATTAAAACAAAAAATGAAAGAAGCATTTGAAAGTAATACATCAAAAGAAGCAATAAAGAAACTTGTAAAAGAAAAGTCGAAGAATAACTCACTAAATGCAGATGAAATACGTAATATAATGCAAGATTTGGGATTAGAAGTAGATGAAACTTCAATTGCAGATTTTGAAAAAGCGGGAGACAAAAGTGTAGATGCAATTTCAAATTACATATATAATGGAATAAAAGAGAATAGACATAATAGTGCAGGGATGAAAAGATATGCTGAGGTATTTGAACAAATAGAAATATTAAAGGATGCAAATGACAAAATAAAAGAAGTTCTAGGAAAATCTTTATATGGAAATGTGGATGATTTAATAGACACGATAATTAATTTATAAAAAATTGGAGTGGATGCAAATGAAATTTAAAAAATTAATAACATGGATGCTAATATTTTTAATGCTTTTTAATTTTTTAACTGGTACAATAAGTTGCAAGGCAACAGATGAAGAAGAAAGTAAAGAAGCTAATGAAGAAATGGAATTTATTCGAGGTGCAACAGATGTACTTTTGAAGGGAGTAGATGGACTTATAGGTGTTTTAACATGGACAACAAGGGTCAAGTGGCTTCTAATTCCATATGCAGTGCAACAACTTACTAGTTTGGTAGCATATTCGGAAGGATTTACAGATGGATGGGAATTCGCAGCTGTAACACCTGCTCATATATTATTTAATAAAATTAATTTAACAGATATTAATATTTTTGAAATGGAACCGTCCAGAGGAAAAGCTATTAAAACAATACGCAGTAATATTAGAAAATGGTATTATGCAATGTTCACTCTAGCAGCAATAATACTATTATGTATTTTAGTTTACATAGGCATAAGAATGGCTATTTCAACAGTAGCTGAAAAAAAAGCTGTTTATAAAAACTGGCTAATGAATTGGTTTGTGAGCCTTATATTACTGTTTATGCTACATTTTATTATACGAGGAACCATTTATTTAAATGGTCAATTAGTAAAAATATTTGAAAAGGCAGAAGTATCAGAAATGAGCTATTCTATTGCTAATTTTGTAACTGTTACAGGCAAGCTAATAATAAAAACAATGAATCCATTTGCAACCGTAGGATGGGCTGCATTATGTGTATATATATGTTTGGTAATACTCACAATAATGTTTTTAATAATGTATATAAAGCGTATGTTAACTATTTCATTTTTAATAATAATAGCTCCATTAATAACTATAACTTATTCAATAGACAAGTTAGGAGACAATAAATCACAAGCATTAGATACATGGTTAAAAGAATTCATTTATGGAATATTAATACAGCCATTTCACTGTATAATATATTTGGTATTTGTTTCTCAAGCAATTGATTTATGTAGTACAGGGACGCTGGCAAGTATGCTGTTGGCAGTAATGATGATGTTTTTCATAATGAAAGCAGAAGGTATAGTTAGAAAAATATTTGGATTTGAAAAAGCTAGTTCAGCTGCAACAGGTGCTATGGCAGGTGCGGCATTAATGTCAGGAATTAACGGAATTAAAAGTATGGTTGGAAAAGCACAAAAAGTTGGTGCGCCAGTTACAAAAGCAAAAGACCGCTCAGGTGGAAATTCAGGAGGTTCAGGAGGCTCAGGAGGCTCAGGAGGTTCAGGAGGCTCTGGAGGCTCTGGAAACTCAGGTGGATCAGGAGCAGGCAGAACAAATGGAACTAGAAACAAGAACACGCCAAATGTTACATTAAGAAACAATAAAAGAGAAAACAAAAAGAAAGGAAAAATTCAACAGGCAATTGAGAGTGCTTCAAACAGTATAAAGGGATCAAAAATTGGACAAGTGGTTAAACAAGCTTCAGATACAGTAAAAGATACAGGTGTTGCTAAACTTTATAACAAAGCAAAAACTCTTGAAGGAAAATATATAGACAATGCTAAAGTACAAAGTAGCTTAATTGGAGCTATGGTAGGCGGTATGACAGGACAGGGAGCTATAGCGGGCGCAACGATGGGATATGGAATAGGAACGATAATACAAAAGAAAAGAGAAGATAGAAAGAATATTAAAGAAGGAACAGAGGCTGTAAAAAATGCATATTGTAATTATCAAGAAAGTTCAAGACTTTCAGATGAGCAAATGACTGCATATACAAATGAGTTATTAAATGATCCAGAAAAATTAGATGACATGCAACAAATAGATGGAGAAAGTATAGAAGAATGGAAAAAAAGAACAAAGAGAAGCACAGAATATGATTACCAGTGGAATGACAGGATGATGTATGCAAAATCTCTATATGCTTTACAAAATAGCTATCAAAAATCTGGAGTTGATGGAGATGATGCAAATGATAAGATAGCTGATACAATAAGAAAATTGCAACAATCTAGTGTAGATCCATATAGACAACAACCTATACCAGATCCTTGGGAAGACCCAAATACAGATGTGTCTGATTAAAAGGTAGGTGAAAAAAATGAGCAATAGTTCAATTGATAATAAACTTAATGAAATAAATGATAGAAACAGACAAAATCCACAAAATGAACCAGATGAAGAAGAAAATATGTCTGGATTTGAAAAGGGAAGATTAGCAGCACTTAATGCAAAATATGAGGATGATGATGAACCTAAAAATCAAAATGGGAATGATGGAGGCTCTGAAGAAGAAGAAGCTCCGGAAGATGAAAATGATGAAGAAGACAATGATGATGATAATGATGAAGATAAAGACGACGACGACGATGATGATGATGACGATAATGACAAAGAAAATGATAATGATGATAAAAATAATGACAATGAAAACAATAATAAACCGAATGAAAACGAAAATAAACCAAATGATAAAAATTCAGATGATAAAGAAAACAGTGATAAACCGGACAGCAAAGAAAATAAAAAAGAAAAAGATAGTAAAAATCAAAATAATAAAGAACCACAGAGCCCGACTGATAATAAAAAACCAGCAGAAAAACCGCAAACTCCAAAAGCAGGACAAGCAGGCGCAAAGGAAGGCACCAAGCAGGCAGGAAAAGAAGGAGCAAAGCAGGCAGGAAAAGAAGGAGCAAAGCAAGCAGGAAAAGAAGGAGCAAAACAGGCAGCAAAAGAGGGGGCAAAAGCTGCAGCAAAAGCGGGAACAAAAGTTGCTGCAAAAGCGGGGATAGCAGCATCTCCACCAGTTTTAATTGCTATACTTGTAATAGTAGCGATAATCTTTTTAATAGGCGTTATAAGTTTTTTCAGTATTATGGGTGATATGATAATAGGAAAGATAAAAGGTTTTTTACAAGGTGTGTGGGACGCTTTAGAAACAGTATTTACAGGAGACCAAGCAGAGGCAAAGATAAATGATGAACAGGTGAAAAATGCAGCATCATATTTAGAACAAATGGGGTATGATTTGGTAGGAATGGGTTTTGTAAAAACAGAGTATAATACTACAAACAAAAATGAGGGAGAACCGTGGAATAAGTGGTATAACGAAAATGGAGAGCTTATAGAAGAAGGTTCATCTAATAAAAAAGACCTTATAGAGAGGGATACTACTGAGGATGAGGCAGAAGGAGAAAAAAGTGGAGCCGAACAAAAAGATCCAATAAATAAAATAAAGTCAGAACCAATAAGAAAGTATTTAGTAGCATCACTTAGGTCATATATAAATGGAACATATGGTGGAATGGTAGTGCAAGAAGGACATGAAAATGATGGACTTTGGGATACAATATTTGACAATATTGCATTTAATTCGAAAGAACATACTTTAACAGTAACTAAAGGTGATACACATGTAAAGGTAAACCTTGAATCATGGACTGCAAAATATGGAATGGCATATGAATTTTTAGTGTGTCTACACATAGGTACGCTTGCTCCAGAATTTGTTATGGAATTAGCAGGAGATGCAAATGACAGAGTAAAAGTTGTTGTTAATTTTTATGAGCAAGAGCGGAATAAGAAAATTTGACTGGACGGAAAATGGAAAAACAGTTATAAAAGATGTAAAAGCTAAAATATTAAATAACATTAGTGGTAACGGACAAGACCAAGAAGTTACAATAAATTGGGATAATGGAAAAGGCTCAACAACATTTAGTTCTGCATTTGTAAATTATATGTTGGACAGTACAATTGAAAAGGGAAGAACTATGGGATACCCATATATTGTAAGTGTCAAAAATAACTGGTTTAGAGATTTAGTATTTAAAGATGATAATAGTGAAATTAACTGCTATGAGACAACAGAACCTGTTGAAAGAATAATTTCAGAGGAATGGTGGAAGGAAGGAAAAGGAAAAGTCGATTCTATAGCTGATTTTGCTATGGAGGATTTAGATAAACATTTAAAAGTGTATTACAGCTTTAGTTCAGGAATTAAGCAAACAAAGCTTCCGTACTATGTAGACAAATGTCCCAAAATTATAGATCTTATTAATAAAAACAAGTATCATATATTTAAAGGAATGTATAGTAATAGCGAAGATATAGAGAAAGCTAAACAAAATGTTGACCCAAATAATTTACCATATTATACAGATAAAAGAAATATAAATTGGTTTAGTTCTATAAATAGTGGAATTCAATTATTGCAAGAAGTAGAAACAGAACAAGCAGAATATAATTTAAGGGATTTAAAAGAAATATTAGCTTACTATAACTTCGATTTAGAAGAAGAGAGCGAATACAGCCAAGCAACAGACAAGGAAGCATTGGCTGAAATGATTGAAAAAGGAAATATGTATAAGGATTGGAGAAATAGAGTAAGAGGCTGGGTAATACTAGATGGGGAAGGAAATGTTATTGAAAAAGGAGAAAACTCACAAGTTAAGCCAAATGAATATGGAACTGATGACTGGTCAAAGTATATAAATAGAGGAATAATAGAAGATGTAGAAGACTATATCCCAACAGCTAATACATCTACTTTAGATGACTTGAGTATGAATATAGCTGCAAGGAGTATAGGAAGCACAGGTTTTAATTATGGAGAAAATGTTTGCTCAACTTGTAATGGAAAAGTTGTAGCAGTGGATGATAATACTATAACTATTAAATCAGATGAAGGAAATTTAATACATATATCTAATATTTCTACAAATGCAAATATGAAAATTGGAGATGTTGTTTATGTAGGCCAGCAAATAGCAACAACTACAGAAAAAGATATAAATGTAATATTAAGAGACAAATATCATAATACATTAGATGCGCAAAAATATATAGATACATCAGTATTAATAGATCAATTTGCATAAACAAAGGAGTGAAACTATTGTCAAAATATAAAATTATAGTAAGTATATTAATCTTAATAAATATAATAATGGGAATATATATAATGTTCTTTATGAAAAAAACGCCTACATACACATTGCAACAATATGCAGAACAAATGGGATATTTTGATTCATATAGAGATATTAAAATAATATATTTTGATAATTATAATCTATATCTTTTACATACTCTATTAGCTTTTCTTCTTTAATTATT
>ERZ780149.1940-NODE-1940-length-20600-cov-4.092091_pt1 | contig 20600 bp, 21 predicted proteins | sample MGYA00511367_ERZ780149 | MGnify/ENA primary metagenome ERZ780149 (study PRJEB29588, sample SAMEA2153852) | human gut metagenome | biome: human gut; feature: human-associated habitat; material: faeces | place: Denmark | collected 2008/2010 ... | reverse complement strand
GATTCGAAAATCCAGCATGAGATATTCTCCTTTATCCATAGAAAATATTTATTGTTATATAATATTATATAATTTTATCAAATGAATAGCAAGTGCTATAATATGAGTCATGCGCATGTCTTAATTCAAAATGAGAAAAGAGGTAAAACCATGAACCTTGGAGTGATTTTGCAGACCGGAAAGCAGTCATTGCCAATTATCATTTGTACAATCAGTACATCGCTGGTCGTGGCGTGGATTTTACATAAAGTGATGCACATTGAGTCCAATATTTCGACATTGATAAGTCTTTTCATGCAGCATATGATGAATCTCTGGTAAAATGTGGTTATAACAACGGAATAAAGAATGCCAAAATGGTACAATCTAGTTGTAAGTGTAACGGTTCAGGAATGAATATGTAGTTACCGGAAAAGACCAATCAAAGGAGATGATCGCATGAATCAGAGAAAAGTGGCAGTGATCGGATGTGGATTTGTGGGCGCAGCTACGGCGTTTACGTTGATGCAGAGTAAATTGTTTTCGGAATTGGTGTTACTGGACGCGAATTTTGATAAGGCGGATGGGGAAGCAAAGGATATCGCACATGGGATGCCTTTTGCCGGCCCGATGAAAATTTACGCAGGAGAGTATAAAGATATCGCGGATGCCGCCATCGTGATCGTGACGGCGGGCGCAAACCAGAAGCCGGGGGAGACAAGGCTGGATCTTGTGCATAAAAATGTGGCGATTTATGAAAAAATTATGCCGCAGATCGCGGCACTTGATTTTCAGGGGATTTTATTGATCGTATCTAACCCGGTTGATATTCTGACGTATGTGGCAGCAAAGCTCAGCGGACTTCCCAGAGAGCGGGTGATCGGTTCTGGAACGGTGTTGGATACGGCGAGATTAAAGTATGAACTTGGCAGACACCTGAGTGTGGATAACCGGAGTGTCCATTCGTTTATTATTGGAGAGCATGGCGACAGTGAGATCGTGGCGTGGAGCAGTACCAATGTTTCGGGGATTCCGGTGCATGATTTTTGTGAAATGCGTGGATTTTATAATCACGATGCGGCAATGGAAGAAATTGCCAGCCGCGTAAAAAACAGTGCGTATGATATTATACAGAAAAAACAGGCGACGTACTACGGAATTGCGATGTCGGTCAAACGGATCTGCGAATGTATCATTCGCGATGAAAAGTCCATTTTGCCTGTTTCCACGGTGCTCCAGGGAACTTATGGGATTGAAGATGTAGCGCTTAGCATGCCTACGATTGTGGGATTTGACGGTGTCGAGACACACGTTCCAATATCGCTCGATCAAAAAGAACGAGAAAAATTGGAACAGTCTGCGACGACACTGAAAGAACTTATAAAAGAACTTTGATCTGTAAAGTTTTTCCATCTGGGTTTTCTGCATGGATGCTTCCCTTGTGGTTTTCCACGATGGAATGGGCGATGGAAAGACCAATGCCGGAACCACCGGTGGAAGAGTTTCGGGAAGAATCGCTTCGGTAAAAGCGTTCAAATAAAATGTCCTGCGAACCTTTTTCGAGGCCGTTACATTCATTGCAAATGATAAAACAAAGATGTTTTCCACGCTTGCTTAACGTGAGTTCGATCGTGGAATCCGGCGCTGAATATTTGATCGCATTATCTAAAAGCAGGCAGAAGAGTTGTCGAAACTGCTCTTCATTGCCGACATAGTACAGATCTTCCGCACACGATACCTGAAGTGTGCGATGGGTGGATGTGGCGACGGGGATAAACAGATCGACGGTTTCACTTAACGCATGCGAAAGTGAAAAACGTGACTTCTGCAAAAATCCCTGTGCTTCATCCATTTTTGCTAATGCAGTGAACTGTTTCACCATATTAGTAAGTCGAATCACCTGATTTCTCGTGCTGTCCAGCCATTTTGAAGATCCTATTTCCATCTCCAAAACTTCGGTATTTGCATCGATTATAGTAAGAGGTGTTTTTAATTCATGCCCGGCATCGGTAAGAAATTGTTTTTGCTTCCGATAGCTTTCTTCGACCGGGCGAAGAATGAGTTTTGAAAATATGCATAGCAGTAAAAATACGGAAAACAGGCCGGCTGCGGAAATTGCTATGTTGGTAATAAGTGACCCACGATAAGTGGATAACTCTTTTTCTGCATCAATAAAAATGCATAAAACGCGGTCGCCTGATTTTACGGTTCGATAGCGGTAAATGTCGATAAAACCGGTACCCGGTGCCGAGTCGTATACTTCGGCAGCGTAGGATCGTGCCTGCGTGGCATTGACAGCGGAAATGTGTCCGACAGAAGTGGCATATATTGTGCCGGAAGCATCGTAGCGTACCGTGAAATAACGGGTTTGATAAGGGGTTTCTTCCGATATGCTTTTCGGTGGCTCCGGCACTTTGTTATGAGCCTTTGGATTATCTTCTTCCTGATAGGAATGGATCGAAGGGTCGTGGTCCTCCTCAGATGGATCCGGAGATTCATAAAAACTGCCATTTCCGATTTCAAGAATACGAGTGACATCGTCCAGAGCCTTTTCCATTTTCTGGTAATTAATGTAATTCAATGCGGCGATAATGACCGACAGTACCAAAAACATAGAGAGCATGGCAATGACGATAAAATTTCTTCGTATTTTCTTCATCGCTTCACCTCAATCTGGTAGCCCTGATTGCGGTGCGAACGTATATAAATGTCCGCACCAAGGGCAGCAAATTTTTTTCGTAAATTCGAGATGTTTACCCATACGACATTGATCTCGGCGTCACTCTCGTAACCCCATATTTTCTGCATCAGATGTTCGGCAGAAAAGGTTTGGTTTGGATAACTCATAAACAACTGTAACAATTGAAATTCCTTGCGATTCAGGCGAAGTGTCTGTCCGCCGCACATCAGCTCGAAGGAAGCACAGTCCAATGTGACGTTCCCGAGTGTGAGCTGCGAACTGGAAGCATCGGTAACCCGCCTTGTGATAGCGCGGACTCTGGCTAGCAGTTCTTTCGTGGCAAACGGCTTTGTCAGATAATCGTCCGCACCAAGATCAAGTCCGGTTACACGGTCGTCCACATCACTTCTGGCAGTAAGCATGAGAACCGGTACCGTATTTCCGGCAGCGCGCACCGTTTTTAACACTTCAAAACCGTCCATTCCGGGCATCATCACATCGAGGATCACGCCGTCATAATGTTCGACTTGAAGGTAATCTAATGCATCTGTTCCGGTATATACCGCGTCTACCAGATAATTGCTGTGTGTCAAAATAACGGTCAGCGCATCGGATAGTTCTCGTTCATCTTCTGCCAATAATAGTTTCATAAGGAACCTCCCGTACAAAATATTTTGTGCTATTTACTTCGGTAAAAAACCGGTTTTTCTAAAGATGCTTCATGTGCGTATCCTCCTTAAACTTTTTTCTTAGTATAGTAGATGAAAATAAAATAAACCTAAAATGATCTTTGAAAATTCTGTGAAGAGGAAAGTGTGGACAAATCGGGTTAAGTTATTGACAACTTGGGAATGGTTTAGTACGATAAAAGTACCGACTCAAAAATAACACATGCATGAGGAGATAATGATTTTGAATTTACGGCAAAAAAGAAATATCGTGGGAATACTACTGATCGCCATGCTATTTTCCACGGTTTCAGGATTTTTATATCCCAATAATAAACAAGTAAAAGCAGAAAGCGATACGACAGAGAAAAAAACATATTATGAGGAAAGCACGGATTTGTTGTGGACATTTAGCAGCGATGGAACATTGGAAGGGCATCGTATGAACAAAACGACCCCCAGCTGTTATGTTGTAGATTTATATCCGATCGATGGTGTGGTTGCAGAGGTTGCTAAACCGGAAGAGATCAAACAGATTGTATTGGGGGCGGGAAACTTTTCGGTTTCCATACATAATATGCCAAATCTGAAGTCCGTAAGCTTACAAGAAGTAAATGAACTTGGTAGTTTTACGGATTGTCCGCAGCTAAAAACGGTAAAAATCGGGTCTGTGAATTGGATAAACAAAGAGATTTTTTCGGAGTGTCAAGCTTTTACAGAAATAGAAATCGAGCAGGCATCCGTCATCGATCAGGAAGCATTTTCAAACTGTAAGAATTTGGAAAGAGTTTCGATTAAAAATGGTTTTGTAACGATCTGGGATCGGGCTTTTAGCGGATGCACGTCATTGAAGGAAGTGAATATCGGGGCAAATGTGCAGTCGATCAAAACGAGAGCATTTAGCGGCTGTAAAAATTTGACGACATTAAAATTGTCAAATACGGTGCAGAAAATCGAAAATAATGCGTTTGCCGGGTGTGACGGATTAAGTCAGATTGTTATGCCAAAAGAGATAACGACAGTGGGAATCGGATCTTTTACGCAGTGTGATATTTATTGGCAGGGCGAGAAACTTACGTTTGAATCCGAAGAAAAAGAAAGACAGTTTTTTGCGCAAATGACGGGAACCATGTATATTCCGGAAAATAGCAGTTTTTGGAAAAAGATACGGGAGACATACCCGAATCTTTCCTGGAAAGAGTGGAATCCGGCAGATGGAAAACCGGATAAAGTATATGAATTAGAAGAGTTGTGGGCAAAAGGAGACCAGCCGGGCATCTTGCAGACGGTGGATGATGAGGGGGTGTCCTGCCTTAAATTATTGCTTCAGGAGCGGTGCCAGAGGGTGGCGTTTGAACTGCCGGAGGACATGGATCTCAGCCAATATTCTTCGGTTTCGATAAAAGCCAAAGTGGGTTCTCAGCTTATGGTTGATTTTGCGGACGAAACCCTTCTGGCGAATATGGAAAACGGAATGCTGTTAAACGCAGATTACACCATGACGGCAGAAGAAATGTATCCGTTCTTTTTTGATGGGAGCGAAGGGGCAAACTTAAAATATGGAACAGAGACGACAGCGATTAAGGGAGAAGACGCATTATCCGGTTCAAAATATATTACAATAGGAACCTGTAAATATCCGGAAGAAGCCGAAGAGGCGGGGCGCGAATACGTATTTTATCTGTATTCCATTACCTTTCACCCAAGATCGGATGAAGATGAGAAAATCGTATTGACCTGTAAGCAGCCGGATATCGTGCAACCTACATTAGAGCCGTCAGCCACACCCGAGCCGTCAGCCACACCGGAGCCGTCCGTTGTGCCGGAAACCTACCAAACACCGGCGCCGTCCGTTGTGCCGGAAACCTACCAAACACCGGAGGCATTTACGACATCGAAACCTTCCGAAACACCGGCAGCGTTTCAGGCAACAAAAAAGATCAAACAAATCCAGCCGAAAATCAAAATAAAGAAGAGGGATAAAAATCATCTCGTTTACGTAACGGTTACAGACAAAAAGGCGACGTATTTTGAATTGTATGTGAAGCGAAAAGGCAAAAAATATACAAAACTGAAAGTGGCTAAAAAGAAGTTGAAAAAAGGAAAATGTACATTGCGGCTTGTCTATACAAAAAAAGGAAATGTTCTGTGGTTCCGGGCACGAACGTATACCAAAAAGAATGGGCGGAAAATATACCATGCATTTAGCAAAGAAAGAAAGGTAAAATTGTAATGGAACAAAACAAAGATTTTTTAGTAAAAGAACCAATCGGCAAATTGCTATTTCGACTTGCGATTCCTACTGTCATCGCGCAGATGATCAATATGCTTTATAATATCGTGGACCGGATTTATATCGGTCATATTCCGGAAGTGGGGGCGCTTGCGCTCACGGGAGTCGGCGTATGTATGCCGCTTATTATGATTTTGTCGGCTTTTGCGGCGCTCGTGGGAAATGGCGGTGCTCCGAGGGCTTCTATCCTTTTGGGAAAAGGCGATTCGCAATCGGCAGAAAAAATTATCGGCAATTGTTTTACCCTGCAGATTCTTATTTCCATCGTGTTGACAGTGATTATGCTGCTCGGCGGGAAGACATTTCTGCTTGCATTCGGAGCCAGCGAAAATACAATTGAATATGCGGTCAGCTATTTTAATATTTATGCCATCGGTACGATATTTGTTCAATTGACATTGGGAATGAATATGTTTATTACGGCACAAGGATTTACAAAAATTGGGATGTACTCCGTTCTGATCGGAGCCGTGATCAATATCATGCTGGATCCGATATTTATTTTTGCCTGTGGCCTCGGCGTCCGCGGAGCGGCGCTTGCAACGATCCTTTCGCAGGGGTGTTCGTGTATCTGGGTGCTTCATTTTCTTTTTGGAAAAAAGACGACACTCCGTATTAAAAAAGAAAATCTGCGGCTGGTGCCCAAAGTATTTCTGCCTTGTCTGGCATTGGGGGCCTCCCTGTTTATCATGCAGGCAAGTGAAAGCGTGATCTCGGTCTGCTTTAATTCTTCTCTATTAAAATATGGGGGAGATGTGGCAGTGGGAGCAATGACAATTCTTACCAGCGTCATGCAGTTTGCGATGCTTCCTTTGCAGGGCCTTGGACAAGGAGCGCAGCCAATCATGAGTTACAATTACGGAGCCAAAAATCCGGACCGGGTAAAGGGTGCATTTTTTCTCTTATTAAAAGCGAGTCTTGTATACTCCATTATACTGTGGGCGTTTATTATGATATTTCCACAGGTGTTTGCAGGAATCTTTACCACCGATGCGGTGCTGCTTGCATTTACCAAAAAAGCACTGCGGATTTATCTCGCGGCAATGTTCCTGTTTGGAATACAGATTTCCTGCCAGATGGCATTTAATTCATTGGGCAAAGCCCTGAGTTCTATTGTGGTTGCGGTCGTTCGAAAGTTTGTATTATTGATTCCGCTGATCTATATTATGCCGGCTGTTTTGCAGGATAAAACAAGTGCGGTTTATATGGCAGAACCCGTAGCAGATACGATCGCGGTGACATTTACGGCGATACTGTTTTTCTTCCAATTCCGGAAGGCAATGAAGGAGATTTGAAATGGCATATAATAGAGAAAAAATACAGGCAGAATTGTTTGAATTACAAGATGAAAAATACCGTGATTTTCACAGTAAACTGATCCCGGATATGGAGAAGGAAAATATCATCGGAATCCGTACTCCGGTGCTTCGCAAATACGCAAAACAATTTGCAAAGACAGAGGACGCAGCCGCTTTTTTACAAGACATTCCGCATACATATTATGAGGAAAATAATCTGCATATGATGCTTATTACAAGTATCAAAGAATACGATAAATGTTTGAAAGAAATAGAAAAATTTCTTCCCTATATTGACAACTGGGCGACCTGCGATCTCCCGGCGCCAAAATGTTTTGCCGGGCACAAAGAAGAACTTCTGCCGCATATCAAACAATGGATCCATTCGGGAGAAACGTATACGATCCGCTATGGGATCGGAATGCTGATGCGCCTGTATCTGGATGAGGATTTTAAACCGGAGTATGCAGACCTTGTCGCGGGCGTAACCTCTGAGGAATATTACGTCAATATGATGATCGCGTGGTACATGGCGACGGCACTTGCCAAGCAGTGGGATGCGATTATTCCCTATGTGGAAGAGCACCGGTTTTCAGACTGGGTTCATCGGAAAACAATCCAAAAAGCAGTCGAAAGTTACCGGATAACGGACGAACAAAAAGGGTATTTGCGAAGTTTGCGTGTTCAAATGATGTAAACTTATGGTCTGACAATCGACAGAAACGGGAGCTATCTCACGATAAATCTTCATTTTTATCGAAGAATAAAACAGTCTTATTGCATAAAACTCGATATTTATGCAATTGCGACTTATTTTTCTAAAACCAAAGGCTGCAAAATCCCTGTTGACTTTTCCCCTAAATGTGATATGATACAGTTAGAAATGACTAACACAGCAGAAACGGAGGTTACATATTCATGGAATTTCAGACAGTATTAGAAAACAGAAGAAGTGTACGTTCTTATGATGATTCTAAAAAAGTGACAAAAGAGCAGATAAATGAGATCGTTGAGGCGGCGATTCAGGCGCCATCGTGGAAAAACTCACAGACGGCGAGATATTATTGTATCCTCGATGCGGACAAGAGCAGAGATTTCGCACAGAAATGCCTGCTTCACGGAAACGATAAAAAAGTAGACGGAGCAGCACTTGTCGTGACGACATTTGTATCGAATCGCGCAGGATTTGACCGCGAGGGAAATCCGGACAACGAATGTGGAAATGGCTGGGGCTATTATGACCTTGGACTTCATAATGAAAACTTCATCCTGAAAGCAAAAGAACTTGGTTTGGATACCCTTATCATGGGGCTTCGTGACAGTGACAAGATTCGTGAAATCCTTGGTGTGCCGGAGACAGAGACCATTGTCGCTGTAATCGCAGTAGGATATGGCGCAGAGTCTCCGAACAAACCAAAGCGTAAGACACCGGAAGATATTGTGAAGTTTTATTAATTAAGGGTAACTATTCAGGATCAATGTATGGGATGGGAGCCTGAATAGTTACAATTAAGGTTTACAGACTGAGCAAGGAGTCAGCCCTTTGCTTTTGGCCTCGCTTAATGTCGTTTTAATACTGCTGCTACGCAAGTAGCGGCAGTTTTTTGTATGGTATTTTGTACCGGTTTTTGTAATATAAACAACCTCGCTTACATCCTTAACCGACGAAGATTTTGCGGCAGAGGATTTTGTGGCTCCGGAAGAACGATACGAGGAGCGGTTGTAGGAACTTCCGGAATGCGTCACTTTTTTAAATTTGATTTGTAAATTTTCTCCATTTGTCGTAGCGATGATGCACCCTTTTTGATCGGTTCGGTACAAGGCTTTGGCGTACGTTTCCGCACGGCGGACAACATTGGCGACGGGGTGGCCGTAGCTGTTATTTTTTCCCACCGAAATAATGGCTGTCTTGTATTTGGAAGCCAATGCCTTTTTTACGAAAAGAACGCCATTAGCGGTGTCGGAGCCGTGGTGAGAAAGCAGATAAATGTCTGAAGCAACCGCTTTTTCGGAAGCAAGGATCGCATTTTCGACACGGGCGGTCGCATCGCCCATATAGAGAAATGAGCGGCTGCCGTAAGTGACGCGCATAACGATACTGGCTTCGTTGGTATCCGAACTGCTCGCATCGGCAGAAAGAACGGTGCCTTTGCACGAAGGGGCCAGTTTCAGGGTGGAGCCGGTCCGCGGATGGATCCTTTTTACCTTATGTTTTGAAATGGCAGACATCATCCGTTTGTAACATTGTGTCGTAGAAGCAATCTGCGGCAAAATGATTTTCTTTACATGATAATCGGCGATTACGTCATCCGCGCTTTCCATATGGTCAGCATCGGGATGTGTTACGACGAGCGTGGAAATGGTTTTCACGCCAAGCCTTTTTAACTGAGACTGCAAAGTACTGTATTCACTGTGCTTTCCGGTATCGATCAAAACCGCCTGATTTCCTATTTTAATCAATTCGGCGTTTCCCTGAGCGACATCGAGATAAGCAAATGTCGCATTTTTTAATGCTTTGGCATTTACATTATCCGGAAATACAGAAACGGAAAACAAAGCCAAAAACAGGATAAAAATAAAAGGAATGTGAGTTCCGGTTTTGCCTTGATTGGATGGATTCATAAAAGAGCCTTCTTTCTTTATATTGATTTTGACTATAGTAATAGTATAGTAGCATGGAAATGGAAAAGCAAGAATGGATTGCGGGAAATAGTGAAAAAATAGTGAAAAAATAGTGAAAATGACTGGATAAATTGCCGGGGATGCGGTATACTAGGTATAAGAAGGGGGAGCTGAGATGATTAAAATTGTATTGACAAATGATATTGTGAAAAGGATTTCTGCAATCGATGAAAATCGATTTAAGATGAATACGATTCATATTCCCCACCGTATTGCGGATCATTTGCGTAAAATTTCGAAGAAGAAGAGCTCTTATGCTTCCAATAAAATAGAAGGAAATCCGTTAAGTGAGCAGCAAGCGGACGAGGTAGTGGAGCAGGATCCGCATCGTCATTTTTTAAAGCCGGAACAGGAAGTTCGAAATTACTACATGGCGCTGCAGGTATTGGAAGAAAAAGCAAAGCAGAATGTACCATTTTCAAAGGAATTGATTCTTGAAATACAGGCGTTGGTGGAAAAAGGAGCATCGGAGGAAAAGATTGGGCTTCGTGGTGAGATGCCGCCGGGATTTTTATTTGCGGTATATGATTCAGAAAGTGGAGAAGCAGAGTATATTCCTCCCGAATACTGTGATATCCCGGAACTTTTAGACGAGTTGGTTGAATATGTAAATACGACAGACGACCATCCGCTGATTGTGGCGGCAATTGTGCATTATCAGTTGGTTACGATTCATCCGTTTGAGGACGGAAATGGAAGAACGGCAAGACTAATGTCGGGGTATGTATTGACTCAGCGGGGCTATGGGTTTCATGGCATTGGATCGCTTGAAGAATATTTTGCTTATGATGCGGACGAATATTATCAGTCTTTGCAGATGGGGTTGCCGGCATTGTATTATTCCGGCAGAGAGAATCCTCCCCATCCGGAGATATGGTTTGATTATTTCCTGCGCATGGTGGAATTATATTCTACGAAAGTTTGCGAAATATCGGAAGAAAACGAAACGCAGAGTTTATATACATCATTGTCACATCTGCGGCCGCGCGAAAAGGAATTTCTTGCCTTTTTGCTGCAAAACCATATATATGAATTTACACCAATTGATGTGTCAAAAATGCTTGGAATTACAAATAGAACAGTGATAAACCGCTGTACAAAATTGGCAGAAAATGGATTTGCTGTTCCTGTTATTGTAAAAGAACGAATTCGTTCGTATAAACTAAGCGATTACAGTAAATTAAATGAACAAGAAATCCAAAATAAAATCATAGGAGGTCATCAAAATGACAGGAATGGCACAAAATGATCATCTCAGTATGACGTTGTTATTTTTTAAGAGACAAGGGGGCGGCAGCGTATGAAATATGCAATGATAACGGGAGCAAGTTCCGGAATCGGGCGCGAATTTGCCAGACAACTCGCGAGAAAAGGATATTCGCTGATTCTTGTGGCGCGCAGAGGAAAACGTTTGGAAAAGCTGGCACAAGAACTGGTAAAATATGGATGCCAAACAGAAATCATCGCAGCGGATCTTTCCCAGCCGAAAGAATGTGTGCGCGTAATGAAGGAAACGAAAGAATTTCCGATTAAAATATTTATCAACAATGCGGGATTTGGTGCTTGCGGCGATTTTACCGATACTGATGCGGCGACCGAACTTCAGATGATCGATGTCAATGTCAAAGCGATGCATCTTTTGATGAAACTCATGCTTAAGAAAATGGAAAAGCAGGAAAACCAAGGATATATTTTAAATGTGGCATCTTCCGCAGGACTTCTTCCGGCGGGGCCGTTTATGGCGACGTATTATGCGACAAAGGCCTACATGGTCAGCCTGACGCGCGCCGTCGCAGCAGAACAGCGCAGCAAGCGGACCCGCATTTATGTCGGAGCATTGTGCCCGGGACCGGTCGACACCGAGTTTAATGATGTGGCAAAAGTAAAATTTGCGCTGCCCGGCATCACGCCTCAGTATTGTGCGTCTTATGCGCTTGAGCAGATGAGAAAACGGAAAACGATCATTGTGCCAAAATTTACCATTCGCGCGGCGGCAACGATGGCACGTTTTGTTCCTCAAAAAATGCTGATTCCTGTGATCGGACAACTGCAGAAAAAGAAATTTTAAGCACGAATGGAGAAGGAGAAGACGATGAATAAACATGTAGAAGAAGCAATGAAACTTAGAAATGCGACGCCAATGTGCAACAACTGCGCACAGACGATTCTCCGCGTGTATGCGGAAGAAATGGGGATGAGCGAAGATCTGGCAGCTGCGGTCGGAAGCAATTTCGGATCCGGAATGCGCTGCGGAGGTACTTGCGGAGCAATCACGGCGGCACTTATGGTGCTTGGAGCCAAAGGGTATGATTCGCCACAGGCATTTCAGGCATACCGCCGGAAAATGGCAGAAAACCACGACGGAATGACCGACTGCGCGGACCTTTTACGCGCCAATGCAGAAAAAGGCGGCGAGAAAAAGATGCACTGCGACAATATGATCAAAGAATCCATAGAGGTTATGGACGAAGTTATGAATCAGGCGTAATGGATGCAAATAGTGAAAAAATAGTGAAGTAATAGTGAAAAAACTACCGCGCGAACCAGTTTAACATTTCCGCGCGTTCCAAATTTTCATCGGAATGCTCGATTTCCCGCGAATAGCGGTAAACGACTTCAATTACATCGTCCATTGCCAATTCGCCGTGTTTCAGCCACCGCCCCAAGAGAAGCAGGTAAATCTCAATGGTGTGGCCGATGCAGGCATCCACTTTGCCGAGTATATTTTCATCGTATACGGCGCCGAGCAGATAGACGGAAATAAAATAGACGACAAGTTGTTCCAAAACAATATCAAGAGGAGTCAGATTACTTGTGTTCCACCAGGTTTCGAACTCCTCTTTATTTTGCTCAAAAACCTTTTTGCCTTCGCCAAATAAAAACAGGCGAGATTCCACCAAAACTTCTGCCCACTGCGGGTACAAGATTTCAAACTCTTCAAATAAAAACAGAAATAACCGCTCAAATAATTCATATTCATTTTCTACACAAACACGATCGGATTCCTCGAATTCATTCCATGAAATAAGCGAACCGGCATCATAATGTCGCTGCACGGAAACACTAATCTGTAATATTTTGTCAATTCTGTCTCGGATATTTACATTGCGGTCCTGTATAATTCGGATCATTTCCTCGCGAACGTCTTCAAGCTCAGAAAATAGAAAATAATCAAATTCTTCATAACACTCGTCGGTCTCATCTTCTTTGGTAACAAAGGTAATGGGTTCTGTCGTATTCATCACAATTTTTGCAACTTCCGGACAGGAAAGAGACAGTGTGATTTCCCGCAGATTTTCAAATTCTTCGGTGTGCCGCGGATATTCCCGGCAGGTAGTACACAAACTATCTTCGCCCATATGGATGTACATATCGCACAGATCATCGTCACGCAGAAATGCGCATTTTCCACGTTTATTGTGGCCAAACACGCCTTCTTCCCAATCAATATTTTGACAGAGCGTCTGCTGGTAATCTCCTTTGTAGTTTCTGTATTTTTCCAGCGACTCATCGTCAATGACAATCTGCCATTCTGCACAACAAGTATCGATACATTTGTCTGCGATACAGTGAAATTTTTTATAGTAATCCGGGTATAAATAGTACATTTTATTTTCCTCTGCTTTCTGCCTTGTATGGAGCGGCAAATCGCTGCCATTCAAAGCACTAAAAGTGTATCATTATTCCGGGGGAAAATCAAGGGGCGTGAATTTTGACATTGTTTTCTATGTTCACCGCAAATGTGGTCTTACGAAAGTAATCTTAAATATTGAACCTCAAAAAGATGTTGAAGGAGGATGTGATGCTCGAACATCTTAAAAAGCGTCGGCAAAGCAGCATTTATCGGCATTCAGAAGCAGGCGAAGATTAAGGTTCCGCGGGACAAAAAAGCGGCCTATGTGAAATTACTTGCAAAAAAATACGGTTGACCCCTTGACGAATCAAAAAAATGGTGCTATAACGTAGTTGTAAATAAAAACAACAGTTGTAACAAGAGAAACGAAACGCCAATTTAATATCGACATTCCGCAAACTTCCCTATGTTATCAATTTGTATGAATGGAGGAAAAGACAAATGACTACTTTAAGAGTACAAAGAAGAAACATGGAAACCAAGGCTAAAAAGCTGAGAAGAGAAGGTTATGTAACCGGTAACCTTTTTGGAAAAGAGATTGAGGGTTCGATTCCTGTGCAGATCGAAAAGAGCGAAGCAGAGAGAATCCAGAGAGAGTGCATGAAAGGAAGCCAGTTGTATCTGGAACTGGAAGGAAAGACCTACGATGTGCTGATCAAAGAGATGGATTATAACACTATGAACCACCAGATTTTGGAAATTGATTTCCAGGCATTGGTAAAAGGAGAAAAAGTACACTCTGTTGCGGAGATTGTCCTTCACAATAAAGAGAAAGTTGTCGAAGGTGTACTGGAACAACTTTTGGAAGAGATTTCTTACAAAGCCACTCCGGAAGAACTGGTTGAGAAAGTGGAAATTGACTGTAGTTCCCTGAGACTGGGTGACATCATCAAAGTATCCGATCTTGACATCGCTAAGAATGACAAGATTGAGTTGCAGACACATTTGGATACTCCGATCGTCAGCGTCGTAGCAAGTAAAAATGTACAGCCGGCTGAAGACGAAGAAGAGACTCCAGCTGAGGAAGCATAATCAAAAATATGTAATTTTTCAAAGAGTCACTATTTTATTGTAGTGGCTCTTTTTTAACTTGTTCGATTGTAAAAAATATGGTATAATTGAATAAAGTTTTTGTAAAATCCAAGCGATTGTAGAAAAAGGAGGAAAAGAGAATGAAATCTCAGGAAAAGTTGAAAAAGAAAAAAGGAATGCGTCTGGCATTCAAATTGAGTTTAACGGTATCCATACCGCTTCTGCTGATCACGTTGATCGGAATCGCAATCAGCGCAGGAAAGCAGAACAGCATATCAAAGAATTTGGTAGAGCGTGAGGTTAGCGGAATCGCAGCCAGTGTAAGAGAGGCTTACGTAGAGATGGCAGATGGTGCAGATTTTGCGATGAGCGGAGATACACTGAAAAAGGGAAATGAGACATTAAGTGAAAATTATGAACTCATTGATAAGCTGAAACAGGAAAGAGACGTGGAACTATCCATATTTTACGGAGATACCCGTGTTCTTACGACATTGAAAGACAGTTCAGGAAAACGTGAGATCAACAAGAAGATGTCCAAAGAAATATATGACATAATTCAACGTGGAGAAAGTTACTTTACAGATGATCTGGAATTGTTTGGAGTACCGTATTCCGGTTGTTATGTGCCATTGTATCAGCCGAATTCCGATAAAATTGTTGGAAGTATTTTTTGTGGACGAAGTCAGGCAGAAGTCAATGCGGCAGCACATAGTACGATTGTTTCCATGGCGTTGTCGATGATGGGCGTATTTATTGTTGCCATTGTGATCGGTATGTTTGTGATCACAAGAATTGTCAAACATCTGGATGGTGCCGTAGATTATCTTGGAACATTGTCAAAAGGTGCTCTGAATCTGACAGTGAAAAAAGATCTTGTGGTACGAAAGGATGAAGTAGGTGATATCGCCCGTGCAATTCAGCGTCTTGTCGAGTCCATGCGTGATATTATCACGAATATTACGACATCATCCCAGGCGCTTCAAGGATTTTCGGAGAAATTTTCCGCTTCCTTTGACCGTATTGCAGAGTCGATCAACAATGTAAATATTGCAGTAGACGAGATTGCAAACGGTTCTTCAAGTCAGGCAGCAGAGACGATGAGTGCAAGCCAGAAGGTAACGCAGATGGGAACCGCATTGGATGAAACGACGGCAAATGTTGAGACACTTGGAAGCAGTTCCGTAAAAATGCGTGAATATAATAAAACCGCCGCGAAGAATTTGGATGAATTATCTGCCATCAGCGAAACGACAAAATCATCCGTTCTTTTAGTTCAGAATCAGACAAATCAGACCAATGATTCCGCACAGGAGATTCGTGAAGCAACAGAATTAATTACAGATATTGCCAATCAGACAAACCTTCTTTCCCTCAATGCGAGCATTGAAGCGGCAAGAGCAGGTGAGAATGGCCGCGGTTTTGCCGTTGTGGCAGACGAGATCCGTAATCTGTCAGAGCAGTCCAGAGAATCTGCAGAACGTATTGTGGAGATTGTCAACACTTTAATCGCTAATTCAAATACAAGTGTAACTACCATGAACGAAGTGGCAGAGAATATTCGTACTCAAAATAACAAAATAGAGGAAACCGGAGAAATGTTCCGCTCCCTCAATGAAGAAATTGCTGAGGTGACAGAGGCTATCGAAAAAATTCGTAAGCAGACCGAAGCGTTGGATGTCCAGAAGAAAGAAGTATTGGATATCGTGGATGGATTAGCTGCGATCGCTGAGCAGAATGCAGCCGGAACCGAAGAAACTTCGGCATCCATGGCTGAGTTCCATGAGATCATCGATTCCTGCCATGAAGCTACGGAGGAATTGACAAAACTTGCTCAGAATCTGGCAGATCATACAGAGAGGTTCACCTTATAACCAATGCGTTAAAGAACTAACGATAAACAGATCATGACGGCGATGATCCCCAGTGCTGCAATTGCATAAATGCGGGCAGCGCGGGATCTGCCGGAAGTGTCTGTGTCAGAAATCGACATCTGCTCGATACATTTTACTGCATTTTCTGCATCTTCTTCGGATACATAAATCTCAAAGGCAGTTTCCATTTTTCCGGTAATTACGTTCATATCACTGATTTCACGTTTTTCTGCGGAGATGTGCTGTGATTGCAGTGTGGCGATGATTTGATCTGCTTCTAAAAAAGTGTTTGCATTGTAAATTTTTGTCATAGTAAATCCCCCGTTCCGTACGTTATTGTTGTTTCCAGTATAAGGGATAAAATGGGGAAATGCAAGGAGATTTTATATTACACCAAAGAATATTTGGTCCCAAAAGGGATACATGGGTATACCATTACAAAATTTTCAGAGGGAAAAATTTTGAATTGTTGATCCTGGATGTGATGAGGGAGGAAGTGGATGGCATTGCATTGGCGAAAGGTATCCGGGAAAGGTGCGTGAAAAGCCTGGAATCCTTTTTTATCTTTGCTTTTGCCAAAAGGATATGTTATGATATTGATAAAAGTTTTTGCATTATCACAATAGAAATAGGGGAAAACCAATGAAAAAGATTTTAACCTGTCTGCTGCTTATAAGTATATTAACGGCCTGCTTTGTAGTGGGTTTATTCGCTTTATCTGTAGTAAAAGACGACAAAGAATTTAACGAAGTGACGACAGAAGTGACGAAAAATATAGAAGACAAAACCGACGACACACAAAAGGGCAGCTCTACGAAAAAGGATGATACGAAAAGCGAGCCGACGGTGGCACCACAGCAGGAAAATACGGACGATGCGGTGTCTTTTCAGCCGTATGCTGTAAAGAGTACAAAGCCATCCAAATACATGAAAATGACGCAGATCAATGTAAATGGAAAGACGTTGTCGAATAACAAAAAATATCGTGCCAAACAGGAGATTTCTTTTGAGCAAGGCTCAGAGTATACAGCGGCAAATGGAATTGTTACTTTCCGTGGAAACAATTTCCGCGATAACCCGGTTTGGGGAACGGCGGACTTTGCGGAAAATAAACTGAAATCGGATTGGACATATCAGACCGGAAAACTTACCTCGCAGGGGAAAACGTGGACCGGCAGCGGCTGGACCGGACAGCCTCTCGTGGTCAAATGGCCGCGTGCGACAAAACAGGTAATGAATATGCATTCCTGGGCGAAACAGGACGATTCTCTGGTGGAAGTGATCTATGCCTGTCTCGATGGCCACATTTATTTTCTGGATATGAAAACAGGTAGGCAGACACGTGATACGTTGGACATTGGGTACACATTTAAAGGTGCCGGGGCATTGGATCCGCGTGGCTATCCGATCATGTACGTGGGTTCCGGCTACAATAGCAGCAAAGGGAAATCGCGCGTATTTGTGATCAGCCTTATTGACGGAAACGTGCTGTATACATTTGGCGACAGCGACCCATTTTCTTTGCGTGGCTCCCTCAGCTTTTTTGACTCTTCCGCACTTGTGGATGCGGAGACGGATACATTGATCTACCCGGGCGAAAATGGAATTTTATATCTGATCCATCTTGGAACAAATTACGACGAGGCGCAGGGAACCTTATCGATAAATCCGGACCGGATCGTAAAGTGGCATTATCAGGGACTTCGCACCGGCACTTCCAAATATTGGCTGGGGATGGAGGACAGTGCCGTGATCTACAAAGGGTATTTATATATACAGGACAATGGAGGCCATTTCATGTGTCTCGACTTAAATACCCTGCAGCTGGTATGGGTTCAGGACTGCCTTGACGATTCCAATGGCTCACCGGTTATGTCAATCGAAGATGGCAAAGCATATCTGTATGCAAGCACTTCCTTTCATCTTGGCTGGCGGAGCAGTTCCACGGCTCCGATCCCGATTTGGAAAATTGACGCAGAAACAGGAGAGATTTTGTGGAAAACGGAATACGACTGCCGTTCGGTAAGTGACCTTTCCGGCGGTGTTCAGTCTACAATCGCGCTTGGAAAAAATAATCTGTCGGACAACCTTTATGTCACAGTGTCGCGGACAGGCGGCTTAGCCAATGGTGTACTCGCCTGCCTTGATAAGAAAACCGGAAAGATAAATTGGGAACACAAAGCCGCGTATGCCTGGTCCTCGCCAATCTGCGTTTACGACCAAAAGGGCGATGGCAGAGTGATTTATGCGACAAGCGCCGGAATGATGTATCTGTTAGACGGAAAAAGCGGAGAAGTGCAGGACGAGCTGCATGTAAGCGGTAGCTGCATCGAAGCCTCGCCGGTGGTATACGACGACAGGCTTGTGATCGGAACCAGAGGGTGCCAGATCTGCGGGATAAAAATTTTGTAGTGGTGTTTTGGGGGAGAGAGTAAAGGTGTTGAGATAATGAAAGAAGTAAATGCAAATATATAAATGGACATAATTAGAAACAGAAAAATGGTAATGGAAAGGAACAAAAAATGACAGGATACATGTCGGAAATGCGTAAATTAGTCGGACACAGGACAATCATTCAATGTGCCGCCAGCGTAATCTGCGTAGATGTTAATGGGAAAATTTTACTTGGGAAAAGAACAGATAATCACAAGTGGGCGTATGCCGGCGGCTCTGTTGAAATAGACGAATATGCGGAGGATTGTGCAAAAAGGGAATTGTACGAAGAAATGGGGATTTCGGCACAATCTCTGGAGTTCTTCTTTGTAAATTCAGGCCCGGAAACGCACTATATTTATCCAAATGGGGATGAAGTTTCTAACTTTGAAATCGTCTATTTATGCAGCGAGTGGGAAGGCGAGCCTAAGATGCAGGATGGCGAAATGGAAGAACTAAGATTTTTCACAGTGGATGAAATTGACCTTGATGAGATTTCACCGCCGACAAGAAGGGTAATGGAGGAGTATGTTCGGAGATTTGGGTGAGGACGAATCAGAATAAATTACACGAAAATAGTGATACGTTTTAAATTTTTTGCTATAATCCCATCTTTGACACTTGTTAGACTATAAAACGGCCACACCTCCTGTAAATACGGGGGTTGTGACCGTTTTGTTTTTGTATTGATATGTACTATATTTTTGCTTTTGTGCTTTTTTTCGATTTTGTTTCTTTTATGATGTTCCGCATGGATGATTTTGAAATAAATTCATAATCCGTCCGAAAGCCGAAAATATTAATCGTTTACATTTGGAAATGAAAAAATTATCAAGAAGGAGTGTGTGCAAGAAAAGGAAATGGAACAAATCTAGGAGAAAAATACCAGGAAATTTCCCTTGAAAAAGTGTATGCTTAAAGAAAAATCTATTTAAAAGAAGGAGGAATAAGTAGATGTTTACAAATATCGCTGGAAAACTAAAAGGTCTAGCTGTTGTACAAACGATAATTTTTGTGGTATTTGGAATCATAATTTGGACATTACCATATCAAAAGGGTGGATTCGTTCCAGAATCTGATGCAGGTCTTTTCATCATCATAGGAATCATTATCATATTGGCGGGGTGGATTGGCCAATGGCTTCTGTATGCGTTTGGTCAACTTGTAGAAAATACAGATCAGATAAATCGAAATTTGGCAGCATTATTAGCTATGCAAATGAAACAAGCTTCTTCCGGAGCGGCCGCAAAGACATCCGGTGGCTCTGAATCACACCGGAACAATGCTTCTGCTACAACCCCAAAGTCTAATTATTATCGTGATTTTAGTAAATTTGATAATAGTTCCATAGGATGGTTTTGCGAATATTGTGGTTCTAAAAATTCATCGGATTTAACTAAATGCAAAATATGTAGCAGGAGACGTCCTGAAATTGATTACAAAAAGTCAAAGCGTTAAAATAATTGTGTATTTTATAGAAAGGTTTTCTTAAAATATGCAACCAATATAATAAATAACAAAGGAGCGAAATGACATGAAAAAATTACACATTAAAAAAGTATTAGCAATGTTTCTTGCTGTCGCCCTTGTCGTGCCGAGTTCCGCCTCGAACTTGACTGCAAGTGCAGCAACAACGCAGGAAAGCAATGATGAAAGTGCGATCCCGGAAGGGTACACACCGATCTATGATGCCGCCGACCTGTATGCAATTCGTAATGATTTGGAAGGCAACTATATCATGATGGCAGATATTGACTTGAGCGAAGCAACGGCTCCGGGTGGAGAACTGGACACCGGAAACGGCTGGGAGCCGATTCAGAATTTTAATGGAACGCTGGATGGAAACGGACATTATATCAAGGGATTGACGATTTATGGAAAACCAAAGAAATATGATGTAGGTCTGTTTGGCAGCATTAATAGTAGTAGCGCTGAGCCAAAAATTTGCAATTTAGGCATGGTTGATGTTAATATCCCATCTTTGACACTTGTTAGACTATAAAACGGCCACACCTCCTGGAAACACG
>ERZ780149.1939-NODE-1939-length-20601-cov-4.246666_pt1 | contig 20601 bp, 16 predicted proteins | sample MGYA00511367_ERZ780149 | MGnify/ENA primary metagenome ERZ780149 (study PRJEB29588, sample SAMEA2153852) | human gut metagenome | biome: human gut; feature: human-associated habitat; material: faeces | place: Denmark | collected 2008/2010 ... | reverse complement strand
CCATGGACTCGAGCTTGACCTTCTTGCCGTTGATGCCGCCCTTGGCGTTGATCTCATCCACAGCCAGCTTGAAGCCGGCGACCTCGGCCTCGCCGTATGCGGCGGCGGTGCCGGAGTTGGTGGTGACGGAGCCCAGCGTGATGGTATCGCTGTTGGCCGCGCTACCGTTGGAGCTGCTGGAATCGTCCATGCTGCCGCCGGAGCAGGCAGCGAGGGACATCGACATTGCGCCTGCCGCGATCAGGGCGACGCACTTGGCGGAGAACTTCGCGTTCATTCCGTTCTTCCTCTTTTCTTGAAAACGCTGCACATTCCTTTCAACGCGCACCTTGGAAAAAATCATGTTCATCTCAACCCCCGTGCGCGGAACCACGGCGACCACTCATGACGGACGCCCGTTCTCTCTCTGTGCATTCCGATTGTTCTTTATAGCCTGACGGATGGCGGCCTGCATAAAATGTTCTTATAGTGAGACTCAACTTCTGGTTATATCCCCGTCAGCATGGCGCAAAAGAATATAAGTTACTGTGCCGGCTGTTTTTCCGCCGTCAGATAACGTGGCCGTCCGGTGTAGTCGTTATGCACGGTAACGTCGACGAAGCCGCAGGTTCGTGCGAAGGCGGCAAGCCGCTCCCCCTGCGTGATGTCGTGCTCCATCACCATAAGTCCATCCGCGCGAAGCAGTTTCGCCGCGCGTGCGATGATGCGTTCCGGAATGAGCGTGCCGTCCGCCGAACCGCCGTATAGCGCCAGATCGGGGTCGTAATCGCGCGCCTCGGGCTGTTCGGGAATGTCGGCAAGCGGCACGTACGGCGGATTGGTGAGCACGATGTCGATGGTGCCGTCAAGTTGGCTTAACGTCGGCATTTGCGTGGCGTCGGCGATGTCCAGATGATAATTACCGGCGATTGCGGGATACCGTTTCGCGGTCTCGTCGAGGTTGCGCCGCGTCCACTCGGCGGTCGTAGCGCTTTTCTCGACGGCCCACACCTCGCTGCCCGGCACTTCCGAAGCGAAGGCGAGGCCGATCGCACCGCTGCCGGCGCACAGATCGACCACTTTGGCGCGGTACATGCCGTTTCTGGTGGCCCAGTCGACGCCTTCCTGCACGACCAGTTCGGTTTCCGGACGTGGAATGAACACGCCTGGACCGACTTTCAAATCAAGGTAGCGAAACGGCGCGTGGCCGGTGATGTGCTGCAACGGCTCGCGTTTGACACGACGGGCCAGCATGGTCTGGAAACGTTCCATCGCCGGTTCCGCGTCTTCTTTTTCGGCCAGACGTTCGACGCCATCGCCCATGAGCATGGCTTTGTCCACGTGCTGCAGGTCCGTATGGAACGCTTCGGCGAGCAGCAGTTTGGCGTCGTGCTGCGGAGTGTCGACGCCCGCCGCACGTAGTTCGTCCGCGGCGGAACGCACCGTTTCGAATACCGTCGCCACCCAATCGCCTTACTTCTGGTTGGCGAGACGATCGGCTTCGTCCGCCTGGATGTCGCTGTCGATCACGGCCTGCAGATCGCCGTCAAGCACGGCGTCGAGGTTGTACGCCTTGTAGTTCGTGCGATGGTCGACGATGCGGTTTTCCGGGAAGTTGTACGTGCGGATACGTTCCGAACGGTCCAGCGAGCGCACCTGGGAATGGCGCATATCGGCGGCCTCGGCGGCCTCCTGCTCGTGTTTCATGGCCAGCAGGCGGCTCTTCAGAACGCGCAGTGCCGCCGCGCGGTTTTGGATCTGGCTCTTCTCGTCCTGCATGTTCACGGTGATGCCGGTGGGGATGTGCGTCATGCGGACCGCGGAATACGTGGTGTTCACGGACTGTCCGCCGGGGCCGGAGCTCATGAAGATGTCGATTTTGAGGTCTTTCGGATCGATTTCGATTTCATCGTCGTCCTCGTCGGCTTCCGGGAAGACGATCACGCCGGCGGCGGAAGTCTGGATACGTCCCTGCGATTCGGTGACGGGGATGCGCTGCACGCGGTGCACGCCGCCTTCGTACTTGAGGGAAGCCCACACGCCGTCCTCCGGCGCCGGAGTGCCTTTGGCGCGGATGGCCAGCTGCACGTCCTTGACGCCACCGAGCTCGGTGGTGTTCTCGCTTTGCACGGTGACCGACCAGCCGCGCTTTTCCGCGTATCGCATGTACATACGCAGCAGGTCGCCGGCGAACAGCGCCGCTTCCTCGCCACCGGTGCCGGCCTTGATCTCCATGATCGTGTCACGCGCGTCATCGGGGTCACGCGGAATCAGCGCGGTGCGCAGCTTCTCTTCGGCTGCGGGCAGCTCGCCTTCCAACCGCTTGGCCTCTTCGGCGAAATCGGGATCTTCGGACGCCATCTCGCGGGCCGCCTCCAGATCGTCCTTCACCTGCTTGTATGCGGTGTAGGCGGAGACGATGGCACCCAGTTCGGCGTGGCGCCGACCCAGCTTGCGCATCTTGTCGGGATTGGATGCGACCTCCGGCTCGGCCATCTGCTGTTCGATATTGTGGTATTCCTCAAGCGCGGTGACGGCCGCGGGGAATTGTTCGTCTGCCAATGTACGCCTTTTCTTCGTATCTGCGCTTCAGCGGAATCACTCGTCGCTGAACCTTACTCAACCTGTCCATCATATAAGGTGGCGCGGAAGTGCGGTCGTCGGAGGTAGGCGACGGCACGTCGGTAACGAAAAACGCCAGCCCACGAATGGACTGGCGTTTTCATTGCCTAAGCAATAAGACTCACTTGGCCTTCTTGCCGTAACGCTTCTCGAAGCGAGCCACGCGGCCACCGGTGTCGAGGATCTTCTGCTTGCCGGTGTAGAACGGGTGGCAGTTGGAGCACACGTCGACGGTCATGTGATCGCCGTTGTAGGTGGAACGGGTGACGAAGGTGTTGCCGCAAGAGCAGGTGACCTGCACTGCGTGGTAATCAGGATGGATACCCTGCTTCATAGTTTGTCTCCTAGAGATTCGGGGGACCCGGGTCGCATTGCCCCGATGGCAAGGCGTGAACCGGATAACCTTATGGAGTGTAGGCGATGGCCGGGACACGGTATGCGCCGTCACACGCAGGGCGTACGGACTGCAATCCGCGGATATGCAAAAGACCCGCCGCTTCCGGCAGGTCCGCATGTGCCCTCGCTGGGACTTGAACCCAGGACAAACACCTTATAAGGGTGCTGCTCTAACCAACTGAGCTACGAGGGCAACGGGAGGAAGTATACCCCGACCTCTGCCCGATTGCGGCAGCGTCGACAGATGACCATTGGAAGACCGACGGCAACACGCCAGCAAATCGTTATTTATAAGTTTATAAATAACGTACTAACCTATTAATTAAATCAATGGACGATATACCCATACAGTACACCTCGTCACAGCCATTTCACCGACGAAAGGACACCCATGCGCTACGGTCATTTCGATGATGCCGCAAAGGAATACGTGATTGAAACCCCGGCGACCCCCCTGCCGTGGATCAACTACCTTGGCAACAAGGACTTCTTCTCGCTGATTTCCAACACCGGCGGCGGCTACAGCTTCTACAAGGACGCCAAACTACGCCGCGTCACCCGCTACCGGTATAACAACGTGCCGGCAGACAACGGCTCCCGCTGCTATTACCTGAGCCTGATGGACTCCGATTCCGCCGATGCCAAGCCGGTCGAAACCTGGTCGCCGACCTTCCTTCCGTGCAAGACCCCGCTTGATTCCTACAAGTGCCGTCAAGGCATCGGCTACACCGTGTTCGAAGCTTCCAAGCGAGGCATCGAATCCAAGCTCACCGCCTTCGTGCCGCTGCACACCAATGCGGAAATCAATCGGCTCGACGTGACGAACACCACCGACGAGCCGGCCGTCATCGACGTGACCGGCTCCGTGGAATGGTGCCTGTGGAATGCCGTGGACGACTCGTCCAACTTCCAGCGCAACCTGTCCACCGGCGAGGTGGAGATCGAACGCGAAACCGATGCCACGCTGCTGTACCACAAGACCGAATTCAAGGAGCGCCGCAACCATTACGCGTTCTACGGCGTCAACGCGCCCGTCGTCGGTTTCGACACCAGCCGCGACGAGTTCCTCGGCCAGTTCAACGGCTGGGACACCCGCAGGTCATCGCCGAAGGCAAGGCTCACGATTCCGTGGCGCACGGCTGGTTCCCAATCGCCGCCAACCGCGTGCGTCTGGAACTCCAGCCGGGCGAAACCGCATCGCTCGTGTTCATGCTGGGCTATATCGAAGTGGCCAAGGACCAGAAATGGGAGGATCCGAACGATCCGGCCAAGGTCGGCATCATAAACAAGAAGCCGGCCCATGAGCTGTTCCGCCGTTTCGCCACCGTCGAACAGGTCGAAGCCGCCTTGAAGGAGCTCAACTCCTACTGGTCCGAACTGCTGACCACCTACAGCGTCGATTCCGGCGACGAAAAGCTCGACCGTATGGTCAACATCTGGCACCAGTACCAGTGCATGGTCACGTTCAATATGTCCCGTTCCGCCTCCTACTACGAGTCGGGCATGGGACGCGGCATGGGCTTCCGCGATTCCAACCAGGACCTGCTTGGCTTCGTGCATCTCATTCCGGAACGCGCACGCGAGCGCATCATCGACATCGCCTCCACCCAAATGGAGGACGGTTCCGCATGGCACCAGTACCAGCCGCTCACCAAGAAGGGCAATGCGGACATCGGTGGCGGCTTCAATGATGATCCGCTGTGGCTCGTGGCCGGCGTGTACGCGTATCTCGCCGAAACCGGCGACGTGAGCATTCTGACCGAACCGGTGCCGTTCAACAACGTCGAGGGCTCCGAACAGCCGCTACTTGAGCACTTGCGCCGTTCAGTGAACTTCACCATTACGCATAAGGGCCCCCATGGCATTCCGCTCATCGGCCGCGCCGACTGGAATGATTGTCTGAACCTCAACTGTTTCTCCGATACTCCGGGCGAAAGCTTCCAGACCGTGGAGAACAACGACACCGGCGTCGCCGAATCCGTGTTCATCGGCGGCATGTTCGTGCTGTACGGCAGCCAATATGCCGACATCCTCGAGCATTATGGACGTCTGGCCGGCATGTCCGACGCCGAAATCGCGTCCGAGGCGGCCAGCGTGCGCGCCGAAATCGGCCAGGTTTCCAAGGCCGTCAAAACCGCCGGCTGGGACGGCGAATGGTTCGTGCGCGCCTACGACGCCTACTCGCGCAAGGTCGGCACGCATGAGGACACCGAAGGCCAGATCTACATCGAACCGCAGGGCATGTGCGTGATGGCCGGCATCGGCCTCGATGACGGCAAGGCGCAGCAGGCGCTGAAGTCCGTCAAGGAACGCCTGACCTGCGATTGGGGCACCGCCATCCTCGCACCCGCCTACTCCACCTACCGCATCGAATTGGGCGAAATCTCCTCCTATCCGCGCGGATACAAGGAAAACGGCGGCATCTTCTGCCACAACAACCCGTGGATCTCCATCGCCAACGCCATCGCCGGCAATGACGACGAGGCATTCGCCGTCTACCAGCGCAACTGCCCGGCGTATGTCGAGGACAAGTCCGACGTGCGCAAGGTGGAACCGTACGTCTACTGCCAGATGGTGGCCGGTCCCGAGGCAGCGACCCCGGGCGAGGGCAAGAACTCCTGGCTGACCGGCACCGCCGCGTGGACGTTCGTGGACGTGTCGCAGTATCTGCTGGGCGTGCGACCGACGCTCGACGGCCTGGCCATCGAACCGCATCTGCCGGAACGGTTCGACCAGCTGACCGTGACGCGCGTGTTCCGCGGCGTGACCTACCGCATCGCCATGAAGCGCACCGGCGAGCGCACGGTGAGCGTCGACGGAGCGAAGATTGGCGGTAATGTGGTTCCCGCTTTGAGCGATGCCAAATCCGTCGATGTCGAGGTCACGTTCTGATGTGAGCATCAGAACGTGCTCACAAACGGGGCGGGCCTACACTCTCCTCAACATGAACATGGATTGCCGGAGCATCTTGCATATAGGTTGTTCCGGCGATCCTCCATCGGTTTCCTGCAACCTTGTGGAAGGCAGGAACCGATCAGAACAGTGCGAATCCGTGTGCCGCATAGAAGGCCGCATGGATTCGCACACACAATCCGTCTAAGGTAGCGATATGCAGTATTGTGAAGACATCATCACCGGCATCGATGGCAGTGAGGCCACGTTCGTCCGGTACGTTCTCGACAACAGCGAGGAGATCGATCCCAAACGTCAACGCCCCAGCGTTCTGGTGATTCCGGGCGGCGGCTATGCCATGACCTCCGACCGCGAGGCCGAACCGATCGCCATGCAGTTCCTCGCGGCCGGATGCAACGCGTTTGTGCTGCGCTATTCCGTCGCGCCATCCGTCTTCCCCACGGCTTTGCTGGAAGCCGCGGAAGCAGTGCAGCGCATACGCGCGCATGCGGACGACTGGCATTGCGACCCCAGTAAGATCGCGGTAATCGGATTTTCCGCAGGCGGTCATCTTGCGGCCAATCTTGCGACCACGGCGGGTGACGACACCATGCGGGCACATGGCTATGACCCTGACGCGGTGCGCCCGAACGCATTGATGCTCGGCTACCCGGTGATCACTTCAGGCCCGCTCGCGCATCGTGGCAGCTTCGACTGTCTGCTTGGCGACAACAGCGATAATCAGGTGGCGTTGGACGCGGTGTCCATCGAACGGCATATCGACGCGAAGACGCCGCCCGTATTCGTATGGCATACCATCACCGACGATTGCGTACCGGTCGAGAACACGCTGATGTTGGTCGATGCCTGCAAGAAGGCCGGCGTGCCGGTCGAGGCGCATCTGTTCCCCCAAGGCGGGCATGGTCTGGCGCTTGGCACTGCGGAAACGGCGTGGCAGGGGGTTAATGGCATCGAGCCATGCGTCCAGCAATGGCCGGTGTTGGCCAACGCGTGGCTACGGCGACTCTTCGCCTAGAGGCCAGAGGGCGTAATAGTATTGGATGGTTTTATGAGGGACACGATGAGCAGGGGTGTAAGGAGCTGGCTATGAGCGTCGCGGCATGGGATGGATTCCTGAATGACCAGAGCAACTGGCCGGCCGCCTCACGCATCGGCAACGCTACGGGGGCCACTACCGCCAGGGACACGCTGGGCGACAAGACCTTCGTCAAACGCAAGCGTATGAGTCAGGAGGAACGCCACCTGCAAATCCTGCAGGCCGCCGTCAAAATCATCGCCACCAAGGGGTTCTGGGGCATGTCGTTGCAGAACATCTCCGACGAGCTGGGCATCACCGAGGCGGCGTTGTACCATTACATCTCCTCGAAGGACGATCTGCTCAACATGGTGCTGTCGGAATGCTACGACACCATCGATGCCGACGAATACAACGCGGTGACGGCCGCCATCGTCGACGCCGACGGGCACCGCGTCTACTACTACCCGCGCTATTGCCTGAACATCGTGCTGTACAATCTGCAGCGCCCCGAGCTCGTGCAGCTGTATTCGGTGCTGAACGGCGAGGCGCTGAACCCCTCGCACCCGGCCCACGATTTCTTCATCGGCCGCCATTTGCGCCAATGGGAGATGATTTGCTCGATGAACTGGCTGCTGCCGCCGGACGTGGACGAGGAACGGTTCTACGACCTGTACACCCTGGCGATGAGCGCCATGGACGGTCTGCAGTACCGTTGGCTGGGTGACAATTCGATGAATCTGCTGGAGCAATGGATGAGCATCTCCGACATCATCTTCCCCGATAGCGAATGGCAGGGCTTCCGCGACCCCTCGGAGCACGACCCGAAGAACGAATCCTGCCTGCTGCCGCTTACCTTGTCGGCACGGCAGTAGCTCTGACCCCGAAGATCAGCAGAGCATTACAGCGGAAGATCGATATCGACCGCCCACCGCTCTTGTGCATATTCGCCATCGGCGGGGCCGTTCACGGGAAGCGGACCCGCCGATTTTCGTATCGGAAGCATCCGCGACTAGCGGATCGGCACCTTCTCCATGCCTTCGACCTCGGTTTCGAAGGCGTAGTAGGCTCCGATCAGACCGGCGTTGTTGGTGTGCCGGCAGCGCTTGACAACCGTGTGGAAATCGCTCCACTGCGGGATCTTGTCGAGCGCCGCATTGACCAGCGGCAGCAATTGCTGTTCACGGCAGATGCCACCGCCCAGCAGCACGCATTCGGGGTCGGCCACGGCGACGATGTTGAAAATGCCGATGGCAAGATAGTCGATCCACCGGTCCACGATCTTGCGCACACGCGGCTCATCGAGACGATGGAACAGGGTGGCCGGCACGATGGAGCCTGTCGGCACGTCGAATTCCTTGGCGTACTCCTCCGCCAGCACGATGGTCGACAGGTAATCCTGCATGGTGTGGAATCCACCGGTCTCATAGTTCGGGATCATCATGCCCAGCTCGCCTGCACGCCAATCCTTGCCTCGGCGGATCCTGCCGTCCAGGAACAACGCACCGCCCACACCGCTGTCGATGGTGATCAGCGCAAAATCGTCGAGTTTGACGGCGTTGCCGCTCAGCTTCTCCGCCATTGCCGCGCAGTTGGCGTCGTTCTCCATCCATGTGGGGATCGGGTCGTCAAGATAGCCCTGCAGTTTTCTGCCGATTTCATGGCCGTACAGTATGCTTAGCGCGCCGGCGGTAACGGCGACCTGCTTCTCCGTGTCGATGAAGCCGGGCACGCTTATGGCGATGCCGTCAAGAGGGGCACGCTGCTTGGAAACAATATGCGCGAGCGCCTGGTAGAAGGGCTCCTCGCCGTCGACCGGAGTCGCGATAGTACCCGGAATGCCCATGCGCCCGTCCTCGAACACCACGTATCGGGTGAAGAACGTTCCGATTTCGAACGCAAGGATGCGCTTCTTTGCAGTCATATCGTTATCTAACCCATCTTTAATAAAAATCCTGCCTTGGTACAGTATAGCGTTCCCGCCCATACTTAAGCGCTTCCGCCCCATCCCCCGATACGCTCAGCCAACACCCCTTTGCGTACCACCAATGCAATGGCGGAATCGAAGTGCGTCATAGCATATTCGTCTGCCATTGTGCAACATATGCCATAACAACTTGTCAATATTTATCGATATGGTTGCCTATTGGAGGCTCTTGCAATACACGCTTTTATGACTCCCGCCGCTTACGGCGGGCAGCCCCCTAGATGCCCCCATCAATGACGTTTTCCACGTCGCGCGAAGACAGGAGAAATAGATGAGAAACAAGGCAATCGCATGCCTTGGCGCAATCGTCGCTTGCGCAACGGCTCTCGCCGGAATCCCGGCCACCGCCATGGCGGACGACTCCGCCGGCCTGACTCCCCAATACACCTACAATTCCCAGAACGATAACGGCATGACCTTCGAAAAGGTCAGCCACGCCGATCAGGGCCTGAGCCAGGCCGATGGCGTGGTCGATTACACCGGCGACGGCACCATCGCCCCCTATACCGCCGGCCTGAGCACCACCGGCAACGGCGACCGCGGCCAGTCCTACAGCTATGCGGCAGCATCCTCCGGCGACTGGGTCTACATCGGCACCATGTACGGCGGCCTCGGCGTGCAGGCCATTCTGAACCGCGATATGACAAGCCTCGGCCTGACCTCCAAGCAGGCCACCGCACTCATCCAGACCATGTACGCGGGCAACATGTACCTTGGCGAACCCGACGGCAAGAGCGCCGGCGGCATGCTGTTCAAGTTCAATGTGAAGACCGGCAAGACCAAGATCCTCATGTCCAAGAGCACCGGCATCGACGGAGGCAAGGGCGTGATCCCGACCTTCCGCAGCGCCTTCAAGATGAACGGCAAGCTGTACTTCGAGGGCATGGTCATGGACACCAACAACAAGGATCTCACCCAGCAGGAGATCCAGACCGCCATGGCCTATCAAAACGGATTCCCGTGCATCTACGAAGTCGACCCGGCCAACAACGACAAGCTCACCAAGGTGTATGACAGCGTCGACGTGGATGGCTTCCGTTCCCTGGTCAAGGGCAACGTGTTCACCTCCACCCGTGCCATCGGCTCCTTCGGCAATACGCTGATCGCCGGCGACCTCAAGCCGACCGCGGACGGCAAGGGCAAGGCGCTGCTTGTGGCATCCAAGACCCCGTCCGATCCGAACTCCTACAAAGTGATCGCCGACATGGCGAGCTTCGACAACCTGCCCGCCATCCACCGACAGGATGTCAACGGCGGCGGCGGTATCTATCAGGTGCAGGAGTTCAACGGCAAGCTGTACGTCGTGGTCTGCACCGGCGACACCAGCACCCTGAACGAAGAGACCGGAACCATGCGCTCCTTCGCCATTTACGTGGGCGAGAACAAGGGCGATTCCACCAACAAGACCGATTGGACCTGGCGTCCGCTCGTAGGCGACACCGCCAAGGGCGCCAAGTACTACTACGGTCTTGACAAAAGCCGTGTGAGCGCCGGCGCCTGCACCCTGCAGGTCTACGGCGACCACTTGTACATCGGCGACTACAACGACGTGTCCAGCGCACTGCAGGGCTTCGTCACCAAAAGCAACTTCGTAACCCAAGCCACCAACCTCGAACAGTCCGTCAACCTATACCGCATGGACAAGAACGAGAACGTCGAGATGCTCGTGGGCGACAAGAACGACACCTTCCCGAAGGGCGGTTCCACCGGTCTGGGCAGCGGCTACGACAACCACATGAACCAGTACACCTGGCAGACCACCGTTCACGAGGGCAAGATGTACCTGTCCACCATGAACACCACCACCTTGCTGGAACCGATTGCACAGTTCACCAACGGTGACATTCTCAACATGAACGAGAAGGATTGGAACAACACCGTCCACTACCTGCGCGTGTTCCTGCGCCTGCTGTGGGGCATGGGCCCGACCGACCCGGCTTCCGCCATCGCCACGCAGAGCAACGATCAGAACGCCAAGGTGACCACCCAGACCATGCCGTCCACCGACAATCCGGAGGCGCTGGTCGACTGGGCCCGCATCCAGGCCGGCAAGGACGCCTCCGCCGCGCAGCCGCAGACCACCGACGCCAAGTCCGTCTCGTCCGCCAAGCCGATCAGCCTGACCGCCGCCCAGACCAAGGAACTGGTCGACGGCATCAAGGACGGCAGCATCGTTCCGGGCAGCCTGGCAGCCTCCGGCTCCTCCGATGAGGCCTCGCAGCTCTTCGACATCAACAACGAGCTGGACAACCTCGGCTCCCAGCTGTCCGACAAGGGCTCCGCCGATTTCGCCAACAACTACGGCGAAGTCACGGACGCGTTCTTCAGCATCGCCGACATCATTCCCGACAAGTTCAAGGGCCTGTACGAGATGCTGGTCAAGCTGACCAGCAAGGCCAACCTCAAGGCCTACGCCAAGTCCCTGCCGTACCTGGCCAAGTCCAAGCGCGGCTTCAACCTGTTCGAGATCACCGACCGTTCCGCCGCGAATGAGGGCGTGACCGTCGGCACCGTTACCGACAACGGCTTCGGCGACCCGTTCAACCACGGTCTGCGCATCTTCTGCGACACCGACGACTACATGGTGGTCGGCACCGCGAACCCGTTCTACGGTACCCAGCTGTGGCGCGTGCGCAATACGCAGTACGCCGTGAACGTCTCCGCGACCGAAGGCGGCTCCGCCTCCGCGGATGTCGAGCGCGCGGCCAAGGGCAGCAAGGTCACGCTGACGGCCACCGCGAACAAGGGCTACCACTTCAAAGAGTGGAACGTGCTGAAGGGCAACGTCTCCATCGAGAACAACGCCTTCGAGATGCCTGACGGCAGCGTCTCCATCCAGGCTGTGTTCGAAAAGGACGCTGTTGAACCGACGACGCCAACGACCCCGGCAAAGCCTGCCACAGACACGAAGCCATCCACAACACCGACCGGTGTCACGTCCACCCCTTCGACCGGCTCCTCCGTGCTCGGCATGGCGGTCGCCGCGGCTGTGGCACTGATTGCAGGCGCCGCGATTCTGCTGAAGAAGAAGCAGGCGTGATGATGACCGGCGGTGTGATCGCAGCCACCCGATGAACGCGGAACGGCGCCATACCACCGGTTCCTGACGAAGAAGGCCGATGTCCATCAAGGGCATCGGCCTTCTTCATATTCGGCTTCGTCGAGTGGAGTCGTTCCGCTCCGTCTAACGTGGTCTACAGCATTGCGATCACCGCAACGCAATCACATCCACGCCATACGGCTTAAGCTCGATCAGATCGTTGATGACGGTGCCGGTCAGCAGCTCCGTGCCACCGTTGAGTTCGCTGAGGCACAGACGCTTGTCGGCGGCGCTGTTGTTGATGAGGAACGCGTAGCGGGTGCCGCCATCGCCATAGCGCACGGACAGGCTGACATCCTCCGGGGTATCAAGCGACTTCAGATCCAGCTCCTTGATGATCGGAGCCATGAACGCGCTCATGCCGGTCTCGTCCAACGGAGTGCCCACAAAATAGGCTTTGCCCTTGCCATACGCATTGACGGTGAGCGCGGAATGCCCAGCATAGAATTCGTCGCCGCCGTACGTAGCAAGACGCTCGGCACCTTCGCGATGAATAATGCTCGCCACGATCTCGCCCTTGGCATCAACCGTGCCGCCATGCACTTCGATGGTTTCGCCCGGCGCAAGCGCATCGATCTCTTCGACCCATACGCCCATAAGCCTGCGCAGCTTGCCCGGGTAGCCGCCTGGCACCACCAGATCATGCTCATCATGGATGCCGGCCATATAGCCGGTGATGAAGGTGCCACCATCCGCCACATAGGCTTCCAACGTTTCAGCCACACCAGGCAACACGGTGATCAGCGCCGGGGCGATGGCCAGATCATACTGGCTGAGCCGCGCAAGAGGCGTGGTGCTGGCGATCATATCCACCGGCACATTGCGACGCCACAACGCACGGTAGAAGCGATGAACCTCATTGGGATAGTTGAAGCCGGTGGTCGGGCCGACACAGCCTTCAAGCGACCAGTAGCTCTGCCAGTCGAACATGATGGCTACACGGGATTCGATGCGCGAGCCCATGATCCGCCTGCCGATGCGGTCCAGTTCCTCACCCAAGGCCGCGGTCTCCTTGAACACGCGGGACTCCTCGGTGCCGTCATGCGCGATGACCGCGCCATGGAATCGCTCGCAGCCGCCAAGGGACTGCTTCATCTGGAAGAACCGCACGGTGTCGGCGCCATGGGCCACGGCCTGCCAGCTGAGCTTACGCACTTCCCCCGGCTGCTTGACCTTGCAGAACGGGAACCAGTTCTGCTGGTTCGGGGTCTGCTCCATCAGCATGAACGGCTTGTTCCCGCCGATGCCGCGCATCAGGTCGTGGCACATGGCGGTGAAGCTCGGCGGGGTGTCCATGCCCGGATAGTTGTCCCAGCTGACCACGTCCATCTCCTTGGCCCACTCGAAGTAGTCGAGATCCTTGAACGTGCCCATGAGGTTCGTGGTGATCGGCGTGGTCGCGTCGTATTCGCGGATCGCGTCGCGCTCGTTCGTATAGCAGGCCAACTGCGCCTGGCTTTGGAAGCGGCGATAGTCCATCTGCAGCCCGGACACCACGCATTTGGCGTCGCTGATGCCGTCGCCGTAGCCGACGGGCGGGCACCACGTCGCCCCAATCGTAGATGGTGTGGCTCCAGAAATTGGCGCACCACGCCTTGTTGAGCGCTTCGATGAGCTCGTCCTGGCCCTACGGCAGGCGCATGTCGGTGCGGTCGCGGCCTTCCAGATCATGTTCGTGGTCGAGTCCGCCGATGAAGACCACCGGATCTCCGGCGGCCGCGTACGCGCGGGCTTTTGCCACGGCCTCGTCACGCAGTTCGCGCGCGCGATTCACGTCTTTGGCATCGGAACCCTTGGAATTCTCAAGGCTTTCCTCCTGCCAGCTTTCGTCCTGGTTGATCTGTTTGGCGTCGTAGCCGAGCGCGTATTCGATTTCGACGTTGCCGCCGAGCTCGCCGTTGAGGCCGAGCAGCGGGGATACTTCGTGCAGCGCTTTGATGACGGCCGAGCCGCCGCCGTTGGAGTGGATGCGGTCGGCGTTGGCACCGATGACCAGCAGACGGGTCATGTTGCGTTCGTCGAGCGGCAGCAGGTGCGCGTCGTTTTTTCAGCAGCACGATGGATTCGCGGGCGATGTCCAATGCCTTCGCCGCGTGGTCGAGCGTCGCGCAACGGCCTGGTTTGCGGCTTGCGTGCGCGTCGCCGAGCATGTGCAGCGCGTCCATGACGGCGATCACGCGTTCGACTTTCCCGTCGACGTCGCTTTCCTTGACGTCGCCGTCTTCCACGGCTTTCTTCAGCGGGTTGGCGAAGTAGTAATCGTCGAAATTCGGCGTGACGGACAGTTCGATATCCATGCCGACTTCGGCGCTGGCTTTGGTGTCGCGCACCGCGCTCCAGTCGGAAACGACGAAACCGTCGAAACCGTATTCGTCGCGCAGGATGTCGTCGAGCAGCTGCTTGTGTTCGCAGCATTTGGTGCCGTTGACGAGATTGTAGGCGCCCATGACGGAGAGCACGCCGCCGTCTTGTACCGCCGCTTCGAAGGCCGGCAGGTAGATTTCGCGTAATGCCCGCTCGCTTACGGTCTCGTCAACGTCCAATCGGTCGGTTTCCTGGCTGTTGACCGCGTAATGTTTCGCGCAGGCGGCCACGTCGGATTCCTGCACGCCTTGGATGTAGGCCACACCTTGCGCGGCGGTCAGGACCGGATCCTCGCTCATGTATTCGAAATTGCGTCCGCACAACGGACTGCGTTTGATGTTGATGGAAGGGCCGAGAATCACGTCCTTGCCTCGGCCTCGGGCTTCCTCCCCCAATACTTCACCGGTCATGCGGGCCAGGTCGGGGTTCCATGTGGAGGCGACCGCCGAGCCGGACGGCAGGTAGGTCACATAGTCACGGGTGTTGTACAGCGGCGCCCAATTGTCGTTATGCAGTTCGGCGCGCACGCCCATCGGACCATCATCCATCCTGAGCGGCGGAATGCCCAGTCGTTCGGCGTTGCCGTTGCGGAACAGGCCTGCGGCGTGCACAATGGCGATTTTCTCGTCCAGCGTGAGTTGCGCCGTCAGTTCCCTGGCTTTGGTTTTGTTGGCTTCAGTAATTACGGTCATGCGTTTTTCTTTCGTTTCATTGCGATTCGACGGTGTGGAGATTCATCATCGAACGCGCTCCTCACGAAAGCATGGAGGAAAGTGGACATGGAAAAAGCGGAAAAGTTCCGACAGGCAAGAAGGAGACGACGACGTCCGTCGGAATATGCGGAACCGGAAGAGTTGCGGGGCGTCGGCCCGGTTCGAAGAGTCCGACGCCCCTTGTTGGTTATGTGATTAGGCGAGGCGTTCCGGCCGAAGCGAAAACGCTCCAGCCGGAACGCCAGGAATTACTTGGCCTGCTTGACGATGTCCTTGCGGGCCTGGATCAGGTCCTTGGCGTTCTGCTGGTCGACCTTGAGGACTTCCTTGTAGCCGAGGTTGTCGATCTTGGTGCGGGCTTCGTCAAGGGTCTTCTCGAACTTGCCCGCAGCGGTGATGGCCTGCCAGGAGGCGTTCACCGTTTCGGACTTGACGGAGCTGCGGGTGGCGGAAACCGTGGAATCCTCCTGTGGAGTGGTGTAGGACGCACCGGCTGCGATGGAGAGCTTGCCTGCCTTCTGCAGATAGTCGATGTCGTTGGTGGCGTTCTCCATGTGGGCGGACCAATCCTTGAACAGCTCGGTCTCATCCTGGTTGGACTTCCACAGCAGCGGGTTGTAGGCCTCGCCGGTGTTCGGGTCGATGTCGTTCTGAGACACGGCCTTGAAGTTCAGCTTAGAGTAGCCGTCATCGTAGCTGGAGCCGCCAAGCTTGGCGGAGACCTTCAGGTTGGCGTGGTCGCCGGTCATGGCCTGCTGGCCGAACTTGGTCAGGGTCGGGTTCTTGCCGTCCTTGTCGGTGGTGAAGCAGCCCAGATCCTTCGGGCAGGCGGCGCCACCGGAGTTGGAGGAAGAGGCGTAGATGCCTTCCGGAGAATACATCCAGTCGATGAACTTGGCCAGACGGGCCTTGTTCTTGGCCTTGGAGCCGATGGCCACGATGGTGGCGCCATCACCGTCAGGCTGGAAGCCGTCGGAATAGACCTTCATGTTCTCAAGCGGAGCCAGCATGAAGCCGACGCCTTTGGCCTTGTTCTCGTCGGAGTTCATACGCGGCTTGCCCAGCCAGCTCCAGATGGACAGCATGGTCTTGCCGTTGGTGACCTTGGTCCGCATGGTATCCCAGTCCTGGGTGGTGGAATCAGGATCGACCAGCCCCATGGATTCGGCCTTGTTCAGGAACTCCAGGGCCTGCTGGTAGATGCCGCCCTCCTTGGTGGCGGGCTGCACGTCCTTACCGTCGGCGGAGATGAACACGGAACCCTGGTTGGTGTAGCCGAACCAGCTGCAGATGGATGCGGCGTTCTGCATCACATCGCCGTCCCGATCCTTGAACAGTGACATGGCGTAGATGTCGTCCTTGCCGGTATCCTGGCGAGCCCTGTCCTGCATCTGCTTAAGCACATTGAGCAGACCGTCGAGATCCTTGATCTGCGGGTAGCCGATCTCCTTGTAGATATCCCAGCGGATGTACGGTGCGGCAGCCGACTCGTTGCCTTCGCTCGGGTCGGTCGGAGACTGGGAGGAGACACCCTGAGGAACACCCCACACGCCATCCTTGCCGGCCTGCTTGGCGATGGACTTGACCGCGGAATCGTACTTCTTGACATTCTTCATGCTGGAGTAGTACGGGGTCATGTCTTCGATGAGCTTGGCCTTGACCAGCTTGTTCAGACGCCCGTTGCCGGTACCGACAATCACCAGATCGCCAAGGTTGCCGGAAGCGGAGCGAGTATCGAACACGGTATCGCCGCCGGACACGTTCGGCGCGATGATGTTCAGCTTGATGTTGAACTTGTCTTTGACGATCTTGGCGAACCAGCCGCTCTTTTGCAGACCCTGGCTGCTGGCCAGCGAGTCGAAGACCTCGACGGTCATTTCGGAACCGTCGTCCTTGGTGTCGGCACTGTTGCTGCCGCTGCCGCAGGCCGCGAGCGACAGCAGCGTAGCAGCCGCAACGCCAGCCGCAATCGCGCGGGTGGTGATTTTCTTCAGTTCTATGCGGAAACCTCCTTGTATTCCTTCTTCTGATATTCAGTTATGGGGAAAAGAATCGTTGTGTTGTTAATCAGCCTTTAACCGCGCCCAGCATCATGCCCTTGACGAAGAAGCGCTGGAAGAACGGGTAGGTGAACATGATCGGCAGCACCACGATGACGGAAACCGTCATACGGATCGAGGTCGGCGTCGCGGCGCTTGCCAGAGCGGCGACATTCGCCGAATTCGCCTTGGCCGCATTCGCCAGTGCGGACGCCTGGTTGATGTAGGTGTACAGCAGGTACTGCAGCGAGTAGAGCTTCGAATCGGTCATGTAGATCAGGGTGTCCTGGAAAGAGTTCCACTGGTTCACGGCCGAGAAGATGCCCACGGTCGCCAGAATCGGCGTGCACATCGGCAGGATGATGCGGGTGAACACGGTCAGCGTGCCGGCGCCGTCCATTTCAGCGGCTTCCTGCAGCGACGGCAGTGGCCGCAAAACCCTTGCCGCATCGGCGCTAAAGTATTGTTATTCCAACAAACTAAGTGCTCTTGGAGAGCTATTTATAATCTTATAAATAGGGCGTGTCGCACAATACGGCACAGTACTATCGGCAATAGCCGAACACATCATCGAGGAGGATTCATGCGGTTCAACATCAACGCGCCCTTCTGGCGTTTCATGGACACCCTGCTGCGTTTCGTCGGGCTTAATCTGGTCTACCTCATCACGCTGATCCCAAACGTCACCATCGGCCCGGCACGCGCGGCATTGTATTCCACAATGTTCGCCTATGACGAGCATGACGACATCCGCCTCGTCAAGGAATATCTCACCCGCTTCAAACGCGAGTTCAAACAGGGACTTGCGGCCTGGGTGCTCGTCGCCATCCTCGCCGCCGCCATCCTCTTCGGCCTGTCGTTCTGGAAGGCGTGGGATACCAACACCTCCTACATACCGCTGATTCTTCTGGTCATCGCCGCCGTGGTCGTGGCGCTGTTCGCCGAATACGTCGCACCGTTGCAGGCACGCTTCGCCAACACCACCGGCAGGCTCTTCTCGCTATCGGCGATGTTCCCCTGGCGAGCCTTCCCCTGCTCGCTCGTCCTCGTCGTCATCGACGTACTCGCGGCCGGCCTGTCATATTTCGTACCGTTCATACGCGTTCTCGCCATCCTCTTCGGCATCGCCTGGGTGGCGTATGCGAAATCCCTCATTCTGCTGTGGGGCTTCAAACGGTATGGCGGAACGGGCAAAGTGGAGAATCCGCAATATGTCAATGCGCACGAGTGACGTTGCGGCGGCGCTCAGGAATCATGCTTTGTCGGTGATGAACGTCAGCGGATTGTCGATGAATTTGCGCAAGCCGACTTCCGCGGCACCGTACAACGCCGGATGGTCGGCCACCAACGGGATGGACACGCTCACCTGCATGTCCGACGCCCCCAAGACCTGCGATTCCAAACGGTTTTCGAGCGTTTCGTAGAAGAACGGCCCGAAATCGGTCCACCAACCGCCCAGCAGCACGGTATCGACATCGGCCAGATTCAGTGCGGAGCCGATGGCCGAGGCCAGCGCGTCGATGGCCCGTCCGACGGCCTCCACGGTCCGCACATCATGGGAATGCCATGCGTCCAACAGACGCTCCAGTGCCTCACCGCTCGAAGCCGCATTCTTTTCGGCCACTCCGGAAGCCTCGACCAGCGCGCGACGGCCAGCATACGTTTCCAAACATCCGCGTCGTCCGCATCCGCACAGCGGACCGTCTAAAGACACCGACACGTGACCGATCTCACCGGCGAAACCGTGGCTTCCCGACACGATCTCACCGTCACGGACGATCGCGCCGCCGATGCCGATATCGCACGACAGATACAGGAAGGAGTCGGCGCAATCCACGCCATCGAACACGTCCGCACGCGCACAGGCATATCCCGGAATCTGCGCGATGGCGGCCAGCTTCGCCTCATTGCACGGGGTAACGTCATACCCTCGCATAACGTCGAACGTGGTCAGATCGACATTCTCCCAACCGAGATTGCGGGCCATGAGCAGCCTCTTATCGGAGGTGACCAAGCCCGGCAGCGCACACGAGACGCCCGCGATGATGCATCGCTTCGATTCCAGATCCTCAGCCATCGCCTTGGCCATGGCGTCAAGCTTGCCGAATACGACGTCCGGCTCGACGCCGCTCATGTCGGCATCCACCCATTCGTGCCTGAGTATGTCGTGGTTGATGTCCAAAGCCATGCATCCATAGCCGTCGGTGTTGACCTGCATGCCGATGCCGCACACCTTGCCGCCTCCCAGCATCAACGGCGTGGACGGGCGCCCATAGCTGGCCGAGTTCTGCGGCTCACCCTCCTTGACGACGCCCGCATCGATCAGCAGCGACACCAGCAACGACATCGTCGCCTTGGTCAGCCCGGTCTCCTTGGCAAGATCCGCTCGGCTCATCGGCCCGGAGGCACGCAGTAGCGTGTCGATCACCACCGAAAGATTGTGATTGCGCAGATCGTCCTGATTGATCCTGCGAAGAGATGCCATAGCCGTTCCCGTCCCTGCCCTGTTTGCCGTGTTGCCGCATCAGCATGAATTCCCCGAACCGATGTTCCGGAGCCTTTCCTGGTGCTACACTACTATAGTATAGTTTATTCATCTAACTATTAACCGTGCGCCACCGGCGAACGGCACATGCAAGGAGGCAACACAAACCATGGCAAGGACTCTGGTTGCAGGCGTCGACACATCGACGCAGTCCTGCAAGGTACGCGTGACGGACGCCAAAACCGGCGAGCTCGTCCGCTTCGGGCAGGCCAAACACCCGAACGGCACATCCGTCGACCCCTCATACTGGTGGAGCGCATTCCAAGAGGCCGCCGAGCAGGCCGGCGGCCTGGACGACGTATCCGCGCTGGCCGTCGGCGGCCAGCAGCACGGCATGGTGATCCTCGACAAGCAAGGCAACGTCATCCGCGATGCGATGCTGTGGAACGACACCAGTTCGGCGCCCCAGGCTGCGGCTCTGATCGAAAAGCTCGGCGCAGCGCCCGCACAAAACGGCGAGCCGGAAGACCCAATCGCCCGAGGCAAGCAGCGTTGGGTCAAGGCCGTAGGCTCCTCCCCCGTCGCCTCCTACACGCTGACCAAGGTGGCATGGGTGGCCGAGAACGAGCCCGAAAACGCCAAGAAAATCGCCGCCATCTGCCTACCTCATGACTGGCTGAGCTGGCGCATCGCCGGTTACGGCCCGGTCGCCGAAGGCGAGGACGCCCATCTTGAAGCCCTGTTCACCGACCGCTCCGACGCCTCCGGCACCATCTACTACGATGCCGCGTCGAACGAATACCGCCGCGACCTGATCGCCATGGTGCTCGAGGCCGCGGAAGGCGCCGAAGCCGCGCAATCGCACGCCGAGGCCATCGTGCTGCCCACCGTGCTGGGGCCGCGCGACGCCGCCCCCGTCAAGGCCGATCCGGCCATCGCCGGCAAGAACGTCGAAGGCGGCTGCCTGCTCGCCCCCGGCGGCGGCGAC
>ERZ780149.1934-NODE-1934-length-20646-cov-3.703026_pt1 | contig 20646 bp, 20 predicted proteins | sample MGYA00511367_ERZ780149 | MGnify/ENA primary metagenome ERZ780149 (study PRJEB29588, sample SAMEA2153852) | human gut metagenome | biome: human gut; feature: human-associated habitat; material: faeces | place: Denmark | collected 2008/2010 ... | reverse complement strand
TTCGAATAGCGAACCCGAGAAGTGCTATCTCGCAAAAAGAACTATCGGTAGCTTGTTATCATAGATAAATACTAAAAGATATAGTAGAAGCACATCAACTACAAGACTTTTTCTATAATCTGAAATACGCACCTCATTTTGAGGTGCGTATTTCTGTTCCCGATGTTTTGATTGCGTCTTATTCTATAAATCCGAGTTCCTTTAAAGCTGTTTCAAATTCATTCTTATCCTTTACAGTTCCTATCAGATAACAGGTGTTGTTCTGAAGTCTTGAATTGACGGTAATGTAATCCGAGCCTTCCGTATAGCATATAGTAATGCCCGGTGCCGCATTTTTTCCGTCGCTTGTTATTACGGATATAAAAATCCTGTTTTTCCCGAAGCTGTTATCACGGTTGAAGCCTTGAATTTTGTATTCCTTGCCGTCAAGCGTCAAGGTTCCGTCCGCATATTCCCTGCCGTATATGTTGCGTAGGATTTTTGCGTTTACGCTTACGGTCTTGTGCGGTAATTGTTCGTACATATCAACGCTGTAGTCATTGTTAATATCAACAAAATCTCCCGTACAGCTTATTTCTTTTACCACTTCCGTGTTACTGTAGTTGATGATATTCTGTTCTTTAAGAACATTTTTCAGACTCTCGCTGTCGGTTGCAGGTCCTGCCCACATTGAACTGTCAGAGGAGTTTTGCGACTGCAATACGGTAATGATTGCACTGCCTGTTCCCTTTTCCAGCTTAACATTTACATCAAATGATCCTTCGTTGTTAAGCGAATGGATATTTATCACAGAGCCTCGTGAGCTTGCGGAATCAAGAGCATACTCTGTATCGCCTACTGCAATTTTTCCGCTTGCGCCTGTCACACCAAAAATGTTTCCGGTTAAAGTTGCGTCTATGCTGATTTCTTTGTGCGACAGCTTGTCAAAATCGGGATTATCGCTGTTTAACAGACTTATATCGGCAAACGTGCCGTTAATTTTGATAGCTTCCGATGTGCCGGTAAACAGAACTACCGTTGCCGCCCCCAGAATAACAATGATTATAACGCATAGTGCTATGATGATTTTTTGAAACTTTGACATAAAATTACCTCCGATTTTTTTAAATTATTTTTAATATGAGTTGCTTGCTTGTTTATTATCATAATATCATATTGCATATCAAAAGTCAAGCATCGGACAGGCTGTTACGGTAAAAGCAGGTGTGACGCACTTACGGCTTGTCGAAATAAGCAATCACAGCAAAAAGCGGCACAGCCTCCGCCATGCCGCTTTAAATTCAGATCAATACTCCGACAACTCATAATTATTCGGTGTCCTGTGCCATAAACCGTCCGTTTCTTCGTAAATCTCCTTAAACGTAAACTTACGGAAATTGATTTTGCACCTTCCGCCGTAATTTGCCTCGTACACCCATATACCGTCGGTATCAACAGAGTATATCGTGACATAGTGCGGATAGCCGTACTTTATGTTGTCATATGCGAGATAGTCGCCCGGACGGAACGTATCGGTCATCCACTTCTTCAGCGCCGCCTCTGTCCAGTTTCCGTCGGAACGATTCCTTATCGTGAGGGTATTTTCGCCCGTTCCGTTTGTTTTGCCGAAAAGATACTCGAACACCTCGATTGTAAATCCTGCACACTGTATGCCGGAATTATTCAGAACGTGACTTCTTCCTATAAGACAGGTACAGCCTGCTTCGTTGCCTGTTTCACAGTAGGAGTGGCAGGTACAAGGAGAGGTAAGGAGCGTGTTGTAATACTTGCCAAGCTGATAGCTGTGCCAGAAGTCATATATCTTCCTGTCCCACTTGCCTTCCATCATCTCATCAAGCCGCTTCTTGACAAGCGTTTCCATATTGTCCTGCTTGACGATTCTGAAAGTGCCTTTTGCAGTGCCTGTGAAATTGCCTTTGCCCTTTACAGTAACGGTAGCTGTTCCGACATTCACTATGTTTGAATATCCCGATATATAGTAGTCAACACCGAGAGCAAGCGTTTTGCCGTTGAATGTAACAACGGGCTGTGCGGTGACGCCCTGTCCCGTATATATCTGATCCTCACAGCTTATGCTTGCAGATGATATGGCGGCAGGCGCTATCTTGAACTGCGTTTTCTTTTCCGCACCTTCATATTTTCCCTTGCCTGTGATAACTGCCGTAGCTGTTCCTGCATTAGTGTTATCATAAGCGCTCAGAATATAGTCCGTTCCGCTTTTCAGCGTGACAGAGCCTATCTTCACTGTCACCGAGGGAAGCTGTGCCGTGCCGTTGTATGTGACTTTACCTATTGTGACAACAGCATTTTCAAACGCTTCAAGCTCGTTGCTTATGCCGCTGATAGTCGCTGTTCCGCCGTAATTGCCGATACCTGTAATAACTGCGCTGACGCCTGTGGTTGATTCTGTTACAGCTACCTTATAATCTTTGTCCTGCGTTAAAAGCACACCGTCGTAAATTACCGTTACGGTATAGCCCTTGCCGTCGGTTGACAGCGATAAAGACGATTTGGCATTTGCTATATCCGCTTTTGCCACATTGCATTTTACCGTGGTCTTGCCGCTGAAGTTGCCGTTTCCGCTTATTGTGAGTGTCTGCTCTCCCGCAGCGGTCGGAGCGGTAAAACTGTAGTCGCTGCTTTTAAGCGTGTAATTGCCGAATTTAGCGTTTATGCCGATCTTTACACCGTCCGGAGCATACGTTCCGTTTGCAGAAATCGAGGCTTTCGAAATATCCGCCTTTGCAATAGTGAAGCTCATTGTTACAGCGCCCTCAAGGCTTCCCTTGCCGCTGATTGTCACCTGAGCCGTACCCGCATTGACGTTGTTTTTATAGGAAAGCGTGTAGTGAGTGCCTTCCTTAAGCGTCACATTACCGAGCCTTACATCAACGTCGGATTTTATCGCACTTCCCGTAAACGTTGCGTTCTTCACGGCTATCTCCGTACTTGAAATATCCGCCTTTTCTATAGGGAACGTTACCGTCCTGCTTCCGCTGAGATGGTTTTTGCCCGTGACCACCACGCTTGCTGTTCCGATATTGACGTTGTCCTTGAATGACAGGGTATAGTCGCTGTCGCTTATAAATTGATAGCTGCCGTAGCTTACCACAACGTCGGGTCTTACCTGTTCACCGGTAAATACCGTATCGGGTACGGTTACCTCAACATCGTTTATCGCTCTTGCGGTGATTTTAAATGTCTTTGATACACTGCCCGAATAGTTTCCCTTGCCGTTTACGATGAGAGTTGCCGTTCCCGGCTCGGTGTTGTTTTTGTAGCTTACGGTAAAGTCCGTTCCGTTTTTCAGCGTCCTGCCGCCTGCTTTAACCGCAGGTACAGGCTTTATCGCACTTCCCGTATAGACCTTGTTTCCTGTTCCCGATACGGCTGTGGCCGATATTCCGAGCTTCTTTATTGTAAAGGTCTTTTTTACGCTTCCGCCGTATATGCCTTTTCCCGTTATCGTGATTGTTCCCGTGCCGGCATTTACGTTATTCGAGTAGGCAACGGTATAGTCGGTATTCTTTTTAAGCGTTGCGTTTCCGTATTTTACCGTAACCGCAGGGCTTAGTGTCGAGCCGTTGTATGTGAGCGAGTTGTTATATGTAATAACTGCGTTTTTTATCGGCTTTGCGTTTATCTTGAATGTAACGCTTTTTGTTCCGCTGAGCTTTCCCTTGCCCTTAACCGTAACAGTTGCCGTACCGATTTTCGTATTATTTTTATAACTCAGCGTATAATCAGTACCGTTTTTAAACTTATAGTTATTATACTTTACCGTAACGGCAGGCTTTTGCGCCTTCCCGTTATAAGTCGCTGACGGTACGGTGATTTTCAGCGTAGAAACAGGCCTTGCCGTTATGCTGAATGTCAGCGAACAGCTTCCGCTGTAGTTGCCTTTTCCTTTTATGTATACCTTCGCAGTACCCTTGTTTACGTTATTCTGATATGTAAGCGTGAAGTCCGTTCCGTTTTTCAGTGTCGTTGTTCCGTTCTTGATTTTCGGAACAGGCTTTATCTGCGAGCCTGTATAATACTGCGAGGCGATTTTATAAAAAGTACACTGCTTGTATATTATGGCAGGCTTGATTGTGAACGAACGCTTTACTGTTCCGCTGTAACTGCCCTTGCCTTTTATAATAACATAAGCCGTTCCTGCGTTTATATTATTCTGATAGCTTACCGTGTAATCTTTACCGTTTTTCAGCGTTTTATTCCTGTATTTTACCGTGATCGACTGCGTCTGCGCCTTACCCGTATAGGTCTTTGCCGTCAGCCCCGACACCGTACAGTTTGTTACCGCCGCAGCGTCTGCACTGCTTCCCGTAAAACAGCAGACGGCAGCCGCACAAAGCAGAGCGCATACAAATGCCGTAAACCATTTTACCGCCGTAATATATCTGCTTTTTGCCGTTGCCGCCATGATATTTGCCTTTCTCAGTGTCTGTTATCTGAATTCGATGTCATTCGGACCGCAGACTATGTTGCATTTGCCGTACTCCGCCGATGTTGTGGTGGTAAAGCTGTTGAGATTTATCCTTACGTTAGGATAAACGCACTTTGTCACCTGTACCGACAGCGTTTCCTTAGCATTGATTATTTTCTGTATTTCTTCTATCCTCGTTTTCAGAGGCTTCTTATCCATTCCCTTTTGCACCTTGAGCCTTATCGCAGATGAAATATACGCTTCCTTCTCTGCGTCAAGATGTTCGCCGTTCCTCTTCTTTTCCTGCAGGAATTCGATAGACGTGTTTATTTTTTCTATGTACTCATCGATTGCCGTACACTGCTTTTCGAGCGAATCCATCTCAAGCAGGAGGTTTGTGGTGCTTCCTACCGATATTATAGTAGGAGTATAGCTCTTGTTACCGAGCTGTGCCACCGCAAATTTTCCCATTACACTGCAATCTCCGCCCACAAGCGCACCGGGGTTCTTGGTGCAGTCAAGGTCGCCCTCTATCTTTATCCGACATCCGACAAGCGACGTGCTGGTAAGGTTTCCTCTTGTGGTTATGGTATCGTTTTCTCCGAAAGCAATATTGATATTGCCGTACTGCGACTGTATGGTGCTTGCAAAAACTCCGTTCTTGACGGTTATATCGCCCTGTGCGGTAAGTGTAGCACCGGTCACCATTCCCGATACGGTTATGGTTTTTCCTGCCGTTACCGAAAATCCCTCCTGCACACTGCCCTTGATGACAACATCACCCAGGAAGTTTATATTGCCCGTCTTTACATCTATGTCGGATGAAATCTGGAACGTGGTTACAACATTGAACCTTCCGCCCATATATACAAGGTTTCCGCTTTCTGCGGCGAACAGCTTGGTGCCATCTGCCGAAAGCACCGTGTTCGAACCCTGCGGTACAAGCGGAGGTCTGCCCGGACGTGGAGCAATCACCTGACCGTATACGTTCATACCTTCCTCGCCCTGCGTTTCGGGTACTATTTCGCATATAAGGTCATTTACTCTTACGTTTACTATAAGCCCGAGGTCACGATAGTCAACACTGCCGTCCTCCAGCTTTCTCGGCACCAGCTTCTTGTCTGTATCAAAAAGATTTTTTACCCTGCCGTTTTCGCCGTCAACCGCCGCATATCCGCTCGCTACCGTGAAGATCTTGTCGTATAACTTATTTGCCGCTATTTCCTCAAGAAGTTCCTCGTCTATTCCGTATACAACGTGTTCGTCCTTGAGTGCCTGCCGCATAGCTTCCACTGTTATATCCTTGCCGGAAAACTGCGGTGAAAATACGCACATATTCGCTTCCAGGTGGTTGTCGCTTACAACCACCTTTACCGATGCGTCTACATTCAGCGTAGGATTGTTTTCCTGCGGGCGTTGCATAGTCTTATTGTTAAGCTCGATGCCGTCAAGTGACGCAGTAGCTTCTTTTTCAAGTTCTATAAGCTCCGACATGGATATATCCGCCATTTTTTGTCTTTCCGTCTTTTCCATCGGTGTACCTTCCTGTCGTAAATCTATCGTGTCAATCGTGTCTGTCGTGTCATATAGTCTTGTTTCCCTTAAGACTTGACATTATCTCAAGCGAGCCGTCCGACGCATTGAACGATACCGTTCTGCCGTAGTTAAGTCCCGTGTCGGATGCGATTATAGGCACTCCGAGCTTTGCCAGCGCTTTTTTGGTGGCCTCAACGTTACGGTCGCCTATAGACATAGCAGGTGTTGTGGTAGCAAACATATTCGCTCCGCCTGCTATTTTTGCGGTTATTCTCGATGCCGCCGCACCGTTTTTTATCATGCTTTCATATAGAAGCTGTATGCCCGTATCGGCAAACTTGAATTTGTTCTTGTCATTCGGTATAGCGCTGCTGTCAGGCAGCATTATATGCGCCAGTCCCGCTATGCTGAGCACTTTGTCTATCATACATATCCCAACGCAGCTGCCAAGAGCATAAGTCACCAGTACATCCGGCGACTTGCACAGCTTCTGGTCGGAGATCCCCACGATTATCTTGTTCACTGGTCTTCAACCCCCAGTTTCCCAAGCAGAGTTCTCAGCGACTCTACCGTAGGTATAAGAAGCATATCGGATTGTATCTCAACTGAATCAATCAGAAATTGTTCGCTTATCATGAGTACCCTTTCATACGCCTCGGAAAGCTCCGTTGCAGGAACCGTCATTATAGCTCCGAGCATATCCGTTGTAAGCGCAGGTACCGACATATCAATGACCATACCGCTGAGATTTGCGATAGCATTGACATAACTTCCACCCATTATATTTCCTATTTCGCTCAGCACCGATATATCATCGGCACTCATCTCATACAGCGAAAACGAGCGTTCGCCCATAATACCCGTTACGATAGTTTTCGCAAACGCTTCTTCAAGCAGGAACATTATCATTCCGTCTGCGTCCCCTTTAAGCCGTATCAGTATTCCTACCACCAGCTTGTCGGGAGAGCCGAGCGACTCTATTGCATCAGCTACGTCCATAAGCCTTACCTGAGGCACCTGCATATCTATGCTCCTGCCAAGAAGCTGTGACAGCGCCGTTGCGGCATTACCCGAGCCGATATTTCCTATTTCCTTAAGCACATCAAGCTGTACCGGGCTTAAATCATCGTAACTGTTTATCATAATAGACCTCTGAAATTATTAATCTTATAGCTGTATATAACCGCACAGCCTGCCGGTATATCTACCGACAGACCCACGGTTAAAATTCAGGATCGAAGCATCGTGCCTTATCCCCTTAAGTTATTGGTTATACGCTCCAGCTCATCGGCTGTCTGTACGACCCTTGCGCTCATCTGGTATGAACGCTGTGTTTCGATAATGCGTACCATATCGCCTGCAATATCCGTATTGCTGCGTTCGAGTGCCATTCTTATCTTGTCGATACTCCTGTCGGCAACCGCCTCTCCCGACCTCTCTGTAGCAGTCATCTTGTTACTGCCGAGAAGTTCGAGTCCAAAGTTGTTGTCAAATGTGTACACACCTATCATTTTCGTAAGTGCCTCATAGTCCGGCTTGCTCGTACCTTCTATAAAGGGAACTGTAATGTGGTTTCCCTCATAGTCAAGCACAAATTCTCCGTTTGCGCTTACAAGCTCCCAGTGGTCGCCTATCTGCGACATCTGGAAATCGCCCGCTCTTGTGTAGTTTACATCGCCGTACTTATCCATTACCGCAAAGAAGCCTTCTTCTGTCGGTATGGCAAAGTCAAGGTCGTTATCGGTATATGTAAATACGCCCTCGCTGTACATAAGCTGAGTGCTGTGCACATATTCGCCGTGACCTGTCTGCCAGTCAGGCTCCGTATTTCTCTGTACCGTGTAGATACAGTCCGCAAAGCTCGGACGGGAAGCCTTGAAGCCCACCGTATTCACGTTTGCAATGTTGTTTGAGTAAACGTTAAGTCCTTCCTGCTGTGCAATAAGGCCCGTCTTACCCGTGTAGAATGCAATGTTCATGACATATCCTCACATCCGGTCATTTTACAGCTTGATTATCTCGCTTGCCGCTCTGCCGTTGATAGTATCCATATACTTCAGCACAGCACTGCTTGCTTCAAATAATCTCTGCGTTTCCATAAGAGAAGTAATCTCCTTGTTTGCGTCAACATTTGACTTTTCAAAACAGCCCTGGATAATATCATATTTCTCGCCTTCGGGTATCGTCATATCCCCGTCATAAGAAAACAGGTTGTTTCCTACCTTTGTAACGTCTGCGTTTTCGGGTATGTAGCTGAGCCTCAGCTTTTCTATGACCTCGCCGTTTTCGTTCAGGATATTACCCTCGTTGTCAACAATGAAATCATCGTTTCCGATATATATCTCACCGTTTTGACCGAGTACACGTCCGCTGTCGTTAAGGCATAAATAGCCTTCTCCGTCAAGCTCAAACTGACCGCACCTTGTCTGATATACATTTCCGTTAGTACCCTGTATATTGAAATACACGTTTCCCTGAATACCTATATCAAACGGGCTTTCGGTAAACTCAAAACTGCTCTGCTCAAGGTTGCTCTTGCTTGTATCAACATACGTCTGCACGAATTTGCCGCTTGTCTTTCTGCGGTTGCTGACAAGTATAAGCTCCTCCTGAAAGGTGTTCATTCTTATCTCGTCCTTCTTGTAGCCCGCCGTGTTGATATTCGTTAGATTATTCGAGATAGCGTCAAGCGACCTCTGGTGGTTAAGCATGGATTGCGTCAGATTGTAAAATGCTCTCTGCAAGTTTTTTCACCTCCTTTCGTAAAGCGTGATTTTCCGTATTATAAGCGAGCCGGTAAACCTCCGACCCCTTGATTATATCATATCAGTTTTCACATAAATATGCAAGCCTTTCAGCCGTTTATATAGCTTTCCAGCTTGTTTTTGAGCGTCAGCATAGCCTTTGAATGTATCTGGCATACTCTTGACTGCGTAATGCTCATAACTTTGGCAATCTCTGAGTATTTCAGTCTTTCGTAGTAATACATTGTCACTACCTGCTTTTCCTTTTCGGGAAGCGTGGCGACAGCGTCAGCTATTACCTGCTTTTTTTCACGCTCATACATTTTTGCGTCGGCGGTTTCGCTTGATGCCGAAATATTTTCGTCAAGATTATCCTCGTATAAAAGCTCCTCAAACGACAGCGTTATCATTCCTGCCGTATTCGCCATCAGCTTTGAAAGCTGTGCGGTGGTCATATTCATACTTTCTGCAAGCTCCTCGTCTGTAGGAGTACGGCACAGCTCGGAATTAAGCCTTGCAAAATTATCGTCAAGCTGTTTTGACAGCTTTCTGAGCGTTCTCGGAACTCTGTCCAGCTTTCGCAGATAATCAATAACAGCGCCCTTTATCCTGATACCTGCGTATGTTTCGAATTTTACATTCTTCTCGGGATCGAAGCCGTCTATAGCCGCCATAAGCGCAATAACGCCTTCGTTTATAATATCGTCGCTTTCCGCATATCCGGTGTAGATATTACGCATTGATACCGCTATCATTTTGACAAGATCCATATACATCAGCACGATTTCGTTCCTGACGTTCATATCGCCTGTCAGCCTGTATTTTTCAAGAAGCTCGTTCAGCCGCTCCTTGCTCTGCACTGCCATAGAACACTCCTTTCCCGGATATTTCCGACCGTGCGGCGTTTACATCGCTATATTGCCTATAGCCTGTATCTGCGCCGTATTGTCGATTTCGCTGTAGGACAGCACCGTTATATTCGGTATGAACTGGTCTATCAGTTTCTTGAAATATATTCTTACTATCGGAGAGGTCAGTATGATTATATTCGGTATAACATCCTTTACCTTGTCTATTTCTCCGCTTGTTATGTTGACGATTTTCTGTATAAGGTCGGGATCCATCGCAAGATAGCTTCCTGCTTCGGATTTCTTTACGCTTGCAACTATCGTATCCTCGACCTTCGGGTCAACGGTAATTACTCTCAGCGAGTTTGCCTCCGCAAAGCGTCTTGTTATGGTACGCTTGAGCGCCTGTCTTACATATTCCGTTACAATATCAATGTCCTTGAGCGCACCTGCGTGGTCGCCAAGCGTTTCGAGGATAGTTTCCATATCCCTTATCGGAACGCCCTCACGCAGAAGCAGGCAAAGCACCTTTTCGAGATAACCGAGAGAGATAGTGCCTGGTATAAGGTCGTCGATAAGAGTTGGGTTGGTCTGCTTTATGTTGTCCACCATCGTCTTTACGTCCTGACGTGACAAAAGCTCACTGCAGTGCTGCTTGATGACCTCTGACAGATGAGTTATCATTACGGACACAGGGTCGATAAGCGTATATCCCGCAACGTCAGCCATTACCTTCTTGTCTGCGCTTATCCACTTTGCAGGGATACCGAATGCAGGCTCAACGGTGTCTATGCCGTCAACAGGGTTTACCACATCTCCGTTGTCAAGCGCTAAATAGTGGTCGGAAAGAATTTCTCCTCTTGCGACCTCCTCGCCCTTTATCTTTATAACATACTGGTTCGGGTTTATTTCGGGGTTGTCCGTCATTCGTACCGACGGTATTACCATACCCATATCCATCGCAAACTGCTTACGGAACATTACCACACGGTCGATAAAATGACCGCCGCTCTTTTCGTCTACAAGATGCAGAAGGCTGTAGCCGAACTCCATCTCTATCTGTTCAACATTCAACAGCTTGAATACATTGTCAATATCCCTGTAATAGTCATTGTCTGAGGTCGGCTGATCCTGCATCTTTGCAAGCGTTTCACGTTCAGCCTGAGCGGCAAGAGCCGCCTCTTTCTTCGCCTTCGATTTTGATAATCTCCAGCCGAATATAAACAGTGCCGCACCGACGCCGAGAAGTATCAGCTTCGGGAAGCCGGGGATAACCATAAGAGCGGCAATAACAATGCCGGCTATCATCATTACGTTAGGCTGAGAGGTAAACTGCCTTTTAATATCGGCATTGAAGCTGTCCGTGCTTGCCGCACGGGTAACTACCATACCTGTAGCAACGGAGATCATAAGTGCAGGAATCTGCGAGCAAAGACCGTCACCGACTGTTGCCAGCGAGTAGGTGGAAAGCACAGAGTTTATATCCTGCCCGTGCATAATACCCAGTACCGCACCGCCGATAAGGTTTATGAGCGCCGTGATGATAGAAATTATAGCGTCGCCCTTTACAAACTTCGTAGCACCGTCCATTGCGCCGAAGAAGTCGCTTTCACGCTGTACTTCCGCACGGCGTATCTTTGCCTCTTCATCTGTTATTGCGCCTGTGTTAAGGTCTGCGTCAATAGCCATCTGCTTACCGGGCATAGCGTCAAGGGTAAATCTTGCCGCTACTTCAGATACACGCTCAGAACCCTTGGTGATAACAAGGAAGTTTACTATTACTATGATTACGAATATGATAAATCCGACAATAGCGTCACCGCCCATTACGAATTCACCGAACGTCTTTACGACCTCGCCGGCATAGCCTTTTGAAAGTATTCCTCGTGTAGTCGATACGTTCAGCGACAGTCGGAAAACCGTTGTCAGAAGAAGTACAGTCGGGAATATCGAAAATTCAAGCGCTTTTTTTATGTACATCGTCATAAGGAGTATGACGAGAGAAAGTCCTATATTTATTATCAGAAGAAAGTCCAGTATCGGAGTCGGCAGAGGAATGATAATCGCAAGCACGATAAAAATAACGAATACCGCAAAAACATTCGTCATCATCTTTTTAACCATTCGCACCGCTCCTTTCTTGTTCTTTCTCTTTCTCTGTCCGGACTTTGCTTGTCCGTATTTTATAATTATTTATAATCGATCCATGCAAAATTTGCACTAACACTAACCTTGGCTCCCTTGCTAAAGGGAGCTGGCTTGCGGCAAGGCACAAATCCATGAAAATTACCGCTTAATGAGATAAGTCAAACCTTCAAATAGCACTTACTTTTTCTGCCGTCAAGACTGAGGGATCGCTTGAACTGTCCCAGCTGTCTGCAATATCGTTGCAAAGCTCGCACTGTCTCTCGCCAAGAACATCAGCACAATCGTTAAACCCCGCCGTTTCGCCATCTGTCGCCAAATCGCAACATTTCCAAAGGCGGAATTTGTTGCGGCTCACAGCCGCAAAGGCGGAATTTGCTGCGGCTCACAGCCGCAAACACCTCACTGTTTGCCTATCGTTCTCTCGGAGGCAACGTCTTATGTTGTTCTTCATAAACCATCGCCAGCACCTCTGCTACCGCAGTGTAAAACTCTCTCGGTATTTCCTGACCTATGTCTACCGCCTCGTAAAGCCCTCTTGCGAGCGGACGGTTTTCAGTGATATATACATTATGCTCCTGCGCCACTGCAACTATCCTCAGTGCCAGTGAATCTGTACCCTTTGCCACAACAACAGGCGCTCTGTAGGCTGTCTTGCGGTCATATTTAAGAGCAACCGCATAGTGAGTAGGGTTACGGACAACCACATCTGCGGACGGCACTTCCTGCATCATACGCTGTTGTGCCATTTCCTGCTGTTTACGCTTTATCTTGCCCTTTATCTGCGGGTCACCTTCGAGCTGTTTGTACTCGTCCTTGACCTCCTGCTTTGACATCTTGAGCTTTTTCTCAAATGACCACCACTGGAAAACATAGTCTGCCGCCGCCACAAATACAAGCATAACGAATATCGTTACAATAAGGCTCATCGCCGTTTCGCTTATATATGCAACTATCTTTATCACATCTGTATCTATCAGCTTTTTGAACTCGTTTATTCTGTCCATTACCTGAAAGTACAGTATAGCGACTACTACGATTATCTCGATAAGTCCCTTTACAAGCCCCACAAGCGCCTGCATCGAAAACAACCGCTTGATACCCGTAAACGGATTCAATCTGCTGAATTTCGGCTTCATCGCCTCCATACTGAAAAGTCCCTTTGTCTGAACGATTACGGGCAGTACGCTCAGTACAACCCCCACCGCCAGTATCGGACCTACGGTACAGACGCAGATTATAGCCACCTTCCAGAATACGCTCATCGCAAACTCTATGGTATTGCCCGTTTTGTCAATAGATGACATCGACTGCTCCATAAAGTTTAAAAGCATCTGGAACATATAGTTTCCGAATATCGCAAGAAATGCGAATATTCCCACCACGAAAACCGCAACCGCAACTTCCTTGCTCTGCAGTACCTCGCCCTTTTTTCTGGTATCCTTACGCTTTTTCGGGGTGGCTTTTTCGGTTTTTTCTTCGCCTGCCATTTACCCTCCTAAGAACCCATCATGCCGAGCAGACCGTAGAGGTTCTGCCACATAATGCCCATCAGCTTTTCGATGAAGTCCGACATAGGCTGAGCCATTATCAGCACCGCCGCAAGACCGATAAGCACCTTAAGCTGAATGTTCAGCGCAAAGATATGAATTGACGGTACAGCCTTCATCAGCACGCCAAGACATATTTCGGTGATAAACTCGATAGCGATAATCGGTGCGGCGAGCTTTACCGCCAGCGTAAGCACGGTCGAAAAGTACGTCACCAACGCCCACGGCACGTCCGCAGTGAATCCAGAAAATCCTATCGGAAGCGTTTCATACGATATATGAAACAGCTTTATATATGACAAGTGTCCATTCGTCAGAAAGAAATACAGAATGAACATATAGTAATAAACGTTTGCAAAAAGGGGCATCGACACACCGGTCGCAGGATCCATCGCTCTTGCCATAGACAGACCCGTCTGATAGTCGATAAGCTCACCTGCGGAAATAGTCACCGCCAGTATGAGATTCACCATAAAGCCGAGTATAAGCCCCAGTCCCAGCTCCTTCATCATATCGAACAGCATCATGAATATGCCGGTCGGGCTCATATTTTATATTCCCCATGGACGAGGCAAACAGCACAGCAAGCGCTATCGTTGTGCCTGCTCTCAGCCTTACGGGAAAATTTGAACGGCTGAATATAGGGTTAAAGCTGAATATTCCCGACACCCTGCACATTATCAGCAGAAAGCCGAGAAAATTATTCAGAATCATATCCCACACATCGCTTAGCGTCATGTTGCACCAACCGTTGCCATAAGACCGAATATGTAGTTGAAGAACTCTATACAGCTGTTCATCATCCACGGGCCGAATAACAGCAGTACGATTGCCACCACTATGGCTTTGGGAGCAAACGAGAGCGTCTGCTCGTGTACCTGCGTTGCCGCCTGTAATATCGCTATGATAAGACCTATCACAACTGCGGCTATTAAAACAGGGAGGCCTAATTTAAGCGCAAGAACAAGTGCGGCGGTAAAGACCTCCATTGCTATATCCTGTGTCAGATCAAGCCCTCCCTTCAAGGAATATTATGCTACAAATTATACGAGTTGACAATCGTTCCGACCATCAGCTGCCAGCCGTCTACAAGCACGAAAAGTATTATCTTGAACGGCAGCGAAATCATCGCCGGCGGAAGCATCATCATACCCATTGCCATAAGCGTCGACGATACTACAAGGTCGATAACAAGGAACGGTATGAATATCAGAAAGCCCATCTGGAACGCACGTTTCAGCTCGCTTACTATAAAAGCGGGAATTACTGTTTCAAAGCCCAGCTTCTCGCTGTAGTTTTCAAGTGTTATATTGTCTGTCGCACCGCCTGTGACATCACTCATGCTCTGACCCTTTAAATCAAGGAAAAACTTCATATCGTCATTCGTGGTCTGCTTGAGCATAAAAGTCTTGAGCGGCTTTCCTGCGGCGTCAATAGCCTGTTCCATTGTCATCTCGCCTGCCGCATACGGCTGATATGCCGTTTCGTTTATCTCCGAGAAAACAGGCCACATTATGAATATCGTAAGGAAAAGCGACAATCCCGTAAGCACCATATTAGGCGGCGTGGACTGCGTCTGCATTGCCGTTCTCAGAAAGCTGAAGCAGATAATGATCCTCGCAAACGAGGTCATCATCACAAGCAGTGACGGTGCAAGCGAAAGCACGGTCACAAGCAGTATTACCTCAAGCGACTGCGAGCCGTCTACCCCGATAAGATCCTTCATCACCGACGAATCCGCCGACTGCGTACCGCCCGAGGTGTTTGCCGAAGCCGTATCGCCGATACTTGTTGTCGTACCTGCGTTGCCTGACGCATTGTTATCCGCCGCAAAAGCCGTTACACTGCACAGCACACCGATAAGTGCGATACATACCGTTAAAGACACGATAAAGCGGATAAAAATCCGCTTGTTGTCGATAAACATTTTTCTAATCGTAAGACCAAAAGCTCTTGTCATTTCGACTCCGTGTTCCTCTCGTCAGAATTTTTGTCGTCGGAATTTGTTCCGTCATCGGTTTTGCGAACATCGGGAAGCTCATCGCCGCAATCCGATTCTTCGTCACGGCTGGCTTTCTTCCCTCTCATATTCTTTATGTTTTTAGCCATTGCGTCACTGAAGGCGGCGAAGAAGTTATCCTGCTTTCCGCTTCCCTCAGGATAAAGTTCAGACATATATTCTTCTTCCGTAATCGACAGATCCTCGATCTTGTCTATCCTGCCGGCAGTCACGCCAAGCACCATACACTTTCCTGCAACGCTTACGACAACCACCGATTTTTCACCGCCGAGCGAGGCACGGTCAAGCACCTTGAGCCGTTTTCCGCTTACGCTCAGTATCCCCTTGTTTACCTTTCTCAGTATCCAGAAGAACAGAAAAATCAGTGCAAGTACGCCGATAAGCGCACATACAAGCTGTACGTATTCCATCAATCAAGTATTTTCTTAACGGTCTGAAGTATTCTTTCAGCCTTGAACGGCTTTACGATGAAGTCAAGTGCGCCGAGCTTGATAGCCTCTACTACCATAGCTTCCTGACCCATAGCACTGCACATTACGACCTTTGCGCCGGGATCCATAGCCTTGATTTCCTTGAGTGCCTCGATACCGGTCTTGTTGGGCATTGTTATGTCCATTATAACAAGGTCGGGCTTCTCTGCGGAATATGTCGAAACCGCTATTTCGCCGTCAGCCGCCTCAAGTATATTTGTGTAGCCGTTTGTCGTAAGTGTGTTGCGGATAAGCATACGCATGAATGCCGCATCGTCTACAAGTAATATCTTCTTATCCATAAGTGTAAGGTTTCCTTTCGTATCCCTGTTTTATTATATGTTATTCGCCTTTACCGAGGCTGTCCATAAATTTCGATTTTACTATTTCCGTTATTCTTACCGCAAAGTTATCGTCTATAACAACAACGTCACCCCTTGCGATGAGGTTTCCGTTTACCATAACGTCAACGGGTGCGCCTGCCTGTCTTTCAAGCTCTATGATAGTACCCTGCGAGAATTCAAGTATATCCTTGATTTTCTTCTTTGTCGAGCCTATCTCGACAGAAATCTGAAGCGGTACGTCCATAAGGAGCTGTAAGTTTTCCTTCTGCTCCGAGCCGAGCGGAGCTTCAAAGCTCTCAAACTGTGCAAGCTGGGCATTACGGTAGTTTACTGCCGGCTGAGGCTGCATAACAGGCTGTACCGGCTGACCATACATTGCCGGATTCATTGCCGGATTCATAGCAGGATTCGGGTATCCGTAGTATCCCTGCTGTGCATACATATCCGCCTGCGGCATAGGAGCCGCTTGCTGAACAGGTGCCGCCTGCTGAACGGGTGCCGCTTGCTGAACAGGTACCGCCTGCTGAACAGGTGCCGCTTGCGGTACAGGAGCCGCCTGCTGAACAGGTTCTGCCTGCGGAACAGGCTGAGGTGCCGGAGCAGGTGCAGGTTCTGTCACGATCGGTTCTGGAGATGTCGCACCGCCGATCATTCTGTCGGCAAGCGTTGCCGCAAGATCTATATCAAGCACCGATATAAATTCCGATTTTATAACACCGTCAATGGTAAGGTCAAAATTGATAGCGGCAACCTTATCCGTCTGCTCATAATTCTGCAGGTCGGCAATATTTATCTCGCTGAGAATGTACGGAGTAGGTGTCGATATATCAATACCCATACCCAGAAATTCCGATAGAGCCGTCGAAGAAGCTCCCATCATCTGATTCATTACTTCGCTTACCGCACTGATGTTCAGCTCATCAAACTCAAAATCAGGAGATATAACGGGCGGTTTGCCCATAAGCTGATTAAGTATCAGCTGTACATCGTCCTGCTTTAAGATCATCAAGTTTGAGCCGGAAAGCCCTTTTATGTACTCGATCTTTACGCATATCGCAGGTTCAAGTCTGTCGTAGTTAAGCTCTGATGCCTGAATTACGGTTACCTTCGGCGTAGTGATCCACACTTTGGCGTTGAGCAGCTCGGAAACTGCGGTAGCCGCACTTCCCATACTGATATTCATTATCTCGCCGATAGCGTCAAGCTGCATCTCCGACAGAGTGGTCAGTTTTCCCATTTGCCTTACCTCAATTCTTTAATATATTATCAATCCTGAACGCTTTCTTTCCGTTCAGTGTACCGAGCTTTCCGTCAAACCAGCAGGTGCTTCCCACTTTAAGCTGTACGTTGTCGGTAATCGGCTTGTTCAGCGGTATTATGTCATTTACCTGCAGATTCAGAACGTCACGGAGCGTGAGCACTGTATCGTCAAGCACCGCCGTAACAGTAAGCTCCGACTGTGAAAGCGTTGACATAAGGTTTTCCTTACGCTCCGTTTCCTTAGTGGGACTTCCTGCCCTTTTGCCCGAGCTGAACTTAGCCGAGAATTTCTTCATTATCTGATCCATAGTAATTGCCGACATACAGAACGACACTATGGATTTTGAATCGTTTACCGTTACCTCCATCGCAACGATAATCATTGTTTCGTCGGCGTCTGCGGCGGATATTACCCTTGAGTTTGTTTCTATTGATTCCAGCTTCGGCTTGGTATCAACATATCCGTCATACGCCTGCGACATAATCGAGGTAAAGCGTTCAACAATGCTACGCATTACGTTTATCTCTATTTCCGTAAAATCTCTGTCGGTATCCTGATATGTTCCTCTGCCGCCGAGCATACGGTCGATCATTGTAAAGGTAAGCGAGTTTGACAGCTGTAAAATCGCATTGCTTTCCTCAATATCATCGTCCTCTATGCCGAGATCGACAATACCCATTATCGTATAATCCGGAAGAGCGTTGCTGAACTCAAAATACTTCTGTTCCTCTATGCTTGCAAGCGAAACCTTGCAGTACAGCCTTAACAGACCTGTTATGTAAGATGAAAGATGCCTTGAATAATTCTCGAATATCCTCTCAAGTATCTTTATCTGTTCCTTAGTGAACTTCTTCGGAGTACGGAAGTCATACTCCTTGATTTCTTCCTTTTCTTCATGCGTGTCAAGCGATGCGGTATCTCCGCCTGAAAGTACGCTTGACAGCATTGCGTCTATTTGTTCTTGCGTAAGGGTATCAGCCAAAAATTCGCCCCCCTTTCTGTTTTCTCTTATTCTGACGTTTCGGTCGGTGCCGATGTCAGTATATCTGTAGGAATGCCCGTATATGACGGCTCGTATTTCGGTCCTGCGGCGTTTGTGCTGTTGTTGCCGTCGCCCGGGTTGCTGTCATACTTGCTTTCCATATTGTCGATTATTTCGTTTACAACGTCACTGTTGACGTCCGAGCTGTTGCTGTCATTACGCTCATAAGGATCGGTGTTCGCACCGTTCAGCCTGTATTCGTATTTCAGAATATCGTCTATGACAGCCTGTGAGGTAGTGTCAAGCTGTGCTCTCACTATCATAATCTCTACACGTCTGTTCGTCGCTCTGCCCTCAGCTGTTGAGTTGTCGGCAATAGGCGTATAGCACGCTTTTCCTTCTACAGTGAACTTCTCGCTGTCAACACAGCGGTTGTAGTCCATATATTTTACAACGCTTGACGCTCTTGCCGCCGACAGATCCCAGTCGTTCACATCGGATACTGCCTTTGCAGTATGACCGGATACTTCGCAGGATTTTATATACTTGTTGACCGCCTTTATACCGGGCATGAACTTGTTGAGTACCTGCTTGCCTTCTTCCTTCAGCACCGCACTGTTGCCGTCAAACATTATCGTATTGTTGAACCGGATAAAGATTCTTGTCGGTGTCTGCTCAATATACACATACTGACCAAGATCGTTTTTATCCGTTGTTGTCTTTAAGAAGCTGTAAAGCTGATTGAAGTCGGAGGGAAGACCCTCTGTCTGTTCGCTTGTAGTGCCGCCGTTCTGAGTGTTTGGAGGAGCCTCGGCATTACCGTTCGTATCGGCAGCGTTATTCTTCGGCTGTTCGTCCATTACGAAGGGGTTTATATAGCTTCCGCTTGACGTAAAGGATTGATATATGTACTGCCATTTCGTTTCGTCTACCGATGATGCAGAGTACAGCAATACGAAAAAGCACAACAGAAGCGTAACCATATCGGCATAGGTATCAAGCCAGTTACCTTTTTCTTCGCCGCCTCCGGCTCTTCTTTTCGCCATTTTTCTCCACCGCCTTTCTTCTGACGCTTAACCAATATATTGTATCACATTTCAGCGATTATTTCAACACTAAATTCCTTTTGCTTCAGCCGTAATTCCCGTCCTGTCGGAAACAGGCGGATATTGTTACTTGCCGCCCTTCTTCTTTATATCAGTCTGTGCAAGCATAAATTCGAGCTTTTCCTGAATAAGTCTGGGGTTTGAGCCGGCCGCAATCGACAGCACGCCTTCTTCTATTATCTGCATACAAAGAAGCTCCTGCTCGTGACTGTTCTTCAGCGATGATGCAATCGGCGCAAACAATACGTTTGAGAACAGCGAGCCGTAGAAGGTCGTGATAAGCGCAACCGCCATACCGCTTGACAGATTGCTTGAGTCAGCGCCCATACCTTTAAGCATATTTACAAGGCCGACAAGAGTACCCAGCATTCCGAATGCGGGGAATACAGACATACCTTTTTCAAAGAAAAGTCTGCCTCTTTCGTGACGCTCACACATAAAGTCTGTTGCGTCGTCAAGCATACTTTTTACTTTATCAAGGTCGTTTGCGTCTACTATCAGCATAAGGCTTTCCTTGAGGAACGGATCCTCACACTTGTTCGCACTGTCTTCAAGCGAGATAAGACCTTTTGTTCTGGCGATCTTTGCAAATTCAACTATCTGCTCTATGTAGCTTTGCGGATTGAATTTTTTAGGGAACAATGCCAGCTTCAGATACTTCGGCAGATTTTTAAGGTATGAGAGCGGGAACGAGGCGAAAAGACAGCCTATAGTACCTCCGACGGTGATAGCAAGCGAAGGTACATCTATGAACCAGTCAAGCTGACCGCCGTTAAATATACCGAATGTAACCAGACCGAATGATACTACCCAGCCTATGATGATCGTAATATTCAAAATAACTTCCTCCTGTAAGGGTTTATATAGCACAGCCAACGGCTGTAATATTCACAATTTATATGCTTCTCTCGAGACGCTGACGTCTTACAGACAGCCTGTATTCCTTGATGAGAGAAAGTATCTCGTTCATCGACTGCTCAACTATGTATGAATGTCCCGTGCTTGTTGTGATGACGGTATCCGGGTTTTCAGTCACTATTTCGATAAGATCGGGATTAAGCATAAACTTTTCCCCGTTGAGCTTTGTAAGTATTATCATATATTTCCTTCCTTTGCAGTATCGTCCGCACTGTAATTGATTCCGTCGGTATGAATACGCAGATACAGCCGTTTATCATAACCGTTCAGGCATAATATAACGGGCATTCCGG
>ERZ780149.1930-NODE-1930-length-20664-cov-4.459411_pt1 | contig 20664 bp, 16 predicted proteins | sample MGYA00511367_ERZ780149 | MGnify/ENA primary metagenome ERZ780149 (study PRJEB29588, sample SAMEA2153852) | human gut metagenome | biome: human gut; feature: human-associated habitat; material: faeces | place: Denmark | collected 2008/2010 ... | reverse complement strand
CCGCGAACCAAGCCGGTTCGCGGGGCGCTTTTGATTATACAAAATGATCTTTAATAAAGGGAATGACATTGAGCAGTGCCGAGATCAGCGTGGAGACCGCGAACACGAAGACCGCGAGCAGCGGTACGGAGAAAAAGGCATTGCAGGAGAAGGTATCGATGCCGAAATGCTGCAATAGCTCGATGACCATGGGATGAACGAGATACACGCCGAAGCTGTATTTCGACAGCTTGCGGAGAAGGGCATACGCCTTTTCGCCCATGCGCGGGAAATTCAGATGCTGCTTGGCAAAGACGAAGATCGGCACGCTCGTGCAGAGAACGTTGAGGTCGTTGTAGTTATAAAAGGTGGCATTTGGCGCGCCCTGCGCTCTGGAGAGAACGGCGGGAGCGATGATGGAAAAGAGAAGGGCGGCAATGCCGACGCAATAGAGCATGATCTCCTCTCTGTGGCTGAAGCTCCTCCGGCTGAGATAATACCCGCCGACAAAATAAATGGTGAAGCCGAGCGGGAAAAAGCAGTAGGAGTACATGATGACCGTGCGGATGACGGTGCTTGCCTCATGCGAAACGAAGGAGGTGAACAGGGCAAGCTGGGGGAGAAGAAAGGTGAAAAGAAACGCAAGCAGCAGAAAGTAGCGCATGAGCGTTTCATCCTGTACGATGGGCCGCAGCAGCGGGATGAGCAGATACAGCCCCACGATCATGTAGAGAAACCAGAGGTGATAGTGCCCTGTGATGAGCTGCGAAAGCACGACCGAAAGCGGTGCATGGCGAAAGATTAGGTCGACGAGCGCGTAGCAGCCGGACCAGAAGAGAAAGACCGTGGTGATGCGCGCGACATTCTTTTTGAGGATGGCAGAGATGCTGACCTCCCGCCCGAGAAACAGCGCGCCGCTGATCATCACAAAGATGGGGACCGACCATTTGCCCGCAGTGCAATAGAGATTGAAGGCAAACCACGCGCGCGAATTGACATCGACATCCGCCCAATGCATTGCGGAAAGATGCACGGCAACAACGACAAAGATCGCAACGATGCGCAGAACGTCGAAATAGATCACGCGCCTTGGCGCGGGATTCTTTGCTGGCATACTCAGCTCTCCTTTTCCGCAGCGTTACCAACCATCTCATTCTGCGCATCGTCAGACGCGGCATCGGGTGCGGACGCTTCCGCTGCGGGCTCTGCCGAGGCAGCTTCGGCCTCCTGCGCCTGCTGGGCGGCCATGGCCTCGGCGCGGCCTTCTTCGCGCGCCTGCTTTACGGCCTCCTCGCGGGTCTTTTCCGCCTTGGCGCGCTCCTTTTCGACCATGTGCTGAGCGTGCTTATTTTGCAGCTTGAACACCAGCCGCAGCACGAGCACGAGCACCACGATCGCAAGGCCGAGCCAGCTCCAGAACTTGAGCTCGAAGAGCGTCTTGACCGTCCAGTACTTCGCCTGCATGCCGAGGAAGCAGAACAGGATCGACACGGCCAGCGCCGCGCCGAACAGCAGCACCCACAGCACCGACTTGACGGCGCTGTGCTTGCGCACGCGCAGGTGCGCGATCAAAAACAGCAGACTCAGCAGAAAAAACGCAGGGAACTGCGCAAATAAAATTTCCCTCAGATCCATATCTTACCTCACAGTGCGCACAGTGCGCATTTGCCGCGCTTCAAATATTTGCCCATCTTGCCGCCAACGACCTTGCCGCCGTCCACCTGCAGCTGACCGCGCAGGTAGACCTTCGACACGCCGCCATTCGTGCGGAAGCCCTCGAACGGCGTGTAGCCCGCCTTGGAGAGCATGTCCGCGCCGTGGAGCACGTGGCTCGCGCCGGGATCGTAGACAACAATATCGGCGTCACTGCCCGCGGCGATCACGCCCTTGCGGGGGAAGAGACCGTAGAGCTTGGCGGGATTTTCGCTCAGTGCGCGGCAGACGCCGCCGAGCGAGAGCTTGTTTTCATTGATGGCCACAGTGTAGACGACCTCGCCACGCGTTTCGACGCCGGGAAGACCGCCGGGAATCTTCGTAAAGTCGTCGCGGCCCATGTCCTTCTGCTCGAGCGTGAACGAGCAGTGGTCGGTCGAGATGGTCTGCACCTCGCCGCGGCGCAGCGCCTTCCAGAGCGCTTCACTGTCCGCCTGCGAGCGGATCGGTGGCGCGCAGACATAGCGCGCGGCGGAGGAAAAGTCGGGATCGTAGTAAACGCCGTCGTCGAGCGCCAAATACTGCGGGCAGGTCTCGACATACACGGTCTGTCCGCGGCGGCGCGCCGCGGCGATCTCGTCAAGAGAAGCACGGTTCGTCGTGTGGACGATGATGACGGGCGCGTCGGCCGCCTGCGCGATGCGCAGCAGACGCGAAACAGCCTCGGCCTCCAAATAGTCGGGGCGGGAGATCGGGTGCGACACCACGTCTGCGCCGAGACCACTCGCCTTGAGCTCTGCGATGCGCGCGTCGATGACGCCCGCGTTCTCGCAGTGCACGCCCGCGATGCCGCCGCGGACCTTGAGCGCCTTCAGCGCGCGGTAGACCGCGCCGTCGCCGATCATCATGGCGGGGTAGGTGAGGTACATCTTGAAAGACGTGATACCGGCGTCGAACATCGCGTCGAGCTCAGACTCGATGCTCTCGTTCCAGTCGTCGATGGTCATATGGAAGCCGTAGTCGCAGTAGCACTTGCCGTCGGCCTTTTTATGCCAGAGATCAAGCCCGTAGGCAAGGGATTCCCCTTTATTGGGGCAGGCAAAGTCGATGACCGTCGTCGTGCCGCCGCGGATGGCGCTTTTGCTGCCGCTTTCAAAGTCGTCGGCCGTCGTGGTGTTGCACACGTCGAGATCGAAGTGCGTGTGCGCGTCGATAAAACCGGGGAAGAGCATGCAGCCCGTCACGTCGACGACCTCGCTCTGCGCGGCGAGCTCGGGCGGAATGTGGCCAAGCATTTCGACCTTTTCCCCGTCGATGAGCACGTCGGCGCGGCGGCAGCCGCGGCCGCTGACGACATAGCCGCCTCGAAGCAGTGTTTTCATGGAAGAAGCCTCCTTATCTGAGAGAAAAAATTCCGTACCAAATTGACAAAAGCATAGCATACTTTTTGCCCAATTTCCATAGAGTTTGGAAAAAATGTGAGAAGCGCCAAGATTTTTGCCGCAAATTCGGAACAATGCCGTATTGAGAAAGTAGCAGACATACGATACAATAAAATCATACCACATTCCGCTTTTATTTGTACAAAAAGCGAACTTTTGGCGCGCAGACCAACTGAGAGATGTGAAAAGAAGCTGTGTGTCACGAAGAGCAGACAGAGAAAAAGCGGAGTGAAAAAATTGAGGAGGAAAACACTATGCGCAAGTTCCTATCCGTCCTGCTCGCAATGGCGATGGTTCTCAGCCTGACTGTGACCGGCTTTGCGATCGAGGACACGGCAACTACAAGAGAGCCCGAAGTCATGACCGAAGAAGCAACGATGGCGGGCAAGACTGTCATTCTGCACACCAATGATGTGCATGGTGCGGTCGATGGCTATGCCTACATCGCCCAGCTCAAGGCCGACTACGAGGCCAAGGGTGCCGAGGTCATCCTCGTCGATGCGGGCGACTACAGCCAGGGCGAAGTCTATGTCAGCGACACCAAAGGCCTCGATGCCGTCGAAATGATGAACGTCACGGGCTACGACGTCGTCACTCTCGGCAATCATGAGTTCGACTACGGTTACGCACAGCTCAAGGAGAACATGACCAAGGCGGACTTCAAGATCCTCTGCGCGAATGTCTACGGTGAGGACGGCACCCCCATCTTCGATGCGAACTACACCTACACCACCAAGTCCGGCGTGAAGATCGGCTTCTTCGGCATGGAGACGCCCGAAGCGCAGACCAAGGCCAACCCCGCGCTCATCAAGGGTCTCAAGTTCGACACCGACCTCAAGGCAGTCGCCGAAAAGCAGCTTGAAGCGCTCAAGGATGACGATGTCGTCATCGCGCTTTCCCACCTCGGTGTGGATGATTCTTCCAAGCCCTACACCTCCTATGACCTCTACAATGCGGCCAAAGGTATCGACTTCATCATCGACGGTCACTCCCACAGTGTGATGACTAAGGGCAAGAACGGCGAGCCCATCCAGTCCACCGGTACGAAGTTCGCCAATATCGGCGTGATCGTCATCGACGACGCCACCAAGAAGATCGAGAGCAACTCCCTCTACGAGATCAAGGAAGACACCGCCAAGGACGCGGCCGTTGCCGCTGCCGCGCAGAAGATCATCGACCGCATCGACAAGGAGTACGGCGCGGTCTTCGCCAAGAGCAAAGTGGAGCTCAATGGCGCGAAGGCCCCCAACGGCAACCGCGACGGTGAGACCAACAACGGCGATCTCATCACCGATGCAATGCTCTGGAAGGTCATGCAGAACAAGGAAGGCCTGACCGTGAATGAAGACCATGTGGTCGCCATCACCAACGGCGGCGGTATCCGCGCGGCCATCAAGGTCGGCGATGTCACCAAGAAGGATATCAAGACTGTTCTCCCGTTCGGCAACACCATCGAAGTGATTTATGTCACCGGCACTGAACTGCTCGAGGCACTCGAAGCCTCCACGTTCTGCGTGCCTGAGTCCATCGGCGGCTTCCCACAGGTCAGCGGCATCAGTTACACCATTTCCACCGGCGCTGTCTATGACGCGAATGCCGAGACCTATCCCGCTTCCACCTACTACGGTCCAAAGTCCATCAACCGTGTGACCATCAACAGCATCAACGGCAAGGAGTTCAAGGCGAATGACACCTATGCGGTCGTTACCAACAACTTCTGCGCCGAGGGCGGCGACACCTACTACGCTTTTGCGGCGGCGACCTCCAAGTTTGATACCGGTGTGACGCTTGATATGGCAGTGATGGATTACATCACCAAGGAGCTCAAGGGCGTCATCGGCGAGCAGTATGCCGCGCCTCAGGGCCGCATCCTGATGAACCCGTTCAAGGATGTCAAGGTTTCCTCCTGGTTCGGCAAGTATGTCATCGACCTCTACAATGACGGCATCATCAACGGCACCTCCGCCACCACCTATGCGCCCAACGACACCCTGACCTGGGCTGCCGCGCTCAAGCTCCTGCTTGTCAGCAACGGCGATCTCAAGGCTGCGGACGCCACCGGCGCCGACTGGAGCAAGAACGCCATCGCCAAGGCTGCTGAGCTCGGCCTCGTTGCTGCGGACCTCGACGGCACGAAGGCCATCTCCCGCCTCGAGTTCTGCCAGGTCGCTGCCAAGCTCAACAAGCTTGCCGAGTCCAAGACCGAGAGCAAGTTCACCGACTGCACCGACGGTTACGTGATGGCGCTCGTCGATGCGAAGGTCATCGACGGTATGACCGCTACCACCTTCGAGCCCGATGCCTCTCTGACCCGCGCGCAGATCGCCAAGATCATCTATCAGCTGAACCTGATCGAGAAGTAAGGCAAAATATAAACGCGCAAAAAGAGCGCTGCTTAGGCAGCGCTCTTTTTGTTGCAAAGGGAAGAGGAGCCGATGCGATGCACCGGCTCCCCGTTTCATTTTGCGATTTTGTTATGCGTACAGGTAGCTGTACTTGTCGCGCACGGTGAGGATCAGAGCCTCAAGCTCGACGGGGAGATCATTGTCGCAGGAGGCCAAGTCGTATTCCTTCACGCCGTCCTCGTAGCGCAGGCGGACCATATCGTCGTCCTCGAAGAGCACGCCGTAGTTCTCACTTTCGTCCATGTCCTCCTTTGTCTGGAAGAGGGTGAATTTGTCGTGGCAGGGCTCGCTGGCGTAGGGGCAGAACTGCGTGCAGTTGCCGCACTCGTTGCACATCTTGTCGACGTGGACGATCTCGTGCGAGCCGTCGGCCATCTTGATGACGACGTTCGCGCGGTTCGGGCAGGAATCGACGCAGTTTTCGCACACGGTGGAGCATTGCAGGCAGCGCTCGCCGTCGCAGACGCATTTGCTCGCCATGGAGAGCACGCCCTTCTTGCTCTGCGCGTCGAACTCGGTCACGTCGGCCTCGGCAGGGATGTCGTAGATGTGCGGGTGGCCGATGACGATCTCGGCAAAGCACGCAGCGTCGGCAATGCCCTCGACCACGGTGGCGGGGCCGCGGTGCGCGTCGCCCGCGCAGTACACGCCGGGAATGTTCGTCTCGAACGCGGGACCCTTGCGCTCCATCTCAATGCCGTTTGCGGCCATCAGCTCAGCGTCGACCTGCTCGCCGACGGCGGAGATGACCATGTCGCAGGGGATGGTGAACTGCTCGCCGGACTTGACGGGGCTACGTCGGCCGGTCTCGTCGGGCTCGCCGAGGATCATCTTGTCGCACAGCAGCTTGCCGCGGCTCTGCTTGACGGGCGCGGCCAGCTCGACGAATTCGACGCCCTCGTCGATGGCGAGCTGGAGCTCGTGCTCGTCGGCGGGCATGAACTTCTTCGTGCGGCGGTAGAGGATGGTCGCATGCGCACCCATGCGCTTTGCAACGCGCGCGGCGTCCATGGCGGTGTTGCCCGCGCCGACAACGACGATGTTGCCGCTTAGGCAGGGCTTGACCTGCTTTTTCATGCGCTTCATCCACTCGATGACGCCCTGCACGTTGCCTTCAATGTCGAGCTTGCCGGGCTTCCACGCGCCGGTGGCCATCAGGATGTGCGTGTAGCCCATCTTCTTGAGCTGTTCGACGGACGGAGCAGGCTTGCCGAGCTTGACCTCGACGCCGTAGCGCTCCATGAGCGCGATGTCCTTGTCGATGGCCTCGTCGCTGATGCGGAAGGCGGGGATGACGTAGCGCGGCACGCCGCCGAGCTTGCGCTCGCGCTCGAAGATCGTGGTGGGAACGCCCTCGCGGCCAAGGAAGTACGCTGCGGCGATACCGGTCGGGCCGCCGCCGACGATGGCGACCTTCTTGTCGTCAACGGGCTCGGGTATACGGAGCGACGCCATGAGCGCGCTGTAGCCCTTTTCCGCGGCGAGCAGCTTTGTCTCGCGGATGTGGACGGATTCCTCATAGAAGTTGCGCGAGCACTTGCCCTGGCAGCGGTGCGCGCAGATGGTGCCGGTGATAAACGGCAGGGCGTTCTTCTCGGTGATGAGGCGGAGCGCCGGGCCGTAGAGCCCCTTGCGGCAGAGCTCAAGATATTCGGGAATGTCCTGCTCGATGGGGCAGCCGCCCTTGCAGGGTGCCTCAAAGCAGTCGAGAAGAGGAACCTGCTCTTTGCTCTTGCGGGAGGGCAGGGGCTTGATTGCCTTGAGGTGGTGGAAGTCGTGCAGGGCAGAGGCCGCGAGGTCGGAGATCGCGGCGGGATCGTTGCCCGTGAACGCGCGGTAGGGCATATTCTCGACCTTTTCGACCATCTGGTGCAGGCGGTTGTAGCCGCCGGACTTCAAAATGGTGGTGGCGACGGTGATGGGCCAGATGCCGGCGGCAAAGAGCTTGTCACAGTTGAAGTAGTCCGCGCCGCCTGCGAACGAAATGCGCATCTTGCCGCCAAACTGGCGGGAGATGCGATTGCACATCTCGATCGTCAGTGGGAAGAGGCTGCGGCCGGACATGTACATTTCCTCGTTGGGAAGCTCGCCGCGCGTCGTGTCGACGGGGAAGGTGTTGGAGAGCTTGAGGCCGAATTCAAGGCCCTGCTTATCCGCAATCTTTTGCAGCCGCTCGAACATCGGCACGGCGTCCTCCCACTGGAGGTCCTCGTTGAAGTGGTGCTCATCGAAGACGATGTAGTCATAGCCCATGGAATCGAGGATGCTGCGCGCGGTCTTGTAGCCGAGAATGGTCGGGTTGCACTTGACGAAGGTGTGCAGATGCTTTTCCTTGAGAAGATAGCTTGCGATGCGCTCAATCTCCTGCGGCGGGCAGCCGTGGAGCGTGGAGAGCGTAACGGAGCGGGAAACATTGGGGGAGATCGAGGCGATGAAGTCCTTTTCCTCGGGGAAGAGCTCGGTCAGGACTTTTTTACATTCCTTGAACTGCGCGGTCTTGCCCGCGTCCATCATGTTGTTGATATAGGTGTTGACCTTGCGGCCCTTGATGCCGTCCAGGTCGTAGCCGACGGACATATTGAACACGAACCCGTCGGGATCGCCGAAGCCGTAGACCTTGCTCATGATCTTGAGCGCGCACCAGGCCTTGATGTACTCGTCCTGCGCCTGCTGCACGGTCAGCTCGGTCGACCACTCCTGGTTGTAGCCCTCGTCAGCGGCGAGGATACAGGGGCGGGGAACACAGGCGGCAAGCTCCGCACCGTCCATTTTCTGCACGGTCTTGACCTCGAAAAAGCGCGCGCCGGCGGCATAGGCCGCGATGATATTCTGCGCAAGCTGGCTGTTGGGGCCGGCGGCGGGGCCAAACGGTGTTTCAATGCGCTCGCCAAAGATCGGCAGGCTCTTGCCGCTTGCGTGATAGTGCTTATGAACGCCGAACACATCGCCGCACTGCGCGTATTCGCTCGTCACCCAGTTCATCAGAGAGTCGAACGGAATGGGATACATTTTTTCAGACATTGTTTTTTCCTCCCGCTTGCTTAATAGGTTCTGTGATTCAGCTCGCCCCAGAGTTTCTTGGCGGCTTCAAGAATGTGCGCGTTTTCGGCTTCTTCGTCGATGCCGACGAGCTCGCGGTCGAGCATGAGGGTCTTGCCGGCGGCGATGGTGGTCTGGCACTGGCCCGTCATGCCGAAGATCATGTGGCCGTCGATATTCTCGTCGGAGAACGGGGTGAACGGCTTATAGTCCATGACGATGATGTCCGCCGCGGCACCGGGCTTCAGCACGCCGAGCGTGTCGGGGAAGTATTTCTCGCCGATCTTTGCGTTGTTCTTGAAGAGCATGTCCGTGACCTCGCACCAGCCGACGTTCGGCAGGCAGTTCTGGCTGCGCTGGGAGCAGAGGGCGACCTTGAGGGACTCGAGCATATCGTTCGTGTAGGCGTCTGTGCCCATGCCGAGAAGAATGCCGCGCTTGTGGAGTTGGAGGACGGGGCAGATGCCGATGGCGTTGCCCATGTTGGATTCCGGATTGTTCACGACCATCGTGCCGGTCTCTTTGATGATCTCCATTTCGGCGGTGTTGACGTGGATGCAGTGGCCGAGGATGGTCTTGGGGCCGAGAATGCCGTGATCCTGCAAGCGCTGGACGGGGCGGCGGCCATAGTTCTGGAGGGAGTCGTACACATCGTTCATGCCCTCGGACACGTGGATGTGATAGCCCGTGCGGCCGTTGTTGGCCGCGACCATGCGGTCGAAGGTCTTATCGGAGATCGTGAACAGCGCGTGGCCGCCGAACATTGCCGCGAGCATCGGGTCCTTATTCTTTTCGCATTCGGTGATAAAATCGGCGTTCTCCTGAATGGCCTGTAAGCACTTCTCCTCGCCGTCGCGGTCTGAGACCTCATAGCACAGGCAGGAGCGAAGGCCCAGGCGCTTGCTCTCTTCGGCAATCGTGTGGAGCGTGCCGGGGATCTCACCGTAAGAGGCGTGATGGTCGAAGATCGTCGTCACGCCCTGCTTGATGGAGTCCATGTACAGCGCGGTGGCGGACGCCCGCGTGCCGTCCATCATCAGATGGCGGTCGATGGCCCACCACGTGCCGTCGAGGACTTCGTAGAAGTTCGTCGGATTGTTGCCCACGATGGAAAGGCCGCGGGCGAGGGCGGAGTAGATGTGCGTGTGCGCGTTGATGAACGCGGGCATGATGACGCCGCCCTTGGCGTCGATGATCTCGGCGTCGGGATACTTTGCGCGCAGCGCCGCCTCTTCGCCGACTTCGACGATCTTCGTCCCCTCAAAGGCGACCGCGCCGTGCTCGTAATACCCCTGCGCGCTCGCGTTGCGGGTGATGAGACGACCGTTGGTGACAAGTTTCATAAGTTTGCTCCTCCTTTTTCTTTTGCCTTTTCCCCGCCGCGAAAGCGGCACCGCAAGGGGAAAGAAAAAAGCGCTCCTCACACAGACCTTATCATCTCCCCGAAAGGGGAGACCGTACAGCCCGTGCGCGAAGCACTACGTTGCAGCTACCAAACGGTAATTTAGTTTGTAAAAATATTTTACAGGAATCGCGAACAAAATGCACGTTTTTTTCGTCTAAACTGACGTAGAAAATAAAAACGTAATTTTGTGCAATCCGTGGAAAGATAAAAAGATGCCCCGCAGCGGTCGTGTAAGCCCCGTCAAAACCTGCACCATTCTGGACAGGTGGGTCGCCTCTGTCCGGCTTTATTGCTTCCAACGTCCAGCCGCAGACGGCAGCCGGGAGGCCTGCAAACCACCGGAGCGTACCGGCGTCCCTTATGACGAAATGTGGGTTTAAAAAGAACTTATCACGCACCCCGCAGGGCATGTTCAGTTTATCTCAGTTTTCAGAAAAAATCCGTCGCAATCGAAGTTTTACTCTTCGTCGGAAAGGATCTGCTCCATGAAGAGGTCGTAGACCTTGTCGATTTCCTCTTCGTCGTCAATGGTGACAAGGAACTCCTCGCCGTTTTCCATCTGGCTTTTGAGGATCACGAGACCGTATTCCTCTTCGTTTTCCTCGTCCTCGCTGTCCTCTTCGACCACGGGGAAGAAGGCCATATACGTCGTGCCGTTATGCTCGAGTGCGTCGACGTATTCCAGCTCTATATCGTTGCCCTCATCATCGGTCAGCGTGACGAAATTGGGGCCGAACTCATCGTTCATGGGGGAACACCTCCTGAAAGTTTGTGTTCGCATTATACCGCACCTTGCGGCAAAATGCAAGACAAGATACGTACCACTTGACAGCCGTGCTATACTATATTCTGTATCACTATTGAAAATCAGCTATGCGCTCGCGCGCATATTTCTATCGCAAAGGAGGAGGCGCTTTATGGAAGAAAACCGCGCAGAAAACCAGACGCCCCAAAGACAGCACACGCAGGCGAAAACGCATCAGGCGCACAAGAAGAAAAAAGGCGGCACGGCGAAAACGGTCATCGGCACCATTCTCGCCATCGGCCTTACGACCTGCCTGATGTTTTTCGCCATCTTCATGGTCTACGTGCATACGTCGCTCGATCTGAATGTGGACATCTCGGCCTACACGCTCAAGCAGAGCTCAACGGTCTACTATCAGGACAAGGCGAGCGGGGAGTGGGTGGAGCTGACGAAGCTCCACGGCGTAGAGAACCGCACGCTCGTGAGTATCGACGACATCCCCAAGCATGTGCGGGACGCGCTCATCTCCATTGAGGACGAGCGCTTTGAAAGCCACCACGGCGTGGACTGGAAGAGCACGGCCAAGGCCATTCTCGGCAAGCTCACCGGCACGTCGACCCGCGGCGGCTCGACGATCACCCAGCAGGTCGTGAAGAACATGACCGGCGACAACGAGGTGACTATAAAGCGCAAGGTGACAGAGATCTTCCGCGCGCTGCGGCTCGAGAAAAACTACTCGAAGGATGAGATCCTCGAGACGTACCTGAACCTCGTCTACTTCGGCAACGGCTGCAGCGGTATTGAGGCCGCGGCGGAGGGCTACTTCGGCAAGACCGTTGGTGAGCTGAGCATCGCGGAGGCGGCGTCCATCGTCGGCATCACGCAGTTCCCCTATAAATATGATCCGTCGCGCGGCGACTGGTACCGCGAGCAGAACAAGGAGCGCCAGCTCACCGTTCTTTATAAGATGCACGAGCTTGGCAAGATCAGTGACGAAGAGTATGAGCAGGCAAAGGTCGAGCCGCTCGTCTTCTCCTGGGACCCGGGTTTTGTTCCTTCTGCGGGGGTTGCAAGCAGGGTGGATACCGCCTCGAGCACGGAGTATGACTCCTACTTTGTTGAGCGCATGTTCAACGACATCGTCGCCGATATGCACGAACAGCTCGGATATGATGAGTCGGTCGCAAAGGATCTGCTCTACACCGGCGGCTACTCCATCTACTGCACGGTCGATCCCAAAGTGCAGTCGATCGTGGAGAGCGTTTATGCCGACCGCAATAACCTGAACTACACCTCGTCCAAGGGCGAGATGCTCCAGTCCGGCGCGACGATCATCGACAACACGACGGGCGATATCGTCGCCGTTGCGGGCCGCGTGGGCGAGCGCGAGGGCCGGTTCCTGCTCGACTATTCGACCGTTGTGCGTCAGTGCGGTTCTGCCATCAAGCCCTTGAGCGTTTATGCGCCCGCGCTGGATGCCGGCGTCATCACGCCCGCGAGCGTTATCGACGACTATCCCGTTGAAATGCTCGGCGGCAGCATTTGGCCGGTGAACGCCTACTCGGGCTACCGCAGCATTATGACGCTGCAGGACGCCATCCGCAATTCGTCCAACCCTACAGCAGTGCGCACGGCCATCAAGCTGACGCTGCCCGCGTCGTATGCGTTTATGACCGAAAACTTAAGCTTCACGACGCTGACGAACGACGATATGACCGCAGCGGGCGCGCTCGCGCTCGGCGGCCTTTCCAAGGGCGTGACGACGCGCGAGATGGCCGCGGCCTACGCAACATTTGCCCGCGGCGGCGTTTACACCACGCCGAGAACGTATACCGAGGTGCTTGACCACAACGGCAACGTCATCCTTGAAAATAAGACCGAGTCCCACGTCGCGATGAATGAGAGCACCGCCTACGCGATGAACGAGCTCCTGAAAAATGTTGTGCGCAGCGGTACGGGTACGGGCGCGAACTTCTCCGGCATGACCATCGCCGGTAAGACCGGTTCGACCAACAGCAACAACGACCGTTACTTTGTCGGTTACACGCCGTATTACACGGCAGCGGTCTGGGTCGGCTACGACACGCCGACGCGCATCGTGGCGAGCGGCAACCCCGCGGCCACGCTGTGGAAGACGTTTATGAGCAAGGTCCACGCGGGCCTTCCGAACAAGGACTTTGAAGTCAGCAGCGCCGACATGGTCAGCGTGACCGTCTGCACGCAGACGGGACTTCTGGCCTCGGCCGGCTGTCCCTCGCAGACTGTCAAGGTCGCAAAGGACTATGCGCCCTCGCTGAGCTGCGACGGACACATCAGCGTAACCGTCTGCGCCGATTCCGGCATGCTCGCCTCCGACTACTGCCCGAATGTTACGACGGCCTATGTGCTCGATCTGAGCCAGCCGAACGTCAGCAGCGGTTGGGGCTACAAGCGCGAGCTTCTTACGACGCCGCTGAGCGCCGCGCTTCAGGCAACGTATCAGGCACAGCTCGAAGAAGGGCTCATTTCGTCGATCCCTGCAGGCGAACCGGTGCGCACGAACAGCGGCACAGTGCAGCTATACAGCGATCTGATGTACAGCGGCATGTGCACGACGCACACAACGCCGCTGGAGCCCACGCCGGACCCGGATGCACCGGATGACGGCAGCGGCACGACGCCGGGCGGTGATGCCACCACTGGCGGCGACAGCGGCACACAGACGCCGTCTGACAACACCGGCACGGCGGGAGACAGCGCATCCGGCGATGTCGGAGACAACGGCCAGTTCCTCAACTGGCTGCTCAACAACGGCGGCACAGGCCGGTAAAAAGCAATAAAAAAGAGAACGGTGAAAACCGTTCTCTTTTTTATGCGGCAGCTTCCGCTTTTGCGTTTCGAATCTGCGCGAACAGCAGCAGGAGGAAGGGGAAGAGCACCATCCCTGCCACGCCGAACGTGCAGTAGCCGAGGTACATCGCAAAAAGCGACGCGACCGGCGGCAGCCCCGCCTGCGCGGAGAGAAGCTTGGGCTCGAGCGTGTTGCGCGTGATGAGCGTGCAGAGGTAGAGCGCGAGGAGCACGATGGCCTTGGGCGGGAAGCCGAACAGCAGCGTGAAGACCGCCCACGGCACGAGCGCCGTGCCCGTGCCGAAGACCGGCAGCGCGTCGAGCAGTGTGATGAGAAAGGCGAGCAGCAGGGAATAGCTCTGGCGCATGAGGAGAAAGCCGATAAGAAGCTCTGAAAACGTGATGAGCGACAGCGTTGCCTGCGCGCGCAGCCACCGCGCAAGCGAGCGCATTACGCCGCCGCGAAAGAGCCGCAGCTTTGCCATCGCTTCTTCCGGCACGGCGTGTTCGAGTGCCGCGCAGAGCTCGGGGTACGACGCGGAGGTGAAGAAGATCGCAAGCACGCCCGTCGCGATGGCGAGCACGCCGCCCGGCAGCGCCGCGGCGGCAGAGCCGAGCCACGCCATCGCGCGCGAAGACAGCGAGCGCAGCAGGCTGTCCGCGTCCGTGACGGCCCTGAAAAGCTGCTCGTGCAGATAGCCGCTGAGCCATTCGGGACTCGACGCGCTGAACTGCTCCAATCGGGAGAGCAGATCGTCCGCTGCGGCGGGGATCGCGTCGAAAAACGCGGGCGCGGCGGCGAGCAGCGCGTTCGTCTGAGAAAGCAGCGTAGACCACAGGAGCGACAGCAGCCCGCCGAGCAGAAACAGCAGCGTCAGCGTCAGGATCAGCGCGGAAAAGCCACGTTGAAAGTGAAATTTCCGCCGCAGATACAAAACGACCGGTTCCAGCAGCGCCGCGACGAGCAGCGCGAGCAGAAACGGCAAACACCACGGCAGCACATAGCGAAAGCAGACGTAAAAGAGCGATGCACCCATGAAAAGCGCGAGCGACAAAGTAAGGAAGCGTCTCAGCCGTTCTTCATTCAAATTTTGCAGACCTCCCATCGAAAAAAGTGTTGCAATATGCGTTAAGATATGCTAAAATCCTGCCATATAAAGACAGATGACCGCGAAGGAGAAACATTATGGCGCCTGCAACGAAATTTTATTTGGTCTCGGCAGAGGCCCTTCCGGAAATTTTTATCAAGGTGGCGGAGGCGAAGCGCATGCTCCAGTCCGGCGAGGTGCGCACCGCGGGTGACGCCGCCCGCGCCGTCGGCATCAGCCGCAGCGCATTTTATAAGTACCGCGATGCGGTGCGCCCCTTCAACGACATGAAGACCGGCCGCATCATCACGTTCTACACGATGCTCAAGAACAACCCCGGCGTATTGTCCGACGTCCTTTCTATTTTTGCCGGTTCGGGCGCGAATATTCTGACCATCAACCAGAGCATTCCCACCAACGGCTGTGCCGCGGTGACGATCTCGGCCGAGACGTCCGAAATGCAGGAGTCGATCGAGGAGATGATGGCGCGGGCGCTCGCGCTTGAGGGCGTGGTGCGCTTCGATATCCTCGCGGCCTGAGTCACGCGGGCTTGTACAAGTTCATACGATGGATTGGCAGCGGCTGAGATGAGCGCTGTCAATCCATTTTTTGTTGGAAGTGGTTCTTATGAGCCTGATCGTACAGAAATTCGGCGGCAGCTCCGTGCGCGACTATGCGCATCTTCTGCGCATGGCGCGCATCGTCAAATCGCGGGTGGACGAAGGCGACGACGTGGTCGTCGTTCTCTCCGCGCAGGGCGACACGACGGACGGCCTGCTGCAAAAGGCAAAGGAGATCAGCGAGCAGCCTTCGCCGCGCGAGCTCGACATGCTGCTCTCCGCGGGCGAGCAGATGAGCGCCGCGCTCGGCGCGATGACGCTGCGATCCATCGGCGTGGAGGCGGTATCCCTCTGCGCATGGCAGATCCCCATCGAAACGGACGGTACACATGGGAACGCGGAGATCGAACTGATCGACACCGCGCGTATCCGGAAGGAGCTGGCCGAGGGCCGCGTTGTGGTCGCGGCGGGCTTTCAGGGCGTCGACGAGCGGGGCGACATCACGACGCTCGGACGCGGCGGCTCGGACACGAGTGCAGTGGCGCTCGCCGCGGCGCTGAAGGCCGATGAGCTCGTCATCTACACAGACGTGGACGGGATATTTTCCTCTGACCCGCGCATCTGCAAGAACGCTGTGCGGCGCGAGGTGATCTCGTATGACGACATGCTGCTGCTCGCACAGAAAGGCGCACAGGTGCTTCACGACCGCAGCGTGGCGCTCGCGCAGGCGGGCGGCGTGCCCATCACCGTGCGCTCGTGCAGGGAAGGCGGCGCGGGCAGCATCGTTTGCGAAACGGATGAAGACGCAAGCGTCGTCGGCGTGACGCAGAAAAAGAGCGGGCGGAGCCGCCTTGCGGCCATCACGGCGGTCGGCGGCGCGCTGCCGAGCATCGAGAAAGAGAAGATAGCCGTCACGGCGCTCGAACGGGCGGAGATCACCGTCTTCGCCGTTGCGGCGGGGGAGCGGTTCATGAGCTTTTACGTCCTGCGCGACGACGCAGAGCGCGCCTTGCAGCTCGTGCACGACGCGCTGATCGCCGCGAAAGAATGAAAAAAGACCCGTTGGAGCATCCAACGGGTCTTGCCTTTTGCAAGCTGCTTATTCTTCGGCGTAGCGCTTTTTCGCCTTTTCGATCTTGGTCGAATAGCGGTCCTCTTCAGAGAAGATGCAGCCGCAGTATTTCTGCATGTAGAGGCCCATCTCGCGCGCCTTGGCCTGCCCCTCGCGAAAACCGGGGCGGAAGTCACGGTAGTAGAATTCAACGCCGTACTTCTTGCCCATCGTCTCGCCCACGGCCTTTAAGAGCTCGTGGTTCTGATACGGAGAGATGAGCAGGGACGATGTGAACGCGTCGTAGCCGTGGTCGGCGGCGTATTTGGCCGCCGTGCCGAGGCGGATGGTGTAGCAGTGCGCGCAGCGGTGGTCGATATCTGCACTCACGGCGCGGACAAAGTCGCGCAGGCCGTAATCCTCTAAAATATGCACTTCTACATGCTCTTTTTCCCCGTATTCGAGCAGCGTGCGGCGGCGCGCGTCATACTCCGTCCAGGGGTGAATGTTCGGGTTGAACCAGAGTGACGTGGGCTCGATCCCGTCGGCGCGCAGCGTGTCCACGCAGTAGACCGAGCAGGGGGCGCAGCAGGAGTGCAGCAGCAGTTTATCCATCAAAAAAGACCAGCTTTCCTTGTGTCGTTTCTGCCAGCATACCACAAGCGCGCGGCAAAGTCCACGGGAAAAGAAAATTAAGCGAATGGCGCAGGATCGTTCACGATTTATACATTGACTATTCAATCGAATGCGTAGTATAATACATTGATTATTATGAACAAGTATGCCCATGCGGCAAAGGAGAAAATGTATGTGGATCGCGGACGGTTGGGAAGATTATGAGCTGCTGGACTGCGGCGGCGGAGAAAAGCTCGAACGCTGGGGAAAGCAAATTCTGGTGCGGCCTGACCCTCAGGCGATCTGGGAGACGCCGCGCACGAACCGCGGCTGGCGCAACGCGCAGGGCCGCTATTACCGCTCGTCCTCGGGCGGCGGACATTGGGACAAGGAAAAGCTGCCCGAGAGCTGGACGGTAAATTACAAGGATCTCAAATTCCAGGTCAAGCCCATGAATTTTAAGCACACGGGCCTGTTCCCCGAGCAGGCCGTCAACTGGGATTTTGCGCGCGAGAAGATCAAAAACGCGGGTCGGCCCGTCCGCGTGCTGAACCTCTTCGCCTACACCGGCGGCGCGACGGTCGCGTGCGCGGCGGCAGGCGCTCAGGTCTGCCACGTGGATGCGGCAAAGGGCATGGTCAACTGGGCGCGCGAGAACGCGCGTGTCAGCGGCCTTTCCGATGCGCCGGTGCGCTGGATCATCGACGACTGCGCGAAATTTGTCGAGCGTGAGATCCGCCGCGGCAAGGTGTATGACGCCATCATCATGGACCCGCCGAGCTACGGCCGCGGCCCCGGGGGAGAGGTCTGGAAGTTGGAGGACAATCTTTTCCCGTTCGTGAAGCTCTGCGCGCAGGTCTTATCGGACAAGCCGCTTTTTGTCATCATCAACTCGTATACGACGGGGCTCGCTCCCTCGGTGCTCGGCTACATGCTGCACCTGCTCGTTGCGGAAAAGTACGGCGGCAAGGTCACGTGGGACGAGCTGGGCCTGCCCGTGACGGAGACGGGGCTCGCGCTGCCCTGCGGCGCGACGGGCCGCTGGTTCTCGGAATAAAGGAATCCGCCGCTTTGCGGCGATGAATCCCCGAAGGCTCTTTCGGGATAACGATTAAGGAACGCAACTTTTATGGAAATGATCAAGACCCAAGACCTGGCCTTCACCTATCCGGGCACGGAAGACCAGGTGAACACCCGCGCGCTGCGCGGGGTGGATGTGACCATCGAGCGCGGCAGCTTTGTCGTGATCCTCGGCCACAACGGCAGCGGAAAATCGACGCTTGCCAAGACCTTCAACGCAGTCCTGCTGCCAAGCGGCGGCAAGGTCTATGTCGAGGGCATGGACACGATGGACGAATCGCTCCTGCTCGAAATTCGCAGGCGCGTGGGCATGGTGTTCCAGAATCCGGACAACCAGATCGTGGCGAATGTCGTCGAAGAGGATGTCGCGTTCGCTCCCGAGAATTTGGGCGTGCCGAGCGCCGAGATCAGAAAGCGCGTGGACGACGCGCTCGAGGCCGTCGGCATGACGCAGTTTGTCAAGCACGCGCCGCATCTGCTCTCCGGCGGACAGAAGCAGCGCATCGCCATCGCGGGTGTGCTGGCGATGAAACCCGAGTGCATCGTGCTCGACGAGGCGACCGCCATGCTCGACCCCATCGGCCGGCGCGAGGTGCTCGCGGCCGTCGAAAAGCTCAACCGCGAGCAGGGCATCACGGTCGTCCTCATCACCCACCACATGAACGAAGCCGAGCACGCTGACCGCGTGATCGTGATGAACGACGGCCTTGTCGTCATGGACGGAAAGCCGCGCGAGGTTTTCACCCGCAAAAAGGAGCTGGAGGACATCGGCCTTGCCGTGCCGGACACGGTCTCGCTGCTCTTTTCCCTGCGCGAGGCGGGGATGGACGTCCCCGTGGATGCCATCACCGTAGAGGAATGCGCAGACGTCATTGCGAAAAATTTTACCTAAGAGGACTGTAACCTTGGAAGAGATCATTCGTGTAGAAAACCTGACGCACACCTACGGGGAGGGCACGCCGTTCTGCCGCAGTGCGGTGCAGGATATGTCGCTCGCGATCTATCGCGGCGAATTTTTGGGCATCATCGGCCACACGGGCAGCGGCAAATCGACGCTGATCCAGCACTTGAACGGCCTGCTCAAGCCGACCTCCGGCCGGATACTTCTCGGTGGAGAGGACATCTGGGCGGACCCGAAGAAAATTCGGGACGTGAGATTCCGTGTGGGCCTCGTGTTCCAGTATCCGGAATACCAGCTCTTTGAAGAGACCGTTTACCGCGATATCGCGTTCGGCCCGACGAACATGGGCCTATCCAAAGACGAGATCGACCGCCGCGTGCGCGAATCCGCGCACTTTGCGGGGCTTACCGACGATCTGCTGGAAAAATCGCCGTTCGCCCTCTCCGGCGGACAGAAGCGCCGCGTGGCCATCGCGGGCGTTATTGCGATGGAGCCCGAGGTGCTCGTGCTCGACGAGCCGAGCGCGGGCCTTGACCCGCAGGGCAGGGAAGAGCTGCTTTCAAACATCCGCGAATTCCACCGCGCGCACGGCACGACCGTTGTGCTCGTGAGCCACAGCATGGAGGAGATCGCGAAAAACGTCGACCGCATCGTCGTCCTGTCGGACAGCCATGTGCTCATGAGCGGCACGCCGCGCGAGGTCTTCGCCCGCGGCGACGAGCTGATGACCGCGGGCCTTGACGTGCCGCAGGTCACGCGCGTCGCGATGGCGCTGCGCGATAAGGGCATTGCCATCAACCCCGCTGTTTACACCGTCGATGAGCTCAGCAAAGAGCTTGTCGCGCTCAAGAGAGGGGGCGGCAAAAAATGCTGAAGGATATCACGCTCGGCCAGTTTTTCCCGGGCGACACGCTCGCCCATAAGCTCGACCCGCGCACAAAGCTCCTCGTCACGGTGCTCTACGTCGTGGCGCTCTTTACGGCGAAGAGCTACATTGCCTACGGCCTTCTCATTCTGACGCTGATTGTCGCCGTGCGCATCTCGCGCGTGGGCGCGAAGGCGCTTTTCAAGGGATTAAAGCCGGTGCTGTTCATTATCGCGTTCACGGCGCTTTTGAACCTCTTTTACACCCCCGGCACGGAGCTGTGCCATTTTTGGATCTTCCGCATTACGATCGAGGGTGTGCGCGCCGCTATCACGATGATGCTGCGCATCACGCTGCTCATCATGGGAACGTTCCTGCTCACGTATACGACCTCTCCCATCCGCCTGACGGACGGTCTGGAGAGTCTGCTGGGTCCGCTCAAGAAGATCAAGGTCCCCGTGCATGAACTCGCGATGATGATGTCGATCGCGCTTCGCTTCATCCCGACGCTCATCGAGGAGACAGATAAGATCATGTCCGCGCAGAAGGCGCGCGGCGCCGACTTTGAGACTGGCAGCCTCATGCAGCGCGCCAAGGCGCTCGTGCCGCTGTTTGTCAGCGCGTTCCGCCGCGCCGACGAGCTGGCCATGGCCATGGAATGCCGCTGCTACCACGGCGACGAAGGCCGCACGAAGCTCAATGTGCTGCACTACCAGACGCGCGACTATCTGGTGCTCGGCTATTATGCCGTGCTCGTGGCCGCGGTCATCGCGCTGCGATAAGAAGAAAGGACGCTTTTATGCGAAACATCGCCCTCAAGCTCATGTATAACGGCACGGCCTATCACGGCTGGCAGGTGCAGAAGACGGTCTCAAGCGTCTGCGAGACGATGGAAAAGGGCCTCTCGAAGGTCTGCGGCGGGAACGTCAAGCTCGTCGGCTGCGGCCGCACGGACGCGGGCGTGCACGCCGAGCGCTACATCGCCAATTTCCACACAGAGTCGCGCA
>ERZ780149.1929-NODE-1929-length-20686-cov-5.552760_pt1 | contig 20686 bp, 23 predicted proteins | sample MGYA00511367_ERZ780149 | MGnify/ENA primary metagenome ERZ780149 (study PRJEB29588, sample SAMEA2153852) | human gut metagenome | biome: human gut; feature: human-associated habitat; material: faeces | place: Denmark | collected 2008/2010 ... | reverse complement strand
TTGTTGGCTGCAAAATAGCTATTATTTTACTGACATAATAAGCAATATGTGACAACATGAGAATTTTTGATGCGCGAAGTTTGAGTTACTGATTCATAACGAAAAAAAGCAGTCAGTCTGTCATTCATCAACAAACTGGCTGCTAATTTTGTTTATAGTTGTCTCAACCATAAATTAAGCCTCAGAAATTGCTCCGGATGGGCATGTTCCTGCACAAGCTCCACAAGAAATGCAGCTATCTGCATCAATTTCATAATGAGCCTCACCCTCAGAAATTGCTCCTACAGGGCATCCACCTGCACAAGCTCCACAGCTTACGCAATCATCACTAATAACATATGCCATTATAAAGTACCTCCTTTTGATTTAAGTATGGCTTAATTTTAATACAATTCATCTAAAATGGCAACCCCCAAAATTCTCCAAACGCCCTGTTTTACTGGGTTAGACGCAACTTACCAAACATTTGTTTACACCCAATATCTTATTTAAACTTTAAAAAAAGTGCGTGTTTTCGACAACGCTCGGCAAGTAGTTATAACTAACTCCATTGATTTGTCAAGGTGATTTATTGATATTTTTTATCATTAATTCAAACTTTACGCATTCGAAGCTGCTGCTTGTTTTTCCGGAAAGAACATTATATGATAATAACCACATATACCATAAATAGAAATGAGGACTTCAATGAACAATTATAAATTAACAATACAATATGATGGCACACGCTACAGCGGTTGGCAAAAGCAGGGCAATACTGCTGATACGATCCAAGGTAAAATTGAAACCGTATTGCAAAAATGGCTGAAAGAAGACATTGAGATCCATGGATCCGGCCGCACGGATGCCGGCGTCCATGCCCTATGTCAGGTGGCCAATTTCAAAACATCTGCTACCTTATCGTGTCCACAGATCATGGCAGCGCTTAACCAATATTTACCGCAAGACGTTCGGATCACAAGCGTGACACAGGTAGATCCACGATTTCACGCACGCCTCAATGCTAAGCAGAAACACTACCGTTACCAAATTGACAACGGCTCTGCCGCTGAAGTGTTTGAGCGAAAATACATGACTCGCTTTGCAGATACGGACTATTTCTATAAATTATGCAGACAAACCGGTCACTTATCCGCCACATTTGGCGATAGTTCTGTCAACACGGATATTTCAAGACCGTCTGAAAGAAACAATGTGGCATCCAACAACACAATGCCGCCTCAAATAATATACGATTTGAAAGCAATGCAGAAAGCCGCTGCCCTGTTGTGCGGCGAACACGATTTCAAAAGTTTTTGCGATAATAAGCGTATGAAGAAGTCAACCGTCCGTACAATTACGAATCTGACCATTCGAAATGAAAATAACAAGATGATACTTGACTTTTATGGGAATGGCTTTTTGTATCATATGGTACGCATTCTGACCGGCACTCTGTTAGAAGTTGGCATTGGGCTAAAAAGTCCTGAAGATATCCCTGCCATTCTACAGGCACAAAAAAGAGAGGCAGCCGGTTTCACTGCCCCTCCACAAGGATTATTTCTTATGAATGTTACTTATTAGCCGTTCTCAGCAAATGCATCCAAAATAGCATCTGCTGACACTACTCAACTAATGTATCCAAGATAGCATCTGCTGGCACTACTCAACTAATGCATCCAAGATAGCATCTGCTAGCACTACCCAACTAATGTATCTAAGATGGCGCCTGCGACTTCCTCTTTTGTCATTTTCGGCAGCTCGCGGGCTCCTTCTCTTGTGATCAAGGTCACCACATTTGTATCAACGCCAAACCCGGCTCCTTCTACTTTCAAGTTGTTCGCAACAACCAGGTCCAAATGCTTTTTATCCAATTTTTTTCGGGAATTTTCCAACATATTCTCTGTTTCCATAGAAAATCCGCATAAGATCTGTTTCTCTGTGCGATGTTCTCCCAAATAGCCCAAAATGTCTTTCGTGCGTGTAAGTGCGATCGCTGCTTCCCCATCTGTCTTTTTGATCTTATTGTCTGCTACAGTAGCAGGTGTATAATCGGCCACTGCAGCGGCTTTAATAATAATATCCTGCTCTGCCAGGCGGGAAGTAACTGCCTGAAACATGTCTTCTGCGCTTTCTACCGGAACGACATCTACAAAGAGCGGCGGTTCTAAAGAAACCGGTCCGGACACAAGTGTCACCTGCGCACCTCGCTGCATAGCAACTCTCGCAAGCGCATATCCCATTTTACCTGTGGAACGATTAGAAATAAAGCGTACCGGATCAATTGCTTCGACGGTCGGACCGGCAGTGACAAGTACTTTTTTGCCTTCCAGATCCTTTTCGAAGCGAATCTCACGTAAAATATATTCCAATAAAACTTCTTCCGATGGGAGCTTACCCGCTCCAACATCTTTACAAGCCAGATATCCAACTGCCGGAGCAATAATTTCATAACCATAATGACGAAGTTTCTCCAAATTATCTTGAACGATTAGATTTTCGTACATGTTGGTATTCATCGCCGGAGCAATGATCTTTTTACATTTGCATGCCATGACAGTTGTTGTCAACATGTCATCCGCAATGCCGCCTGCAATCTTTCCAATAACATTCGCAGACGCCGGAGCGATCAACACCACATCCGCCTGTTTTGCCAGCGCGACGTGCTCTACACTATATTGAAAATTGCGGTCAAATGTATCAACCAGACATTTGGTACTTGTCAATGTCTCAAATGTGATCGGATTAATAAAATTGGTCGCATTCTTCGTCATCAATACGTGTACCTGCGCATGCATCTTCACAAGCATACTTGCCAGATTTGCGATCTTATATGCTGCAATACTCCCTGTCACACCGAGTACCACCGTTTTTCCTTTAAGCATCTTTCTTTCCTCCATGCGATATCTGTCTACCACATCGTTTCAAACTAATTCGTTATTCTGCCTTATTGCACCGGGCCAAGCTAATTCGTTATCCCGCCTTACTGCACCGGGCCAAGCTAATTCGTTATCCCGCCTTACTGCACCGGGCCAAACTAATTCGTTATCCCGCCTTACTGCACCGGTTCAAACTAATTCATTATTCCGCCTTACTGCACCGGGCCAAGCTCTCCGTGCTTCTCATAACGCGACACTTGATGAATCTTATTTTCTTCATCCACAAAGACCACCTTTGGCCGATGCGTTTTGGCTTCTTCCGGAGTCATTGATGCATAACACATAATGATCACATGGTCACCCACCTGAACCTGTCGTGCTGCTGCACCATTTAAGCAGATCATTCCACTGCCGGCTTCACCACAGATCGTATATGTCTCAAAACGATTGCCATTCTCTACATCAACAATCTGTACCATCTCATATTCTAAGATCCCAGCCGCATCCATCAGCTCCGGATCGATCGTTATACTGCCAACGTAATTCAGTTCCGCCTGCTTTACAACCGCACGGTGAATCTTTCCTTTTAGCATCGTAAGTTCCATAAGAATCCTCCATTCTTTTGCTTTGCAAAGTTTTTCTCAAAATCTCCGCATAATTTTTTTACTGTCGTATCCTGCACCTCAATGCTACTTTTCCGTAATAAAATTATCGATCAGACGTGTCTTTCCAATATATACAGCCATTGCCACAAGAACCGGCTCCTTAACCGTCTCTACCGGCTCTAATGTATTCCAGTCCACAACTTCTACATAATCAACCTTTGCAAGAGGTTCCGTTGCAATCTCATCCAAAATGATCTGACGGATCTTCGCTGCATCTACCTCACCCGCCTTTAGTGCTTCCTTACCCTTTGCCAAAGACTTGCTGAGGATCAGCGCTGCTTCACGCTCCTGTGCACTTAAGTACGTATTGCGGGAACTCTTAGCCAATCCATCCTCTTCTCGAATGATCGGGCAGCCGACAATCTCAATACCAAAGTTCAGATCACTTACCATATGACGGATCACTGCAAGCTGCTGTGCATCCTTCTGCCCAAAATATGCTTTGTCCGGTACAACAATGTTAAACAATTTGGACACAACCGTACACACACCGCGGAAATGAATCGGTCTTGTTTTTCCACAAAGACCACCCGTCAGCGTTGTCATATCAACAAAAGAAGAAAAATCCTTGTGGTACATTTCGCTTGGATCCGGATGGAAAATAAGACTTGCACCTGCTTTTTCACAAAGTGCTGCATCACGATCCATATCACGTGGATAGCTTTCCAAATCCTCTGATGGGCCAAACTGCATTGGATTTACAAATACACTGACAACGACACGATCATTTTCTGCAACCGCACGGTCGATCAAACTCTTGTGTCCTTCATGGAGATATCCCATTGTTGGGACAAGACCCACTGTCAGTCCCTCCTTACGCCATTGTTTTACCTGCTCTCTGACTTCCGCTATTGTCTCTACTATTTTCATGATCCCATGTCCTTTCTGCTCTCAATTAATACAATTTATCTAAAACATCATCGCTGATCTGGAACGTATGCTCCTGTGCCGGATAACTTCCTGCTCTCACTTCATCGCCATACGCCTGAAATGCTTCTTTCATAACGCTTCCGACATCTGCAAAACGCTTTACGAACTTCGGCACATAATCCGAAAACATACCTAACATATCCTGATAAACCAAAATCTGTCCGTCACAGCCTGCACCCGCACCAATACCGATCGTCGGGATCGTCAATTTCTCCGTAATAATAGAAGCTAATTTCGCCGGAATGCATTCCAATACAACCGCAAACGCACCTGCTTCCTGTACAGCCAAAGCATCCTCGATCAGCTTTTTAGCTGCCTCTTCGCTCTTGCCCTGCACTTTATTACCGCCAAATGCATTAATAGACTGCGGTGTCAGTCCCAAGTGTCCCATAACCGGGATACCCGCTGCCGTAATCGCCTTTATTTGTTCTACAACAGCAGCTCCACCTTCCAGTTTTACAGCGTTTGCGCGACCCTCTTTCATTAATCTGCCGGCATTCATAACCGCATCGTAAACCGATGTCTGGTATGACATAAATGGCATGTCAACCACAACCATAGTATCTTTGGTTCCTCTTGCAACGGCTGCTCCATGATGGATCATGTCTTCCATCGTCACAGAAATCGTATCCTCATAACCAAGAATAACATTCCCTAAGGAGTCACCCACCAAAATACCGTTAATGCCTGCTTCATCCATTAATTTTGCGGTGGAATAATCATATGCGGTGAGCATCGTTAATTTCTCACCTTTTTCTTTTGCTGCCTGAAATGTACTTACTGTGTTTTTCATGTTTCGTCCTTTCCGGATATCCGCTGCTCTTCAGTCGGATTCCTATCACTTAACTCAAAAAGCTGTCGCATGGCGGTATCATCTCGTCCTTTATATTTTTGTTCTGCGATCTTAACCAATACTTTGCCAAGCACTCGGTACACTTCCCCCGCCTCGCTGTCTGCCAAGGCGTCTAAGTGTTTATGAACCGTTTCTGTATCACCACGATCAACCGGTCCTGTCAGAGCCGCTACCGGTCCCTTGTCCAACATGTTGGACACATTACCCATAACAAGCGGACGAAGCAATCCAACGCTGTCCTCTCGTGCAAAACCACACTGTTCCAACAGATCCAACACAGTTTGAAACAATGCAATCATATCATTGCTCACCATCGCCGCCGCTGCATGATATTTTACCTTGTTCTCTGCCTGCAGATAAAGCACGGTATGTCCTAATTCACGAAACATCTGTGCCAGTGGTTCATATGCTGCCGGCATTCCCTCTGCCACCAAATAAGCAGTTGAAAAATTTTGATAGGAAGTAAATCGATCGCTGAACGCGTACATCGGATGAATCGAACAACCAATAGCTCCGGTCTGCTCGATTCCAGAAAATACATTAGATGACAAAGAGCCACTACAGTGGCACAAAATTTTACCTGTTAAATCGTATCCTGCAATGCAATCCCATACTTCACTGATCACGCCATCCGGCGTCGTGATCATCAGGGTGTCGCTCGCTTCTACAATATCCTGCAATGATTTATAAACCGTTGTATCGGTAAATTCTGCTGCTTGCACAGCACTCTGCGTAGTTTTACTATAGAAGCCCGACACTTCTACACCGGCGTCACCGAGGTATTTTCCCATCGTTACGCCTACACGGCCTGCTCCAATAATACCAATTCGCATATCATCAAACCTTTCTATGCTCTACGCACTTGTCTCTGATGCAGTTTCTCTCGAATACCGCTCATTCCTTGTGCAATTGTAATTGCCATAAAGATCACTTAACGTCTTTCCTCATTATACAACCGCACAATCAGACAAATAATAGCACAGTCTCTTTTTTTTGTAAAGAAGTTAACTGCCTCCGGTATGTTTTGCTCTGCATCCCTCTACGCTACGAGAAGTTTCCTATAAAGTAAAAAAGAGCAAAACCAGCGTTTTGCTCTGCATCCCTCTACGTTACGAGCATTTTCCTATACCATTAAAAAAAGTAAGAAGCAGGGCTTACGCCCTGCCTCTTACATTACGTAATAATGCTTTAAGTACATGTAAAACCAGCCTCATAGAAGAGACCAATTCCTTTTTCTACAATTACGAAACAGTTCTAAAACAGTTCCGTTGGCCTGTATTATAGAAAAATATCTGCACAGAAAGGAGCAAAATTATTTCTGAGGACCTGCAGCAACAAGTGCCTTACCAGCCTCATTACCCTCGTACTTGGCGAAGTTCTTCACGAATCTGTCTGCAAGATCCTGAGCCTTAGCTTCCCAATCAGCAACATCTGCATATGTGTCACGAGGATCTAAGATTCCGCTGTCAACACCCGGAAGCTCTGTAGGAACTTCGAAGTTGAAGTGTGGAATTGTCTTTGTTGGAGCCTTGTTGATGTCTCCGCTAAGGATTGCATCAATGATTCCACGAGTATCCTTGATAGAGATACGCTTACCAGTACCATTCCATCCTGTATTAACAAGATATGCCTTAGCACCACTCTTCTCCATCTTCTTAACAAGCTCTTCAGCATACTTTGTAGGATGCAGCTCTAAGAATGCCTGTCCGAAGCAAGCGGAGAATGTAGGAGTTGGCTCTGTGATTCCACGCTCTGTACCTGCAAGCTTAGCTGTAAATCCAGACAAGAAATAGTACTGTGTCTGCTCAGGTGTCAAAATAGATACCGGAGGAAGTACACCGAACGCATCTGCAGAAAGGAAGATAACGTTCTTAGCTGCTGGTGCAGAAGAAACAGGACGAACGATGTTCTGGATATGATCGATCGGATAAGATACACGAGTATTCTCTGTTACGCTCTTATCTGCGAAATCAATCTTACCATTCTCATCCAAAGTAACGTTCTCAAGAAGAGCGTCACGCTTAATTGCATTGTAAATATCCGGCTCGGACTCTTTGTCAAGGTCAATAACCTTAGCATAGCAGCCACCCTCGAAGTTGAATACACCGTTGTCATCCCAACCATGCTCATCGTCACCGATCAAGAGACGCTTAGGATCTGTAGAAAGTGTAGTCTTACCTGTTCCGGACAAACCGAAGAAGATTGCTGTGTTCTTGCCGTCCATGTCTGTATTAGCAGAGCAGTGCATAGAAGCCATACCCTTAAGTGGGAGATAGTAGTTCATCATAGAGAACATACCCTTCTTCATCTCACCGCCGTACCATGTATTAATGATAACCTGCTCACGGCTTGTGATGTTAAATGCTACTGCTGTCTCAGAGTTTAATCCAAGCTCTTTGTAGTTAGATACTTTTGCCTTAGAAGCGTTGTAAACAACGAAATCCGGCTCGAAGTTCTCAAGCTCTTCTGCAGAAGGCTTAATGAACATGTTTGTTACGAAATGAGCCTGCCAAGCAACCTCAACGATGAAACGGATAGCCATGCGAGTGTCTTTGTTAGCACCACAAAATGCATCTACTACATAAAGTTTCTTATTAGAAAGCTCTTTCTTAGCAAGATCTTTCAAAACTGCCCAATTCTCCTCAGAAAGCGGATGATTGTCATTAGCATACTCATCAGAAGTCCACCATACAGTGTCTTTAGAGTTCTCATCCATAACGATGTACTTATCTTTAGGAGAACGACCTGTATATACACCTGTCTTTACGTTAACTGCACCAAGCTCACTCTCCTGACCCTTCTCATAGCCTGTGAGATCTGCCTTAGTCTCCTCCTCGTATAACAACTCATAAGAAGGATTGTGCACAATTTCAGTTGTTCCAGTGATTCCATACTGTGTTAAATTAATTTCTGCCATCTTGAATCTAACTCCTTTTCTTATAATATAGTGTGATAACATTGCGGCTGTCATGCCTCTTTCCCGCATAGATCAAGCATTTACACGCTGTCCCTGCAGTGGACCTTTTTCAGCCATCGCAACCATTATACATGATTTGTCAAGAAAAAGCACTAAAAAAATAAATTTTATCCAAAAAAAGGCAAATTGACGAGAAACTTTATCGACAATCTGCCTTTTTTATGAATTATTTGGCAACGGTTCGATCTGTTGGATCGTAGTAGCCGCGCTTCGACTTCTTAATCTTCTTTGCCTTTGGTTTCTGAAATGGTCCTTTGGAAAATTTATCTCGAATCGTCGTTGTCGACTGATGTGCATGATCGTAAATCCATTTGGCATCCTCCACCTGCAGACGAATACAACCATGCGATGCCGCCTTGCCAAGCTTGCGGTATTCTGCCGCTTGCAAAGAATAGTGATTGCCCAAACGATCATAGGTTACTGAATGGAACATGTAAGGGCCCGAATATCTGGTCGCATACTGGCCGTTCGAATTGTAACGCAGCACATGCCATCGTCCGGAACGACTCAAAGAATATGTCCCCTTACGCGTTGTGTGTCCGCTCATGCCCACCGAACAAACCATTGCTTTGACCGGAATGATGAACCCCTTTGCACCATCTTTTGCGTAGATCGTAACCATATTATCCCGCAGGCTGACTCTGATCTGATAGCGCGCTTTACTGCCGAGCTTTTTGGTTGGATCAGACCGACGACCTTTCTTATCAAAATACAACTTATATTTTTTGCCTTTGATACGTACATATTTCCAGACATTACATACAGCATAACCGCTCTTTTGGCTAAAGAAATAATAGTCTTTTTTGATCTTGCGGTAGCCCTTCAAACGATTTCCTGCACTGTTATTATAGTATTTATAAGTTTTGCTGCCTTGCGTCTCCGTATGCCAGCCCGGTGAATTATCAGATTCCTGTTCCTCCTCGAGAATATCAAAATCCTGCTCAGCTGCGGCCGCAAGGCGAGTTAATGGATCAGCCTTCTGACTTTCTGCTGCCACACTGCCGGCACTATCGGAAATCATATAATGGTTTGTTCCTATGCAGACACCTGCTGCCAGTAAAACACCGCACAATCCCACTATAATTCGATTATTTTTAAATACTTTTTTCAAATCAGTTCTCCTTATACTTTTCTCTCATCATTGTATCAATAGTGTTTTTATCATATCATCTCTAATCTTTTCATACAACACAAATGTCATATAATTTTATCCGGTCAACCGCCAAACCTGTATTATATATTTACGATGCAGCCAGACGATCTCTTGCCACCACAAAAGGCACCTCCCCCAACGACAGGAAAAATGTGTGAAATCTCTTGTCGCTGTACTGTTTGCCCCATTTCGCCTTCGCTTGTTTCTGCAAATCAATAATCTCCAAATATCCGAGCGTATACTGCATATATCCCGCCGGTTCGGCAACAACTGCATCAAATATCGTCCGGCAGGCCGTCTTGTCATAGCCAAAATCCGTCAGATAATCTCGCACTTCCGCCTCTGTCCAGCCATTATAATTAACCTCCAGATCAACCTTTGCATAAATCGCTAACGTAAGCAGCGTATTTGTTTTCAAAAAACTTGCCACATTTTTCGTCAAACCTGCCAGAGAATAACTGTACAATTCCGCATAAGTCCCCCATCCTTCTGTGTAACCGCCGATGTTCACGACGCTCCGCACCGGCAAAGGATTCTGCGACTGGTAAAAACAATTTTGATATAAATGCCCCGGATAGCCTTCATGTGCAATCGTTGTAAACGCTTTCGTAAGGTCATACTTTGCATTCCCGTTCAAATAAATCACATTGTCCTGATATGCATCTAATGGTGTTGTCAAATAAAATGCCGGACTAATATGTTCTTCTAACGATTTGTCAACATACTTCATTTGACAAGACACTTCCGACGGCAGATCAGGAAATGATTTCTTGATCTGTTTCTTTAGATACTGCAACGTTTTGTCCGGCTCCTCTTCCGGGTATTTTACAGATAACGCTTTCTCATAAATAGAACCGTCCTTGACCAACAAATCGGACATTATATTTTTATTATCTTCAATCGTTTGATCCAATAATTTTAAAATATTTTTCATACTTCGACCAGTTCCCACCATCGAACGAACCAGATGCTGATAATATGCTTTTCCCTTCGGCAAATTGCAAAGACCTGCCTGATTTTTGCCGGTATCTGCCAATTCTTCCAAAGCTTTGATCAGCTTTTGATAAGCAGGAATCACGTTCTGCAGCACCGCGGAACGATTGCGTTTTGCATAATCTGCTTTCTGCTCCGCCGTAAGCGTCAGACCGCTCAGTCTCTCCGGAAAAGTCGTGATCATAAAATTCTTCTCCGGCAGTGCAACAAATTCCTTGCACTGCGTTATAATATCTTGCGCCGTGCGCTTGCTCATAAATAAACCTTCTTTGGATCTTTGTTGCTCAAATGTAATAATTTCATCAAAATAATCCGGAATTTTCTGCAACAGCTGAAGATAGGTATCAACACTCTCTTTGTCCCAAAAATGGTACTCTGTGAGTATGACCGGAAGCTGTGTCTGTGTCCCTGTTGTTGGACTCAACGGTTCCTGATATTCGTCTACATTATCCCCTGACAGATCTTGTTTCCACACCGTATGTAAAACGTCATACGCCAACTGCTGCTCTTCATTTAACTTGTCATAATCATAACGCTCTAAAACTGCCAGTTCGTTTTCTGTCAGCATCCGCGCATTTTGCATTGCCTCCTTCGTATAATGCCCTAACATAGGTTTCACATTCTTTATCCCATAATCCGTAGGATTTTTTAATGTATAATTTAATGTAATTCCATCACTGGTCACATTTTCCCGAAACACCTCTTGCAAAAACTGTTCATAATCTGCACGAACCTCCTTTTTGCTTCGCGAATCATGAACGCTCGGATGCGACAATACATTGTCATCCTCCATCGAATCAATCGATGTTTTCCATCCTTTTTGCTGCCTGCCATAACACAACAATGTGCCACATGCTACAATGACAAGAAAACAGCTTACCATAATCTTTGCCGCTGTTTTTTTTGCATAAAACCGCTGTTTGCTTCTTCCTACATATTTTGCCATCTACTGAATGCCCCCACATTTATATTGCTATTTATAAAATTCTGACACTTTCCATCTCAGGAATACTTTCACAACCACATATGGGTCTGAGAAGTTATTATTAAGCGCTCTATCTTCACACAGTAAAAACTGCCGTATGGCCACATATTGCTTTTTATGACCATAATATGTCATCCATTTTGCAGCCAACAAACTAAATTGTTCTGCCATCAGGGGGCTAAGACAATTGCTATAGTTCCCTGATGGCGGAATCCACCAGGTAGTGGCTGCAAAATGCGATATAGCTATCGACATAATAAGCAATATGTGGCCTGTTAGCGTCTATGGACGTGTGAAGTTCGAGTTAAATACATGTATATGAATTAGCATTCAAATTATTCCGGGAATCACATTTCACCGCCACGTACATATATATGAATTAGCACGGAAATTATTCCGGCAATAAATAGAGAAAGAAAGGATACTCGCAATGAATAACAGAAGTGAGATGAATGTTTGCTGTAATTCCTGCTCCCGTCCTAGTACAGACTGCCCGAACACTGATCCCTTACGCGGCATGCCTCTAGGTATTGGCTATGTTCCTGTCCAAGAATGGGGACAGACGTATTGTCCTGATAAAGCATTACAACGCGGAACTATTTTTCCACCACTGGATCTGCCGTTTTGCGGCTGCATCCCTAAAGGATTTCGCTGTCAAAAAGGAGGTCTCTCATGAACGGAAATAAAATGAATGGGATGAACGGCTGTGGCTGCAGCAATCAGATGAATCGGCCGAACAATGGCTGTGGCAATCAAATGAACCGACCGAACAATGGCTGTGGCAACCAAATGAACCGGCCGAACAATGGCTGTGGCAACCAAATGAATCAGCCGAACAATGGCTGTGGCTGTGGCAACCAAATGAACCGACCGAACAATGGCTGTGGCTGTGAATCTGTGGATTTTTCACAAAATCTTATGAATTTGTGTCGCGATGATCTTCTCAAAGTAATCAACGAAGTCAGCTTCGCTATGTATGACTGCTGCCTGTTCTTAGATACACACCCTATGGATTCTTGTGCATTGGATTATTTTCAAAAAATGAAGAAAAAAAGAAAAGCTGCCATGGATATTTATACACGCAAGTTTGGTCCTCTTGTCCTTGACTGCGCCGGCGATGGCTGCACTTGGGACTGGGGACAGGAGCCTTTGCCTTGGGAATAATCGGGCATTAAAGGGCAACACAAGTTTAAGAATATATGAGAACGTTTTTTGTTGCGTTTCTTAAATTATAACTTCGAAAGGAAACTAAATTATGTGGAATTATGAAAAGAGACTGCAGTATCCTGTGAAAATCACACGCTGCGATCCAAAAGCTGCCATGATCATAGCAAGTCAATACGGTGGTCCTGACGGCGAAATTGGTGCTTCCATGCGATATCTGTCACAGCGTTATTCCATGGAAAACCGCATTGCGGCCGGAACGTTGACTGACATCGGCACCGAGGAATTGGCCCACTTAGAGATGGTTGCAACCATCATCTGCCAATTAACCAAGAATCTTACTCCGGAAGAAATCAAGGCTTCTGGATTTGACAAATATTATATCGATCACACCTTAGCCATTTGGCCACAGGCCGCAAGCGGCGAGCCTTTCAGTGCCAGCCAGTTCCAGAGCACCGGCGATACGATCACAGATCTTTACGAAGATATGGCGGCTGAGCAAAAAGCACGCTTAACTTACGACAATATTCTCCGTCTTGTGAAGGACCCAGAGATTGCAGATCCGATTCGCTTTTTAAGAGAACGTGAAATTGTTCATTTCCAGCGCTTTGGCGAAGCGCTCCGCAAAGTACAGGATGAACGAGACTCACGCAACTTCTATGCCTTCAACCCACAGATCGATAAGAAATCATGCTAAAATTACATTGGGTTGAAGGCATTGCATTCCAACCCACAAATTGATAAAATATTATGTTATAATTACTAACTACTTCCCATATCGGAAGTTACTGGCCGATCCACATATTGTTATTATTTTATTGGCAAAATAGCAATATGTGGCCAGGCAGTAAATTGGGATACGCGAGAGTTGTATGATGCTTATAAGGAGATTGTAAAATGACAATATTGAACATGATAGCTGCAGATGAAGAGATATCACAATTAAACAAAGAGTTAAAAGAAAAGACCGGACAGAGTCTGGGGTTTAATTATGATTGTTATACGGGAATAGAAGACTACAAAGAACATCTTCGAGAGTGTGCTAAAGAAGGAAAAATAATAATACACCCACAAGATGAGGCCGCGAGAAATAGATTTGCTACTGTGATAAGTAGACAATAAATTAGAAGGCGACAACGCTACCCAAAAGTTAAAGGAGGGATAAAATGACTCAAAAACATAAGGAAGCCAGTATAAAATTTATCGAGCATTTTGGATATTACCCAAATCATCCAAATGATATAGATTTTGATCAGGATGCCTATGCAGAGGAACTGTTAAAATGTGTCGAAGATAACTTTGATTATACAATAAAGAAGTATGGAACGGTGCCAAAAACAGAACAGCCTAAACCTGAAATAATTTGGGATTAACTACCACCAGTCAGAGATGACATGGTGGTAGTTTGTATTACCGCACTTCGATCTGGCACATCTTCATTGCTTCTAAAGCATTCTTATGGCTTTCAGGCGTGACACCGGCGCAGCAATCCTGCAATACAGCAACCGGTACTTCCGGTAAATACGCTTTAACGAGCAATGCATTGGAAATAACACAAATATCCGTACACAGCCCCACCAACGTAATTTCTTCAATGTCTTCCTCAATAGCCAGTCTCTGTAAATAGTCTCCCAACTCTTTGGAGCCGAAGGTCATCTTCTCGAACACTTTGTCCTGTGGGCATTTCACCGCCTCGATATCCTCTGCCAGATTCCAACCGTCGGTTCCTTTGATGCAATGTGGCACCGGCAGATTTTTTCCTTCCTGTGTATCTATGTAATCATCAAAATGTGTGTCTTTCGTGTATAAAATCGTTCCTTCAAAGCCCTTAATAGTCTCAATAACGTTAGGTACAATAGCAACCGCTTCTTTCGTGCCAAGTGCACCGTCAATAAAATCATTTTGCATATCTACTACAATTAATACTTTCATAAATTCACTTTTCCTTTCCAACTATATCAAGCTTAAAAAGCTTCTAACATTCTGTTTATTAACAACTCCAACTTCCCATACCTCAAGTCCTCCACAACCACATATTGCTTATTATGTCAATAACTCAAACTTCCCACACCCGAATGAACGCCAAAGTCCCATAATACTTATTACGGGGCACGTTTACTAACATTTTGTAAAGACGAAAATCACTGCAAATATTTTGCCTCCATTCTCGACAAAACGCTCTTCTCTTGACACTCCTCATCTTGCCGCAGCAATGCTTCCATCGATTTACGCTGTTCTACAGTAAGTGCATTTGAAAGATTTGCCACAATGAAATCCTTTTGTTCTGCCGTCAATAGCATCATTCTGCTTTTCGCACCAAATCCTATGCAAAAACGATGTTGCACGCTATTCGCATAATAAACAACATAGCCTTTTTCCATTAAAAAGTTCTCAGCTCTGATACCTGTCAAATATTCGCCATAGGTCTCCTGTACCAGTTTTTGGGCAGATGCCACATGCTGCCAACATTCACAAAATGTAAAAGTTCCATCCCCTGCTAAAAATCCGCATAATTCCATAACATTTCTCCTCCCTGGCAAATCCAGCATCCCCATCTCATTTATCACTTAAGAATTTGTTCGATCTCCTGCAATTCTTCCTCACTAAACTCTAAATGTTCTATACAAGCCACATTATCAATGATCTGCTGCTTTCTGCTTGCGCCGGCTAGAACTGTGACAACCGCCGGATTATGCAGGCACCAAGACAATGCCATCTGAGAAAGCGTCTGTCCCCGTCGCTCAGCGAGGGTATTTAACTGTTGCAATTTGCTGACCAATTCTTCATTCAATTGTTCTCCAAGCCATGTATTTCCTCTTCCCACACGCGAATCTGTTGGAATCCCATTTAAATATCGGTCTGTTAAAAATCCCTGTGATAATGGAGAAAAGACTGCAAGTCCAATCCCATGCGCCACCGCGTATTGATCCAAACCATCCTTTTCCACTTGACGGTTAAGCATCGAATATGACGGCTGATTTGCAATAAACGGCGTCCCCAATTCCGTAAGCAGTTGCTGCATTCTCTCGGTCTGCTCTGCATTATAATTCGAGATTCCCACATACAATGCTTTGCCCTGACGAACAATCTGATCCAACGCATGTGCCGTCTCCTCAAGCGGAGTATCCGGGTCAAAAACATGATGATAAAAAATGTCGACGTAATCCAATTTCATCCGTCGTAAACTTTGATCCAAGGAAGCGATCAAGTATTTGCGAGAACCATTTCGATCGCCATATGGTCCGTCCCACATCTCATAACCCGCCTTCGTTGAAATGCAAAGTTCATCACGAAATTCACGCATTCCTCGGTCTAAGATCCGCCCAAAATTTTCCTCTGCACTTCCATTATAAGGATTCCCATAATTATTCGCCAGATCGAAGTGTGTAATCCCCAGATCAAACGCTGTATGTACCATTTCTTCCATATCGCTGAAACGACCCTGATGCCCAAAATTCTGCCATAATCCCATAGACACTCTAGGCAGTTTTAACCCGCTGCGGCCACAGCGCGAATAGATCATTTTGTCATATCTTTTATCACTCGGCAAATACATTTACAATTTCCTCCTATTCCAAAATAACACCATAACATCACAATTCTCTTTCAGTGTATCATATATTTTACATAGAATCTATCCCAATCATTTTTCCTATAACAAACACGACGTACTCATCTTAGGAGTTCCCTGGAAATTCCATTAGGCATAGAAATCCTGTGCCGTTATTTATGACCGTATACATACAAACTGCAAGCAAATAGAAAATATATTTTCCTGCAGATCTGCTGTGATCTGTCCATTCATCTGTTCTACAAGCTGACGTGCAATTGCCATTCCAAGTCCGCTCGACGTGGTACTCCTCGCCAGATCCGCCTTATAAAACCGTTCAAATATCCGCTCCACATCAATATATTCCGGGTGCATCACTTCATTTTGTACAAGCAGGCATGCCTCTCCCTCCTGCTCTGACAAAACGATCTTTACATGTCTGCCACCATGTTCCCATACATTTTTAATCACATTTTGCAGCACTCTGCGCATTGCCTGATCATTGCCAAGCACCCATAATGCGCCCTCCTCAAGCTGTAATTGCGGTTCCATCTGCTGTTTTTTCCACTCATTATAATACGAAAACAAGGCTTCTTTGACCAATGCTCCAAAATCGCATTTTGTCAAAGGAACCTCATAACTTCTGCTTTCCAATTTTGTGTAAGTAAACAACTCTTCTAACATATTCCGCAACGCATGAATGCGTTCTTGAATAATTTGCAAATAACGTGTTCGCTCCTTTGCATCCTCTGTATCCTCCAACAACTGAAAATACCCATCCAAGGAGGTTAGCGGTGTGCGAATGTCATGTGACAGATTGGTATACGTCTGCACAAGTCTTTTCTCCTTTTGCACCCACTCCTGCCTGTTGCTGCGCTGCTTTTGCAAGATCTCATTCAATGAATCCGTTAATTTGCCAATCCCCAATATACGAATATCACTGACCAATATCCCATCACTTTGCTTGTCCTGCACAAACCGGAGTTGTTCCTCCAGCTTGCGCATCTGCCACCGCACCTTGACCAACAAATAGGACATTACCACCAGCGCAGACAACGATACTGCCACATACCACGTCATACCAAATCCCTCTTTTCTATCTGTATTATATTTATCAAAGACATCACTACGAAATAGCCGACCACTAACAAGCACACATTCCGAATTTCTGTTGCAGTCATGTCAATCTGCAATGTTTTCATTTTGGTCGTCAGCAAATACGGCTGCAGGTCTACACTTCTGTTAAACAATTTCTTTATCACCGCAGAAATCCCCATGCAGGCAACCGGTGCCGCCCCCATGATCAAACACATTCCCAATGTCATGCTAAATGCCATACTTCGAATAAGCATTGCGATCGTCATACAAAGGATCAAAAACACATACTGCAATGCCATTCCCAGTAAAATCTCCGGCAAATATTTTGTCACATCACCCCATTTTATATAATGAAATGTTTTGTATACCGCAATGCTCTGCACAGCCAAGCTGATCAGATCAAATACGACTGTATATATCGCCATGGTGATCCACTTTGCATACACAAGGTGACGCCTATGTTCCATCTGCCCGCCAATATTTTTGATATATCCATTTTTGATATCTAACATCACAAACATTATCGTAAAAATAAGCGCCATCATTGTCAAAATACCCGATTTCAAATGCAATAAAAACATATCTAAGACTTCTACTGACTCTGCATCCATCTCGCTGGTGTCCTCGGAAATACCAAAAAATATTGTAGCGTTATTATCGTTCGCTGACTCTATTTCCAGATTTGCCTGATCCTTTTTCTTCGCTTTACTTACCTGCAGACCAACTTTGTTCTGCTGTCCCGAAACATTCCCCTCTGATGTACTTTGTTCCTGTCCCGAAATATTCCCCTCTGATGCACTTTGTTCCTGTCTCGCAGCCTTCATATCATCACAGTTAAACTCTGTTGTCATAAAAACCAAGCCGATCATAATAATACTGATCACCCAAAAAGATCTCATCCGAAATATTTTATATAATTCCATGCGAATACTATTCCACATATTATTGCTCCTTTCACCGACAACCTATTTTTCTGCTGTCATATTCAAAAAATAACGTTCCAATTCTTCCTGGTAAATCCGTAATTCCCTCGGAAACACCCCCGCTTCAACCAACTGTGCATTGATCTGCGCGCTATCCTCCAGCCGTTCATACAAATACAAATGGTTGACATCGATCATCTCATAACGAGTTATTCCCAGTCGATCCAAAATCGGCATCGCCTGCTCCGGCTGATCTAATGTAAGTTCCAATCGTTTGCTGCATTGCTGTATCAACTGTTCCTGCGAAATCTCCTGTAGTAACACACCATTGTGAATAATCCCAAAATCCGTACACAACTTTGATAATTCTTCCAAGATATGGCTGGAAATCAATATTGTAATATTTCGTTCCTCAGACAAACGCTGCAACATATCACGGATCTCCACAATGCCTTGCGGATCCAACCCATTGATCGGCTCATCTAATACCAAAAAATCCGGGTTGCCTACCAAAGCCAAAGCAATACCAAGCCGCTGTTTCATACCAAGCGAAAAATGCTTTGTCTTTTTGCGCCCGGCATGTACCAGACCGACTAATTCCAACAATTCTTCTGCATATTTTTTATCACGGATTCCAAACAATTCTGCCTTAATCATAAGATTGTCCTGCGCTGACATATTCGGATACAATCCCGGCTGCTCAATAAGGCATCCCACTCTCGACCGTACTTTCGCTAATGATTTTCCGGAACAGCCAAATATCTCATACTCGCCAGCAGTTGGATCCGCTAATCCCGCGATCATCTTTAAAACCGTCGTTTTGCCTGCACCATTCCTGCCGATAAATCCATATATCGCACCCCGCCGTATGTGCATATCCACGTGGTCAACTGCAACATGTTTGCCAAACTGCTTCGTCAAACCTCTCGTTTTCAATAACATTTCTCTATTGCCTTCGCTCATATTCATCCTTTCTGTGCTCTCTCTTGTTTTACATAGACTATCATAACTGCCATTTCCGAATATATCGCTAAGAAATAGTAAAGAAATAGTAAAGATTTATAAATGCGCGACCATACAATAACCGATTCCCCATACTGTTTGTATATATTCCTGCTCTGTAATTTTCTTAATCTTTTTGCGAATATTGCTGATATGAACATCCAATGTTTTTGTTTCCCCCATATACTCCTCCTGCCAAGCATAAGTAAACACTGCCTCTTTACTAAATACCTGCCCTGGATGTTCCAATAACAATTCCAAAATTGCAAATTCCTGCCGCGTCAAGTGTCCCAATTCTTGACCATCAATCATCACCCGATGCGTTTCCTTATCCAAATCCATCCCTCGACATTTTAAATGTGTGGATTCTTCACCCGCGCCATGCTGCAAATGTCTCAATTGAATCTGCACTCTGGCAATAACTTCCTTCACGTCAAAAGGCTTTGTCATATAATCATCTGCACCGCTTGTCAACAGATCCAATTTTTCTTCCATCTCGCCTTTTGCCGTCAATACAATGACCGGCACATTACTTGTTTGCCGGATCTGCTGCAGCACTTCTTCGCCGGATAATCCCGGCAACATAAGATCCAGCAAGATCAACTGACATTCATTGTGTTCTAACCACAACAAAGCCTCTGTCCCAGAAAACGCCTGACTACAGGCATACCCTGCCTTGCCAAGCGCTTCCCTCAATAAATTATTAATATGTAAATCGTCTTCCACGGTCAAAATAGTATACATTTTTCTCTCCAATATTACCCAATCAGCAAGCTGCCTTCCTCTTTTAACCAGCGCTCGCATTTTTTATAATCCGGCATCACCTTTGCCACTTCTGCCCAAAACTGCTTCGAATGATTCATGTATTTGCGGTGACATAATTCATGCACCACAACATAATCCAGCACTTCCGGCGGCGCTAACATCAACAAACAATTAAAGTTCAAATTGCCATTGCTGCTGCAACTGCCCCAACGGGTTCTCTGATGACGGATCGTAATGCGTCCATAAGTCACACCCATCCGGGCCGCATAATGCGCCACGCGCTTTGGCACCACCTCAACCGCCTGCTCTGCAAGCTCATGAATTTTACTGTCCGATAAATGGTACTTTGCCTTGGCCGCCATTCGCACTTTATTTCGCTGCACCATCTTTGCGTAATTTTCTTCCAGCCAGCTTTGTTTCTCGTTCAAAAATCGAACAATGTCCCGCTTCGGCATCCGATTTGGCACACGTAACACCACCCGGCAGTCTTTTTTGATCTCCAATGAAATCGTTTTGCGCCGGGAGCGGACAATTTGCACCGGAATATTCCCTATTTGATACATCATAAGCCGATATTCCTTTCTTCCTTTAACCTCTCATTTCACCTACTCAAACTTCCCATACCTCAAATCCGCCGCGACCACATATTGCTTATTATGTCAATGACTATATAGCATTTTGCAGCCACCAAGGAGCGATTTCTGCCATCAGAGAGCTATAGTAATTGCCTTGCCGCATTTTCGTTTTTAGTGATTTCTAGATTTTGTTGT
>ERZ780149.1915-NODE-1915-length-20779-cov-2.992666_pt1 | contig 20779 bp, 10 predicted proteins | sample MGYA00511367_ERZ780149 | MGnify/ENA primary metagenome ERZ780149 (study PRJEB29588, sample SAMEA2153852) | human gut metagenome | biome: human gut; feature: human-associated habitat; material: faeces | place: Denmark | collected 2008/2010 ... | reverse complement strand
TGAAATGGGACAGCATCAACTTTGCGATGCAAACGCTGACCATACGGCACACCGTGGCCCGGGTCACGAAAGTCGTGGAGAAGAACAAAACCAAAAACGCGTCCAGTTTCCGCAGCTTTCCCCTGACAGACGATGCGGTAAGGCTGTTCAAGATCCTATTACAGCAGGAGCAATACTACCGCAACCACTTCGGCAAGGACTACATAGACAACGACTACGTGTTCACCTGGGAGGACGGGCATCCCTACTCCCCCGACTACGTGAGCCATACCTTCCACAAGCTGCTGAAGAAGTACGACCTGCCCCATATTCGGTTCCACGACCTGCGCCACACCTGCGCCAGCATGCTGCTGTCGGAGGGCTACGGCCTGAAGGATGTGCAGGAGTGGCTCGGCCACTCGGACATCAAGATGACCGCAAACATTTACGGCCATCTGGACATACGCCGCTAGCGTTCCATCGCCAACGGTTTGGAGCAAGCGCTGCCGCGTTTGAAGCCGTAAAAAACAAAAAAGCGCCAAATCCTTCCGAATTTGACGCTCCTGCTGACCTTGACAGCCATCTTTGGTCCGAGTGGCGAGAGTCGAACTCACGGCCTCTTGAACCCCATTCAAGCGCGCTACCAAACTGCGCTACACCCGGTCAACCGGACTGTCTCGAATCAGCTTGATTATTATAACCGACTGCACCGAGAATGTCAATAGAAATGTACGAATTTTATAAATATATTTTGCTTTGTGACTGATAAAGGAAGGAAAGAAGGGATATATCATGCCGAATAGCCTGGAATTGAACGTCTCCCCTGCGCTGCTGCACACCTTCGCCAACCATCCGTTCCATGTCCGCAAGGATATGGAGATGAATGAGTTGGTGGACAGCATCCGGGAAAGCGGTGTTATTGTTCCGCTGATCGTCCGCAGCAGGCCCGAGGGCGGCTATGAGATTATCAGCGGACACCGCCGCTGTGAAGCCTGCCGGGAGCTGGGTATTGAGAAGGTGCCGGTCCGCGTGCAGGAGCTGACGGATGATGAAGCTACCATTTTAATGGTGAACAGCAATATTCAGCGGGAGCATGTGTTGCCGAGTGAGAAGGCGTTTGCGTACAAAATGAAGATGGATGCGATGAAACGGACGCTTGGTAGGCCAAGTAAAAATGTGGGACAAGTTGTCCCACATTTAGGAGCGCGCACCACAGAATTGGTTGGAAACACCACTGGTGAAAGCTATAAGACGGTACAGCGTTATATTCGCCTCACGTACCTTATTCCTGACATTCTCAAAATGGTCGATGAATCCCGGATGGCGTTCAATCCCGCGGTAGAAATCTCCTACATGACGCCTGAGCACCAGCGTTGGCTGCAAGCTGAAATGGAGCTTTGCGAGGCCACGCCTTCTCTGGTGCAGTCCCGCCGTCTTAAAGAGATGAGCCAGAGCGGCACACTGACGGAGCACTACCTGCATACCCTGCTCACCGAGCAGAAGCCCAATCAAAGGCAGAAGTTTTTCTTGAATCAATCTGACGTGCAGCGGTTCTTCCCTCCCGGCTATACGCCCGAGCAGATGCAGAACACGATTTTCTCTCTGCTGAAAACCTGGGGCCATGCCCACGAGCATACCCAGAGCCAGCAGGAACTGGAACGGTAAAATGCCACACACAACCTTATTTATAAGGCCCGGTAAGGATACCAAAAGCACGGTATTCTGTCAGGCTTATTCGAGTACGCGCTTTTTGGAGAAGCAACCATGCAATTTGACTACTTTTACGGCAGTCAGTCCGATCAGTTCTCGTTCTATCGCATCCCCAAGGTGCTGTTCACAGACCCACAGTTCAAACCGCTGTCTACCGATGCCAAGGTCCTGTACGGTATCCTGCTGGACCGCATGAGTCTGTCGGTCAAGAATCACTGGCTGGATGAGCAGAGCCGGGTCTACATCATCTTCACCACCGAGGAAATCATGGAGGCCCTGAGCTGTGCCAACCAGAAGGCTTGCCGCCTTATGCTCGAGCTGGAAAAGGATGCAGGTCTGATTGAGCGCAAGCGCCAGGGGTTGGGAAAGCCCAGCTTGATTTACGTAAAAAACTTTGCTGTTTCGTCATAAATCAAGAAATGTGAAAATCACATTTCTTGAAGTGTGATTTTCACACTTCTGGAGATGTGATTATCACACGCAAATAAGACTGATAGTAATTAGACTGATTATAACGATACAGAAAACAGATTGAAAAACAGAATACGGGGTGTAGAGTATGGCCGGGGTGACGAAAGAAGAAATCGCGCGGGCGAAGGAGCTGGACCTGCTGACCTACTTCAAACTCGTTGAGCCAGGCAACCTGAAGCTCGTGGGCAAGGAATACCGCCACAAGGTACACAGTTCGCTGACGATCAGCAAAGACAGCCTTTGGTGCTGGCACTGCATTGGCCTGCGCGGTCGCACTGCGCTGAAATATCTGGTCGATGTCGAGAAGGTGCCCTATGTTGAGGCTGTGCGGGAGATCAACCGCATCCAAGGCGGCGTCGTTCATTCTTCCCAACCTGTAAGCCTGCCGCAGCCACGCGCTGAACCGGAAACACCGCGCGATTTCAAGCTGCCCAAGCAAGACTCGAACAGCTATGCAGCTATGGCGTATCTACGCGGGCGCTGTATCCACCCCAATGTACTGACGTTCTGCCGCAAGGAGGGCATTTTGTACCAGACGAGCTTCAAAAATCACCCGAACTGCGTATTTGTTGGGCGCGACGGTGAGGGTGTTGCGAAAGGCGGCAGCTTACGTGGCTGTACGCAGCTGCAATTCCGGCGTGATATTCCCGGAAGTAAGAAGATTTACCCGTTCTACATACAGGCCAGCGCTAAGGCCGACACGGTGGAGGTCTACGAAGCACCCATTGATGCCATGTCCGGTGCGTCACTCAAGCTCATGCAGCACACGGGGCCGTGGCGAAGCGTCCACTATCTGGCGCTTGGCGGTACGGACTATGCGGCGCTGGATGCGTTCTTGAATTATTTCCCGGCTGTCTGCAAAATCGTCCTCTGTCTGGATAACGACAACGCAGGGCGGACCCGAACGCAGGATATTATTGCGCATCTTGCAGGCAGCGGCAAAGCCGTGGAGGACCGCCCGCCGTCGGTGGGCAAGGATTACAACGACACGCTGGTGCAATACATGCAGGAATACCGCGCACACTGCATCAGCATGGATGATATTTTGGAGGAAACCAGATGAAAACAATCGCAATCGCAAACCAGAAGGGCGGCACGGGGAAAACGACCACAACGTATAACCTCGGCATTGCCCTGACCCAGCAGGGCTACCGCGTCCTGATGGTGGACTTTGACCCGCAGGGCAATCTTTCCTGCTACTGCGGTATCCCACCGGAAAAGGACCTTGACCAGACCATTACGGAGCTGCTGATGAAGACCTCCTGCGAAAAGCCGATAGAAAATCGGGAGTGTGTGTACCAGACGGGGCGCAAGGAGGCTGCCGCACGGGTAGATTTTATCCCGTCCAATCTGCGGCTGGCGGGCTTTGAGCTGGCGATGGGCACGATGATGTGCCGCGAGGTGCTTCTGAAATCCTGCCTGGAGCAGTACAACAGCCAGTACGACTACTGTTTGATCGACTGTTCCCCCTCTGTTGGCCTGCTGCTGACCAATGCGCTGGCCGCCGCCAATGAAATTATTATCCCAATGCAGGCGCAGCCATTCTCCGTTGTGGGCATGTCGCAGCTGACGTCCTCTATTGCGAATGTGCAGCGTAAAATCAACCCCGGACTGCGGGTGAAGGGCATTCTGCTGACGATGACCGAGCACACGAACGTTTCCGACCACTACTGCGGGCTGGTCCGCAGCACCTACGGCAATAAGATTCACGTTTTCACAACGGAGATTCCCAGAAACGTGAAGGTACAGGAGAGCCAGGCCAATGCAGAGCCGACGATTCTGTACGACCCGAAAAGCAACAGTACAAAGGCCTATATTGAATTTGCGAAGGAGGTATCCGGCTATGGCCGCGAAGAACAAGTTTTTGAACGCGATGAAGATGCCCTCAATCGATGATATGTTTTCCTCGGAGGCTGACAGGCAGCGGGAAAGCGGCGATTTGGTCACAGAGGTGCCGCTTTCCGAGCTGCACCCGTTCGTCGGGCATCCGTTTGAGGTGCGCGACGATGAGGATATGCAGAAGCTGGTGGATAGCATCCGGGAGAACGGTGTGCTCACCAACCTGACCGTGCGCCGCCGCGCCGAGGGTGGGTATGAGATCATCAGTGGGCACAGGCGGTTTCATGCAGCACAGCGGGCCGGGCTGACTGCGGTCAAGGTGCAGGTGCGTGATATTGATGATGACCAGGCAATTATTGACATGGTCGATTCCAATATCCAGCGAGAGCATATCAGTCCGATGGAAAAGGCAAGAGCGTATGCGATGCGCCTTGATGCGGCACAGCGTAAGCGTGGCCGACCTTCCAAAGAAAATTATTCCCAAGTTGGGAATAATTTCGGTACACGAACTTCTAGCGACGAATTAGCAGAAAAGGTTGGAGAAAGCAAAAACCAGATTTTTCGCTATGTTCGTCTCAACAGCCTCGTCCCCGACCTGCAAAAGAAAGTTGATGACGGCAGTCTGAAATTCAACCCCGCCGTAGAGCTTTCTTACCTTTCCCCCTCCGAGCAGAATGATTTCCTCGATTACATTGAATCTCAGTCCTGCTCACCGTCGTTATCGCAGGCACAGAAGCTCAAGGCCGCCAGCAAGGACGGCGCGCTGAATCACGGCAAGCTGCTGGAAATCATGGACACCAAAAAGCCCAGTGTACCGCCCCGTGATCCGATGTTGACCATCAGCGTCAGCAAAATTGCCCGCTACTTCCCCACCGGCTACACACAAGAACAGATGCTAGGAATCATCATGCAGCTTCTGGAACGAAACTCCCGCCATCTTATGCCGGAAAAACAAACCAGTCTGGAGCGTTGAAATGGCAGAGTACAGATATTACCTGATTCCCGATTTTATGTCGCACGTCTTTCCGCAACAGTTTGAAGAACAAGCTCCTACGGAGTTCTTTTCAGATACGGCTGATTTGATGAAGCGCTACCAGCAGTTGAGAGAAATGCCCTACAACAACGAGTACACCTGGAACGAGCGCACCAATCTTCCCTACCCGCGCCTGACTGTTGGAATTGACCGCCGTGACCCGGATGGCGCAGTAACCATCATGCAGGTGCGGAACGGTCAGCGCATCATTGAAAACTACGCAGATGGTTCACAGCTGGTGAAAGATGTGCAGACAGTTGACGATACGCACTTTTATGTAGGTAGTCGTTTCTGCCACATCCAGCAGTATGCAAAACAGTGCTTCAAAAGAGGCTGTTATGTTGAACCGGAGCATCCGCAGCCGGGTGATAAGTTAGACAGACTGCTGATATATCAAATTCCACATTACACATGCGAATATCGCTTTACGGATTATGACTATGCCCAGAACAAGCTGAAGGCCACCGATTACCGCTGTGCCTATGTGGCAAACATGCCCCGGGACTACACACCGGACAAGTGCTTCCGGGATTTCAATTATGATGACCGGCCCTGCGCCAACAGTATGCCGTCTTTGTCCGTCAGTGACCTGATTGTCTTGGAACGCGGCGACAAGGCTGAAGCCCTGTATGTGGATGCAGTTGGCTTTAAGGATGTAAGCCGACTGTTGCCGGAGCTTCATGATATGGAAGTTGCGCGACAGGAGCACAATTTAGATGAATTAGAAAGGTAGGTGTCAAGATGCCGAAACCGCAGGATATATTTCAGCTGGCTCGGCAGGAGGCCGTGCGGGTCACAGCATCGCCGCAGGCATGGCAGAGCTTTTTGTACACTGCCGCCCACAACTATCACACCACCTATCTGAACCAACTGCTGATTCACGCCCAGCGGCCCGACGCCGCGGCCTGCGCCAGCATGGAGTACTGGAACAAGCAGGCAAACCGGCTGGTCATGCGCGGCAGCAGAAGTATTACCGTGCTGCAGCGCCGACAGGGCGTGGCGGTGACAAAGCCGGTCTTTGCCATCGGTGATACCACACTATTGAGCCAGACACGCACCAGCGGGCCGTGGGAAGTCACGGACACAACGCGCCCGCTGCTTCTGCAAGGCAAATCCGATGACTGGCTGGCGGCGCTGGCGCAAGAGGGCGTTTCCAACGATGCAGATCGTGCCCGCCGTATGCTAGAACGCAATGTGGCGGACAGCACTCTGCAATGGGCGCAGCCTGACGAGCAGATGCAGCTCTTGCAGGTACTGGTCACGCAGAGTGCTGTCTATATGGCACGGCTGCGAATCGGGCTGCCGGTGCAGGACGAAGATTTCCCTGCATTCAAAAGCGTCAGCCAGTTCGATACCTGTCAGATTTCACTCTGCTTGGGTGGCTATGTACAGGCAGCCGCGAAGCCGATGCTGGATGCCATTGGACGTGAAGCCCTGCAACTGAGCCGTGACAGCATTGCAATTAAGCACGAACCAGTTCATAATGAAAGCACACGAACACAACTGAACAGCCGAGAGGAGGCCGTTACTTATGACGTACACGAAGAACCGCGAAGGCTACCTGATTCCGAGCCTTTCCCTGCCGAACCAGCCGAACCCGTACCTGAACCGCTACGCGAGGCTGCGTCTGGAATATCTGGAGCAGAACGAGCCGACGCTCTGCGACCAACTGATGTTGGAGGGCACGCTGCTGACGAGCTGCAATCAAATCGGACGGACAGCACAGCAGATGGTGGACAAGACCCTGCGCGAGCTGATGCAGACCACCCTGATGCCGGACCGCAGGACGAACCCGCTGGGCTGGACACAGCTGACCAACAGCCTGAAGAAGCAGGCGGAGGAAGCAGTCCTTCCGATGCTGTACGAAATCTGACAGAATCCCCCGCACAGGCGGAGAGCGAGCAATCGCCCTCCGCTTTTGCTTTGCCTGAATTTCCGCCCACGCTGCTGCCGCAGCTGCTGGCTGCGGAGACTTCTTCCCGAGCATCCAACGCCGAATATCTTACCTTTTATAATAAGAATTCCCTGCTCATTGACCGGCTGCGCTTTGTGCGGGAAAGCTACAAGGATATTTTTACAGAGCTTTTGCTGGCCGATGATACCCGCGTGGGCTTTCACAGGCAGGACAATGGCCTGCTTGTCTGGCAGGGCGCGTATCTGACCCGCAGCGCGGAAACGTTGCTGTCGTGGCGTGCGGTGGCCAATGCGCTGAACGACTTGATTGAACAGCATGAGCTGATTGTGGCCATCGACCCGAAGAAACTGCTGCAGGCAGAGGAACAGCTTTCCTTTGAACTGCCTGACAGTTCGCCGACGAGTGCGAAAGATGATAGGTTGGAAAAGGATGATTTTCTAACCCCGGAAAAGCAGGAAACCGTCATTCGCTCTGCCCTGCCTGTTGCAGAGTACAATGCCCCGCAGATGGATGACGGCAGCGTTATCACAGACGAGGAAATCAACCTGGCTCTGGCAGCGGGCAGCAATTTTGAAAACAGCAAATTCCGCATCTATCAGCAGTTCACCACTACGCAGGGCGACCACGCCGCTTTTTTGAAGAAGGAATACGGCAGCGGCGGCAGGTCATGGGACTACCAAAGCGGCGCGCACGGCTGGGTGGACCACGGCCCTGCCGGATTGAAGCTAATTTTGACAAATGAGGAAGGCCGCTTTGAGCGTCGGCTGCTATGGCGGGCCGCAGCCAAGCGCATTGCCTATCTGATCGAGACGCAGCGCTTTTTGACACCGCAGGAGTTGGAGCAGTATCCCGCATGGGCTGCCGAACAGCAAGAGGCCACCAGTGCGGTGCGCGATGAGCCCGGCAACGTACCGGATACCAGACCGGTTTGTGCCGAGGGCAGCGTTGTCTACTTGGAGGATGACCACCGATTCACGGTGGAGCGCATCGGGCAGTTTGACGTGCATCTGCGGGACGAGGAAGTACCCTTGTTTGGGCGCGCCATCAGCCGGGAGGAGTTTCAGCGGCAGTTGGACGCCAACCCGCGCAACGGCGGTATGATGCTCTCCGAGCAGCAGCGAACTGCCCTTGCGCAAACGCAGACGGAACAGGCGCTCTCCTACATTGAGGATTATCTCAAGGACGAATTTGAAATCACCGAGCCGGACTTTTCCGACCTGACGCGAATCGATTTGGGCTATACCACCACCGAGGATGAGAAGCACGTCATTCAGGTATATGCCGACTTGGAGCACTGCACTGTCACCAAGCTGGTGGACGATACTCTCTACGCACAGGAACGGTATGGCTCGCTCGATGATCTGAACCAAGCGGTGCTCTCCAATCTCGATTTTGACAGCCTCATGGAAATAGACCTCGACGAGGCGGAAGAACACGAGCCGCAGGAAAACGCCCTTCCTACCGACGAGTCCGCCGCGCATGACCCCACCAACTACCTTGCACCCTATGAGCCGGAGGTTCCCACAGGGGCAAAGGCCAAGTTCGCTGCGAACTTAAATGCAATTCGGACACTAAAGCAAATTGAGCAGCGCGGCACACCGGCCACGGTAGCCGAGCAGGATGTTCTGGCCGGGTATCTCGGCTGGGGCGGTCTTTCCGATGCCTTTGACCCTAATAAAGACAACTGGCACAGCGAGTACACGCAGCTGAAAGAACTGCTGACGCCGGAGGAATACGCCGCCGCGCAGGAATCCACGCTGACGGCGTTCTACACGCCGCCCACCGTCATCTATGCCATGTACCGCGCGCTGACCCGCATAGGCTGCGTGGGCGGCAATGTGCTGGAGCCCAGCATGGGTGTGGGTGCATTCTTTGGGCACCGCAGCGGCAGCTTTGATACGAACAATGCAAAACTCTACGGCGTCGAGCTGGACAGTGTATCAGGCCGCATCGCGCAGCAGTTATACCAGAAAGCCAAAATTCAAATCTGCGGCTACGAAAAAGCCGACCTGCCGGACAGCTTCTTTGATTTGGCTATCGGCAATGTGCCGTTTGGGCAGTATCAGGTTACGGACCGCCAATACGACAAGTTGAACTTTCAAATCCACGATTACTTTCTAGCCAAGACCGTAGATAAACTCCGCGTCGGCGGCATTATGGCGTTTATAACAACCTCCGGTACGATGGATAAAAAGTCCGAAGGCGTGCGCCGGTATCTGGCTGCCCGCTGTGATTTGATCGGTGCGGTGCGGCTGCCCAACAATACCTTTACCGCGCAGGCAGGTACAACCGTCACCTCGGACATTCTGTTTCTGCAAAAGCGCGGGCGGGTCCTGGAGCAGGACGCGCCGTGGATTCATGTGGGCGAGACTGCCGATGGCATTCCGCTGAACCGGTATTTCATCGACCATCCCGAAATGATTTGCGGCGAGATGCAGATGGTCAGCGGCCCCTACGGGCAGCGCCCCACCTGCGCGCCTCTGGAAAATGGTACATCACTGGAAGTTCAGCTTGACGCGGCCCTTGCCAATTTACAGGCCGAGTACACGCTGGCAGATGACCGGGAGGACGCGCAGGAGGAAAGCGACACGCTCGACGCTGACCCCGGCACGCGAAATTTTAGCTATGTTGTTAAAGCCGACAAAGTTTATTACCGTGAAAATTCCAAAATGCGTGCTGTGAAGGCCAGCACCACCGCGCTTACCCGCATCAAGGCGCTTGTTCCCCTGCGGGATACCTGCCGGGAGCTGATTCGGGCGCAGTTGGACAATCTGCCCGATGAAACGATTGCGGCTTTGCAAGCGCAGTTGACAGCCCAGTATGATTCCTACCACGATACGTATGGGCTAATCAACAGCCGCGGCACGGCTTCGGCGTTCCGTGAGGATTCCGGGTATTTCCTGCTCTGCTCACTGGAGGACATCGACAGTGAGGGCCATTACAGGGGCAAGACGGATATGTTCACGAAGCGGACCATCCGCCCGGCCCAGGTCGTGGAGCATGTGGACACCGCCGATGAAGCGCTGGTGCTGAGCCTGACCGAGAAGGCCCGCGTGGACCTTGCCTACATGGCACAGGTCACGGGAAAATCGCAGGACGAAATTATACGCGATTTGACCGGCGTTATCTTCCGCGACCCGGAGCAGGACGAACCGGTTTATCTGCCAGCAGACGAATATCTTTCCGGCAATGTGCGGCAAAAGCTGGCCGTTGCCCGGCTGGCCGCTACGTCCGACCCGGACTATCAGGTCAACGTGAAGGCGCTGGAGCAGGTACAGCCGAAGGACCTCGACGCCAGTGAGATTGCGGTGCGGCTGGGTGCCACCTGGATACCGCCTGAATACATTCAGGATTTTCTCATGGAGCTGTTGGAACCGCCGTTGTCCACGCGACTTTCCGTGAAGGTGCTGTTTGCGTCGTTCACCGGTGAGTGGAACATCACGAACAAGCGCTACGGCAACGGCAGCATCAAGGCAACTGTCACCTACGGCACAAACCGCAAGAATGCCTATGAGATCACAGAGGCTGCGCTGAACCTGCGGCCTGTGCAGGTGTTTGATACAGTTACCGACGCAGAGGGAAACAAAAAAAGCGTACTGAACCACGCCGCCACCGAGGCTGCCTACGCCAAGCAGTGTTTGATCAAGGACAAGTTTGAGGAATGGATTTTCAAGGAACCGCAGCGGCGGCAGGCACTGGTAAGCCTGTACAACAGCAAATTCAACTGCATCCGCCCGCGGGAATACGACGGCAGCAATCTGCGCTTTCCCGGCATGAACCCGGAAATTACGCTGCGGCCCCATCAGCGCAACGCCATTGCCCATGTGCTGTACGGCAACAACGTACTTCTGGCACATGAGGTGGGGGCTGGGAAAACGTTCGAGATGGTCGCAAGCGCCATGGAGAAAAAACGCCTGGGACTTTGCAATAAAACGCTGATCGTAGTGCCCAACCATTTGACCGAGCAGATGGCGTCCGAGGCGCTGCTACTCTATCCCAACGCGGAAATTCTGGTGGCGCGCAAAACAGATTTTGAAAAAGCCAATCGCAAAAAGTTCTGTGCCCGTATTGCTACCGGCAATTTTGACATTATTGTGATCGGGCACAGTCAGTTTGAAAAGATACCGCTTTCCGATGAGCGACAGAAAATGTACCTGCAAAAGCAGATCGACGATGTAGTGGCACAGAGCGCTGCGTTGAAGGCCCAGCGCGCCGAGAATTTCACCATCAAGCAGATGGAGCGCATGAAAAAGCAGCTGCAACGGAAGCTGGACAAGCTCAACGACCAGAGCCGCAAGGATGATGTCATCACCTTTGAGGAACTGGGCGTGGACAGCCTGATGGTGGATGAGGCGCATTATTTCAAAAATGCAATGGTCACCACCAAGATGACTCGCGTGGCCGGTATCTCCCAGACCGAAAGCCAAAAGGCCAGCGACATGTACATGAAGTGCATGTACATGGACGAGCTGACCGGCGGGCACGGCATTGTGTTTGCCACCGGCACGCCGATTTCCAACTCGATGACCGAGATGTACATCATGATGCGGTATCTGCAATACGGGCTTTTGGAGCAGGAGGGCCTGCTGAACTTTGACGCGTGGGCCTCTACGTTTGGCGAGAGCGTTACCGCGATTGAGCTTGCCCCCGAGGGCAACGGCTACCGTTCCAAAACACGGTTTGCAAAGTTCTACAATCTGCCGGAGCTTATGAATATGTTCAAGCAGTGTGCCGACATTCAGACCGCCGATATGCTGAAGCTGCCGGTCCCGGGAATCACAAGCGGCAAGCCCACGATTGTGAAGCTGCCGCCCAGTGAGCTGCAGCGACAGATGGTGGCGGCGCTGGGTGACCGTGCCGAGGCGGTGCGCAATCGCCTGGTTGCCCCGAATGAGGACAACATGCTGCGCATCACGAACGATGGCCGAAAGCTGGCGCTGGACCAACGGCTGATGAATCCACTTCTGCCCGATGACCCCGACAGCAAGGCGAATGCCTGCGTGGAGCGGGTCTTTACCATTTGGGAAAAGACAAAGGCGCAGCGCTCCACGCAGATGATCTTCTGCGATTTGAGCACACCCCGCGCGGACGGCTTTGATGTGTACAACGATATTCGGGATAAGCTCGTGGCGCGTGGCATTCCCAAAGAGGAGGTACAGTTTATCCATGATGCCGATACGGAAGCTAAGAAGGCTGAGCTGTTCGGAAAAGTTCGCAGCGGTGCGGTTCGCGTGCTGATGGGCAGCACCCAGAAGATGGGCGCTGGCACCAACGTACAGACGCGGCTGTGCGCACTCCATCACCTTGATTGCCCATGGCGGCCAGCCGATATTGCCCAGCGCAACGGACGTATGGTACGGCAGGGTAACATGAACAAAGAGGTTTCTATCTTTATTTATATAACCGAAGCTACATTTGACGCCTACAGTTATCAGTTGGTCGAAAACAAACAGAAGTTTATTTCGCAAATCATGACGTCGAAATCACCCGCCCGCAGCTGTGAGGACCTGGACGAGGCTGCGCTCTCCTACGCTGAGGTAAAGGCGCTGGCTGCCGGAAACCCGATGATCAAAGAAAAGATGGACCTTGATATTCAGGTTGCGCGGCTTCGCACGCTGAAGGCCGCCTACAACAGCCAGCACTACCGACTGGAGGACGCCGTGACCGGCATCTTTCTGCGAGAGATCCGCGGCACCGAATGCCGGATTCAGGCGTTTGAGAAGGATATGCAGACCGCCAAGGACAGTCAGAGCTATGACAAGGACGGCAAGCTGGTTTTCAGCATTGAGCTGGACGGCACGTCCTACGACAAGCGCGAGGATGCCGGTAAGGCACTGCTCGGGCTGGTGGGTGCTGCCGTGCGGGCCGACCATCATGTTTTGGTGGGGCACTATGCGGGCTTTGAAGTCACGGTTGCCTATGTGCCGCTTTCCAAGGTGTTTGTGGCACATCTGGTCGGGCAGGCCACCCATACCACAGAGCTGGGCAGCGACGCTGCCGGCAATATGGTTCGCCTGCAAAACGTTGTTGCTGCCCTGCCGCAGGAGGTCAGCGGTCTGCGCAACAATCTACAGCAGCTGCGCGTCCAGTTGGACAGCGCCAAAGAAGAACTGCAGCAGCCTTTTCTGCAGGAACAGGAGCTTAACGACAAGAGCGCGCGACTGGCCGAGCTGGATGCCCTGCTGAATGTGGGCAATGATGCACCGGTTTTGGAGGGTGAGGCCGAGGTCGTAAACGAGGACGATTCTGTGCGAACGCCTAGAGAGGAAAACGAACTGGAACGCTGAAATCGACAGCCTTGCATTATTTCGCAGACCATGTATCATAGAGGTAGGAGGTGTCCATTATGCCCATTCAACGTAATAATCTGTTCCTTACCTGGGGTATCCGCATTAGTCTCGTGCCTGTCATTCTGGTACTTCTTGCACTGGGCCTGATTGCAATCGTGCTGTTTGCTATCTGCGGAGTTTGCGGCAGGTTTTTGGCGGCACTGGGCGGTCTGGCTGCTCTGGGCGCTATTCGATAAGTGCTACCAAGAGGCGGCAGTATCCGCCATCGTGGCATTCTTGCTCAGTCCTTACGGCGCGCCGCAAGTGCTGTTCTGGTTGGGCAGAAAGCTGCTCGAGTTTGCTGGCAGTCTGTATGATTTATACTACTGATTGGAGAAATTTATAATATGAAAAAATGTCTGTTATCCATTCTTTTGGCTACGGTGTTACTCTGCGCCTGCGCACAGCAGACCGATAACATCTTGCAAACGCCGGAAAGCAGTACGCTGGTAGAACTTACCGTTGCTACTGAAGAGACTGCCATTGAGACACCTGCGCCGCTTGCCACGGAAAGCCCGGCACCTGCGCCTACACAGACTCCAGAACCGACTGCCACACCGGCACCGACTGAAATTCCCATACCGGAGCCTACTGCAGCGCCTACCGAAGTGCCCGCTGCGGAACCCGCTGCCGCGGAGAGCCAACCTGCACAGGTCAGTATGAGCTACGGTGCAGTCCCCTTTGACCTGGCGGCGGGCAGTGAGGAGTGGTGGAGCATCGACAGCTCGGACAGTGCCTACTGGGCTGTGCAGGAAAACATCAATGCTATGCGCGCAGCAGCTGGTCTGTCCCCTTTGACGATGGACAGTGGCCTGAGTGCTGCCGCCGATGCACGCTGTGAGAGCTTTGTGGCGGGCGGGCCGTTCGACCACAGCGGCATGACGACCCGCAGTGAGATCTGCGCCGCAGGTCCGATTGGCTCTGCCGGCAGCGTTTGCACCTACTGGCAGGGCAGCCCCGCCCACTATGCAAATATTATGGAGCCCAGCTTCACCAGCATGGGCGTGGGCTGCTGGTTCTGCAGCACAGCCGAAGGCCAGTACACCTACTGGACCGTAACCTTTCAGTGATTGGAGAATGGATATGAAAAAGCAAAACTCTCTGTATCGGATGACGACCTCCGAAATGCAGATCATGACCTACCTTTGGAATTCCAAGGAGCTTGCAATCGCCAGCCAGATCGTTTCCGATTTGATCCCGACCCAGAACTGTACCTGGAAGCCGCGTTCTGTCTTTACCATCCTGAAAAGCCTTTCGGAAAAAGACCTGATTCACGATGTGGGGTACGTGAGAACCGGCAAGACCTACTCCCGCAAGTTTGCCCCCAAGGTGAGTCGCGCAGAATACCTAGCCATGCAGGTCATGAACGAGCTGCCGGACCAGGAGCTGCCGGAGTTTTTGGAGTTCTTTCAGGGAAAGGTCGGTTGAGCGTTACAGGTAAATCAAACTCTCAAGTGTCTGCTGTTTTTTCGGCAGGCACTTTTTTATATAGATAAAATTTAACAGCAGAAGGAAGTATGTTCAATGAATTGCAAATTTAAGCTCATGCAGCGCGTGGCGGCCTTGTGTATGGCGGCTGTGATGTGCTGCTCAATGTTCCCGGTTGGGGCGTTTGCGGAGGCTCCGCAGCCCGATGCAGACGGTACGCCTACCGTTGTGCAGGACAACGAAAACGTCACACCGGATGCACCGCAAACTGATGAAAGCAATCCAGACCCAGGTGAAAACACCCCCGAGGACAGCGAAACACCTATGGTTACCCAAAGCGCCGATGAAGATAAGCCCGTGGACGATTCCACCGACTATACCTTCGACGGCACTGTTTTGTACACAGACTTACCGGATGCGCCGACTGGTTCCTATATGGGCAGCCAGGGACTGCCCGTTGCCACGGGTGAAACAAAAATCGGCATTTCTGCCTGGCCGAATGACCAGTTGGAAGAAAGCACGGACAGTTACCTGAGTGCGGACACCCTGAACAGCGACGAGCTGACGATGATGGCTCCGTTGCTGGAGGGTACCGACTATGCCGTTGCGCCCATCCTGGCACAGGTGGAATACCCTGCAGACGGCAGCAGTCTGGATGTGGTGCTTCCCAACGAGGTGACGGTGCTGGACTTCTACGGTGTTTCTGCCGATGAGACTACGCGCAGTAGCCTTGAGCACAGTGAGTATTCCGAAACGTCCGCCGCGGTCATGGGGCTGTATGTACAGGCAGATGCCGACTTTTCCGCGCAGCTTGTCTACACTGCTCCGGATGGCAGCACGCTGACGAAAGCGCTGCACGTTGTAATTGACCGCAGCCGCACCATAGCCGCACCGTTCGCAGAAACTACAGACGTCGCCGCCTACGCCGAGCGCCCCACGCCTGCCGTTACCAGCGGCAAAATCACCAAGGTCGAGAAGGTCAACGGCACATGGCTGATCTGGTTCAATGGTGAGGAAGCCTACTGCTGCACCCACGGTGCCAACGGCCAGCCCAAAGGCTGTCCGCCGTACACTTATACGAACACTTCTCTGGTCAGTGCGGATCAGTGCATTCCCGGTGACCACTACGGCAACCAATACCGCATCTGGGGCGGTCTCGACCAGCTTTCTATGGACTTGCTACCCGATACGCCCGTCGCTTTTTCTGCAGAAGATGCTGAAAGAATCTCTCTTTTGGATTTCTGCCGCACGATTTATGATGATACCCAGATGTGGCTGATTGAAAATTATCCCGAGAGCACTGCTGCAAAAATCTATCTGGAATCCGCGCAGGCCCTGCTGGACGGCGCTGTTGCCTATGCAAAGCCTCGCGGCTACTACACCTACATTTATACCCCTGCGCGCAGCGGCTGGCAGACCGTTGCCCTGATTGGCCCTGAAATCAGTGAGGAGGAAACGGAAGATCCGAAGCCTGTCGTACAGGAGTATTATGCCAGTTGGGAAGCCCCTGCACAGTCCGCCAGCGGCACCGTAGATTTGACCTATGGTATCACCACAGATAAGATCCAGCTGAAAACGCTGGAAAAGGTGGACGGTGCGACCATTGAAATCGAGCCTATCACCAAGTCTGGAACAATTGACGGCGGCAGCTGGAGCATCTCCCCTGCCGGTGTGCAGACTGTCACCACAAGCGGCCACACCAACGACGACAATTACCAGAATAACGGCGGTGCAGCATCTGCCAGCTGGTCTGTGCATTACACTGTATCCAAGACTGTAGATGGCCGCAGTGGCAGCGTCGGCCCCTATACTACGAAAGAAGCTGCGGACGCAGCCGCCAACAGCGAGCGAGATTCTGCGGTTGCCGCCATTCAGGCAGAAGCACAGAGCGCTGTAAATAATGCTATTGCCAGCGCGCAGGCGCAGCTTGCATCTTTGCAGTTCCGTTATGACGAAGTCACCATTCCCTACGGTTTTGAATCCTACTGGGGCAGCAACGGCAGTCACCAGACCATTACAGTACCGGCCAACTCCAACAATGCCTACGAGATGCGCAATGCTGAGTGGTCACTGCAGATCAACGTCAAAAAGACGGACAGTGAGACCGGCAGCCAGATTGCAGGCGATGCCCGGTATGAAATCTACCAGTGGGACGTCGTGACCGGCAAATACCAGCCCACGGGTGGGTACAACACCTACAGCGTTCAGCGCCAGGGTGACGGCACCTATGCCGTCATCAACAACGCCGCCTACGCCACAAACGACACGATGCGCCATACACTGTACTACACGCAGCGCAATGAGGGCAGGTTCATCCTTGTGGAGACGAAAGCCCCCGCGGGGTATTTCGGCGACTGGACAGACGTTGACCATCCCGGCACGGCGGGCACGCCGCTGGGCAAGCGCGCCTACTATGTGGAAATTACGGCTGACAACAACAATTCCGTCCTGTGGCTGGGCAGTGGTGACTACAATGCCGACATTGCCACTGGCGATAAGGGCGGCACAAAGCTGGTGACCAGCGGCGGCGCAGAAACCTCCGTCACAATCTTTGACTCCCCCAAGGATGCCTCCCGGAGCTATACCACCGATGCCAGCGGCAAGGCTGCCAATGAGGACGGCTACACCACCACGGCGGCGGACGGTATCATGAAAAATGACCGCACGCTGGGCGAAATCAGCATTTCCAAGGTGGATTTGGACGCACAGCGTTATATTACTGGCGATTCTGCTCACGGCAATGCCGTGCTGGACGGCGCAGTGTACGACCTGTACGCCGCCGAGGATATTACCCACCCTGATGGTGTGACCGGCGTTGTGGATTATTCCAAAATCGCAGATGCCAATGGCAATCCCCTCTGGCACACTACGATTCGTGACAACAGCGGGCAGTGGATCAGCGATTATCTGCCCGTGCTGAAAAAGGACAATCTCGTAGCCAGTGCAAAAATCGAGGACGGCTGGCTGACCTTCGCAAACCTGTACCTCGGTAAATATTATATAGTAGAGCGCTCCACCGGCACGGTCATTCCGCTGCGTGAGGGCGCTCTTGCTGTTTCCGGCACCTATCCTACGGTGGACAGCCGCACCAAGGCAGCTACCGGGCAGGTGGCCGCGCTGGCAGCCAGCAACGGGCAGTATACAGATTGGGTATACAAGAACCAATTCAGCACCATTTCTAAGAGCAAGGCTCTGGACGGCACCTGGACCTACGATGCCTATTACCTGTCCTATGCGCCCGGGTATCTCTGCGATGAGCACAACTACTACATTACACCTGCCTATGAAGATGAGGGCTGGTATGTGGAGAAAACCACCTTTGCCAATGACACTGCGGCCTACAACGGCAACTACCACATCCACAAGGACAACAGCCTGACCGAAAGTCAGGATCAGGTCGCGAAGGGCAACGTGGAGATCAGCAAGGTCGTATCCTCCAGCGGGCAGTCCAATGGGCTGGAGCTGGAAGGCGCTGGGTTCACCTTCTATCTTGTGTCCGACTTGTCCAAGGTCGAGCAGTTTGACCAGACCCGCACCGGAAGCTACACTCTGCAAAGCATTCTGGGTGCCTATATCAATAAGGAATACGACAACGAGCACCCCAAGTGGGATTTTTCCGGTGAGACGCAGGCCATTGCCAAGACCTACGAGGTCAACGCCGACGAAATGGCCGCCTACAATAAGACGCTGACTGCGGCGGGCGACAACAAGAACGGCAAGGGTGATGGCTGGCAGCCCACGGGGTGTGCCAATGAGTATCAGCTGGCCGAAATCTTCAGCAATGATTCCGGCAACATTCGCGTGCAGGGGCTTCCCTACGGCACCTATCTGGTCGTGGAGACGACCACCCCGCACGATTTGTTCCAGGCAGAGCCGTTCCTGGTCAGCATCGACCCCGAGCAGGACAACAACCCCTGGGGTGCGATGGCTACGCCGAAAGACAGTGTGATGAAAGCATCGGATTCCTATCAGAAATTTACGGTACTGGATGAGGAGATTGAAGTGTATTTAAAAATCACGAAACTCGATACGGAAACCGGCAAACCGGTCCTGCTGCCGAACACAGCCTTCCAGATCTATTGGCTGGATGACAACGGCAACTATCGGCTGGAAAACGGGAAGCCCAAGCTGGTCACGATGACGGACACGGTAAACGGGCATCTGACCAAGAACGTGTATACCTTCTACACCAACGAGGAAGGTATCCTGACCCTGCCTGAAAAGCTGCCGCTGGGCAAATACCGCATTGTGGAAACTGTCGGTCCGAACGGCTTCTACAACGAGTGGGCCGACAGCGGCAACTACTATGTGGATTTCGATATTTCCACGGACCGCATCTACAAGGCCACTGGTGATGACAATGAAAACGGCATGGACACGCTGGTCATCGGCGAGGACTACTGGAATGAGGAAACGCTGGGCAAGCTGACCATCCGTAAGACCGGCAATGCCTTGACAGGAAAGATTGAAACCAACGATTTGATTGACCCCTGGATGACCGGCGAGGCCGATTCCGACTTTGCCTATACGCTGCGCCCGCTGGCCGGTGCGGAATACACCATTACGGCTGCCGAGGACATTTACACGCAGGACCGTCAGCTGGATGCCAACGGCAGCCGCTCGCTCTGGTATGCCAAGGGCGACATGGTAGCGGTTGTTACCACCGGTGATGGCAGTGCAGACACTGCTGTGTTTGCGCCGTCTCGCACCAAGGCGACCTATGATTTTCTGTCGGTCATCCACGACGGCACGCTCGGCGAGGTCAGTATTACCCTGCCGCTGGGCAGCTACCATGTGGAGGAAACCAAGCCGCCCTATGGGTATGTCGGCACGACAGACAGCTATAATGTGACATTTGTCTGGGATAATCAGCTGAACGATGTAGTCATGGCAAAGAGCATCATCAAGAATGGCGACAGTGAACAGCATTTTGATGTTGTACGCGCATCGGAAGCCTCTGCGGAACTGGCTGAACAGCAGACCCTTGGTTTCTATAATGACCGTGAGCATGCCCGCGTGGGTGTGTACAAGATCAATCAGGAAGCCGACAAATATCTGGCCGGTGCTGTGTTCAACCTGTACACCCGCGATGACATCTACGACGTGGACGGTAATAAGCTGTTCTCTGCCGGCGATTTGATTTCCACCAGTCCCGAGACCGTTGCGGACGGCTACACCTATTTCAACTGCGATGTTCCCATTCGCGGCGAGTGGTACGGCCAGAGTGACCGACTGGATGCCTCGACCAACAGCGGCAATTACTTTATCCGCGAGCTGCGCGCCCCGCTGGGCTATTATCTCAACGATGCAGAGATGGATGTCACCTTCACCTATGACGGCGAGGTTCTGCAGGTACTGGACAGCACCTGCGCCGACAAGCCTACTGAAATGTGGGTGAGTAAGCGAGATTTGACAAACGACGAGGAGTTGCCCGGTGCTACGCTGATCATCAAAGATACGAAGGACAACATCGTTGACACCTGGGTATCCACCGACACACCGCACCGTGTGACGGGTCTGCATTTTGACGAAGAATACACGTTGACAGAAAAGTGTCCTGCTGATGGGTATGCCGTTGCAGACGATATTGTGTTCCGCCTGGAACGCAAAACGGACACTGACGGCCACGAACTGGACGAGGCAGACGTCTACTATCTGAAGGATAAAAAGAAGCTCTGGATCATTCCCTGGGAGGAATTGGAGCTGCTGGACGATGCCACGGTAATCATGAAAGATGACATTACGAGGGTACAAATCTCCAAGGTTGACATTGCCACAGGTAAAGAGCTGCCCGGCGCTGAGCTGGTCATCAAGGATAAGGACGGCAACACTGTTGCGCAGTGGGTTTCCGAGGACAAGCCCCACTATATCGAGAAGCTGCCTGCCGGAGAGTACACGCTGACCGAGATCACCGCACCCAACGGCTATCAGATTGCAGAAAGCATTACCTTTACTGTACAGCCCACCGGTGAGCTTCAGACTGTCGTTATGAAGGATGCACGCATCCCCGAGGAAACACCGCACAAGGACACGCCGAGCAATACACCGCAGCCGACGCCGGGAAGCACGCCCGCG
>ERZ780149.1896-NODE-1896-length-20868-cov-11.204343_pt1 | contig 20868 bp, 18 predicted proteins | sample MGYA00511367_ERZ780149 | MGnify/ENA primary metagenome ERZ780149 (study PRJEB29588, sample SAMEA2153852) | human gut metagenome | biome: human gut; feature: human-associated habitat; material: faeces | place: Denmark | collected 2008/2010 ... | reverse complement strand
AAAAGAACTAAAATTATTAAATATAATTATAATTCCAGTAATATTATTATCATATCTAGGATTTATTTATCTAACATATAATCCACCACACACCTATATCTTCTACGACATTACCGAAGATAAATATAGTATTAATGATTATATAAAACTAGAATAAAAGATAGACAACATGCCTATCTTTTTAAATCTATCAACAGCCCCTGTGGATAAGCAACAAAAAAAAGAAAACACTATATTTTCAAGTATTTTCTTACTGCCTGATAACTTCCTATCATACCAACAATAATACCAATAAGAAGTAGAACACCAGATACATTATAAATAAATGGCATAGGTTCAACTAAAGTGGCAAGAGAAGAATTAAATAACTTACCATCAAAGAAATCATATAAAGTAGTATAACCAAATATCGTAATAATAATTGGAATAACTGAACCAATAATACCAATAAACAATCCTTCAATAATAAATGGAATCTTAATAGATATATTAGAAGCACCTACTAATCTCATAATCTCAATTTCTCTTCTTCTAGAATAGATAGCAAGTTTAATAGTATTACCAATCAAGAATGCAGTAACAAGAACTAATGAAAGAACTGCTACTATACAAATCTTTTTAACAACATTAAACACAACAATAAGTTGATGAACAATATCTTTACCATAATTAATATTATTAATCTTATCCTTAGTAAAAGATAAAGCCTTAACATCTTTTACAGTATCATCAATCTTCTCAATTTCCTTAACCTTAAACATATAACTATCAAGTAAAGGATTAGTCTCTTCTGTCCAACTATCAACAGTAGGAGCAAATATCTCACTACCCTCTTTTAACTCGTTAGCAGAATCAACTTTACTCTTAAACTCAATAGAAGAACTATCAATATTCTTAATACTCTTAAGTTCGTTAAGAATCTTATCTTCATCTTCTTTAGTAGTATCACCCTTTAAAAACATAACTACCGTAACATCTTTTCTAATAGAATCAGAAAAACTCTGAACATTCATAGATAAAACCAAAGAAACAGCCACTACAATCAAAGTAATAGTAATACAAGAAATAGATGCCAAAGATAAAGAAAAGTTTCTAAATACACCATGAGCAGCGTCTCTAAAATACCTTTTAATACTTCTAAGCCCCTTCATGATAGTAACCTCCCTTCTCATTATCGCTAGCAAGTCTACCATGATCTAAGTAAACAACTCTCTTTTGCATTTTATTAACAATATCTCTATCATGAGTAGCCATCACAATTGTAGTACCCATAGCATTAATCTCATTAAGAACTTTCATAATTTCCATTGAAGTATCAGGATCCAAATTACCAGTAGGCTCATCACAAATAAGAAGTTTAGGCTTATTAACAATTGCCCTAGCAATAACAACCCTTTGTTGCTCTCCACCTGATAATTGGTCGGGATATTGTCTAACCTTATTCTTAAGACCAACTAAATCAAGAACTTCAAGAACTCTCTTTCTAATTTCCTTCTTATCATAACCTAATACTTCCATAGCAAATGCAACATTTTCATATACAGTAAGTTTAGGAAGAAGTTTAAAATCCTGAAATACAACACCAAGTTTTCTTCTCAAAACATAAACTTTTCTATTCTTTAACTTAGCAACATTAATCCCCCCGATAATAATAGACCCCTTATCGGGTTTTTCTTCTCTATATAACATTTTAATAAGAGTAGATTTACCACTACCAGAAGCCCCAATAACAAATACAAACTCGCCCTTTTTAATACTAAGATTAAAATCATAAAGAGCAACAGTACCTGTCTTATAAGTCTTCTGAACATCACTAACTCTAATTAACTCCATAAAACATACCTCCACATCATAAATAATTATAACATTAATTTTAAAGAATTAAAATACTAAAATAAAACTTTACATAATTTCCCATACTATATCTTGTTAGTAGTAGAATAACTATCCGTAATAAGAAAGAAAACATCCTTATCAATTTCTTTAATAACTTCCTTCATCTTAATATACTCAGGAGTAGAAACAACACATAAAATCATTTTCTTATTCTTACCAGAATAACCTCCCTTAGCATTAACGATAGTAGCAGTATGACCTAAATTATTAATAATATAATCCTTAACATCTTTATATTTACTAGTAACAATATAAAAAGCCTTATTACTAGAAATACCAAGCATAATCTTATCACCAATATAAGAAGAAATATATAGCCCAATAGCAGAATAAATACTTTTATCAAAACCAAAAACAAAAGAACTAATAAAAATAATAACAATATTAGTAAACAAGCTAGCCTTACCCACTGATATTTTAAATTTACTATTCAAAATATCATAAACAACATAAAAGCCACCTAGACTATATCCAGACCTTTTAATAAGACCAAAACTAATACCCGATAAAACACCACCAATTAAAATAAGTAAGAATAAAGAAGTACCTTCAAAAGAAACATAATTATTAATTATACTAGCAGCCTTTATAAATATTGGAAACAAAATAGTACCCAAAACATTCTTTGCCCCATACTCTATACCAAATACCAAAAAACTAATAACAAGTAATATAGAAGAGAAAACAAGAACAATCAAAGATAAATCAATATTAGTATATCTATTAATCAAAATAGAAAGACCAGTACACCCAGTAGTAACAACATCATTAGGATTATAAAATACACTAACAGATATACCCGCAATTAAACAGCCAAATATAAAAGTACAAAAATTTTTATAAGTATTTTTATTATTAATTCTCTTCTTAATATCCTCTATTCTCATGAAAAATCACCCTTTTCACTAACTTCATAAGAATCACACACTAAAAAGAACATATCCCTATCAATTTCTCTAAGACCATCTTTGACAACAAAATAACTTCTTGATGGAACAACCGCTAAAAGAAGAGCCTCATCATTATTAGAATAACCACCCTCAGCATCAATAATCGTAGTTCCTACTCCATCAATACTAAGTAAATACTTCTTAACAATATCACATTTCCTCTTATCCGTAACAATATAAAATGCCTTACATTTAGAAATTCCAAGAAGAACCTTATCCGTAAATACAGAAATCAAATAAGATACCAAAATAGCATATAAAACAATATCCCATGAGAAGACAATCTTACCAATAATAACAATAATACCATTAACAATAAGACTAGCATTACCCATCGATAATTTAAAATATTTACAAATAATACCAATAATAACATCAGTACCACCAGTAGAAAAATCACTTTTATAGATAAGACCATACCCGATACCAGCAAAAACACCACCAAGTATAGCAATAACAACCATCTCCGTATTACCCAAATCAATATATTTAGTAACCATACTAGTAAGAGAAACAAATATCGGATAAGATAAAGCACCAACTAATTGATTCTTCATATTCTCATAACCTAGCACAAAGTAAGCAATTATCATAAGAACAATATTAGCAATCAAAATAAACAAGGAAGGATTAACTCCAAACTCATTAAGAACAATTGAAATACCACTAACACCAAAACAAACAATATCATACCTCAAAAAAAACAAATTAAAAGAGAAAGCCACTATCAAACAACCTAGAATAAGCATTAAATATCTCTTACCTAAGTTTTTCCTTTTAATATTATCAATAATATTATCAATTTTCTTTCTTCTAAAATAATCAAACATTCCCATAATTACTCCTTTTTATTCCTCAAATTATAATCTAACATCTCCGTAATATCTCCATCTAAAATGCCATCAACATCACTAGTCTCATACCCACTATTATTATCTTTAACTAATCTATAAGGAACAAGAACATAACTTCTTTTAGCACTACCAAAACCATTACTAACTTGCACTCCTCTTATATCATTAACTTCACTCTTTTTTTCTTCCAAAAGAATAGTATAGAGTTTACTTCTAAGAACCTCCATAGCCTTTTCCTTATTTCTAATTTGACTTCTTTCATTTTGACAAGTAACAACAATACCAGTAGGAATATGAGTAATCCTAACAGCACTATCCGTAGTATTAACACCTTGTCCTCCAGGCCCACTACTTCTATAAATATCAACCCTAATATCATTACTATTAACATTAACCTCAATATCACTATCAACTTCAGGTATTACATCAACAGCAGCAAATGAAGTATGTCTTCTCTTATTAGCATCAAAAGGACTAATTCTAACAAGTCTATGTACTCCTTTTTCTCCTTTTAAATAACCATAAGCAAAAGTACCATCAACTTGAAACATAATAGACTTAATACCTGCTTCTTCTCCATCTTGCCTATCAAGTAAAGTAATATTATATCCATTCTTTTCAGCATATCTACTATACATCCTATATAGCATTTGAACCCAGTCACAAGATTCAGTACCACCTGCTCCAGCATGTATTTCCATAATAGCAGTATTCTTATCATACTTACCATTTAAATAAGTCTGAATCTCTAATTTATAAACTAAAGACCTAAGGTCATCAAGTTCCTCTTCAAGTAACTTAGTAATATCATTATCTCCATCATCTAACATAGATAAAGCATCATTAACACTATCAGTTAAAGAATTAACACTAGAAATAATATTCTTAATATACTTAAGTTCACTAACCATCTTATCAGCAGTCTCCCTATCATCCCAAAAACTAGGCTGTAACATAAGTTCATTAATTTCTTTTTCCCTTTTAATCTTGTTATCTAAGTCAAAGAGACCTCCTAAGTTCTTTTATTTTATCATCAAGTAATTTATATTCCCTTTTTAAATCAAATATTTCCATATAATCACCTACTACAAGTATACATTATTTACCAAAAAAAAGAAAGAGATATTAACAAAATTATTGACACTTTTAAAACAAAATGATAATATAAAAATAGAATACAAAGGAGGATAAAAATGGCCAAAAAAGAATACACAATAATTGGAGTAACAATCCTAATCTTTATAATCATAATATCAGTCATATTATTAAAAGGAACTACAAATACTTGGACAAAAGAAATATTAACATCAGAGTCATATGAAATATACAAAATAGATTGTAATAATAACGAAACAAAATTAGATAATAAAATAATGAATACCATAGATAAAGAATGGAAATCATTATCAAATAATGGTCCTTGGACAGGAGATACTAACACTTGTTATGAAAAAATAACAATAAAATATGACAGAAATGGAATAATACAAGAAAAAGAAATCCTGATATTAGATAATAATTCAGTAGTATTAAGAGTAAATAATACAGACACTTATTATGTAAATGCTAGTAATCTAGTTACTTATTTAAAAAGTGTTAAATAATTTAATATCAGTCCGAGCCTAAGGTCTAGCAATATCTTTTGTTGCCTCTAAGTCTTCAAATGAGTACATTTTACGAAATACAAATTTCATCAAAATTATTGACATAAACAAAAATAGTATATATTTTATATAGTGAATGCAGTCGTGCCGAAGTAACGGTACGGTTGCATTCATTTTCTTTAATATATGCATATTATAAAGATGAAAGAGACAACTAATTTGTCTCTTTTTTATACATATCTAATATATTTTTAAACTCATCTAAAGCCGAAGTAACAACTTCTTTCTTAGTCAAATCAACACCTGCTAGTTTTAAAGACTCAATAGGACTCTTCCTAGAACCACATTTCAAGAATTCAATATAACCATCAACTGCTTCCTCTTTACCAGATAAAATATTATTAACAATCACAGTAGCGGCACTTAAACCAGTAGCATACTTATAAACATAAAAGTCGTAGAAGAAGTGTGGTATTCTCTCCCACTCATATCTAATATAATCATCAACTACCACATTATCACCAAAATAAAACTTATTAAGGTCATAATACATATTAGATAACTTATCCGCAGTTAAAGCCCCATCATTATCAATAACATTAGATATTTCTTTCTCAAACTCAGCAAACATCGTCTGTCTATATATCGTAGCCCTATATAATTCCATTAAATTATTAAGAATAAATAATCTCTCTTCCTTACTATTACTATGCTCTAACATATAATGACTAAGTAATAATTCATTAACTGTTGAAGCAACCTCTGCTACAAATATTCTATATTCACTATTCTGATAAGTATTATAATTTCTAGAATAATAACTATGCATAGAATGACCCATCTCATGAATTAAGGTAGACATATCATTATACTTATCTTGATAGTTAAGTAAAATATAAGGATAAGTATCATACATACCACCAGAGTATCCACCAGTTCTCTTATTCTTAGTAGGATAAACATCAATCCATCTACTATCTAATCCTTCTTTAACCTTATTAACATATTCATCTCCAAATACTTCAAGAACTTTAATAATAATATCTTTAGCCTCTTCATAATCATATTTCTTATCATATTCACCCACTATTGGAACATAAATATCATATAAATGAAGTTCATCAAGACCTAAAATATCTTTCTTTAAATTATAATAATCATAAATATAACCAATCTTTTCATGAACACTATCAATAAGATTATTATAAACATCAATACTAACATCATCACCAAATAAACTCATCTCGATAGCGGTATTATATTTATATATCCTAGCCAAAGTAGATAGTTCTTTCATATTCGTAGCAATCAAACTAGCATAAGTATTAGTATACTTTTTATATTCACTATATAAAGTATTAAAAGCACTCTCTCTAACCCTTCTATCCTTACTCTCAATAAATAAAGAATAATTACTATTAGTAAGTTCCACTTCTTTACTATCACTATCTATAACATTACCAAAAGACATATCACAATCCTTAAATAACTCATAAGTATCATAACAAGTACCAATAATCTTACCCATACTAGACATTATTTTCTCTTCATTGTCTTCTAATGTATGCTTCTTATATCTATATACCTCATCAATATAACATTTATATTCCTTAAGTAGTTTCTCTTCCTTATAAAATAATTTTAAAGTCTTATAATCAAGTTTCAATATACTAGGAACAATAAAATAACTACACTTACTAAAGTCACTTCTTAGATTAGATATCTTCTCACTAAGTTCTTGTTTACTATTATCAGAAGTATCTAAATCAAAAGATAAACTAGTATAAACAGATAACTTAGTAACAATTCTATCAATATCAAAATATAACTTAATAGTCTTATAAAAATTACTACTATCAGTTATCATCTTCTTCTCAAAACTACCAAGTCTTTTAATAAGCCTCTTAGCCTTATCATAATCCTTATCAAAAGAACTCATATCACTATAAATAACATCCAAATCCCAAGTATACTTCTTATCAATATCGCATCTATTCTTCATAATTATCCTTTCCTACTACACATTAAATCTAAAATGACAAATATCCCCATCTTGCATTATATATTCTTTACCTTCAATTCTAGCCTTACCAAGTTCCCTAACCTTAAGTTCAGACCCAGCATTAACTAAATCACTATAAGACATAACCTCTGCCTTAATAAAACCCTTCTCAAAATCAGAATGAATAATACCAGCACATTCCGGAGCCTTAGAGCCCTTCTTAAAAGTCCAAGCCCTAACTTCATCCTTACCAACAGTAAAGAAAGTTGCAAGACCAAGTAAATCATAAGTCTTATTAATTAGTCTCTCCACTCCACTCTCTTTAATACCCAAATCATCTAAAAATAACTCCTTCTCTTCTTCATCAAGTTCAGATAACTCACTCTCTAACTTGGCACATATAATTGCAGTCTCACTACCCTCTTTTTTAGCATAATCTTCTACTAACTTAGTATAATCATTACCAGTATTAATATCACTATCTTCTACATTTAAAGCATAAATAATAGGTTTTAAAGTAATCAAGTTAAAAGAACTAATTAATTTCTTCTCTTCCTCATCTAAACCTAACTTTCTAACTGGAATATTACTCTCTAATGCTTCTTTAATTCTTTCTAATAATTCTATTTCTTTAACATCATCTTTATTCTTCGTAGTCATTGCTTTCTTACCAATCTTATTAATTCTAGAAGTAACAATCTCTAAATCAGATAAAACAAGTTCTACATTAATAACTTCAATATCTCTAATTGGGTCAACACTACCATCAACATGAATAATGTTCTCATCATCAAAACATCTAACTACTTCCACAACAGCATCAACTTCTCTAATATGTGATAAAAACTTATTACCAAGTCCTTCACCATTACTAGCACCCTTAACTAATCCTGCTATATCAGTAAACTCATAAGTAGTAGGAATAACTCTCTCTGGATTATACATATCCTTTAAAACATCTATTCTCTCATCTGGTACAATTACTACCCCTACATTAGGATCAATCGTCGCAAAAGGATAATTTGCCATTAAAATACTCTTCTTAGTAATAGCATTAAATAAAGTACTCTTTCCTACATTAGGAAGACCTACTATACCTGCTGTTAAACTCATATATATCACTTCTTTCTTCCTAATTATTATATCAAAAAAAGCCATATATTACAATCTTAAAAATAGTAATTAAATATTATTTTTATTCACTTTCAGCCTATCGTCTTCCAGTGTTATTGCTAGCCAATACTTGTCTATCAATAATATATCAGCCATATCTATTATATATAAGCATAAATACATACCCCAAAACTATTGATTATGAAACTACAGGTTCATAATCACTTTAAAAGACCTTAGGCTTTTAAAGCAATAAAAAAAGCTATACATAAAGTATAACTCTTATTTATAACATAACCCCAGTACCAATACCAATAGGAATACCAATAATATAGAAGGCTAATATAATAATAAGCCATAAAACAGTAAACGCTATCGCATAAGGTACCATCAAACTCATAGCATCAGATATCGTAATAACATCATTCTTTCTCTTATTATAGATATGTAAAAAACCAATCAAAATAACAAAATAACTAAATATTGGAGTAAGACCCTTCACACTACTATCAGCAGCCCTAAATACAACCTCAGCAAACTCAGGAGTCATAGAACTCTGCATAAATAAAGGTACAATAACCGGAGATAACATTGCCCATTTAGTCGAAGCCATAGGAACAAAGAAAGTACAAATAGCCACTATCACAAAAGTAACAATAACAAGAAGAAGTCCCGTAAGTTGAAAAGTATTAAGAAGTTCAGATAAAGATGCTACAATAAATAAACCAATATTAGTCTCTTTAAATATTAAACAAAATTGTGAAGCAAAGAAAATAAGAACTAAAAGAGAAGCAACATCTTTAAGATAATAACTCATACCATCAACCAAATCCCTATTATCATCAATAGTTCCAACTCTAATACCATATATTAAAGAACTAAAGATAAGTAAGAAAGAAAATATTGTAACTGACCCCTGATAAAAGTAAGAGCCCTCACCAAATAACATATCAACATACTTATCTTGACTTAAATCAAGAAATAATCCTGAAAAAGGAAGTCCCTTAATAATACAATAAACAAGTAAAATTACCACTATCAAAGTAGCCCCAAGAGATAAAATAACACCTTTTCTCTCTTTTTTACTAGGAACATACTCCTGAGAAGGCTCCTCCTCATCAAAATAATATTTACCAAGTTTAGGAATAATAAACCTTTCAGTAACAAACATACCAACATAAGCAACTAGTATCATACTAATAGCAGTAAAAATAATATTACCATACAAATTAACATTATAAGAAGAATCAAGAATAGTACTAGCCTTATTAGAATATAAAGTAAGCATCGAATCAAATCTATTAATAATAACATTAGCCCCATATCCAAAAGTAATACCCGAAAATGCAGCACAAATACCTGCTGATGGATGTCTACCAAGATTCATAAATAATATCGCAGCCATAGGAATAAGTATTACATAACCAACTTCATAAAACATTGAAAATATAATACCAAGAAGTACAACAACAAAAGTCAAAAATCTTCTAGGAACTCTTTCCCCTATCATCTTAAATAAAGAATTAAGATATCCTGATTTATAAGCAACTCCAACTCCAAGTAATCCAATAATTAAATTACCAAGTGGAGCAAAATTAATAAAATTATTAAGCATATTACTAATTAAATATTGAATACCAGTTCTATTAAATAAATTATTAATATTAACAACCTGACTATTCAAGTCCCCAGTAGCCTCATTAACAACATAATAACTAGCCTCTAAATTAAGAATACTACCAATACTACTAATAATCATAATACCAATAGTAAGTATCAAAAATACTAATGCTGGATGAAGTCTAATCTTTTTCTTTTTCATTACATACCACCTTTTTAATCTTTTTATTAAGTTCTACTCTAGGAATCATAATAATCCTAGAACATTTAACACATTTAATCTTAATATCAGCCCCAAGTCTTATAATCTCAAAATCATAAGAACCACAAGGATGAACTTTCTTAAGAGTTACAATATCTCCCAAAGTATAATTCATATAATCACTTCCATATTCATTTATTATTATAGCATTAATTTTATTCTAAGTAAATTATAACTAGACATTTTTCTATTTTTATTTCATATCTTTAATCAGTAATCTTGTAAAATAAACAATCATTTGATATAATAAAGAAGTATAAAGAAGGGATGATGAAGTGAAAAAAGAAGTAAATAATACAAGAAGAAAAAGAAAATTAAATATTCAAAAAGTATTCAACTTAGTTAGTGCAATGTTCATATTAGCCTGCTGTATATTTTATGGTACAAGATTCATAAAGTTATATATAGCAAATAATAAAGTAGAAAAAATAACCGTTCTAGCCGACAACATCAAAGATAATAACAAAGATAATGAATTATTCAAACAAATAAATGAAGACTATTACTTTACAGGAGAATCAGAAAATAACTATGTAAAATATTCAAACATATTATGGAGAATAATAAAAATAAATAATGAGAAATCTGTAACCTTAGTAGCAGATTCTTCTCTAACATCATTAAATCCAGGTACAACAACTACATATGAAAAAACATATATAAATAAATGGTTAAATAAAAGTACTGAAGATAAAACTGGTATTTTAGAAACAAACCTAAATAACCCAGAAAAATATTTAACATATACAAGAACATGTAAAGACATAGTAACTGATGCAAAAAGTATATCTTGTAAAGACAAAATAGAAGACACTCTAATAACAGTACCATCTATATATGATTATGTAAACACTGGTGGTAATAAAGGATTTATGAATAATGAAGAATATTTCTACTTAACAAATATGAATAAAGAAAACAAAGAAATGTATATAGATATGACAGGAAAAACAAACTACAGTGATGATACTGATATCTTAGGAATAAAACCAGTAATAACACTTAAAAATACTATCATTCTAAAAGAAGGTAATGGTACAAAAGAAAATCCATATACAATTGAAGAAGAACAAGGATTATTAGGAAGTTATGTAAAATTAGATAACGACATATGGAGAATATACAGTATAGAAGACAATATTGTAAAACTATCATTAAATGATTATCTAAAAATAGATAACACTGAAGTAAAATATAAATACTCAAATAATGGCTACTATCACAATGATACAAAACAAGGTTCTCTAGCATATTACTTAAATAACACATATCTAAACAAACTAAATTACAAAGACAAAATAAAAGAAACTAAGTTTTCAAATGGATTATACAATAAAGATAACTATGACTATACAAAAACATTAAAAACAGAAGTTGACACAAAAGTATCAGTATTAAGTATAGGAAATATATTCCTAAATAGTAAAAATACAAACTACTTTTTATCAACAGGAATAACAAAAGATAGTAACCTAGTTTATGTAATGCAAGACGACTATAAAATATATACCAAAGTATCCACTACTAACTTAAGAATAATTCCCGTAATATCATTAAATAAAGATTTATTAACAAAAGGAAATGGAAGTATAGATAGTCCATATGAGGTAGAGTAAAATGAAAAAAGAAAAAAAAAGAAAAATATATAAATCAACAATATTATTCATCGTATTAGATTTACTAGCAATAGGTGGATTTGTAATGATGTATGGTCCTTATAATTATGTAAGAAACTTATATGTAACTACCGCCATGCAAACAATGACACATAAATATTTAGCAAAAGTCTTCTATAGTGAAAAAACAATAGAAGGAATAATGAATAATAACTATCTAGTAACAGTAGATGAAAATACAAATGTAGATGATGTTATAATAAACACTAAAGAAAAATCAAAATATAAAGATAAATATGAGGAAGAATTATTCACAAGAGACAATCCAGATGACTCCTATAAACTAATAAATGTTAAAGTAGGAAACGCCAAAGGATATTTAATAGCTATCTATAAACCAGAAAAAGTAAGACTATTAAGAACAAGAAGTTTTAATGCAGGAACTCTTGGAGAAAGAGTTGTAGATTTATGTAAAAGATATGGTGGAAGTGTTTGTATTAATGGAGGCGGTTTTGCAAATGGATTATCCAATGGTTCTGATATCCCTCAAGGATATGTTATAGACGATGGAAAAGTCGTATGGCCACAATCTACATCAGATAGTAAAGGAAACATAATAGGATTAACAGAAGAAGGAAAACTAAAACTAATGCCAAGTGCAACAGGCAATGAAGCCGTATCCGCTGGTGTAAAATATGGTATTGAATTCGGCCCATTCCTAATAGTAAATGGTAAAAAAGCCGAAATAGTTGGTATGCCATATGGTGTAGCAAATAAATGTGTAATTGCCCAAACAAAGGATGGCATAACACTATTCCTAGTAACAGAAGGCGAAACGTACATAGATGGAGCAAGTCTAAAAGATGTAGTTGACCTATTAGAAAAATATGGTGCATACAATGCTGCTAATTTAGATGGTGGACAATCAACATCACTAGTAATAGACAACACATTAATAAATTCACCAAACTACTTAGCAAAGAGACAAGGCGGAAGATATGTAGTAACAGGATGGGGATTAATAGATTAAAAAAGTATCACTTAACTAGTGATATTTTTTTTAATTATAGAATTAATATATACTTCACTACTACCATTAATAACTCCATCAATAATAATATTCTCTATATCTTTAGAAATAATTTTATCAATCCTTCTAGCACCAAATTCATAGTATTCACATTTATCAACAATTTCATTTATAACAGAATCATTAATATTAATAATAATATCATTATACTTATTTTTAATAATATCAAGTTTTCTAGTAATAATATTCCTAATAGAAGAATCCTCTAATCTATCAAAAATAATAACATTATCTATTCTATTAATAAAAGCAGTACTAAAAACATTCTTTAAACTAGATAAAATATTACTATTACTAATCTTATTAAAACCAATAGAAGATTTTTCAAACCCAACATTAGAAGTCATAATAATAATAACATTATTAAATCTAATAATTTTCCCTTTAGAATCTTTTATTTTACCTTCTTCTAATATCTGATAAAATAAATTAATAACTGAAGGATGAGCTTTATCAACTTCATCAAGTAAAAGAACACTATTAGGTTTATTTCTAATTTCTTCTAATACATTCTTATTATCATCATAACCAACATAACCAGGAGAAGAACCTATTATTTTATTAACCGAAGTACTATCACTATATTCACTCATATCCATTCTAATAAAGTTATCTTCACCTACTAACAACTTAGCATATTCTTTAGCAAGTCTACTCTTACCAACTCCAGAAGGACCTATAAATAAAAGAGAATAACATTTATCGTTATAACCACATTTAATCCTCTTAGTAATATCAATTAAATCATCAATTGCAGTATCTTCTCCTATTATAATATCATTCAAACCATTTCTCATATCATTAATATTCTTATTATCAGACATAATATCATATATAGGTACAGAACATCTACTACTAATAACAGAAGCAATATCATTAATAGTAACCTTATTCTTATTATTTTTACTAGATAATTCTACCTCACTAAGACGAGACATAAGAATAGCCTCTCTTTTTCTTAAATCATATGCCTTATCAATATTATTATCAATAATAAAACTATTTTTATCTTTATTAATCTTATTAATTTCTTTTCTAATATCCTTAAGTTTATTATCAGACAAACCACCTCTAAGTCCTACCCTAGAAGAAACCTCATCTAAAATATCAATTTCCTTATCAGGTCTATTTCTATCAAAAATATACTTTTCTGATAGATTAATAATAGAATCAATCATTTTATTACTAATAACAACATTATGATATTTCTCATATATATCTTTAATACTAAGTAAAATATTCTTTGTCTCTTCGATACTAGGTTCATTAACAAAAACCTTTTGAAATCTTCTTTCTAAAGCAGAATCTTTTTCAATAAACTTCTTATATTCCGCAGTAGTAGTAGCCCCAATACATCTAATTTTTCCCCTAGCAAGAGCAGGTTTTAATATATTAGAAGCATCAATAGCACCCTCTGCTCCTCCTGCACCAACTAAAGTATGAATCTCATCAATAAATAAAATAATCTCACTATTGTCTTCAATTTCTTTAATAACTTTTTTCATTCTCTCTTCAAATTCACCACGATACTTAGTACCTGCTACCATTGTAGCCATATCAAGTGAAATAATTTTTTTATCAATAAGTTGATTGGGAACGGCCTCCTCAGCAATAAGTCTAGATAATTCTTCAACTATTGCTGTCTTACCAACTCCTGCCTCCCCTATTAAAATCGGATTATTTTTAGTTCTTCTACATAATATTTCCATAACTCTTCTAACTTCCATATCTCTACCAATAACAGGATCTAAGTTTCCATTTTTAGCATCAAGTGTTAAATCATTCCCTAAATCATATATAAGAAGTTTCCTCTTTTTATTTTTTTTATTTCTTTTAATCAAACTACAAGAAAAATCATCATACATATCCTCTATTTCAATACCCATACCGATAATAATCCTAATAGCAATACCTTCTCCCTCTTCCAACATAGAAAAGAATAAATGCTCCGCTGTAACTTCTCCATCATTATTCTCTTTGCTATCAATAATAGCATTTTGAATAACTTTTCTAAGTAAAGGAGTATATAAAAATATTTCATTTTTCCTATCAGTAGTACCAACAATCTTACATAATTCCTCTTTAAAATTATTATACATAAGTCCATAATTCTTTAATCTATCACAAATATTACTATCACTATTAAGTATAGCAAGAAGTAAATGTTCAGTTCCAATATAAGGATGCCCAAGACCCACCATTTCTTTCTTAGCATTAACTAAAATAGATTGTGCTTCTTCATTAAAATTACCAATCATAATATTCTCCTTTCATTTCTATTCTATGAATATAATGATACAATTTTAATAATTTTAAACATCAATATTCTATTTTTTTAAACAAAAAAAATACCTACCGAAGTAGATATTTTTAAATACTATTATTATATTAAAGCCATTACAAGTAATACAAGAATTACAAGTAACAATAACATTAATACAAATCTCCAAATATACTTAACCCATGAAGTATATGGAACATCAAAATATTTAAGTGCCACTATCAAAAGGAAACTAGTTGGTCCAATCATAGCAACAATACCATAAATACTTTGGAAAGTCATAGCATATGTATTTAACATAGATTCATTTTCAACTAAACCAATAAGTGGTGAATAAACACCAGCAACAGTATAATATAAATCAGTATGAAGTAAACTACCAAGTGCTGAAATAACACTAGCAGTAAATACATTTATACCAAGTTTAGTTTCAGAAATCCAAGTCATAATTGTAGACATAAAACTATGATTATAAGTACATACAAGTATGTCATAAGTAATAATAACTAAGAATATAGCAGGAACCATTTTTTTAGCACCACTAACAAAGTTATCAATTACTTCATTAAACTTAACTTTATATACAAATTTAGTAATTAATGTAAATATAATCAAAGTAATAATAATTGACATATAAGAACCTAAACTAGCCCAATTACCAAATGCATATAAACTAGGAGATACAACATTAGAGAAAATAGCAAACTCTCCAATCTTAATACCTACTAACCATTCGTTAAACTTATCAAAACACTCTATTTTAAACAAAGTATTCCAAGGTAAATATCCAAGTATTAAAATAACAAGAATAAATACAAACATAACAATTACAGGCCAAGTTTTAATGTTTTTATAATCACCTTTTACTTCAGATACATTAACTTCATTACTTTCATTAAGTTCATATTTAACTTTCTTATTTTCAAGATTCTTGATATATCTATCAATAAAGAAAATAAGTAAAGCAGTACCTAGTACTAATAAAACTAATTTAGGTATCCAGTTAGCATAATCAGAAATACCAGTCATTTTTTCTATAGTAGTAGCATTATATCCATAATAACTATTAGGATCTCTAAAAGTTAAAAATAAACTAGACATAAACCCAACTAACATAGCAACAACTGTAGAACTAATAGCAACTAACTTATCATAACCAAGTAGTAATATAATTGCTACAATAAATGGTACAAATACTAATAAGACATTAACAAGTCCACAAGCAAAAGTAATTACTGCAAATAAACCAGTAACAATAAAAATGAATAACTTAATATGTGATTTAACCTTTTGTGCAATATTATCAACTAATTTCTTATAAGCAGGAACTTCACTAATAACGCCATAAAAAGCTCCAAGTACTAATAGATATACTACAGTATCAAAGAAATAATAAAATGATTGAACAAAATTCATAAACACATCGCCAAGTGCAATCATAGAATATTTTCCTTCTAATGCCGGAACAAAATATCCAAGAATAGCAAGAATACCATTAACAGCAAGTAATGCACCTAAAATAATTAAAATTACTTTAAACAAACTATGCTTTTTCATAATAACCTCCTCTAACATTAATTATATCACAAAAGAGTTAAATGTAAAGAAAAAAAGAGAAAAAACTATAGTTTTTCCCTTATTTCAATAGGTTTTATGATTATTTTCTTTCTTTCATTGTTGGAAACAAAATAACATCTCTTATTGAATCAGATTCAGTAAATAGCATACATAACCTATCAATGCCATATCCAATACCACCAGCAGGAGGCATACCATATTCTAATGCTTCAATGAAATCCATATCAATATCATTAGCTTCATCATTACCAAGTTCTCTTTCCTTAATCTGATTTTCAAATCTTTCTAATTGATCGATAGGATCATTAAGCTCAGTATAAGCATTAGCAAATTCTTTTCCACCAATAAATAACTCAAATCTATCTACAAATCTAGGATCTTCAGGATTCTTTTTAGTAAGTGGACTAATCTCAATAGGATGACCATATAAGAATGTAGGTTGAATCAAAGTATCCTCTACATATTTCTCAAAAAATAAATTAACAATATGTCCAAAACTCTTCTCATGTTCCTCAACTTCAATATGGTGTTCTTCCGCTAATTTAAGTGCTTCATCTAAACTCATATCTTTCTTAAAGTCAATACCAGTAATCTCTTTAATAGACTCTACCATACTAACTCTTTTCCAAGGACCTTCCAAGTTAATTTCATTACCACACCAATTAAAAGTCATTCTATTAAATACCTCTTTAGCAATAGTTTGAAACATTCCTTCAGTCATATCCATCATACCATCTAAATTACTATAAGCAAGATAAGCCTCTAATTCAGTAAATTCAGGATTATGTCTAGTATCCATACCTTCATTTCTAAAAACTCTGCCTATTTCATATACTGCTTCCATACCTCCAACTAAAAGTCTCTTTAATGGAAGTTCTAAGGCAATTCTAAGATACATATCTAAATCTTGTGCATTATGATGTGTACAGAAAGGCCTAGCACTAGCACCAGTAAGTAAAGTAGTAAGTACTGGTGTCTCAACTTCAACAAATCCCATACCATCCAAATAATTTTGAATACATCTTATAATTCTGGGTCTTAAAAAAGCAGCCTTTTTAGAATCTTCATTCATAATTAAATCAACATATCTTCTTCTATATCTCTCTTCAATATCAGTAAGTCCGTGAAACTTCTCAGGTAAAGGTCTAAGTGCTTTAACTAAATGAGTATATTCTAAACATTTAACAGTAAGTTCACCAGTCTTAGTCTTCATAACCTTACCAGTAACACCAACAATATCACCAATATCCGCTGTTTTAAATAGATTATAAACATCTTCTCCTACATCATTAACAGAAATATAAACTTGCATCTTTCCAGCCTTATCCTGAATACTAAAGAATGATGCTTTTCCCATCTTTCTAATAAACATAATTCTACCAGCAATAGTAACCTTATCTTCTAAGTTTTCTAATTCATCATGCTCATAATTACTATACTGATTTCTAATATCTTCTGAAGAATGAGTCCTATCAAATCTATGACCAAACGGATCCATCCCCATTTCTCTTATTCTATTTGCTTTTTCAATTCTAACTAATTCTTGATCAGTTCTTTCCATAATTATCTTTCCTCTCCTATTACATTAGTTTTAGCAATAATGTCATGAAGTCCTCTACCATCTTTTTTATATAACATCATTAAAACAGTAATAACAATAAACATACACTCTATAATTGATATAACACTAACGCTATAACTAAAATCATTCATACTTAAAAAATTAATAGTAATAATACTATATAAAGAAGTAATAATACCATATATAAATAAACTTCTAACTAACATATTCCATATGCTAGGTTTATCTCCATCATTATTAACAACTTTAATCTTACATATTTTCTTACCAAAAGTTTGACCTTTATTAAAGTAAGCAAAAACAACATAGTAGCCAATAAATACAACAACAGTTGCAATATTGGCGGGAAGTTTCCGTTTACTAAGCTCATAGTTAAGTGGAATAATCTTCTCACTATATTCATCAATAGTAATATCGCCACTTCTATATTGATTAGTTAAATCATTAATTTTATCACTAACATCATTATTAATATTCATACTAGCAGTAATAGCCACTAAAGCCAGCATAATAATAATATAATCAATAATATAAGCAGAAATTCTTTTAAAAAAACTTGCTTTCATAATAATCACCTGTACCTATATTATATACTATTTTTAATTTTTTTCAAATAGTTATTTAATATTTTTTCAATCTCTTCACTACTATTTGCCTTAAATATATCTTTTTTTATTTCTACGCTACCATTAATCCCCTTCAAATACCAAGCAATATGACTTCTCATCTCCAAAACCATAGTTCTTTCAGATTTAGTTTTCATTAAATAATCCATATGATGAAAACACATATTAATCTTATCTTCATAAGTAGGTTTAGAAATAATTTCATCATTATCAAAATAAGAAACAATCTCTCTAATAATCCAAGGATTTCCAAGAGCAGCCCTACCTATCATAATAGCATCACACCCAGTATAAGAAAACATCATTTTTGCACTATTAATATCTTTTATATCACCATTACCAACAACAGGAATACTTACATTTTTCTTAACTTCCCTTATAATATCTAAATTAACATTTCCAGAATAACCTTGACTCCTAGTTCTACCATGAACACAAATCATACTTGCACCTGCTTTTTCGATTATTTTAGCAATCTCAACAGCATTAATACTATTATTATCCCAACCACTTCTAATCTTAACAGTAACAGGTACATTAACACTATCAACAACAGCCTTAACAATATCATAAACCTTATTAGGATCTTTAAGTAAAGCCGAACCAGCACTAGACTTAATAGCAACCTTAGGTACAGGACATCCCATATTAATATCAATAATCTTTGCAGCATATTCATTAACTAAAATAGAAGCAGCATTTGCCATAACACGAGGATCAGATCCAAATATTTGAATACCAACTGGAACATTAATATCTTCAATACCATTTAACATATCAAAAGTTTTTTTATTTCTTCTAACAATAGCTTCAGCACTCATAAGTTCAGTGACCATATAACCTACTCCCATTTCTTCACATATTTTCATATATGCTGGATTAGATACACCAGCCATAGGAGCCAAAAAAACATTGTTCTTAACAATAACATTACCAATTTTAAACATAAAATAAATCACCCACTTTTAAGTATTTTATCATACTATATAAAAAAATAAAAGAAAAAAGATATTGATACGAAACAAATGTTGCGATATTATAAAAACAAAACAAAATGATACTATACAGAAGCAAAGAAAGGAAAGAACAATATGAACGAAAAAATTTACTACAGTGCAGAAGACATTGCAAAGATGCTAGGTGTGAGCATGGGAAAATCCTACAAGATTTTACGAGAAATGAATAAGGAACTTGCTGGAAAAGGCTTCCTTACAATCGCAGGTAAAATTCCGGTGGAGTATTTTCGTGAGAAATGGTATGGAGGAGCCAAGGAGGTGAGTGCATGAGCTGCAGTGCAAAACGAGATCCAAATGGAACGTGGCATATCCAGTACAGGTGGACAGACTGGACGGGAACCAAGAAAAAATCCCAGAAGCGAGGATTTAAAACAAAGAAGGAAGCAGAGGAATGGTATGCGCATTTCATATTGCAGCAAACTTCTGATCCGACCATGACCTTGAATGATTTCTGGGAGATCTATAAGGAAGACATGGAGAAACGATTGCGGAAAACCACCATGAAGCAGAAAGAATATGTGATGAAAGACAAGGTGCTTCCGTATTTTGGAAATACACCTATCAATGCAATCACAGCTCCTATGATACGAAAGTGGCAAGGCGAAATGATTGATAAAGGATTTAAGCCTACCTATCTGAAAACAATCAATAATCAGCTTAGTTCCATTCTCAACTATGCGGTACGATTCTATGAATTACGTTCCAATCCATGCCACAAAGCAGGCAGTATGGGGAAAAGTAAAGCGGATGAACGTCCCTACTGGACGCTGGAAGAATT
>ERZ780149.1895-NODE-1895-length-20878-cov-5.149738_pt1 | contig 20878 bp, 17 predicted proteins | sample MGYA00511367_ERZ780149 | MGnify/ENA primary metagenome ERZ780149 (study PRJEB29588, sample SAMEA2153852) | human gut metagenome | biome: human gut; feature: human-associated habitat; material: faeces | place: Denmark | collected 2008/2010 ... | reverse complement strand
CCGGCCATTGCCGGTCAGGGCGGTTCTTACTCTATCATTCATCAAGCTTGAGGACTGCGAGGAAGGCCTCGGTCGGTATCTGTACGGTACCGAGCTGGCGCATCTTCTTTTTGCCCTCCTTCTGCTTCTCCAGCAGCTTCTTTTTACGCGTGATATCGCCGCCGTAGCACTTGGCAAGCACGTCCTTGCGCATGGCCTTGACCGTCTCGCGTGCGATTATCTTGCCGCCGATGGCCGCCTGAATCGGCACCTCGAACAGCTGCCGCGGGATATTCTCCTTCAGCTTCTCGCACAATCTGCGGGCGCGGGGATACGCCTTCTCGCGGTGCGCGATGAAGCTCAGCGCGTCGACCTGATCGCCGTTTAAGAGCATATCGACCTTGACCAGATCGCTCGTGCGGTACTCGCTCAGCTCATAGTCGAGCGAGGCATAGCCCTTGGTGCGCGCCTTGAGCGTATCGAAAAAGTCATAGATTATCTCGTTGAGCGGCATTTCATAATGCAGCTCGACAAGCCGTGTGTCGAGATACTGCATATTCTTATAGTCGCCGCGGCGCTCCTGACAGAGCGGCATGATATTGCCGACAAACTCGTTCGGCGTAATTATCGAGACCTTGACGTACGGCTCGTACGCCTCGGCAATGCTCGCAACCTCAGGATAATTATGCGGGTTATCGACCATGACAACGCTGCCGTCGGTCTTGACTACCTTATAAATAACGCTCGGAAGCGTGGTGACAAGCTCCAGATTGAACTCGCGCTCCAGCCGCTCCTGAATTATCTCCATATGCAGCATTCCGAGGAAGCCGCAGCGGAAGCCGAAGCCGAGCGCGACGGAGCTTTCCGGCTCGTACGAGAGCGAAGCGTCGTTGAGCTTCAGCTTATCCAGCGCGTCGCGCAGGTCGGGGTACTTCGAGCCGTCCTCGGTGTAGATGCCGCAGTAGACCATCGGGCGCGCCGGACGGTAGCCGGGCAGCTCGTTCGCGGTGGGATTCTCGGCGCTGGTGACAGTGTCGCCCACCTGCGTGTCTGCAACGTTTTTGATGCTGGCAGTGAAATAGCCGACATCTCCCGCGGACAGTTCATCGCACGGATCGAGTCCTATCGGGCGCAGGTGCCCGAGCTCCACGACCTTGTACTTTGCGCCGGTGGACATGAGCAGTATCTCATCCTCGCGGTGCAGCACGCCGTCCATCACGCGCATGAAAACGATGACGCCGCGGTAGTTGTCGTACTGGCTGTCGAAAATCAGCGCCTTGAACGGTGCGTTCGGGTCGCCCGACGGCGCAGGGACGTTCCTGACGATATCGTCCAGCACCGCGTCGATGTTCAGGCCGATCTTCGCGCTTATCTCCGGCGCATCCTGCGCGGGGATGCCGATTATCTCCTCGATTTCGTCCTTGACGCGCTGCGGGTCGGCGGCGGGAAGGTCGATCTTGTTGATAACGGGCAGTATCTCAAGGTCGTTATCCAGCGCGAGATAGGTGTTCGACAGTGTCTGCGCCTCGACGCCCTGCGACGCGTCCACGACCAGCACCGCGCCCTCGCAGGCCGCGAGCGAACGGCTGACCTCATAGTTGAAGTCGACGTGCCCCGGCGTGTCGATGAGGTTGAGGGTATAGTCCTGCCCGTCTGCGGCGTGATAGTTCAGCCCGACGGCGCGCGCCTTTATCGTGATGCCGCGCTCGCGCTCAAGATCCATGTTGTCGAGTATCTGATCCTCCATCACGCGCTGCTCCACCGCGCCGCACTTCTCGATAAGGCGGTCGGACAGCGTGGATTTGCCGTGATCGATATGGGCGATTATGGAAAAATTGCGTATCAGCTTCTGATCAGTCATCGGTCAGTCTCCTGTTTTAAGCTCCGGTCCGGTCAGCGCGCGCTCCGCCTCGCTGACGATCCCGCGCAGCCGGTCAATGAATATGCGCGCCGCCTCGGCGGGCTGCCCGTCTCCGGCAGGCTGGCTGCTGCGGCAGAGCAGGTAGTCGGCGGTCACGCCGTAGTAGTCGCACACGCGGCAGACGAAGGCAAGCCCCGGCTCGCGCGTGCCGTTTTCATAGTGGCTCAGCAGCGCCTGACTTATGCCGAGGTCGGCCGCGGCCTTGCGCTGGCTGATATTTTTCTCCCGGCGCAGCGCCGAGAGCGTCTTGGGAAAGGTTCTGTCCATTGCTTCTCTCTTCTCTCATTGTGATTACGATTTGTATATTATACAGACCTGTAAAGGATTTGTAAATAGAAAATTTACCGGAAATTTCACGCCGCCGGAAGCGGGGCGGAGCTTTTTCGCAATATTTCATCCAAATCGGTTTATTATACCGCAAAGTTCTTGAAAAAAGCGCAGAGACGTGGTAAATTAGTGTCTGTAATACCCACACTCTTATTTGGAGGTAAATTTGATATGTTTGAAAATCTTATCGAGATTCTGAAGAAAAATCCCCGCAAGATAGTTTACACCGAGGGCACCGACGCGCGCATCCTCGAATCCGCCGACCGCCTGAAAAAGGGCGGCTTCCTCACCCCCGTGCTTGTCGGCAATGTTGACGACGTGAAGGCCGCGGCGGCGAAGGGCGGCTTCGACATCGAGGGGCTTGAGATCCTCGACCCCGCCACTTATGACCGCATGGACGAGATGGTCGCCACCATGGTCGAGCTGCGCAAGGGCAAGATGACTGCCGACGAGTGCCGCGCAAGCCTGATGAAGGGCAACTACTTCGGCACCATGCTCGTCAAGATGGGCGTTGCCGACGCTCTGCTCGGCGGCGCGACCTACTCCACCGCGGACACCGTGCGTCCCGCGCTCCAGCTCGTCAAGACCAAGAAGGGCGCGAACCTCGTCAGCTCCTGCTTTATCATGGTGCGCGGCGAAGAGATGCTCGCCATGGGCGACTGCGCGATAAACATCTCCTATGAGGACAAGCTGGACAAGGACGGCAACGTCAGGCTCAGCGCGGCGCAGCAGCTCGCCGAGGTCGCAGTCGAGACCGCAAAGACCGCGAAGGTCTTCGGCATCGACCCAAAGGTCGCAATGCTGTCCTACTCCACCAAGGGCTCCGGCAAGGGCGCGAACGTCGATCTCGTCCGCAACGCCACCGCCATCGCCAAGGAAATGGCTCCCGACATCGCGATCGACGGCGAGATGCAGTTCGACGCGGCCGTTTCTCCGGTCGTCGGCCAGCTCAAGTTCCCCGGCAGCAAGGTCGCAGGCTATGCCAACACCTTCATTTTCCCAGAGATTCAGTCCGGCAACATCGGCTATAAGATCGCCCAGCGGCTCGGCGGCTTCGATGCCTACGGCCCCATCCTTCAGGGTCTGAACGCTCCGATCAACGACCTCAGCCGCGGCTGCAACGCCGAAGAGGTCTACCAGATGTCCATCATCACCGCCGCCCTGGCGTAAGGAGCGGCTGAGTTATTGCCGCACCCCTCAGCGCCCCTCCTGGGGGAGCTGGCGCGCAGCGACTGAGGGGTCGCCAGTTGATAGAGAGTGCCATTAGGGAAAAGACAAGGCACTGTTAAGAAACCCTCTGTCATTCCCCCTAAAGGGACTAGGCGGCAAATCAATGAATCGTGGTATGCCGCCGTCGCGAGACCAGTGACCGATGTCACTGGTCGTGGGAATCCGTTTCTCCTTGAGACGGCAGTATGTTTTACGTACAGCGTAAGGGGATGCGGATTGCCGCGTCGCTTCGCTCCTCGCAATGACAACCTTTTTATACTCGGCTCTGTCTTTTTCACTCTGCTCGTATCGCTACTCTGGCGACCCCTTCGGCACTTCGTGCCACTGTCTCGCTGCGGCGTTAGCCGACTGAGGGGTCTCCGGACTCCGGACTATCGCCATTAGGGAAAAGACTCGTCAACGTAAAGAATACGGGAGCTGTTTTGGCAGTCTCCCGTATTCGCATACCACCAGTATCGGTTGACAAGGGCAAACACGGTTTTGACGGGCAGAAATGCGTCCATACTTCTTCAAAGCCCTTGACAATACAGCAAGTATTCTCTGCGGCCTTTTCATCGTCTGGCCACATTTCTGCTCCGTCAAAACTGCTGCGCACCTGACAGGGATGGATTTTCGAGTGATTTTTGCTTTTTGAGACGCAGACGGGCTGCCGCCCTTCAAGACGAAAAGAGCAAAAAGCGCCGAAAAGACGCACTGTCAGGCGTGTCTGCCCTTGTTAACCGATACTAGCAAAATTCACGGGAGAACGCCTATGGACAGGGAAAAATACATGTCGCTCGCGCTGGAGCTTGCGCGCGAGGCCGCCGATAACGGCGAGGTGCCGGTCGGCTGCGTCATCGCCGACGGTGAGGGGCGCGTCATCGGCCGCGGCCGCAACCGCCGCGAGGAGGGGCACGACGCCACCGCCCACGCCGAGCTTGAGGCCATCCGCGAAGCCTGCGCCGAAATCGGCGACTGGCGGCTCGAGGGCTGCGCCATCTTCGTTACGCTCGAGCCCTGCCCGATGTGCGCCGGAGCAATAATAAATTCCCGCATACCGACGGTCGTGTTCGGCGCGCGGGATGAGCTTACAGGCTCCTGCGGCAGCGTGATAAACCTGTTCGAGGAGCGCTACGGGCACCGTCCGGCGGTGTTCGGCAGCGTCCGCGCGGAGGAATCGGCGCGGCTGCTGAAGAATTTTTTCAGGGAAAAGAGGTAGAGAAAATGTCCATTGATAAATTCCCGTTCGGCGCGCTGGCCGACGGCACGGAGGTCACGGCATTCCGCATCAGCCGCGGGGCGATGAGCGCCGTGCTGCTCGACTACGGGGCGACGCTCCAGTCGCTCGTCGTGCCGGGGCGGACGGGCGCGGTGGACGTCGTGCTCGGCTACGAGAGCGCGGGCGAATACGAACGGCGCGAGGGCAACACCGGCGCGACGGTCGGCAGATACGCCAACCGCATCGGCGGCGGGGAGTTCGAGCTGAACGGCAGGCGCTATGTCCTCGCGCGAAACTCCGGGCCGAACCATCTGCATGGCGGTCTGCGCGGCTTCGACCGGCGCATGTGGAGCGCCGAAGCTGGAGCCGATCATGTGCGCTTCAGCCGTCTGTCGCCGGACGGCGAGGAGGGCTATCCGGGCAATCTGCACGTCGCCGTGACCTACACGCTGACCGAGCGCGGCCTGCGCATAGCGTATGACGCTGTCTCGGACGCGGATACGGTCATCAGCCTCACGAACCACAGCTATTTCAATCTCGCGGGCGGCGGCACGGCGCTGGCGCATGAGCTGCGCATCAATGCCGAAAGCTTCACCGAGAACGACGAGAATTGCCTGCCGACCGGCAGACTCATCCCCGTCGCGGGGACGCCGTTTGACTTCCGCGCGGCGAAGCCCGTCGGGCGCGATATCGGCGCGGACGACGGGCAGCTTGCCATCGGGCACGGCTATGACCACAATTTCGCGTTGTCTGGACGCGACGCGGCGGAGCTGTACAGTCCTGAGAGCGGAGTCGCGATGAATATCACGACGGATATGCCGGGTGTGCAGCTGTATACGGCGAATTTCCTCGAGCGCATTCCGGGCAAGCGCGGCGCGCTTATGGAGCCGCACGGGGCGGTTTGCCTTGAGACGCAGGAGTTTCCGGACGCGGTGCACCACGCGGATTTCCCGTCGCCCGTCCTCCGCGCCGGTGCGGCGTATCACCGTGAAACGGAGTTCACGTTCGACGTACGGTGAATCAACCTTCCGGAGCACTGTCTGCGCCGCACCCCCTCTGCGCCCCTTATAGGGGAGCTGTCGCGTAGCGACTGAGGGGGCGCCGGACTCGGTGTATTGCCATCAGGCAAAAGACAGCGCAAACTAAAAGAACCAGGGACGGCATAGCCGTCCCTGGTTCATATTATTCAGCATTCGACTCCCGCTCAATAATACCCGAAGTCCGTTTCCGCGTAGGTCGCCCAGATGACGTTGGGGAAATGCTCCCGTATCCACGCGTTTGTGAGCGGACTATCCGCCGACAGGTCGAGGTTTATCCACTGCACCGGCCAATAGCCGACGTCGTCCGTCAGCTGCTCCTCAGGTATCAGCAGGCCGATATTCACACTGACGAGGTACTGCCGGTCAAGCTCCGGAATGAGCCACACCTTCCCCAGTCTGCCCTCATCTATCTCCGGCTGGATGCAGCTGTCGTACAGCTCGCTGGCCTGCTCCGGCGTGAGGTCTACCGTGGAGCCGTAGCTGGCGATCTCCGGATTATAGAAGCCTATATACGCCTGATACACCGTCTCCGGCGTCACGGCCTGCGGCGTCGCGGTGCGCGCCTTGATTGCCTCGGAGCTGTTGACAATATTCTGCACCAGCCATATCTCGGAGTTTTTGTCCTCCGCCTCCGCCGCGGTATTCAGCAGATAATACGACCGCTGCGTCGTGCTGCCGTCCTTCAGCTCATAGTTCAGCATGAGCCACACACCGTCATAGCGCTCATAATTGCGCTTTTCATAGCTGCGCTTCTCGTTTATTATGCGCCGATGCAGCTCGCACACATCGGCGATGTTCTGCTGCTCGGTAAAGGCGTCCGGCGTCATGTAGTCCACGCTGAGCGTGACGCTGCCGACATCCTCCTGCGCGGGGACATAGCGCTCGTAGCCGTAGAGGTCGAACTCCCATGTGAATATGAACACCGCGATGATGCCGACGCATATCCCAAGCCCGCGCCAGCCGGTCGAAAAGACGTGCAGCGTCTTTTCCATGATCATCTTCGCCATGAAGTAGCCGACCGCCGCGCCCGCGGACATCAGAAGCATCAGCACAAAGGCCTCCGGCAGCCCGACGAAGCGCCGGTTCAGCCCGAAGTTTGCATACACGAGGTAGGCCGCGACAATCGCGCCGCCGAAGCACATGCAGTATTTGAATATCGGGCGCAGCACCGGAATGGCCACGGCGTCCGACGCGCACTCCATGCGCCGCCGCCTGTACATGAACAGCCCCGCTGCCATCAGCAGCAGACCCGCCGCGCAGTACGCGCCGAGTTGCGGCAGGCCGCGCACCGTCCAGCCGGCGGTCTGCGGCGTACTCACCGCGCCGCTTCCGGCGACGGTGATCTCGGCGGTTCCGACGTCAGTCCAGAAAACGTTGAAAAAGTTTGTGGCGTAGATAATGGGCGACAGGGCGATCAGCTCGCAGTTGCTGCCGGCCATGCCGTAGACAAAGTTGCTGAGGAGGTAGCGCAGCCCCAGCTCCACCGCGTACACCGAGACGTTCAGCAGCAGATACACCAGCGGCAGCACGAGGATGTTCCCCGTCAGCTGCCCGCAGAACACCGCGAAGCCGTAGAACGCGACGGTCTCCATCGCGATGATGCCCAGCGCCTCGGCGAGCACATAAGTCTCAACATACGCCCAGCCGGACACGACCACCGCGCCCAGCAGCACCGCTATGACGTCGGCGATCAGCATCGGCACAAGCCCGCACAGCAGCGCCGTCATGTACATTGTCTCGCGGCGCAGCGGCAGCGAGCAGATCATCCCGACGCTGCGGCTCGAGTACATGTAGCTGAACATCGCCATGGCCATCGCCGCGCCCGCCGGTATGGCGACGCGGACGCTCTGCATCGCGCACTCCAGCACGCGGGCGTTCGCCTGCGCGTAGCTGTATATAGTCACAGACGTCAGCTCCAGTGGGAAAGCAACGACCATCGCCGCGAAGTACACCGCCCAGAGCGGCCAGAAGCGTCTGGCGAGATTGTGGGCGATGCCCGCGTCAAAGCACGATATCTTTGATCTCATCGTCAGCCCCTCCCAGCTCGTATATAAATATCTCTTCAAGCGTCAGCGGCACGGTGTCCACAAACAGGGGGTTCGCCGCGGCAAGCCGCTCGCGTATCTCGTCCGCATTGCCGCGCAGAACCAGCTGCTGAAGCCGCCCCATCGAGGAGCTGTGCAGGATGTCCAGCCCGTCGGGCAGCGCGCCGCCGTCGGCGAAGGCAAGCTGAACCTTCACAAGCTCGTCCTGAAGCTCGTCCAGCCCCTTTTCGAGCAGCATCCTGCCGCCCTTCATAATCCCGACGTGGTCGCACACGTCCTCCAGCTCGCGCAGGTTGTGCGAGGAGATGAGCACGGTCGTGCCGTTTTCGCTGACGTCGTGCATCAGCTCGCGCCAGACCTGACGCCGCATCACGGGGTCAAGCCCGTCCACCGGCTCGTCGAGGATGAGTATTTCCGGCCGTGCGGACAGCGCCAGCCAGAATGCGGCCTGCTTCTGCATACCCTTAGACAGGCGGCGGATGGGGCACTTCGGGTCGAGGCGGAACAGCTCGCCGAGCGCGTCGAAGCGCTGGCGGTCGAAGCGAGGGTACATGTCGCGGTAGAAGCGCATCATGTCCATGGCGCTGGCCTGACCGTAGTAGAACACCTCGTCGGGGATGTAGGCGATGCGGCCTTTGACGGCGGGGTTTTCGTATACCTGCTCGCCGCCGATCAGCACCGTGCCGGCGTCCTGACGGTAGATGCCCGCGAGATGGCGGATGAGCGTGGATTTGCCCGCGCCGTTCGGGCCGACAAGGCCGTATACCGCGCCGTCCGGCACTGATGCGTCCAGCCTGTCGAGCGCGCGGAAGCTGCCGTAGCTCTTTACAAGACCTCTGACCTCTATCATTTTTCCGCCTCCAGTCTCTGTATCAGCTTGTCGCTCCCGACGCCGACGAGCGCAAGCTCGCCGACCAGCGCGTCGAAGCGCGAGAGCAGCTCCGCGCGGCGCGTCTCGAGCGCGGCGTCCTGCTGGCAGACGAAGCTGCCGCGGCCGGGGACGGAGCAGATGTAGCCCTCGGCCTCCAGCTCGCGGTAGGCGCGCTGGATGGTGTTGGGGTTGATGGTCAGGCTCGCGGCAAGCTCGCGCACGGACGGCATTTTTTCGTCCGGCGGCAGCGCGCCGCTGATGATGAGCTGGCGGAAGTTGTCCTTCACCTGCTCGTATATCGGGCGCGGGTCACGGTAATTGATGTTTATCAATGGTACACCTCCCGTGTCAACTGTATTGCGTATCCTAACACAGTTAGTATAGAATCATGCGGCAGATTTGTCAACGGATACGATTCTTAAATTTTGTTAAGGGTCGGGGATATGGAATAGACGATGACTGGGGCGGAAATGTTGCGGGGGCGTCGAATTTTGTGCGTCGCAGCGCAAGGGGATAGAGGGACGGTCTCTGTGCCGTCCCGTGTACATTATTGTTTATAGTGCACTCTTCCTTTTTCCCTCTGCTCCAGTCTCTACTCTGGCGCAGCTGAGCAGCTCTCCCCCTCTCTCCCGCTTCCCTATCGGCGTATAAAAGGCGTATAAAAACAGCTCCCATGCTATTAAACATGGGAGCTGTTTTGCTGGGGATCAAGGAGCCTTTTTCTTAGGAACTGAGGTTTGTGTCCTGTGGTAGGTCTCCGTGTATGCACTTAACTTCTTTGCGAGCGCGGGGCTGACGGCGTCCGGCAGCATGCGCCAGACCCAATTGCCGTACTGCGTGCCGGGCGTATTCATGCGGCACTCGCCGCCAAGCTCCAGCACGTCCTGCATCTGCATCACGAACAGGTCGGACGCTGTGCCCATGCCGGTGCGGATAAGACCCCAGCACCAGCCCTCGTCGTCCGTGATATGCATATACCGCTTCGCAAACTCCTTATCCGCCCTGCCGATGCCCTTGAGCCAGCCGTTGACCGTCTCGTTATCGTGCGTGCCGATATAACAGACGCTGTTGCGCTCGCACCGATAGGGCAGGTAGTCCGACTCGCCGTGCGGGTCGAAGGCGAACATGAGTACCTTCATGCCGGGAAGTCCGGAATCGGCCAGAAGCTTTCTGACCTCCGGCGTCGTATAGCCGAGATCCTCGGCGATCAGTCGCAGGTCATGGAACCAGCCGAGCAGCACGCCGACCAGATCTATGCCGGGGCCGGGACGCCAGCGGCCGTTCTTCGCGGTCGTATCGCCGTATGGCACCGCCCAATAGCTCTCGAAGCCGCGGAAATGGTCGATGCGGATGATATCATACAGCTTCTTCGCGCCGTCGATGCGGCGTATCCACCAGCCGTAGCCGTCGGCCTTCATTGCGTCCCAATCGTACAGGGGGTTGCCCCAGAGCTGCCCCTCGTCGGTGAAATCATCGGGCGGGACGCCGGCCACCTCGACGGGGACGTTATCCTCATCGAGCTGGAAGAAGCGCGACTCGCTCCAGACATCCGCCGAGTCGAGCGCGACATAGATCGGCACATCGCCGATGAACTCCACGCCCTGCTCGTGCGCGTAATCGCGCAGCGCGTTCCACTGGCGGAAGAACATGCACTGCATGAACACCTGGAAGTCTATCTCTTCGGCAAGCTCGGCGCGGTACTTCTCGACCGCCTCCGGTTCATGCTTGCGGATGTCCTCCTCCGGCCACTCGGTCCAGCTGACCATGCCGAAGTGCGCCTTGAGCGCCATGAACAGCGCGTAGTTCTCGACCCACGCGTTCGCACGGCGGAACTCCGCAAGCTCGGCGGCGTACTTCTTTTTGCCGCGCCCGTAGGCGAGGCGGAGCACGCCGAACCGATGCTGATATATCTTGCCATAATCAACCTTTGCCGGATCACACCCCCAGTCGATATCCGCATATTCCGCTTTTTTCAGCAGCTTATCCCTGCAGAGCAGGTCAAGGTCGATAAGATACGGATTTCCGGCAAAGGTTGAAAAGGAGGAATACGGGCTGTCGCCGTAGCTCGTCGGGCAAAGCGGCAGCAGCTGCCAGTACTTCTGCCCCGAGTCACGGAGGAAATCTACAAATTTATATGCGCTTTTGCCCATGGTGCCGATGCCGTAATTGCCGGGCAGGCTGCTCATGGCCATGAGGACGCCGCTGCTGCGGTCCATAAGAATCACTCGCTTTTTCTTTATATTAGCCCTTGACCGCGCCTGCGGCAACGCCCTTAATGATGTGCTTCTGGCAGGTCAGGTAGAATACGATGACAGGGACGATGCTCAGCATGATAAGCGCCATAGTCGCGCCCATATCGACCGAGCCGTAGCTTCCCTTGAGGTACTGGATGTGGATGGGTATCGTCATATAGTGCTTTCTGTCGAGCACGAGGTAGGGCAGAAGGTAGTCGTTCCATACCCACATTATCTCAAGCACGCCCACGGAGATGAGCGTCGGCTTGAGCATGGGCAGCACCACGGAGAAGAAGGTGCGCAGCGGTCCGCAGCCGTCTATCGCGGCAGCCTCCTCTATCTCGAGCGGTATGCTCTTGACAAAGCCCGAGAACATAAACACCGCAAGCCCCGCTCCGAAGCCGAGATATATAACGGGTATCGTCCACGGCGCGTTTAGCTTTAGCGTATCGGCGGCCTTTGCGAGGTTAAACATGACCATCTGGAAGGGTACGATCATGGAGAACACGCAGAGGTAGAACACTATCTTGCTGAAAAGCGTCCCCACGCGGGAGATGTACCACGCCGCCATCGAGGTGCACAGCAGGATAAGCCCCGTCGAAACGATGGTTATGAGCAAGCTGAAGCACACGGATTTGATAAAGGGATAGCTGCCGAAGGTCATGCCCTTGGTATAGTTTGCAAAGCCGACAAAGCTCTTTTCGTTCGGCATGGCAAAGGTCTCGGTGTTGACATAGGCATTTGCCTTGAAGGAGTTTATCAGAACGAGGAATATCGGCATGAGGTAGAACAGCGCAATAAACGCGAACACTACCGTCAGCACGAGCTTTTTCTTATCGCCCTTGTTGAGCCGCTTTGGCTGCTTTTTTACCATGTTCGCCATTACTGCTGAACCTCCTTTTTTCTGCTCGAGGAGAGCTGAAGAATACTTATCGCCGCGACCAGCACAAAGAATATGACGGCCTTTGCCTGACCGACACCGCGGTTAGTTGTACTTGCGTAGAAGGAGCTATAGATATTGAGCGCAAGCATTTCCGTGGTCTTTACGGTTTCACCCGCATTCTGTATGAAGGGACGCCCCGCCGTCAGCGCGAGGTTCTGGTCAAAGAGCTTAAAGGAGTTTGTGAGCGTGAGGAAGGTGCAGATGGTTATCGAGGGCATAACGTTCGGTATCGTGACCTTCCAGAGCGTCTGCCATGCGTTCGCGCCGTCTATCCTCGCAGCCTCAAGTATATCCTCCGGCACGGCCTGTAGACCCGCGATGTAAATTATCATCATGTAGCCAATCTGCTGCCACGCCATGAGTATCTGCAAGCCCCAGTAGCCGTACTGACTCTTGAGCAGTATGGACGTACCGTAGCGCGAGAGCACGCCGTCGAATATCATCGCCCAGATATAGCCCAGCACAATGCCGCCGATGAGGTTCGGCATAAAGAACACGGTGCGGAATATATTTGTTCCGCGTATGCCGCGCGTCAGAGCGTATGCCACGGCGAAGGACAAAACGTTAATCAAAATGAGCGAGGTAATGGCAAAAATCGCCGTGTACCAGAAGGCGTGCAGGAAGCTCGGGTCATTGAAGGCGCTGACATAGTTATCAAAGCCCACCCATGTCCACTTGCTCGTCGTCTTGAAGCGGCAGAAGGACAGGAATATGCCCTTGACGAAGGGGTAGAGGAAGCCGAGGCAGAAGGCGGCAAAGGTCGGAGCCAGAAACACAAGGTAGAGCCGCTGCACGGGGCGGCGGATAAGCTTTGAGTTCAGCGCCGCGCTGTCGCGCTTTTTCACGTCGATGCCGTTGAGCACGCCGCCGATGAGCAGCAGACCCACAAGCGCAAGCGTGGTATTATTCCACACCGGCAGCTTCTCCATCGTTTTTGCAAAGCTGAGCAGTCCCCCGCCGACGCCGATACCCTCAAGTATCTTATCCATGTCGCCGGAGGCGCTGAGCATACCGACAAGTGTCATCAGCGCGCCGATTATGACAGCCAAGACCCGAAGTGCCTTGCTGCCGCCTGTATTTCTTTTGTTTTGCATAAGCCATCTCCTCCCAGTTTTATTATGCAAGAGGGACCTGCGGCTGCTCCCGCGCCGTCGGAAGCACCCGCAGAGCCTTCTTTTACACCGGCTTTTATCACGCAAGGGCGAGCGGTAAAGCTCGCCCTTGTGCTTAATTGTGTCTAATTATGCTAAGAGCTTCCCGAAATAATCAGGCGTGCTCTGCTGCGTACTGAGTTGCCCAGCCGTCAACGAAGGCTTCGACGACAGCGTCCCAATCGCCGGTGCCGGCGGTGTACTGACCGAGAGCGTCAACAACGGCTGCGCGCCAGTCATCGACTGCGGGAGTGTAGTTGAATGCCCAGGTGACAACGTACTTGCCCTCTGTGGTGAGTGCGTTAGCATCGGCAAAGAACACGTTTTCAGGAGTCTTGGCTGCATTGAAGGGGCAGGGACCGAACTGCTCTGCGAGCATGGTGGTGCCTTCCTCGGAGGTGACGACCCACTTCATGAAGTCGAGGGTGGCCTGAATGTCAGCCTCGGAGGCCTCGGCGTTGACTGCCCAGCAGTTCTCGGTGCCGGAGCAGAGACCGGCCTCTTCCTCGCCCTTGACGCCGCAGTAGATGGGTATCATCTGCAGGTCCTCGGCCTTCATGCCGTACTTCTCGGTGAGTGCGGAGTACTCCCAGGAGCCGTTCTGATAGAATACGGCCTCACCGTTGCCGAACTCTGCCTCGGAAGCGTCGCCGGTGGCGGCGAGGAGGTCAGCGCCGGTGGTAGCGGAATCGGTGATGTAGAGATCCCAGATAGCCTTGAAGTTGTCAAGGTAAGCGCCGGTGATGGTGGCGGGCTTAGAATGCACGTCGTCATCGCGGAACTCGTAGAAGAGAGGCATATTGGCAAGGTGGCCGGAGAAACGCCAGCTGGAGGAGCCGTCCAGACCTGCGGAGGAGAATGCGTCAAAGCCGAGCTCTGCTGCGCGGGCGTGGATATCGTCTGCAACTGCCTTGAGAGAGTCAAAATTGTTTATCTCGTCGATGCTGTGACCGGCCTTCTCCAGAAGAGCCTTGTTGACGATGATGCCGAAGCACTCGTAGCAGTAGCCGATGGAGTAGGTGAAGCCGTCCTCATTGGTGAGGTCGAAGGCGTGAGTGGTCATCTCATTCCAAACGTCGGTGTTGGTGAGGTCGTAGCAGTACTCGCCCCAAGTATCAACGGCGCCCTGGTTGCCAACCTGGAACATGGTGGGAGCCTCGCTCTTGTCCATCTCGGCGGTGAGGGTCTCCTGATAGGTGCCGGAGGCGGCGGTGACTACCTTCACGGGAACGCCGGTCTGCTCGGTGTAGGCGGCGGCAACCTTCTGCCATGCCTCATCTGCCTCGGGCTTGAAGTTGAGGTAGTAAACGGAGCCCTCCGCGCTGCTTGCAGCGGGGGTCTCTTCTGCGGGAGCCTTGGATTCTTCGGCAGGAGTATTGCCTGCTGCGGGCTGGCTGCCGCAAGCGCACAGAGCAAATACCATCACGACTGCCAAAAGCATTGCAATGATCTTTTTCATTTGTTCACGATCTCCTTATTAAAAATTTCCCTCATATCGGGGGTGGTATCTTCATGCCTTGCGGCAGGAAAATCAGATTTGTCTTGCGGACGCGCCCTCGCGCAGTGTGGCCTCAAGCCGCACATGCCGCGCCGCAGCGCCGTCCTCAAGGATGGAGAGCAGGATGCGCACGCTCTCGCGCGCCATCTCTTCGCCCGGCTGCACCATGGTGGTCAGCGTCGGCGTGATGTACTCCGAGACGCGCAGACCGTCGATTGCGATGACCGACACGTCCTCCGGAACGCGCCGTCCCCTGTCCTGGAGCGCCTTCATCGCGGCGATGCCCGTGGTGTCCGACAGGGTGAACACGGCGGTGAAGTCGACGCCGCGATCTATCAGGCGGCACATGCCCTCATAGGTCTCCGGCATCTCGAAGCAGCCGCCCGTCTCCATCAGCAGCATCGGGTCGAACTCAATGCCGTGGTCGCGGAGCGCAGCGCGGTAGCCGTTATAGCGCAGCTCGCTTATCGAGCGGTCGCTGCAGCTGGGGACCAAGGCGGCGATGCGCCGGTGGCCGAGGCTTATCAGCCGCTCGACCGCGCGGTAGGCCGTCTGGTGGTCGTCGATGGAGACCGAGGAATAGTCCCGCTCGCACAGGGAGCCAAAGCAATTGGTGTACGAGCAGCAGACGTAGGGCACGCCGAGGAGCGCCATCCCCGCCGGAGTGTAGTCGAAGCGGCCGCCGAGGAAGATGAGCCCTTTGAGCTTCTTCTCTCGCTCGAGTATCGCGCCGGCCTTGACCTCGTCCGCATCGGAATTTATCTGGTGCAGGACCATGGTGTAGCCGTTGCGCTCGATCTCGTGGGACACGGTCTTGAGTATTTCGGAGAAGAAGAGGTTCCCCGTGCCGCGGACGACGACGCCGATATTGTCCGACTGGCTGCGCACAAGGTCGCGCGCGCTGTTGTTCGGTATATAGCCCATGTCCTCGACCGCAGCCAGCACAGTGCGGCGCACGGCGTCGCTCACGTCGGGGTGGTTATTGAGGACGCGCGACACGGTGCTCACGCTCACGCCGCAGGCCTTCGCAATATCCTTGATCGTCACTTCGCCACAGTTCTCCTAAACATACCGAAATTCGGCGTAAAGCGTTTTCGGAATCGTTACCGGAAACGTTTTCAGTCTCTCTGAATATAAATATAACAATTCGGAATCTAAATGTCAACATCTGCGGGGCGCTGTGGAAAAAGTTCGGAGAATTAGCCAAATTGAACAAATCGTTTTTGACTATAATCACAACACCGGCGGTTTTATTTTGCCCATAAAGTCGTGGAAAACGCGCGGGAGGATTTGCGGGACGGCACAGCGGCCGTCCCTTACGATTTTGGTTTGGGTACGTGCTGTCTTTTGCACTCTGCTCGTCTCTATACTCTGGCGACCCCTCAGTTGCTTACGCGACAGCGTCTCGCTACCGCGCCGCCGCTTCGCTACCCTAAAAGGGGCGCCGCTTCGCAGCAAAGATTTTAACCCCTGCATCTACTTCCCCCACACCAAAAATACGCCGGCACTACACGTGCCGACGTATTTTCACTCTCATTTATATTCTATTTCCTGCCCTCATCCGGTGGGCATGGCGCTTCTGCCCGCGGACGACGACGTAGACCATCATCACGACGGTGATGATATACGGGATGGTCGCGGTCAGGTCGGAGCTGATATAGTTCTGCAGGCGCAGACCCAGCGCGTCAAAGAAGCCGAACATCAGCGCCGCAAGGTACGCCTTGCTCGGATTCGCGGCGGCAAAGATGACGCAGGCAAAGGCGATATACCCGCGCGAGGCGGACATGCCCTCGACGAAGCTGCCGTTGAGGTAGCCCAGCGACAGATGCGCACCCGCCATGCCGCAGAACACGCCGCACAATATGCTCGCGATCCACTTCATCCGCTCCGGACTGATGCCCGCGGTGCGCAGCGTCTCCGGCTGCTCGCCCGCGGCGCGTATCCAGAAGCCGTACGGCGTCTTATAGATGAACAGCCACATCACAATGACCAGCAGCCACGTGATATAAATAAACACCGAGTTGCCGCTGAGTATCTCGCCGAGGAACGGGATGTCCTCGATAAGCGGGATGCGTACGGTCGGCAGGTGCGGCACGGTATAGCCCGAGGTGCCGGACAGGCCGAATATCGCGCGCGAGAGGTATGCCGTCGCGCCCGCGGCGAATGTATTCAGCGCGCAGCCGATTATGAACTCGTCGCTCCTGAGCTTCACGACGAACAGCGCGAAGAACAGCCCGATCACGATGCCGAAGGCGATCGCGCACAGCACGCCCATCGCGGCGGAGGCCAGAAAATAGCTGCCGACCGCGCCGACGAACGCACCCATCAGGATCATGCCGTCCATGCCGATGTTCATTATTCCGGCATGCTCGGTCATCAGCCCGCCCAGCGCGGCGAGCGCGACGGGCGTTGCGCTGCGAAGCATCTGATTGAAGGTACCGGCGGAGAAAATGCTCGCCCATATGTTCTCATTCATCTTCGTTCGCCTCCTTCAGTCTCTCCTTCGCGGCGGCTCTGGCGCGGCGGCGCTCCCCGCGCGCGGCGAGGGACGCCCGTATCCCCTTCTCCGCCGCCATGCAGAAGATGACGACGGTCTGGATTATCAGATATATCTGGTTCGGCACTCCGGCGGCGGTCTCCATGCCCTGCGCGCCGATCTTCAGCACCGCGAACAGGAAGCTTATGACGACCGTCGGCAGCGCCTGATACTGCGCGATCATGGCCACCATCAGCCCCTCGAAATAATAGTCGTTGCTGATGCTGGCGGTGTAGATATGCGTCGCGCCGTAGACGCGGAACATGCCGACAAGGCCGCACATCATGCCGGAGACGACCATGGTGACGATGACTATCTTGTCCGTTTTCAGCCCCGCGAACAGCGCGAAGCGCGGATTGTGGCCGGTCAGCTTCATCTCGTAGCCGACCGAGGTCTTCTGCATAATGTACCAGGTCAGCACCGTCATTATAACGGCGGCGAATATCGCCGTGGACAGGTTCGAGCCCTGCACCAGCTTGCCGAGCCAGAACCGGTTCGGCAGGTTTGCGGTACCTGCGACGATGTTGTTGTTCGGGTTTTTCCACGGCCCCTTCGCCAGGAACTGGCATATCGAAGCGGCAATGGTATTGAGCATAATGGTGGTGATGACCTCGTTGACCTTGAGCTTCACCTTCAGCACGCCCGGTATCCACGCATAGAAGCCGCCGACGAGCGCCGCGCCGAGCGCGGCCACGGGGATGACGACGACGGGCGGAAGGCCGGTCATCCAGACGCCGATCTGCGCGGAGAATATCGCGCCGAACAGCAGCTGCCCCTCGCCGCCGACGTTGAAGATGCCGACGCGGGAGCCGATATCGCAGGCGAGGCCGCAGAGGCACAGCACCATCGCGTACTCCAATGTGTCGCCGATATGCCGCCCGTTCGAGAACGCGCCGGACAGCATGGCGGCATAGGCCTTCAGCGGGTCATAGCCCGACAGCAGCAGGATCAGCGCGCCGATGATGAGCGCGGCGGCAAGGCTTATCAGCAGCGCCGCGAGGTAGCTGAAATTCACGCGCTTTTTCATTCCGCCGCCTCCTCTCCGCGATGTCCGGTCATGTAGTAGCCGATCTCCTCTTTGGTTATCGAATCGGCGCGGAACTCGCCGGTCACGCGCCCCTCATAGAGCGTGATGATCCGGTCGCTCAGGCGGAACACCTCGTCGAGGTCCGCCGACGAGAGCAGCACCGCGCAGCCGGAATTGCGCTTTTCGATGATGCGCGTGTGGATAAACTCCATCGCGCCGATGTCCACGCCGCGGGTCGGCTGGGATATCACGAGCGCGGGGGTGTCATACGAGAATTCGCGCGCGACGACGACCTTCTGCATGTTGCCGCCGGACATCGAACCGACCTCGGTGTCGACGCCCGCGCCGCGGATGTCGAAGCGCTCGTACAGCTCAGACGCGTAGCGCTCTATCGACGAGCGCTTCTGGTGGAAGCCGAGGGCGTTGAACTCCTTGTCGCGCTGCCGCCCGACGAGGAGGTTATCGGTGACGCTGGCAAATTTATCGACGCCGGTGGCGAGCCTGTCCTCCGGAATGTTCGCAAGGCCGCGGGCGCGTATCTCGCCGGGGCTGCGGTTGGTAACGTCCTCGCCGCCGATGCGGACATGGCCGCTCTCGGCGCGGCGCAGGCCGCATATTGCCTCCAGCAGCTCGCTCTGGCCGTTGCCCTCGATGGCGGCGATGCCCAGCACCTCGCCCGCGCGCACCGACAGCGACACACCGCGCACTGCCTCCAGCCCGCGGTTATCGCCGACACGGAGATCCTCCACGCCGATGACAACGCCGCCCGTCTCGCCGGTCTTTTCAAGGTGGTCAAAGAGTACGGGGCGGCCGACCATCATGGAGGCGAGGATCTTTTCGTTCACGTCGCGGGTATTTTCAAGTCCGGCCAGGCGCCCCTGACGCATCACGCCGACGCGGTCGGAGATGGCCATGACCTCATAGAGCTTGTGAGTGATGATGATGACGGTCATCTGCTTTTCGCGGACGATGCGGCGGATGACGTCGAACAGCTCGTCCGTCTCCTGCGGGGTGAGGACGGCGGTCGGCTCGTCGAGGATGAGGATATCCGCGCCGCGGTAGAGCGTTTTGAGTATCTCGACGCGCTGCTGAAGCCCGACGCTGATATCGCGCACGGTGGCGGCGGGGTCGACCTCGAGGCCGTATTCCTCCACGAGGCCGCGCGTTTCACGCTCGGCCATGGCGTTATCGAAGAACACGCCGAGCCTGCGCGGCTCGCGGCTGAGGACGATGTTCTGCGCGACGGTGAACGACGGGACGAGCATGAAGTGCTGGTGCACCATGCCGACGCCGCGCTCGATGGCCGCCTTCGGGCTGAAGTGCTCGATGCGCCGGCCTTTGACGTAGACCTCGCCGTTGGTGGGCGTATTGATGCCGTAGAGGATGTTCATGAGCGTGGATTTGCCCGCGCCGTTTTCGCCGACGAGCGCGAACACCTCGCCCTTTTTTATTTCAAGCGACACGTCGTCGTTTGCGAGCACGCCGGGGAATTCCATCGAGACGTGCTCAAATTTTACAACCGTTTCTGACATATGTATCTCCTCTCAGGAGCGTTTTGGGACAGGGGGTGGGGCGTTCTTGGCGCCCCTGCCAGGCAGCACAGTAGTGAATGACATGCCGGTGGCATGTCAGAGCCGCGCCGCCGCTGCACTGCCCTAGGAGGGGCAGCGCTTCGCGGCAAAGCTTGCAAATCCTGCGCCGATTTCAAAGCAGTGCAGCATGCGAGCTTATTCTCTCCCTCAGTCGGCTGGCGCCGACAGCTCCCTCGTCAGAGGGAGCCATGAGGTACGCTCATTTTCCGCCGCACACTCCCCTTCGGTGGTCTGAAAATGGCGTGGCTGTTGCCACGCCATTTTACCTTTTATACAATATTATCCTCTTGTGGTATCGACCTTGATCTCGCCGGAGACGATCTTTGCCGCCAGAGCCTCGACCTCGGCCTTCACTTCGTCGGGAACCTGCTGGGTGGCGCCTTCCTCGCCGTAGCCGATGCCGACGTAGCCGTTGGACATATCAGCGATCCAGGTGGTGCCCCACAGGGAGGTATCGCCGTTGAGGTACGCCTTGATGGCCTCATAGATGGAGGTGCCGACTTCCTTCTTCATGGAGCAGATGATGACGTCGTCTGCGATGTACTTCTGGTCGGAGTCAACGCCGATGGCATAGAAGCCGCCCTCCTGCGCCGCCTCGAACACGCCGTCGCCGGCCTTGGAGGCTATCTGGAAGATGACGTCCGCGCCGAGATCATGCAGAGCCTTGGCGCACTCCTTGCCCTTTGCGGGGTCGTCATAGTCGTTGGAGTAGTTGGTCTCGACCTTGACGCTGCCGCCCTCCGCATTGGTGGTATCGCTGTACAGCAGCGCGACACGAAAAAGCGCCGGCTCCTCACCCGTTACACGGGCAGGCAGCACGGCGCAAAGCAGAACAACGGCCAAAAGCACAGAAAGAATCTTTTTGGTAACATGTATCTTTTGCATTTGTGATCCACCCCTATCCAATCAGGAAATTTTCGCCTTGTAGGGTCCTGAGCGGCAAAATTCCCCCTGAATCCCGCAAAACCAACAAAATTCTAACCATATTATGTTATTATTTGCAAGACCTTTGTTGCAAATTAGATATAGAACTTGTCAAGCAGTTTTTGTGCATGTTGCACAATTCGCTCCAAATACGGTATATTACGCTGCACTTTACTCTTATTCAGTCAATTATCAGCAACTTTTACGGTAGCATCCATCGAAAGACAATGCCGCTGATTTAAGTTTTCACACAAACGCGCCCAGGGGTAAAGGCCTTTATCCGGCCTTTACCCCTGGGCTTGATCAGTCTGCCTCGCGGCAGGCTCCATTTGTTTGTATGGTTTACTTTTACATCGCTTGAC
>ERZ780149.1894-NODE-1894-length-20902-cov-4.509042_pt1 | contig 20902 bp, 24 predicted proteins | sample MGYA00511367_ERZ780149 | MGnify/ENA primary metagenome ERZ780149 (study PRJEB29588, sample SAMEA2153852) | human gut metagenome | biome: human gut; feature: human-associated habitat; material: faeces | place: Denmark | collected 2008/2010 ... | reverse complement strand
CCAGCGGCAGAAAGATCGCGTTGATCCCATGTACCATGAGAAAATTGACGCGCTGCTGGACACCTATGCCCGCAAGCTGGCAGCAAATCTGAATGACCATTATGCCATTGAAGCCCGAGTACCGTCTATCCTTGTGGCTGGCGGCAGCAATTTTCCCGTCCGCAAAAAGGAAAAGCAAAACGCCGCCCGCGACCGCAATATGCAGGAATGGCAGGATGTGCAGGGTATTCTTGATAAAATCCGCAGCACGGGTATGGGTGGTATTAGCGCGGACGATCCGCAGGCTGTCGCCAAACTGGAAGCAAAGCTGGCGAAGCTGGAAGCGGCGCAGGAAACCATGAAAGCGGTAAACGCCTATTACCGAAAGCATAAGACGCTGGACGGCTGCCCGCACTTAACGCCGGAGCAGATCGACAAGCTGAAAGCGGACATGGCGCAGTCCTGGCACCTTGACAAAAGCAGGCCGTATCAGTCCTTTGTCCTCTCCAACAATAACGCGGAAATTCGCCGGATTCGTGCGCGTATCGAACAGGTACGGCAACATGAGGATACCCAGTTTGCCGGATGGGAGTTTGACGGTGGGCGTGTGGAAGCAAACAAAGCAGACAACCGCCTGCAGATCTTCTTCGACGGCAAGCCGGACGAAGGGACGCGGGACGAGCTGAAAGCAAACGGCTTCCACTGGGCACCCAGCGTCGGTGCATGGCAGCGGCAGCTTAATATGAACGCTTACCGCGCCGCAGAGAATATTTCCTGTATTCAGCCTGTCACCGGGGACAAGCCGGTTGATTTGCAGCGAAACAACCAGCATCAGCAGGAAGCAGCCACCCCCGACGCACTTATGACCGGGGAAAGAATTACAACGCCCCGTGGTAGCTTTCATGTTACCGGCATGACCCGCGAGCAGATGGAAGCCGCAGGCTATGGCTATCATCACAGTTCAGAGGACGGCAAATATCTCATTATGGGCAATGGCACACAAGCCTATGCCATTGCTGCCGAACAGCGGGTACCGGAAAACTATATGCGCACGGCAGAGCTGACCACCGAGCAGAATTACAACATGATCGACGGGCGGATCAACAATACCCCGTCTGTGGACGAGTTGGAAGAAAAGGCAAAGCGCGGCGAAGTGATCTCCCTGTCTGCCCTTGCCGCTGCGGTTAAGGCCGAGGACGGCAGGACGCCCCAGCGCAGCGCGGACGGGAAAAAGCCGTCAATTCGCGCCCAACTTAAAGCAGACCGGGCACAGACAGCGGCAAAGCCGAAGCAGAAAGAAAAAGAACAGGAAGCAAGGCGCAGTGTCCGGCAGGCGCTGGAAATGGAGTAAGATATGAATAAGTTTGAGAATGTGGACGTGCTGGCATCGCTGCAACAGATCATGCAGCAGAATACAGCATTTTTCCGAAATGATTTTGACATTGACAAGAAGATACTAACCCGGGCGGCGGCAAGCAAAAATACAGAGGATAAAATCTATCTCTGGTTTTGCCGCCCCAATGGGACACATTGCCTGCGGGAACGGGATGTTTTCCTGCACGGAACGCGGGAGCATAACACATTTCGTTTCTACCATGAACAGACCAAGGAGCGTGTGCTTGCCTACGCAGTGGTACTGTCCGGCGTAGAGGGCGGTAAAGTTAAGGGTAGTATCTATGAACTGGACTATGCAAGAAAAGCAGAGTTTGTCATCCAGTCAGCCTTGCGGACGGACAACAACCGCCTGATCTATGAAAACGGATCACGGGAGCTTCCCAAGGATTACCGATTTGAAGCCGTGCCGGATCGGGAGTATGGAAAGTTTCTGCGCTACGAAGCTGTGCCCCATGACCCGGACGCCCTGCGGGAGCTGCTGCGCGACGAGAGCCGAAAGAGAGAGCTGCTTGCGCCCGGTGATTTCAAGGCACATATCGGGAAACTGTCTGATGAAAAGGTACTTATCGAAGCACAGCGGATCTCCACCGCATTTCAGGCGCTGCAAGCACCCAATAGCCCCAACGGGACACATTTCATGGTGGAGGTATCACCGTACTTTGAGCGCATCGCATCCAGCCGGGAGCAAGATCGCTTATTTGCCGTGCTTCCCTATAAGTCCCTGTGCTTATCCGGTATGAAGGACAGGCGCGGTGTGTTTGCTCTCATAAGCAGTGACGAAAAACGAGATCTGCCCCTGCGCAGGCCGCGCCCCTCTGTGCGCTCGCAGCTCAAAGCCGGACAGATAAAGGCAGCCTCCCCGAAAAAGGCGGCTGCTAAGACAAAAGAACAGGATTTGGAGGTTTGAATATGAATAGCATTTCTTTTACCGTGGAGGAAGAAAACCTGATCTGTATGTATCACCACGATGACCGCCGCCGGACAATGACGGCGATCTCCGACGCCCTGCCCGATATGGACGCAGATATGCGCCAGCTTGCCGGGCAGACAATCCAAAAGCTGCATAATATGACCGACGCAGCATTTGAGGAAGCGAAGTTCTCTATGACGCTTTCCGATACGGAATAAAAACGACGCGGGACGCGGCGGCCATCTTCGGCTGCTGCGTCCCGCATTTCTGCTGTTTGCAATAATAGGCGTTACAGGTATTATTGTCGTATCTCTGTGCTGTATGCTCTGCTTTATCATTATCCATGACCATTTGCGCTGCCTTTCAGCCACAGAACGGTATCCAGGATGGTGCTTTGCAACGATCTCGGTTCATAGCCGAAAGTGTCGGCAGCGGCTTTCCGGCTGAAAATGCCGTTGGAATCGAGAACGGCCACAGCGTATGGTGTGAAGTATAGCGGCTTCTGTTTCCGCAAACTCCATCTCTCATAAATCGGCGCAACAACCTTAGCAAAACAGATCGGCAGATAGGATACCGCACGTCTAAGATTAAGCGTTTTCTTTGCCGCTTCCAGTATGTCGCGTATAGAGGCATAGTGGCCGGAGAGAATATAACCGTGACCGGGCAGGCCATGTTCCGCACAGGCGGTAATCCCGGATGCAACATCCCGCACATCCACGAAATCATACCCTCCCTTTACAGCTACCGGCAACTTTCCACTGAGAAAGGCCAGCAGCATATTGGTGATGCTGCCTTTCCCACTGTCGCCCGGACCGATGATGCCGGAGGGAAATACCACGCTGACATTCAGCCCCCGCTTCGCAGCATCAAAAACCAGGGCAGTTGCGATGGCCTTACTCTTTGCGTAATCGCCCCGCACCAATTCCGGCGAAAACACGGCATCCTCCGTGATCTCCGTTCCCTTGGGTTTTTCCGGAACGGCGTGGACTGAGCTGACATACACGAGTTTTCCAACGCCGTATTCCGCGCACAAGCGCAGAATGTTGTTGGTTCCCCCAACATTCACCCGGTAAATCCTATCGCCCGGATGAGAAGCTACCGATATAATACCGGCACAATGTATGACGCAGGTTTGCCGGTCTGCACCGGAGAAGAAACAATTCAGGGAGCTTTCATCACATACATCACCGACAACGGAATGAACCTCTTGCGGAAGTTCCCGCGCCAGAGGATCATTTTCCATGACAAGAGCGTGGATTTCTGCCTTTCTTTCAAGAAGCTGCGCGACCACAGTGCGTCCGAGAAAGCCAGTTGCGCCTGTAACAAGATACTTTTGAAACACGGGATCACCTCCAAACTAAACGGCAAGTGTTGATTATCTTTCACAAGTATAGTATACTTAAAATGAACCTTTGCGACAACCGACAACCCGTTGTTATGCGAAAGATAACCGACAGATACGGTGTCAGTGTCGAAAAAAGTTGTAAATTTTTTATGTTTGGAGTTTTTTCTATGAGGAAAACCGATGCAAGAATCCGATATACGCAGCGGATTCTGAAAGAATCCTTTTTGATATTGCTCAAACAAAAGCCTGTCAACAAGATCACCGTTAAAGAGGTCTGTGAAATGGCGGAGCTGAACCGCGCGACCTTTTACGCTCATTACAGTGATTGCTTTGCACTGTTGGAAAGCATCGAGCAAGAACTACTGGAAGCGTTTCAGAAATCGTTGAAGTTGGTAGATTCCTTTGATGTGACCGCCCTCATTGAAGCGATCTATGCAATGGTGGAGCAACACGAGGACGCCTGCCGGGTGCTGATCTTCCAAGGTGCAAGTGCGTCTGTTTTGCAAAGGATGATCGACCTTGCCAGAGATGAGAGCATTGCCTACTGGAAGCAAAAGCTACGCCATGCTACCGACGCGGAGCTGGAAATGCTCTATACCCACTTGTCAAACGGCCTGATGCACGTTGTCGTCGGAGGCTATGACAAGTACAGTCGTGAGGAAGTCATTTACTTCGTCAATCGGATTGTAAAGAGCAGCCTGTCGCTGTTTCAATGATCTGCGGACACGGTATTCCAAAAGCGGCAGTAATACACAAACGCGGGACGCAGCGGCCATCTTCGGCTGCTGCGTCCCGCATTTTCTTTTTTGCCATTTCGTCACGGTTTCAAAGACTGTTTTCTCTTGTGGAAAGGAAAACATACGGGCAGCTTGGTTTCCACGCCAGAAAGCCTTGCTGCAAGCCGCATTTTATGCCCCTAAACAGTGACTTTAATCCTCTTTTTCGCCGTCCGATTCCGGCTCATGCCATTCTCTCAAGACTGCTTCCACCTGTGCGATCAGTTCTTCCTTATTCGGGATTACATAGGTATAGCGCGAGGCAAAGATGTTGTTGGAAAGCCCGCCGAGTGCATATTCCGCTTCCACATTTGTCTTATCGGTACAAAGAATAATACCGATGGGCGGGTTATCGTCGGGATCGTTGACCTCTGCGGCATAATAATTGAGATACATATTGAGCTGTCCGACCGCTTCCGGCAGCAGCTTGACCGTTTTCAGTTCGATCAGTACATAGGCACGGAGAGGTTTGTTGTAAAAAACCATATCCACATAGTAATGAATGTTGTTCAGTGTAACCCGCTGCTGTGTGCCGACAAACATAAAACCGCGCCCTAACTCCAAAAGAAACTTTTCAATCTGCTGGACAAGTGCTTTTTCAAGCTCGCTTTCCATAACCGGCTTGCTTTCGGGAATGCCCAGAAACTCAAAAACATAGGGGTCTTTGATGATGTCGCCGGGAGAAGCCATTTCAATCCCCTTTTGCGCAAGGGCAAGCACCGTTTCCTTATTTGTTTTTCCGTCAGAAAGCAGCAGTCTTTCATAGAGGGAGGTTGCCATCTGACGCTTTAATTCCCGGACAGACCAACCGGAATTGATTGCTTCCTTTTCGTAAAAGCTGCGTTTATCTGCGTCGGATATGGAAAGCAGCTCACAATAGTGCGACCAGCTCAATTTGCCAGACGGTGTCTGGCATTTTTGATAGGTGAGGTAAAACGCTCTCATATTTTGCAGATTGGAACGGGAAAATCCCTTGCCAAATTCCTTTGTCAGCACTCTGGACAGTTCTTTTAACGTCTGCTGTCCGTATTCAGCACGTTCCTTGCTTTGTTGCTCATGCTCTACGATAATGCGCCCGATATTCCAGTAAGTAGTTAACAGCTCTGTGTTCACCTGCTGCGCTACGTTCTGCCGCGCAGACTGCAAAACCTCTTTGATTTCATTGATCATATCGCCATACTTCGCTATCTCATCCATAGTGTGTATCCTTTCTATTATGCCCGTTTTCAGATTTTCCAGTCACTGACTGGAATTTTCAGTTGTCCCTTGCGTGAAGGTGCAGTCCGCCGATCACGAGGAACACGATACCGAAAGTCACCAAGCCCCAAACAAGATCTTTTTCTGTAAGCAAACACGCCAGCAGCCCGGCTGCCGCCGCATAAATCAGCGTAAGCAGTCCACCGATCACCCAGAAACCGACACTGGTACGTTGCAGCCATAACAGCAGCAAAAAAACCGCAATCCCGATCACAAGGCAGAGCGCCGGGTGAATGGGAGTAAAGGAGTTGCAGCACACCCCGGCAACAATGCCGAGGGCAATGCTGTCAAACAAAATGATATGTCCGAAGAAAAGCCCGATGACCGAGCAGATCAACCCGATCACAATACCGATTGCCAAAATTGCGCCCTGCGCTGCCAGATAACCCATACATACGCCTCCTTTTTTGAATTGCATTACAGCAGAATTTCCAGATACCGTTGTACCTTTGGCTGTACTCTTAACTGCTGTGCATACTGCAAAAGTTTGTGAATGTCCCGGTCTTTGGAAACGACATACCGTTTCATTGCCGGATTGATGATTTGAATGTCACCGCCGCTGCCGCGCAGCAGATCGCAAAGCGTTCTTTCAAGGTCATATACGCGAATAGGATTGCCGCAGGGCGAGGGGATCTCAATAATGCCAAGAGGATAGTTTAACTGCTGTACCCATTTGATCGTGACATTTTCCTGTTTCAGTGACGGGGTGTTATAGCCCTTTGGAAAGGTCATGGTGTACTGCGCCGGGGTGCGGTCTGAATACCCGTGCAGGTAAAGAGCTGTTTCCATAGAATAGATCCCGCGCCCGTATTTCCGCTGCAACAGATACAGTTCATCTTCCCATATCCCACTGCGCACATACAACCCGCGTCCGAAGCGGTACAGCTCGCCGCTTTTTACAAGCTCCTGCAATACGCTGCGGTGCAGCCCTGCCTGTGTTACCTGTTCGGCAGTAATCGTTCCGTCCTCAGACGCTTCCAAAAGCGCCTTAATGGTTTCTTTTGCGTCCAAACGCACACCCCCAATCGACATAATATTGCACATTTATTATACATAAATATATGTGTGAATGTCAATGCTTCTACAACGTTTTTTCCTGTTCCCGCTGCTGGACAGGGGACAAAATACTATCCACATTCTGTTTGACTGCATCGTATTCCCGAAGCTGCTTTTTCAGCTTTCCGTATTCGGAATACAGCCTGTCCTTTTCGGCAGCAAGCCGTTGGTAGTCTACTTTGAGTTTTGAAAGGTCTGGCAGCCCACGTTCAACGCCAGTTGCTTTTAATGCCTTTGCCGCTGCTTCAAAGAGGATGATTTCACTTTCATGCCCGCGCAGATATTTTTCCTTGTCGCGGGATTTCTTGTGCTCATCGTACAGCGGTCTTAGCTCCCTGTATGTTTCAATATGCTTGATCAGCAGCGCCATATCGGACAAACGGCTTTCCACCGTTTTGAGGGCTGCGGCGGTCTGTTCCTGCCCGTCCTGCAGCTCTGCGATTTTCTGCTGCAAATCCGTGTACCTGGCAATCCCGTTCTGATCGAGAAATACCATTGTCCGGGCTGCGCGTTTGAGGTTTTCAATCTTTGCCCAGCGCTCATAGCCTGCCGACTGCTGCGCCTTAATACAGTTTTCAATATCTATGAGCAGCGAAACGCCGGTGCGCTCCGGCTTCGGGGTTTTCAAAATGACCTTGCCATTGATGCGCTCGGCTAATGCTTCCTCTGTGTAGCTTTCTCCAAGCGTCTTACAGCGGGTGAAGCGTTCCTGTCCGAGTGCGCGGAATGAGATATATTTGCCGCGCTTGATTTCGTAGCCCTCTGCTTCCAGACGGCGCAGCAGATCGTCAAGGTCTGCGGAGACAGGAATGAGCCGGTCAATGGCGATTTTCAGCTTTTGTTTGTAGCTTGTCCCTTTGCGCTGCGCGTCCCATTCGGCATAATGCTTTCCCCGATCCGCGCCGGGGATCACAACGGACAATCCGTTTTCCTTGCACAATCTGTCACTCGTTTTGCGGATAAAGCCATAGCTTTTCCGATTGGAGATATACTTCTTATGCTCGGCAAAATCCACGGCACAGAAAATCAGGTGGTTATGTACATGGCCTTTGTCAATATGGGTAGTCAGCACATATTCATATTTACCGCCAAGGATGCTGTCGGCAAGCTGCCGCCCGATCTCATGGGCTGCTTCCGGCGTAACCTCGCCCGGCTCAAATGCCTGTATCAGGTGATGGGCAAGGTTATTACCCTTATTCATTGCCCGCAACCGCGTTTTCTCAAACTCAATGTCTGCGGTTTCCACCGCGCAGCCGAAAGAGGATACATAGAGTTTGCCATCTGTCTTTGCCGGGTTGGTAATGTAGTCAAGGGCTTTCTTCAAGGTGCTTTTGATAGGATGGATCTTTGTGACAGCCATATTTCATTCAGCACCCCCTTTATATCCTCAATGTCCTGCGCATAGATTGTCCCCGTTGCATTGACACGTCGGGCAATCTGATTGATATTCGTGCCGATCTTTTGCAGCTCGGCAGTCATGGCTTTTATGTCGCTGTAATCCAGCTTTATCACATAGCCATCAATAAGCATTTTACGGGCATAGACGGAGAAGCAGCGCGTCCCCATCTGCTGCATTTTCTTCTCAATCAATGCCCGTTCCTCTGTGGTCACAGGGACACGCAGCACAATGTTCCTCGTTCTGTTTGCCATTCGTTCACCGTCCTTTCTGTTTCCAATAAGGGTTTGGGATTATCCCAACAAGCAATGCCCCGGCAGGGGCTTTTTCGGGAGTGTGGCTACACTCCCTATGCTTGCTACGGTATCTCCTTTCTCACTACTACTACGGTGAATTCCCTGCATTTTTCCAAAACCGGACGAAAAAAGCATTTCTCCATCGTGGCAAATTGTTCACACAATCATCATTGCTTTTATTCGTGTACCCGTATATAATAAACAACAAAGGAGGACTGATCGTAAATGGAATATATGTCTTGCCCAGAAGCCGCAAAGAAATGGGGGATCTCTGATAGGCGCGTACAAAAGCTATGTGAGGAAAATCGCATCCCCGGGCTTTCTCGCATTGGAAATATGTGGCTGATTCCAAAGGATGCTGAAAAGCCAATCGACCAACGTACAAAGATCGCAAGGAGAAAGAAATAGGTATTTTCATTGCGTAATACCCATACGCACATTATAGCTGTGCAAAGCCGACAAGAGAACAGGGCATCGACTTTGTATAGCAGTGTCGATGCCCTGTTCTCTTTTTTTTCTGGCAACTCACAAAAAATATTTTCTGAAATCTTGTAAGGTTTTTCTCTTTGCGAAGTCATATAAGTGAACGGAGCAAAAAAGACATTTTTTCCTGTGCGCAAGGAGGCTTAGCATGGAACTGAAACTTAACACGCTGACAAAAACATACGGAAATAAGAAAGCAGTTGACAGCGTGACAGTCAATTTGACGCCGGGGGTATATGGGCTGCTCGGTCCCAATGGGGCGGGAAAAACAACGCTGATGCACATGTTATGCGGACTTATGAAGCCGACTGTCGGAACAGTCTATTTTGACGGAACAGAAATTTCTGTCCTCAAAGAGCAATACCGAAACACTCTCGGCTTCTTGCCACAAAACTTCGGCTATTACCCAGATTTTTCCGTCAAGCGTTTCCTTTCCTATCTCGCCTATTTGAAAGGTCTGGATCGTGGTGCCGCTACTGACAGCATCCGTGCAGTACTGGAAACGACAGGCTTAACAGACTTGGCAGACAGCAAAATCGTACAGCTTTCAGGTGGCATGCGCCAGCGTGTCGGCATTGCTCAAGCTCTTTTGAATAACCCGGATATTCTTATTCTGGACGAACCGACAGTTGGTCTTGATCCTGCGGAGCGCGTGAGATTCCGAAATCTTATAAGCTCTGTATCCTGTGGGAAAATAACGATCTTATCCACCCATATTGTCCCCGACGTTTCTTATATCGCGGATCAGATTCTGCTAATACATAACGGTAAAATCCTATATAAAGGGACAGTTGAAATGCTCACCGAGAAAGTGCGTGGATGTGTTTGGGAGGCTATAATAGACCCTTCCCTTGCAGAGTGCATAGCTGTGCAGCACACTATCAGTAAAATGCACCATACGCCGCAGGGGGTGAGCTTGCGCATTCTCGCAGAAAAATGTCCCTTTGAGGGAGCGCAGCCAACCTGTCCGGATCTAGAAGATGCTTATCTCTTTTATACGGGGCAGAAAGGCGGTGAAATGCTGTGAGATATGAGCTATACAAGCTGTTTCGGAAAAAAACGATTCTGATCCTTCTTACTGTAGGACTTATATGGTTGATTGCTGCACCGATCGTCTCCGCCATGCAATATAGCACTGTTACGGAGGACATGCAGCCATTAAAAGGCTTTGAGGCCATCCGCTATGACCGGGAGCTGCAGAACACCTATTCTGGCAGGATTCCCCTTGAGGAACTGGAAAAGCTCTGGAATGAAGCGGAGGCGATCCGCGCTGAAGTTGAAGCCGGAAATGAAAACGCATACTGGCAGCAGTTTAACCGCTACCGCGTGATTGTGTCAGTAGGAGCACGTACTTATTATCTGCCAATGTATGTGGAGGATGCGAGGGAATCAGGTGACCTTTCCGAGTTATATGCGGGAACGATTGAGAAATTACCCGGAGAGCACGAGCTGGTTCCCGCCGCAGACCCGGAAAGTCCCATTGTCAAAAAAGTTCTGGCAGCTTATGACCATATAGATTATCCGCTTTATGGTGCATATATGGGAGGCTGGGAGGATTTCTTTAATACAATCCCCTTTTTCTTTCAATATGTAATCGGTCTATTGATCGTAATTGGTGTTGTACCGCTGTTCGCCGATGAAACAAGCACTGGAACAGCCGCTATTCTGCTCACAACCCGTTACGGTAAAAGCCGTATGCTTGTAAATAAAGTGATGGCTGCGATGCTCTATGCGGTTGTTCTATTCTCTATTTTTGCAATCGTTGCAATTGTTACACAACTTTGCATATACGGAACATCCAGCCTACCCGCAAGCATCCAGCTTATCAATCGGAAATCGCCGTATAACCTGTCCATAGGCGGTGCATTGGGCTTGTGGTTGTTGTTCGGACTGCTGGCATCAGTCGCAGCAGCCGCAACTACAATGCTATTCTCCGCTGTGGCAAATAATGCGTTTACAGCGTTTATTCCCGCTGTACTTGCGTATATTCTCCCGTCGTTTAGTTATTCGGGATTGTCACCACTCATTCATCGCTGTATGAAACTGCTCCCTTCCGCCGTGATTGGAAATATCGACACGCTGTTTGGAGCGGCAGATTATTACAACATTTTCGGGCTGTTGGTGGAACGTAAAATACTGATCATTGTTTGCTCTGTGGTATTTGCTGTGCTATTTTCATACCTGTCGGTATGGCTATACAGGCGTATGGAACCACAGCGCTGATTATAGTTTTTCCTATATTTGTCTCAAAGGAGGTGATAAGGTGGCAGATTTTGAACAGATATATAAAGACTATTTTCGTGACGTATTTCTGTATGTCCGGCGTCTGTCAGGCGGGAATGAACGGCTTGCGGAAGATATCACCAGCGAAGCGTTCTTCCGTGCGCTGCGGTTCATCGATACGTTTCGAGGCGACTGCGATATTCGTGTGTGGCTGTGCCAGATCGCAAAAAACTGTTACTACACCCACTTGAAACAGAACCGAAATGTCGAGCTGGTTGCAGATGCGGAACAGTGCAATCCCATGCCAGAAGAAACGCCTGACGAAGTGCTTCTCCAAAACGAGGACGCACGATTTGTAAAAAAGCTGCTACATGAACTGCCTGACCCATATAAAGAGGTTTTCATGTGGCGCACACTGGGAGAGATGAGCTTCAAGCAGATCGGCGAATTGTTTAATAAGACGGAAAACTGGGCTTGCGTCACCTATCACCGGGCACGAAAAAAGATTCAAAAGGAAATGGAGGCTTCACAGAATGAAGAATGAGTGCAATATTATCAGAGATATTCTTCCGCTCTATGTGGAAAAAATGGTTTCTAATGATACAGCAGAGTTTGTGCGGGAGCATTTGGAAATCTGCCCTGCCTGCCGTGCGGAACTGGAAAAGATGAAAGAACCTGTGCAACCAGAGCCGGATATCGACGCCGCACCACTAAAAAGGCTGAAAAAAACGCTGCTGGTAAAGAAAGTGAAAACTATCCTTTGTACGATAGCAGTGCTGCTTGCATTGATGCTGTCAGCTTTCGCTTTATTGACAGCACCGGAGTTTTTCACCTATTCTCCGGATTTAGTTACAGTAACAGATGCCGATAACGGGGCGGTAACAATCTCTTTCAGTGAAAAAATAACAAACTATTCACTTCAAAGGATTACCAATCCTGATCAAGATCAGGTGGTTTATCACCTCGAAGTGTGGTCGTCCAAATGGGACAAAATGTTCGAAAAGCATGGCGTTCAAAATGCTGTGATAGAGCCAGTGAATAGCGATCCAATTATTATCTACTTTACACAGTACAATTTGCAAGGTAATGATGCGGAATCGGTTTGTATTTACGGAACGCCCTCTCCCGAAAAAGGTGGCTGGGTTGTGCTGCCTGGACTTTCGTTGGGCTATTGGTTAATTCTAAATGCAGGGCTGTTCGTGCTTTTTGGTGCGGCATGGCTGTTGTTCCGAAAAAAGCAGCATGTCCGTATATGGATGGAACGGCTGATTTTAATTCCTGTCGCTTATGTCCTGGGACATTTTTGTGTGTTGCGTTTTTCCACTGTTTCCTATTCTGAAATGCGTGACTTTCAGTTGATTCTTGCCATTGGCATTTTGTTCTATTGCGCTATGCTGCTTGCCTTGAGTATTTTCCGCGCAAGAAAGGAGAGAAAAGATGCGGAGGGCAAGTTATGAAAACAAAGAACTGCATTGTTGTTATATGCTCCATTCTAATTCTTGTAAGCATAGGGTGGGGCATCTCTATCATCTATTCTGATTATTACTTCAATCCCACGCCTGGGCTTCAATCATTTACCGTTGCAGATGCCTCCCGAGTATACGTTCATCCAGAAGAGGATACTGGAACGCCAAGTTCGGCAACATCCGCTAAAGAAATGTATGTACTAATTGAGAGATGGGCTTTAGACACTAAGGCAACCATTATATACAAAAATGCTTTTTCTGCGGGCTGCGGGATATTTGCTGGCTCAAATTGGATGTTAGAATCACTTGGACTCTCATTCCCGCGTAATGAGGAAGGGGTATTTATTTCAATGGATGCTGCCTTTGCAAAAGCCTATGTGAGTGACGGACGATTTCTGCCGGATACTTTGGATCTTCCTGTGTTGGGTGTTTATCAAGAAAGAGATACGCCTGCTGTCATATTAAATGCCGGCTTTCTATACCCACTGTCGATGGCTACGCAGAGTGACGGGATGTACTTCACTGACAGCAACGATATGAGCAGATTGATAGAACTATTTGAAAGCAATGGCTATATGATTATCGATCAGAGGCAGCAGTTAAGTATTCCTGAATTGGTAGCGAAACTTTTGACAGACAGCTTTTTATCACGGGCAGTTACATTTGCTATGATTGGCTTGATCTTTTGCTTTTCTTATATGGTTCTGGCGCTTTACAAAGAAAATGTCCGTCGCATTTGGATATATCATATGTTCGGACTATCCAAAACCCATCTTTTCCTTATTTGTTCCATTGCATCTGTCGGTATTTCCATGATCGCAGCGTTTCTATTTGGTGTAATTCTGCATCAAGGGCTCACATATATGCAAGATAGCGATTTAAGGCTCTTAACTACTGGCATAACTGTGGGGTTTATTTCGTTCTCTCTGATAATAAATTGGACAGGTTATTATAGAATCATCAAGCGATTCAATATGGGGAGAAAGTGATATGATACTGATAAAACAAGTTTTTAGGGATTTGATTAAGGAAGCCGGATGGGTCATTTTTTATGGTTTTCTGACTGCAATGGCAATTATGGCTTTTATTCTGATTGGACTAAGCTATCAGTATGTTAATTCACAGAATGACGCAATTCAGCGCTTTACAAAAAACAATGTAAGTATGGTGCAGGTAAAAGATACAAACTTTCTGAGAACCTCTGATCCAGAAAGACTTGCACAAACACAGCGGTCTGTCAATGTTAATACTATCAAGCAGAACTTTGCAGAGATGCTTGACGAAAACAAAAATGTTGGTAGTCTTGCTATGCTTGGTGGCACGTATGGCTATAAGCAGGTGGTTATTTATGTGGGTTCCTATAATTATTTAACTGCATTTCCTATCCAGACTAATTTTGATACCCCAGTCATTGCGGTTTCGCCGGACTGCGCCGAGGACGCAGGTAGCACACTCCGCATTGGCGATTTTGAATATACCATAAATGTTGTTCCAACTAATATGGACATCTACCATCCATTGAACTATATTCCCCCTTCATCAGAAAATCTAACGGAAACGCTTTACCTCTTTATGCCATCGTATGAGTATATACTTGCAGCTTTTCCTGAATTAACAGCAGATATATTTATAGACCGTTTAATTATCGCTACACCAACGGAGCAGGACATTATCAATGTCAGAACGTTTCTGTATCAAAACTTTTCCGCATACGCAGAGATCCAACCAATTGAAAGCTATCTGACACTTACGGCAGCAGGTAGCACCAGAACGCACCAAGCCTATCTTCTATTTTACATCATGGCTTCTATCGTACTATTTAGCGCCTTGCTACTGAATTCCTATCGGATACTAAGACGTAGGGTTTCAGAATACGCAATCCATCACCTGTTTGGAGCGACGCAGTTGTTTATCTTTGCCAGAATGTATCTATTTGTGCTGGGGTATCACGCAATCCCATTCTTTGGTACTCTTTTAATTATGTCATTAAATAAGCTGGCATCGCCTTTGAATATTATAATTGTGTTCACAGCGACCATATGCACTACATTCTTCATCACAATTATTGTACAAAAAATCTTTGTTTCTGAGTTTTCACAGGGATTAAGGAGGGAATAAATAATGCCGGAAATAACTGTTACGCAAGTCTGCAAGAGCTACGAAACCAACCACTATACGGTCAGGGCAGTAAACCATGTTGATCTGTCAGTAGCCAGTGGCGAAGCAATCGCTATTGTAGGACCTTCTGGCAGTGGTAAGTCTACGCTTATAAATATCATCGGTTTGATATTGAAGCCGGATTCCGGGAGCGTCACTGTGGATGGAAAGGAAGTCCAAAATATGAACGACAGACGATGCAGTATGTTTCGGAACGCTTCATTTGGCTACATTGTACAGGACTTCGCTTTATTAGACGACGAAACTGTATATCATAATATCAGAATCCCTTTGCTTTATAACAAGCAAATCAAACGCAGAGAGCATAAGACACGAATCTGGGAAATTGCACAAAAACTTGATATATCGGATAAGTTAAATCGCAAAGCGGGCAGATTATCTGGCGGCGAAAGACAGCGTGTAGCGATTGCCCGCGCAATCGTCTGCGATCAGCCAATTATTCTTGCTGATGAGCCAACAGGATCGTTAGATTCGGCAAATAAAACCAAAGTAATGGATATTCTCATGCAACTATGCAAAGAGAATGGAAAGGCACTTATTATCGTTACGCACGATCTATCTATTGCTGAACGCTGTGACAGGATTTTTCAAATGATAGGTGGCTGTATTTCGGAAGCCAAAAAGAGCAAGTATACTTTAGGTTAACACTGTAAATTGCAAATGTTAATATGCGTAGGCTGTAACACCCTCGCTTATATATTACTAATCGGGATTTGGAGAGGTATGCAAAATGATTATCGAAGGATACGTAACAGACAAAAACAAATCACCTATCGCAAATGCTCTCATTGAAGTGAAAGGAGAAAGCTTTATTACACTCTTTCGTGCAGAGAGCAACGAAAGCGGCTATTATAAGCTTGATATACCAGCAGGCAAATATCCGTTTTTGACAGCGGTAAAAGACTATGGAGTAAACTATTTAGAATACTGGTGCCAAAATATTATACTTCAAAACGATATGTCTTTGGATGTGAGCTTTGATAAATTAGAGATATACGGATTACATGTATTTTTAATCAAGGGCGCTGGAAATAGCTTGATGGCATATTTTAGACCCATGAGTTTACCGAAATTCCAACAAGGAGAGCGAGACATTGCACCAGAGGATATTACTATCAAGGTCGTTATAGACAATCGAGAGATGCCCGTTATTATGACAAATTTGGTCAAGGAATTTGCGGGAGATCGTGAAATGTCTGCATTTCTTATTCAAGTTAAAACAACCGAAAGCAATATGTTGTGGCATAAGTTTGATTTGCAAATCGTAGATAAAGATAATCATTATGGTGCAGCAACGATTTTCAATACTGACATTTGACGTGAATAGCAAAGCCAATTTCAGAATGACACGCGAAAAAAATTTTGAAAAACCTATTGACTGTCACCTTGGGGGTTAGCTTATCCTATATATGGAGGTGAGTAAAATGCTCATAAATGAAGTATGCAGAGAATGCAATCTAACCAAAAAAGCGATTGAATATTATGGCGAGCAGGGCTTGATCAGTCCGGTTATCATGGACAACGGGTATCGCCAGTTTTCCGATGCAGATGTTTCAAAACTCAAAAGGATTGCAGTATTGCGTGGATTGGGTTTTTCAGTGTCGGATATCCGTACTGTCTTAGAAAAAGATGGCTTACCGGCAATTTATGATGTTCTCAACAAAAAAGAACTTGAAATTGCTGACCTGCAAACAAAGCAAGCGTTGATCAAGCAGCTTGCGGACGGCGGCGATTGGGATCATATCCGAACACAGATGGACGCACTTCAAAAAAAGCAATCCATACTGACCCGTATCCTTGACAAGTTTCCCGGCTGCTATGGGAAATTCGTATGCTTACACTTTGCTCCGTTTTTGGGAGAGATGATCACAACGGAGGAACAGCAGGACGCATTTGAAACAATCATCAGTTTCTTGGATGGTATTACTGTCACTGTTTCTAGGGATCTACAAGAATATCTTGACGAAGCGATAAAGAATACCGATATTGCCATTATTCAAAATGCGTCCGCAGCACTTTCGACTGCTATGGAAAATCCAGAGCAGTATATCCATGACAACAAGGATATGCTTGAACAATATCGAGCTGTTATGGAATCGGAGGAATACAAAGCAACTCCTGCATACCGCTTACAAGAATGTTTGAAGCAATTCCAGAATGAAAGCGGTTATAATGAGGTTTTTATTCCGGCTATGCAAAGGTTAAGTCCGTCTTATCGTGAGTATTACAAAGCCCTGCAAATAGCAAATGAAACGTTTATAAGGCAGTACCCGCAACATTGATAGATGAAAATATGCAGCCCAAGCATAAAGTAACATAGGGACAATCGTATCTTCTATTCAAACGAACCGCAGGGGCGGCGAGGCTAAAACGCCCCGTCGCCCCTACTTATGTTTTATGTACAAAAAGGCGACTGTCGGATTTCCAAACAGTCGCCTTTTATTTGTCAGTCTTAAATGCGTCTGCCTGCTGGCAGAGGGAAATGTACTTCTGTATTTCCGCTTCACTTTTTCCTGCAAAGAAATCTGTAACGCTTTTTGATACCGTGGCAGTTGCCGTATCGGGAAATACGATGGCATCCAGACTGATATTCAATTCTTCTGCCAACAATGCAACCGTTTCAAATCGTGGGTTGCTGCGTCCAAGTTCAATTTCAATGATGGTGCGGACGCTCATGTGCAGATTATCTGCCAATGCCCTTTGGGTAAGGTGCCGCTTTGCTCGGGCAGCACGGAGGGCAGCAGCAAAAGAATCAACTGGATTCTTCATTTTAACTCACCTCATATATAGTTTAGTGTGCGCTAATGCTCATATAAATAACCATTCAAATCACATCTGGTGAGTTATAAATCATATTTTGGAGGTTAGAAGAAGATGGATATAAATATTCGCAAGTACAGGAGGCACCTATAACACGGTAAACCGTTACCGCGCAAAATGCTTTTTTTCAAAAAGATTGTTTCTACAAACAGACAAGGAGCTGAGTTGCACTTTCGTAGATGAGTTGCAGCTCATATATTATGTTCTAAAGCTCATAAGCAAAAATGCGGAAGCTCCGCCAAACGGAAGCCGCTTTTCTACACACACCAAAACAAAACTGAAAGGCACCCAAACGGATTTTTATATCCGTGAGGGTGCCTTTTGTTGTATTGCGTTTTTGCACTCTGTCGGCTGCCGCAGCCCGCCCTTTCTCTCTGCTTCTTTTGATTTGATGGTCATAGAGCAATAAGGAGGTACGGCGTATGGATTACTCGTAAAAATTTCTTCAAAAATCTTTCGCCAAATTTGGAAGTTGGGGCATCGGCTACCGTAGTAGTGGCGAAAGGGGAGGACAAGTATCACCCGCCTTTGCGGACGCGAAGGGAGGTGAGAAAATGAAACCTCATTCGCACGAAGAACATATCCAGCACACCTTTGATGCGTTCTGCAAAAAGGTACTGCGGAATGAAGCGCGGGATTACCTCGACGAGCTGGCACGGAAGCGAAATCGTGAGATCAGCTTTTCTGATTTGCCGGTTGAAGTCATGGAACAGCTTTCGACCTGTGACATCTATTTTGTCGAGAAACAATCCTTTGACGTTCTTGATTACAGGGTGCATATCGATAATGACGAGCTGGCAGGAGCCATAGCAGCCCTGCCAGCCCAGAAGCGCGATATTATCCTACTGTCCTATTTCCTTGATATGCCGGACAGCGAGATCGCCAAGGCACTGAACATGGTGCGCAGCTCCGTTGCTTACCGCAGATCCGCCACCTTAAAATTGCTGAGAGAACTGATGGGAGGAAAAGCAGATGAACAATAACCTGAACAACGCACGTCTGCTGCCCTTTACTGTCATTCAGAAAGCAGCAGGCGGCGACGTGGAAGCCATCAACGCGGTTTTGAAACACTATGCGGGTTATATTGCCAAACTGTCACTGCGCGAGCTATACGACGAATACGGCAATCCCCATCTCTGTGTGGACGAAGAACTGCGACGGAGGCTGGAAACCAAGCTCATAACGAAGATCCTCACTTTTCGGGTAAATTGACCCGACTGCCGGACAAGCACTTTCCCCTTTCTGCAAGTCCGACTGACTGTTCCTTGACAAATACGCGCGTAAGATAACGACGATTGCGTCATAAAGCACAAAGGATACATCCCTTTTGCGCCGAGCCGTGCGGTGGGTGCGCCATGACCCGTATCCGGGAGGATATGCCGAGCGACAAACACTTTCACCGTAATGCAGTGTGGCAGCTTGCGGGCGAGGATGCGCAAAAGGAATAATGGTACTCCCTTGCAGCCACAGTCCGAGCGTTAAAAGCGTCGCAGGCGATGGGCAGGGCTTCGGCAGACCGTCGGAGGGGTGAAATTCCCGCGGAGCTGCGCCAGCAGCCGTCCTTTGAGCTTCTTTATTATGATTTAAGTTTTTCTATCCCATGAAAGGGGGATTTATTTCTATGAACACAGCAATCAATCAGAAAACAAATGTCCCCGTTGTACGAGAGTACAAAATTGGGGACATGACATATATCGTGAAAGCCGTCGTTAAGGACGGCGCAAAAGAGGACGCCGCGACAAAAATTCGCCGCATGATAAGAAATGATATGCAGAAGGCAAAGAGCCACAAATAATTTACATCTTGCCTGCTGACGGCGAACAGGTTCTATTGTATAATTATAATAACCTGTTTGTCCGGCTGCCGGAACAGGAGGTAAACATGAAACAGCAGCCAGACAAGATGACCGCATACTACTATCGTGCGGCGCATATCAATGCAGATTTGTACCTTGACAATCAAATGTACCGACTTCTCCACCATGCAATGACAAACGGTGTGTCCCTCGCTGCGAAAGGCGGTGACTGCAAATGATGAACGGAATCCAGTTTCAGAGTGTGCAGACGCCTAACGCTTTAAGCAGCGAACTCCGCAGCGTGATCCGTGACAATGTTCTGCAATTCTATGTGCAGGGCAACGGAATGGATGTGCAGGAAGAAGGCATAACCGCCCTGTATGAACGCTTGTCGCAGGAAGATAAATTAGACGGTGAGAGCAACAGTATTGCTAATCAGAAGAAGATTCTGGAACGCTACTGTAAAGACCACGGGTATACCGCTATCCGACACTATGACGAGGACGACGGTTATTCCGGGACAAACTTCAACCGTCCAGGTTTCCAGCGTATGCTTGCCGATATTAAGGCAGGCAAGATCAAGCGCGTCATTGTAAAGGATATGAGCCGTTTCGGGCGTGATTATCTGCAAGTGGGTATGTATACGGATGTTCTTTTCCCGGAGTTTGGCGTACACTTTATCGCCGTCAATGACGGAGTTGACAGCACCCGGGGCGAGAATGAGTTTACCGCTATCCGCAATGTTTTCAACGAAATGTACGCCCGCGACACTTCCAAGAAGATCCGCGCCACATGGCAGAGTAAAGGAAAATCCGGCGAACATCTGACTACCATTCCCCCATACGGGTATATCAAAGACCCGGAGGACAAAAAGAAATGGATCGTTGATGAAGAAGCCGCAGCCGTTGTGCAAAAGATTTTCTCCCTCTGTGTTGACGGTTTGGGACCTACACAAATTGCCAAGTGGCTGAAACAGCATCAGATTTTGAATCCTACTGCTTATGCTAATTCCAAAGGGCTGCCAGCCAGCAACAAGCCTACGGCTGATCCGTACAAGTGGACAAATGAAACCGTTTCCCGCATCTTGGAACGCGTGGACTATCTGGGACACACAGTGAACTTCAAGACAACGAAGCAATCCTACAAGAGCAAAAAGAAGCTCTGGAACGATCCTGCGGATTGGGTAATCTTTGAGAACACCCAGCCCGCGATCATTGAGGAAAGCGTATTTATCATTGTCCAGAATATCCGTAAATCCCGCCGCCGTCCTACCAAGATGGGTGATATGGGTATCTTCTCCGGGCTGCTCTACTGTGCAGAGTGCGGCGGCAAGATGTATCAATGCCGCGCCACGAATTTTACGGAAGAACAGAAATATTTTATCTGCTCCACCTACCGCAAAGGAAAAGACCTATGCACAACACATTCCATCAAGAATGTGGTACTGCATGAAATCGTGCTAAAGAATCTGCGCGAAGCCATACAGTATGTAAGCCAGCACGAAGCCGAGTTTATGCAGGAAGCCGC
>ERZ780149.1889-NODE-1889-length-20930-cov-10.786587_pt1 | contig 20930 bp, 18 predicted proteins | sample MGYA00511367_ERZ780149 | MGnify/ENA primary metagenome ERZ780149 (study PRJEB29588, sample SAMEA2153852) | human gut metagenome | biome: human gut; feature: human-associated habitat; material: faeces | place: Denmark | collected 2008/2010 ... | reverse complement strand
ATTAATATTAATAAAATAATTTTTAATTTTTGTTCTAGTTTCATTTCCATTTTCACCTTTCTTTTTATAATAATCTTGTATCATTAATTATTAATTCAAACCATATATTTAAATATTTAGCAGCATGTTTACTCATCATAGTTCTTTCCATAAATATTTCAAAATAATCTAAAACTGGAGATATTTTTGTATCTATTGTTAAATCCAAGGTAACTTTTCTATCTTCTTTATTGATTATAAACTTTGAATCTGTTACGGCATAATTTACTCTGTGGTGTATTCCAAATCTAGATATATTATTATCTGTAACTCTATCTCTATGCACATCTGATTTATCTGCCAATATTATTGCAGCTGATATATCACTTACTGCATTTCCTGTATTTTCATCATGATTTCCTATCGCAGTCATAATTTCTGTTCTATCTTCTATTGGCATTCCCATTTCTTTTAATATTTCGTATGCCAATATTGCACCTGAATGTGCGTGGTCAACCCTATTAATGCAATTTCCTATATCATGCATATACCCTGCTATTCTAGCTAATTCTATTCTATCTTTTGGATATCCCAATATTTCTAATAAGTCGCCTGCTCTTTGTGCCACAATATTTATATGCCTCTCTGAATGTTCTGTATATCCTAATGCGTCTAATTGCCTTTGTCCACTTTTTATAAGGGCTTCTATCTCCTTGTTGTTTTTCACATCTTGTAGTGTTATCATAGTCTCCTCCTTTATTTTAAGATTTTATATTAAAATCTTAAAAATATCAACCTATTTTGAAAAATTTATCAATTATGTTTGTATATTTCCTTTGCCAAGTGTGTATATTAAAAATATATATTATTGGTAGGAGGTTTTTATGAATAAAAAAAGAGTATGCGAGATTTTAAAAAGTAAAGAAAAGTATGATGTTTTTTATGATAATCGTCCTGTTTGGATTCAAGAAATTGATGGCAATAATATTGCCAAAGTCGGCTTTGTAGACAAGGTTGAAGAAAGAGATGTATATTTAAAAGATTTATATGAATAATTATTATATTTGTTATTACTGTTGTAAGTAAAGTTGTACAAAATGAAGTGAACCTCATCAGTTCACTTCAAAATCGTTTTTAATATTTTTGATTGTATTTTTTATTTTAATGTTTCTATTGCTTTCTGTAATTGTGTATCTTTTTCTTCTGGAATAGTTGTTTTATTCTTGTATTCTTCTGGCACGTCAACTTTTATGTTTGGTTCTATTCCGACTTTATTTATTTTGTAATACTTTGGTGTATAATATTCATTAGTTGTTATTTTCAAACCACTTCCATCAGCCAAAGTGTGTATAGTTTGAATTACACCTTTTCCATAAGTTATTGTTCCAATAATTGTAGCTTTTTCATTATCCTTTAACGCTCCAGTCATTATTTCAGAGGCACTTGCTGAATATTCATTTGTTAAAACTACTATTGGCATATTTATTATGGGATCTTTATCGTTCTTTGTTATTTTTTCATTTTCATTTTTGTCTTTTGTTATTAATAAAGTGTCTCCCTTATCTGTAATCAATTTCAATATGTTAATTGCCTCATCAACTATGCCTCCACCATTATTTCTTATATCAATTATTAACTTTTCAATGCCTTGTTTTTTTAATTCTTTATATTTTTGTGTGAATTCATCAGCACAGCCACCATCAAAATCAGATATATAAATATATCCTATATTATCTTTTAATACTTTTGTATTTATATGACTTATTAATATTTTCTTTCTTTCAACCTCTATTTCAAAAGTCTCTTTTTCTCCTCTTTTTATTTCTAATTTAACTTTAGTTCCTGCTTTTCCTTTTATTTTGTTAGAAACTTCTGTTATTGTATCTAATGTATAACCCTCTCCATCCACTTTTGTAATAATATCTCCTGCTAATATGCCAGCTTGCTCTGCTGGTGAATTTTCCATAGGTTTTAATACTACTATGGTTTGCTTTTCTTTGTCAACCAACATATATATTCCAATTCCAACATAATTGCCATTTGTTGTATCCATAAGCTTTTCCATTTCTTCTTTTGTATAATATTCTGTGTATGGATCACCTAAAGCTTCCACATATCCTTTTAGTGCTCCTTCTACTAATGTTTCGTCATCAATTTCGCCTAAGTATTCTTTTTCCAATACTTTTCTAAAACTTGCCAAAGTTTCATCAAGACCTGTTACTTCTCCGTCTGTTATTTTTACATATTTAATCCCATTTTTAGCTATCGCTTTATAAACTGTAACACTTGTTATCAAAAATGTAATTATTACAGTTATTACAACTAACATTAACGATTTATAAATTTTTTCTTCTCTTTCTTCTTTCATTAAGTTTTTTCCTCCCAAAACTGTTTTTTATTATTATACTCTTTACAAAAATTTATAGAAGTCAAATATTGCTCAATTGGCCTAAGTAATTACGTTGGTTCATTTACATACAAAAGTGGATTTACTGTATAGCCATTTATTCTAACTTCAAAGTGAAGATGTGGTCCAGTTGAATTGCCTGTAGAACCTACTTCCATAATCAAATCTCCCTGTTTTACTTGTTTGTGCAATGTTGTTAATATTGCTTGACCATGTCCATAAAGAGTAGATACACCATCGCCATGATTTATTATAACACAATTTCCATATCCACCAAGCCATCCGGCATATGAAACATATCCATCCATTGCTGCCACAACAGGGGTACCAAAGTATGCATTACCTATATCAATTCCAGAATGATAGTGTACAATTCCAGAAATTGGATGTTCTCTTTGTTCATAGTAAGAAGTAATAGCCGTTCCTTCTTTTGCTACTGGCCATATCATGTTTCCACCAGTATATTGAATTGGTAAAAATTCTTCTCCTGATGCTTGTGCTATTAAACCTTGTATTCTATAAACTTCTTTTTTATATTCTGTTATTTCTTTTTGTAATTCTTTTTCTGCTTTTGTTAGTTTACTTGCTTGAGCTTTTTGTAATATTTTTTTATTGGTCAGTATTGTTGTCGTTTGCTCTTTTTTTGCCTTTACTGTTCTTATTTCTTTTTGCTGTTTTTCCAATTTTGTTTTTGTTTCTTCTAATTCATTTTTTTCTCGTTCTATTTGTTCTATATATAAATTATCATATTCCACTATTTGTCTCATTAAAAAATATGAAGAAATAAATTCTGTTAAACTTTTTGATGAAAGCAATACATCTAAATATGTTACATCTCCAGCTTTATACATTTCCACTAATCTATCTCTTAAGATTTCCTCTCTTGTTTCACAGTCTTCTTGAGCTATTTCTATTTTATCTATGGCATTATCTATTGATTTTTGCAATTTGCTTATCTGTGCTTCATACTTTGTTAAGTTTGTTTCATATTGCAATATTTCATCTTCTAGCTTTTGTATTTCTAAGAGCGCGGTTGTTAATTCTTCTTTTACATATTCTAATTGTTTATTTTTTTTGTTTAACCTTTCAGAAACTTCTTTTTTTTGTTTATCTAAGTCTACCATGTTTATGGCAATACTTTTACCTATTAACATCATGCATAACATCAAAATACTTATTATTAAAAGTATTCTTTTCAAAGTTTCTTTCATCTCTCTCCTCCATTCTTTTTATTTCTAGTAATTTCTTCGAAGTGCAGGCGATTAAAATCGCCCCTACATTTTTCATAGATTACTTTTACACTATCTTTTTATTTAGTGGTTATATTTTGGTTGTTACAATCCACTATATAATGTAATAGGGTCAGTGGTTTTTACTGACCCTATTACTATTATATCATTTTTTTATACAAAATCCAATGGATTTTTAACTTCTGCATTATAAAAGAAATTCCATGCATCCGCCCTTCCTGAGCTTAGATACCTTACTTCAAAGTGCAAATGCGGTCCTGTTGAACCACCAGTATTTCCAGAAAGTGCTATTCTTTCCCCTCTTGCAACTCTTTGCCCCACACTAACTAATTGCTCATTCAAGTGACCATATAACGTTATATATCCATTTCCATGATTTATTGCTATATAATATCCATAACCACCTGTATCATATGTACAAATTATAACTTCTCCTGCTTCTGCTGCTATTACTGGTGTATACTCATCTGCACCAATATCTATGCCTTTGTGCATTCTTCCCCAGCGCCATCCTACATAGGAGGTTATATAATACTCTCCTGGAATAGGCCATTCCATTTGTCCACCGCTATATGTTGACTCGTAATTACTATTTTCAAATGCCTTTGCTAATTCTTCTTCCATTTTGTCTATTGAATTTTGATATTCTTCTATTTTATCTTTTAATGATTTTTCTTCTGCTGATAAATTATCTGCCTTCTCTTGTCTTGTTGCTCTTTTGCTTTTTAATTCATTATTTTTATCTTCTATTTCCCTTTTAGCAGTATCTATTTCTTTTTTCTCGTTTTCCATTTTTTGTTTTGTAGATTGAATTTTATTTTCTTGTTCTTCTATTGTTTCTAGTAACTTGTTGTCTGCTTCTGCCAGTTGTTGTACCATATAATAATTTGATATTAGGCTTGTTATGTCTTCTGAAGATAATAACACGTCTAAATATGTAGTATTTCCTGCCATATATATAGCTACCAATCTGTCTTCTAACAGTTTCTCTTTTTCCGCATGTTCTTTTTGTAGATTTTCTATCTCTATTTCGCTATTTTTTATAGATGCATTAAGTTCTTCTATTTTTCCTTCTAACTGTCCTATTTCCTTTTCATATTCTGATATTTCAGCATCTAATTCACAAATTGCATCTAATTCTATTGATAATTCTTCTTTAATATCTGTATGCTTTTCCTCTGTTTCTTTTTTTTGCTGTTTCAATTCATCTATAGTATTTGCAAATACACACATACCAAAACTTTGTATTATTGCAATTATTAATACTACAGCAATTATTCTTTTTTTCATATATTTTCCATTCCTTTTATTATATATATTCACATTTTTATACATAATCCATAGGGTTTTTAGGCACTCCATTTATTATTACCTCAAAATGTACATGTGCTCCTGTTGAAGAACCAGTAGATCCCATTTCTGCAATTGCTTGTCCTCTTTTTACATGTTGTCCTATGCTTACATTTATTGCTTGGCAATGAGCATATAAGGTTGTTAGTCCATCACTGTGATTTATTTGGACATAGTTTCCATATCCTCCGCCACATCCACATGACCAGCTCTTTCCATAATTATGTGTACAACCTCTATTGGTATCTACCACAACGCCATCTTCTGCCGCAACTATTGTAGCTCCATAGTCTCCACCTATGTCCACACCTTTGTGACCTATATATGTTCCCCATATTGGATGCCATCTATATCCAAACGGTGAAGTTATCCAATCTTTTCCATATCCAGTAAGTGGCCATCTTAATTGCCCCGAATATACATCTCCATCTGTTCTTGAACCAGAATCATATATCTTTTGTAATTCTGCCTCCATGTCATCTATTTCCTTTTGTATTTTCTTTTGATCAGAATTAAGATTATCGACTTTAGTTTGCTTTTCTTGTTTGCTTGCCTTTAATGCATTATTTTTGTTATCAATTTCTGTTTTGGCAGTATTCACTTCATTTTTTTCGTTTTCAAATTTTGTCTTTGCTTCCTGCATAGTTTTTTCTTGATTTTCTATTGAAGTTAATAATTCATTATCTGCTTGTGCTAATTGTTGTACTAAATAGTAGTTAGATATTAAACTAGTTAAATCCTCTGATGCTAATAAAACATCTAAATATGTAGTTTCTCCTGCCATATATATAGCAACCAATCTATCTTTTAATAATTTTTCTTTTTCCTCATACTCTTTTTGTAGCTTTTCTATTTGTTCCTGTTTATCTTTTATTGAAATTTCTAATCTGTTTATTTTATATTTTAACTCTTTTATATCGTCTTCATATTGACTTATTTTGGCTGTTAAATCTTGTATTTCCTGTAGAGCTTCATCTTTTTCTTTTTTTATTTGCTCTATTTCGTTTTCCTTCTGTCCAATTCCTTCTTTTAGTTCTCCTTCTCTACTTGCAAATGAAACTCCGCAGAAAAGCGTTGTAATTATTAAAATTAAAATAATACATAACATTTTTCTTTTCATAAATAGATTATACCTCCAAATATTTTTTCATCGATATAGCACTACCAATTGTTCCAATTCCTATTCCTAGTACTAAATATACTATAATTAATAAATTAAACATATCTGAAAATGTTAATAAGTTCAAGCTAACGCGCACACCTGCTAATGATGTAATTATTTTTTCTGCAACAGAATTATATGTAATCCCTAAAATTAATACTGTTATAAACGATGAAATAATGCCAATTAAAATACCTTCTACCATAAATGGCCATCTAATAAATCCATTTGTTGCTCCCACATATTTCATTATAGATATTTCTTTTCTTCTTGCATGTACCGTTAATTTTATAGTATTCGAAATTATAAATATAGATACAAATATTAATATTACTAATATTACACCAGAAATAGTTTTTACTCCATTTGCTATCTTAATTAATGCACTTATTGTGTCATCACTTGTTTGTATCTCTAATACATTCTCGAATTTATTGATCTCTTCTCGAACATCTTTACTTTTCTCTAAGTTTGTAAGAGTAACAACATAAGATGCTGGAAACGGATTATCTTCTTCATATGATTTAACCAAGCCTGGCGTTTTCTTAAACACAGATTTCATTTGGTTTAAAGCCTCTTCTTTAGATTTATATGTTACATTATTCACATATTCTATACCTCTTATTTTGGCTTCTAAATCCTTTTCTTCTTCTTGGGTTGCATTTTTATTTATAAATACTTGCATACCTTGTTGTGCTTCTATTTCGTTTATAACATGATTAACATTTTCTCCTATTACAAAAAATATACCAAACACAAACATTGTTGCAAACATAATTATTAATGATGCCATTGTGGATTTTTTGTTCTTAAAAAAGTTTCTAAACCCTTCTCCTATTAAATACCCTAGTACACTATATTTCACTATTATAACCACCTTTTTTATCATCTCTTATGATGTTACCCTCTTCTATTTGGATAACTCTTTTCTTCATTCTATCTACTATATCTTTAGCATGCGTTGCTACTACAACTGTTGTTCCTCTTGCGTTTATATCATTTAAAAGAGTCATAATATCCCAAGCAGTTTCTGGGTCTAGATTTCCTGTTGGTTCGTCTGCTATTAGCATTGATGGATTATTAACCAAAGCTCTTGCTAAAGCTACTCTTTGTTGTTCTCCTCCTGAAAGTTCATTTGGATAAACCTTTGCTTTATGACTTAGTCCTACTAATGATAACACCATTGGTACTTGTCTTCTTATATGTTTTGGTGTTGCTCTAACTATGTACATTGCATAGGCAACATTATCATATACTGTTTTATCTGGTAATAGCCTAAAGTCTTGAAAAACCACTCCCATGCTTCTTCTTAAGTATGGAACCCTACTTGGTTTTAAGAAAGTTGTGTCTCTTCCATTTATTATAATATTACCCTTAGTTGGTTCTTCTTCTTTAAGTATTAACTTAATAAGTGTTGATTTGCCAGAGCCCGAACTTCCTACTAAGAAAGCGAACTCCCCCTTGTCTATTACAAAATTTGCATTATGAACTGCTTCTGTTCCTGTATCATATGTTTTGCTAACATTTCTAAATTCAATCATGTGTATCTCCTTAACGTTTTATACATTTTGTTTTTATTCGTAATTATCATAACAATAAAATCCTTTATTTGCAATAGTTTTTTTTATAAAAAAATGTACTTTTTTAGGTATTTATTACTATTTATAGCCTTTTTCTCTATTTTATATACTTTTATAAATTTCACAAGAAATTCACAAAAAGTACCAAAATTATTCTGGTACTTTTTGTGTTTTAGTTTTCTTTTATCTTTTTAACTATTGATAATGAGTCTATTTCAAAACATCTTATTAGTTCTTCTGCATTTCCAGATTTTCCAAATACATCTTTTATTCCCATTCTAATAATTTTTGTTGGATGTTCTTCTGATAATACTTCACATATTGCACTTCCCAACCCGCCTATTACATTGTGATCCTCAATTGTAATTATTTTTTTTGTCTCTTTTGCGCATTTTATAATTAATTTTTTGTCTATAGGTTTTATTGTATGTATATCCACTACTCTAATATCAATTCCATCTTCTAGTAATTTTTCTTTTGCTTTTAACGCTTCCTGTACGGTAATTCCTGTTGCAAAAACCGTTGCATCTTTTCCTTCTCCTATTTGCACTCCTCTTCCTATTTCAAATTTATGTTCTTTTTTATATATTACTTCACTTGGTAGTCTACATAGCCTTAAATATACTGGCCCTTCAAATTTTGATATTTCTTCTACTGCCCATCTTGTTTGTGTATCATCTGATGTGCATATAACTGTCATATTGGGAATAGTCCTCATTAAAGAAATATCTTCTATCATTTGATGAGTTGCTCCATCTTCTCCCACTGTTATTCCTGCATGTGTAGCACATATTTTTACATTTAATTTAGGATAACATATACTATTTCGTATTTGGTCATACCCTCTACCTGCTGCAAACATTGCGAATGTGCTTGCATATGGTATCTTGCCAAATGTTGACAGTCCTGCAGCAATTCCAAACATGTTTTGTTCTGCTATACCCACATCTATAAATCTATCTGGAAATTTTTTTGCAAATATATTTGTCTTTGTAGCTCCTGACAAGTCAGCATCTAGCACTACTATTTTTCTATTCTTCTCACCTAATTCTGCTAATTTTTCGCCATAGCTTTGACGTGTTGCTATTTTCAATTTTTCCTCCACCTTACTCAACTCCTCTTCTCAATTCTTCAATTGCTTTCTCATATTCTTCCTGTTTAGGCGCTTTTCCATGCCATTCTGCTTTGCCCTCCATAAAAGATACACCTTTTCCCTTTATTGTTTTTGCAATTATTATAGTAGGTACTCCTTTAGTTTGCTTTGCCGTATCAAACGCGTCTATTAAGTTGGGTATATTATGACCATCTACATTTATTACTTTTAATCCAAAATTAGAAAATTTACCTTCTATATTTGTTAGTCCTGCTACCTCCTCTATCTTCCCATCTATTTGCAATCCATTGTTATCTAAGATAATGCATAAATTATCTAATTTGTATTTACTTGCTGTCATTGTTGCTTCCCATATTTGCCCTTCATCTATTTCGCCATCTCCTAATAAACAATAAACTCTACATCCTGCACTATCCATTTTTGAGGCAATTGCCATTCCAACAGCAGCTGATAGTCCTTGCCCTAATGAGCCTGTTGACATATCTACCCCTCTAATGTTTTTCATATCTGGATGTCCTTGCAATTCTCCTCCAAATTTTCTAAAAGTACTTAATTTTTCTTTTGGAAAATACCCCTTTTCTGCTAAAGTGGCATATAACGCTGGACTACAATGCCCCTTCGATAATATAAATCTATCTCTTTCTTGAGCACTTGGTTTATTTTCGTCTATATTCATTTGGTTAAAATATAATACCGTTAATATATCTGTTGCTGATAAAGAACCGCCTGGGTGTCCAGATTGTGCATTATATACCTGTTCTATAATTCCTATCCTTATATTATTTGCTATCTTTTCAAGTTTATTTATATCTTTAATTTTCAAAATTCTTCCTCCTTTTTATAGCCTTCTACATAGTTCTATTTTTAAGAAAATTTTACTATACTACCTTAATTATTTCAATAGTTATTCTTGTTATTTTTTTGAAATTGTTGTATAATAGTATTGTATTATTTTTATGGGGATGTATTTGGTTTCGACAGTATTTTAGAAGTAAAAATAGCGAGTAGTGGATTCGCCTGGCCACTATAAAAGGCGAAAAATAAATATAAACGCTGATAATAGAGAATTAGCATACGCTGCCTAATTAAGGTAGCTCGTCTTACTCTGAATGCCCACGTTTAGAGAATAAGGCGTCATTTAGTGGGAAACAAACCTATTTCTTGCCATAGAAATAGCGGGTATTTTAATGGCTACTCTAATTTTAATTTTGTTTGTTAATTTAATTTTAGAGGAATTTTTATAACAAACTACACTCGTAGAAGTTTTTATGGATGGAATATTGGACAGGAGTTCGACTCTCCTCATCTCCACCAGATTGATAGGAAACTCGAACTTTTTAAAGTTTCGAGAGTAATAAATTGCTAACAGAAATGTTAGTTTTTTTGTTATTTAAGAAAGGAAAGTGATGAGTTATGACAATAGAAACTAAAGAACTTCAAGTAAGTGAAGAACTAAAAAGAAAGGTAGAAATGATATGTCGGTTTGCTTGTGTTAAATATGAACTGATAAATGGAAATATTAAAAGTATTAAAGAAACTAATATTGCTTATGTAAAACCACATATTGCAAGAATAAAAGGAAATGATTATTTGTTATTTGATAATTGTGATGACATATTTATAAATGGCTATAATAGGAAAATTAAATTTAAAGACTTTGAAAATTATTTAAAACAAAACTAATACTTTTATACCCTTAATTAAGGGTGTAGACAAATCTTAATTTATAGTATATAATAAACAACCAATAAGCGAGATAGTCACTATTTTAGGGGGTGTGATTATGCTGAAAGAAAAGAAATTTAAACACAATAATTATTTATTACTAATTAAGAGGTGTCAGAAGTATTAGACCTATATAATACTTTTGTCGCCTCTTTTTTGAAAAAGAAGGAGTTGATAAAAAATGAATGAAGAAAAGAAAATCGCAGGAATCTATAAAAGAGTTTCGACACTAGACCAAAAACGAGAAGGTTTTAGTTTGCCAGAACAAGAAGAAAAACTAAAAGAGTTTTGTAAGTTTAAAGGCTATGAAATTTATAAGGTATATGAAGATGCAGGAATAAGTGCTAAAAATGATAAAAGACCAGCATATCAAGAAATGATGAGAGATGTTAAAAATAGGAAAATAAATGTTATTGTGGCTTTTAAATTAGATAGACTAACAAAGAAGTGTTTATGACATTGAAAAACTTATGAAGTTTGTAAATGACAATGAGTGTGATATTGATTGTATGGCAGATGAATCAAATACTACTACTTCAAATGGTAGAATGGTAATGAGAATAATGACAAGTGTATCTCAAAATGAAATTGAAAAATGTAGTGAAAGAACTAAATTCGGAATGGCTGGAGCAATAAAATCAGGACATATTCCTAATCGTACTTGTTTAGGTTTTAAACGAGTTAATAAAAAATTAGTACCCGATTCAAACACAAAAGATATAGTTGTAAGAGTATTTGATTTATATTTAGAGGGAAAAAGTCATCAAGCTATTGCTAATATTTATAATAATGAAAATGTTTTAGGTAAAACTTGGTATGACTCTACAATACAAAAAATACTTTCAAACGAACTTTATAAAGGAGATTTTGTTAATGGTAGGAAAAGTAAACACCCAACCTATTATGAAAATGTAGTTGAACCTATTGTTTCAAAAGAAAAATGGGAAAACTGTCAAGAACAAAAATTAAGAAATGCTAGACACTATGAAAGAACAGCCACTTATCTATTTACTAATAAACTAAAATGTTCTAAATGTAGTAATTTTTTAGGTGGAAGTGCTACCACAAAAAAGAATGGCAAGAAATATTATTATTACAAATGTAAGCATTGTAAAACTAATTTTAGAGAAACTGAAGTAGAAAACTTACTTATAGGTTTAATGTTAGAAATACTAAAACAAGATGAACTATTAAATAACTACTATACACCATTTATAAAATCAAAACTTAATAATACAGAAGTTGATTATGAAAGTGAAATAAAAGAATTAAATAAACAACTAGATAGAATAAAAGATGCTTATATTAAGGGAATATTAAAAATAACAGACTTTGAAAAAGAAATAAAACATATTGAATATAAAAAAGATGATTTAACTAAAAAACAAAAAGAACAGAAACAATATGAAAATTTAAGCTTTACAGTAGATGACCTTTTAATTTTAGAAGATAAAAGAGAAATAGATACTTTAATAAAACCTGAAATATTACTTGATAATATTTATAAATGGTTTGAAACAGATAGAGAAAAAAGACAAAAAATGATAGCAAGTTATATTGATTCAATAGAACTAAAAAAAGAAAACGATAAACTAGAAATTGTTAATGGTAATTTTAGAAAAGATTATTTATTAAATTTATTAAATAACAATGCTGAATATGGACTACCATATAATATGGCTTGGTTTAAAGATGACTATGGTTTTCATTTAAATATGAATAAAGAACTTAAAACAAAAGAAGAAGCATTAAAATACTTTAAGAAATTACAAGCAACTATGGGTAGTGAATATAAACTTAATTATTATGAAGTAGATACAGATGATGACTTAAAAGATGTAGGTTTTAATTCTGATAATGAAGTAGAAAAAATAATAAGACTAATTGCAATAAAAAATAATAATAGATATAAAAAACAAAATTTAAAACTTGGAGTTATAACAATAGATTTATCAAACATATTAGATAAAAATGGAAATCAAGTATATAAAAGTTTCTTTGAAAAAGCAAAAGAGGTGTTTGAAAATGAGTTATGCAATATTTAGAGTTGAACCTATAAATAAACTTAAAGATTTAGGACAAATTGGTGCTCATAACACTAGAACAAAAGAAGCATATAAATCTAACCCTGATATTGATAAAAGTAAATCTATAAATAATATCAATTTAGTTCCTATTACTCATAAAGACTATTACACTTCTTATATGAATCTAGTTAAAGATTATAAGAAACAACACGATGAAAAACAAAAAATTGAAAGAGAAAATAGGAAGAAAACATTTAGTCAAATGTTAGATGATTCTAATAGTGTTGTAGCAGATGAATTACTATTTACAAGTGATAAAGAGTTCTTTAAAGATATGACAAGAAATGAAATAATTAAATGGGCAGAATGTTGTATGGACTTCGTATATGAAGATATTGGTTATGATAAATGGCAAATATTAAATGCAACAATACATATGGATGAAAAAACACCACATTTACATTGTGTTGTAGTTCCTTTGATAAAAAAGTTTGATAAAAGAAGTAATCAAGAAAAACGGACTATTTCTAAAAAACAATATATGAAAGATAAAAACTATTTATCTACTCTACAAGATAAATACCACGAAAGAATGATAAATAATAGTTATGATTTAGATCGTGGTATTAAAAACTCTGATAATGAACATATAGATATTAAACAATACAAAAAAATAACTAGAAAACTTAATCTTGAAATTGAATCTAAAAATAATAAACTTAATAATGCTATGGAAGAACTAGAATCAAAAATGGAAACTAACAAAGAAACTATATTTGATAAAGACTATGTTAAAATTAGAAAAGATACTTTTGATTCAATGAAAAATGTTATAGAACAAACAAAAAAAGTTGCAGAATTACAACCTAAAATACAAAAAATTTATAATGAAGTTGATGAGTATGCTAAATCATACAAATATTTAGAAAAAGAAAATATCAATATACAAAAAGAAGTTAAATACTTGAAAAACAAGAATAATAAACTAGAAGATGAAAAAGAAACCTTAATTTCATACATAAATACTATTTTAAAGGCAATAAAGGACTTTTTTAGACACTTACTACAAATTGGTAATGAGAAAGTAAAAGAAGCCACAACAAACGAAATAAAAGACTATTATGACAATGAAGATTTTGATAAGGATGATATTTATGATATAGCAATAGATACTACAAAAGAAGATGAGTTGTTTGAGTATGCAGACATAGATAAACTTTATTCAAAAGAAAACAACTATGATGATTTTGAAATATAAAATGTAAAATTTGTAATTTACTAGCAAAAAATAGACAAAATTAAGGAAATATGGTATAATTTTAAATAGTTAAGGAGGAATTTTTTTTATGGAAAATAACGAAAAGATAAATGACAATTTAAAAAGAATAATTGAAGGTGGAGATAACATTGATCCTAGAGTTAGTCGTGAAGAATTAGAAAAGTTATATAATGAACTTATTTCACAAGGAAAAATTTCTAAAGGATTTGGTATGAGTGATTCTGAGGGACTTATTGATAAATACCCAAAAGCATCACCAAGTCCAATTGAAAAAAATCCAAAAATATCACCAAGTCCAATTGAAAAATATCCAAAAGCACCGATTGATAGTAGAACTAATGTAGGAAGAGGAATGGGATTTAAATCGATTGATGGAAAAGAATGGGAAACATACGAAGATGCAATGTCATATAATGAAAAGTTGTATGATTATTTGTTTCCAAAAAAAATAGATAAAGATTCAGATAAAGGTATGCATAGATAATCTATTGTCCAATAGAGTAACACACTACGCTATTGGCAGAGCCAATAACGGTGTGCAAAGGGAATATTCCCTTTTGAAACCCATTTAAAACATAATTAAGCAAGGCATAAGCCAAGCAAAATTATGTTTTTATTTTAAAAAAATATTCCATTTTTTTAAAATATGTAGTACACTTATATCAGTTAGTAAGTTATTACTACCTATAATTTTACGCCTAGTGGTTGTTGTACTTCCACCATAAGGGCACCAGATTAATAGGAAACTCGAACTTTTATGTTTGAGAGTAATAAATTACTAACAGAAATGTTAGTTTTTTTGTTATTTCAAAATAGAAAGTGAGAGTGATTATATATGACAATAGAAACCAATAAGAGATGATAGAAAGAAAACCTTTAAACAGTTAGTAGTTATTACTACCTATAAATTTATATCTAGAGGTTGTTATACTTCCACCAAAATGGCGCCAATGACGAATTTGTATGGGGACAAAAAACTTGTCCCCATTGACATTTATTTTATGTATTTTATTTCAAATAGTGTACCTTTTCCAACTTCTGAAGTTGCTTTTATGTATCCATTGTTTTGTTCTATTATTGTTTTTGCCAAAGACAATCCTATACCTATGCTATCTTCATTGCAATTTTTTGCTTTATAAAACCTCTCAAATATATGCTTCAAATCCTTTTGCTCTATTCCTTGCCCTTCGTCTTTTATTTTTATCTCTAGAAAAATACTTGTATTTTCTACAATTATATATATATTGGATTTCGGTTGGCTATGTTCTATCGCATTCTTTAATATGTTTGTTAATGCTTCCTGTTGCCATTTATAATCTGCTATAAATATAGCTTTTTCGTCAATTTTAGTTATTACTTCTATTTCCTTAATTTCTATTAATATTGCCAAGTTATTAATTACACTATCTATTAATTTTTTTGCATCTATTTCTTCGTTTTCCATCTTTATTGTTCCCGCATCAAATTTTGCAATTTTTAATAAGGATATAACCAATGAGCTCATATGTTCAACTTGCTTACTTATATCTTGTATAAAATCTTCTCTTATTTCTTGTGGCATATCTGGATTATCACTAATATTGTCTAACATTATCCTGATTGAAGTTAATGGCGTTTTTAGTTGGTGTGATATATCTGCAATAGCTATACTTAATTTTTCCTTCTCCTCTTCACTATTTTCTGCCGCTTCTCTCAAAATAACTGTGGTTTTATACAATTCATTTCTAAGTCTTGATAATTCCCCATCTTTATTGTCCTCTATTTTTAAAGAGTAATTTTTATTATTTACTTCTTTTATATATTCGTTTATTTCTTTAAGTTCTTTTTCTTGAATTAATACATATCTCATAAATATACTTAAACTTGCTATTCCAAATATTCCTATTAATACTACCGTATTGATTAAATTTTTATTGATATTTTCTCTTAATTCTTTTATGTATGAAAGTTCATCATCATATCCATATTTTTCTAGAATATTTTCACTTGAATCGTCTCGATTATTTATTATTTTTAGTATATCTTCTTCTTTAACCTCAGGATATTTTTCCATTACATTATTAATAATATCGTTTATTTTTTCATTTACAATTTTCGAATATACTTTGTTTTGCATTTTAATAACTACTACGAATATAATTATAAATAGTAATACAATTACAATATTTGTCAGTAATACTTTTATTAATGTTTTTCTTTTTAATAAATTCACTTTTGTCCCCCTTGTACCTGATATCCAATCCCTTTTATTGTTTTTATACAATCCATTTTACCTAATTTTGTCCTTATTCTTTTTATATAAACTGTAAGTGTATTGTCATTTACAAAATTTCCTGCAACATCCCATATCTTCTCCAAAATCTGTTCTCTTGTTATTACCTTTCCAATATTAGTAAACATTAAAACTAATATTTTAAATTCTAATACTGTAAATTCAACACTTTCTTCATTTACATATACCGTTTTTTCATCTAAATTTATTTTAATACTTCCATATACTATTTTATTATCTTCTTTATTAAATCTTTTTAATACATTATTAATTCTTGAAAGAAGTTCTCTGTTTCTAAATGGCTTAATAATATAATCCTCTGCTCCTAAATCAAGCCCCTTTACTACATCTTGTTCTTCATCTTTTGCTGTTAAAAAGATTACTGGTATATCTGTATATTTTTTTATATATTCACAAAGCTCAAAGCCATTTCCATCTGGAAGAGCTATATCCAATACAATTAGATGTATTTCCTGTTTTCCTATAACATTCATTGTTTCATTAACATTTTTGCATATGATAACATGAAAGTTTTCTTTTTCTAACAAATATGTTAATCCTTTAATTATAACCTCGTTATCTTCTACTATTAGAATACTTCTCATAAACGTCTCCTTTTCGCATATTATAACATATTCCTATGTAAAATTAAAAGAGCTGTTTGGTTGAAATAATCACAAAGCAAATTTGGGTTACTTCAATACAGCTCATCTAGTCTTAGATATTGTCCTCTCTAATTGTTTCTATTATATTCTGCTTATTTATTCTATTTAGTGAATATTTCATTGTTATTCCCACTATTATAAATACGAAAATAATTGAAACTATTACTGCTTGATATGGAAACATGTATCCAAAATCTATTCCCTGTGCAAATGCTTTATATATTCCATAAGAGCCCAATATTCCTAATGGTATTCCTATTAGTAGGGATTTTGTTCCATACATTATACTTTCTAGTCTTATCATTCTGTTAAATTCTTTCGTTGTCATTCCTATTGATTTTAACATAGCAAATTCTTTGCTCCTCAAAATCATGTTTGTTGTTATTGTATTAAATATGTTAGTCACTCCTATTAGTGTTATTATAGTTATAAATCCATACAGAAATATTTTTATAACTAACAAAATTCTTTGTTCTTGTTTTATATATGTTTCATAGTTCTGTACTTCAAGCTCAAAATACTTTTCGTTTTGTTTTATCAGGTCGTTTATTCTGTTCTCTAGTTCTTGTGCCTTTTTTGATTCTATTAACAAGTTACTAATACGATATGAATTATTTGGTACTTCATCAAAAACTTCTCTCATAAAATCTTCAGATACTATTATTTTTCCATTGTCATGATATACTGTTTCTTGCCCCATTGGTGAATTATCTGTACATTTTGTAATTGTTATTTCTCTTATTTTCTCGTCCTTTGCTACATTTATTTTATCACCATTTTTTATTTTATACAGTCTTTCTATTGTTTTACTTCCATCATCATTGCTTTGCCTTCCTTCATCTATCAAAATTACTGCAGACTTATAGTTCTCTTCTTTTATTCCTAGTTCCTTTATATACTTTTTAAAATATTCATTATTATATATTATTATTGCTATACTATTTTTGTCATATGGATTTTGTTCAAATCTATTCTTTCCAAAATCAGAAGCATATTTTGCTTTGTCAAAGTCTAAACTAGTTTCATAATAATATGCATATTCGTCCACATTATCTAACTTAGCTATTTCCTCATATATATCTGCATTTCCATTTAATACGAACATATTAAATTTAAAATCCATGTAATAAAAAGTACTTGCTTTTGTACCTATAGTCAAAAAGCTTGATAAGGATATAAATATAAATATACTTACAACTAGTGAAATAACTGTTGTTCTATATTTCTTCTTGCTCCTTTTTAAGTTTTTACTCGCAATTACTCCACCTACACCAAATAATTTTTTCGTTATAACTGATGTTTTAAGTTTCTTACTCTTAATCTTAATATCATTGTTTCCTCTAATTGATTCTATTGGAGAAATTTTAGCAGCCTTTCTAGCTGGAATTAAGCATGACAAATATATTGTTATAATTGAAATTATTATAGATATTAAAATTGCCACCCAATTAATGCTATACATAAACCTCATTCCACTTAACATATCTGCTAATAAATAATTTACAACTTGCAATAAAATTATTATTGCTATTATTCCAAATACAATTCCTAATGGTATCGCAATAAGTCCTATAAGCATTCCTTCAAATATTACGTTTTTCTTTATTTGTTTTGATGTTGCTCCTATACTTGCCAGCATTCCATATTGTCTGTTTTTTTCCGAAACAGATATGCTAAAGCTGTTTCTAATTACAAATATACTACTTACAACAATAATAATAATTATTATTCCTGCTATTGTATATAACACATTTAACGTAATTTCGCTCATAACACCTTGGTATCTTAATAGTTGACTGTTTACATATGTATCTATTTCTTCATTTAATCCTGTATTGGTACAAATATTTTTATTTATTTCTATATATTCTTTTGGTTCATTATATAATACCGATACGTTTACCTTATCATCTATATTTTCCATATAAGTCATAACTATATACCCTGGTGAAGTGTATGTTTCATAGTTCCATCTTTCTATTTCGCCAACTATAGTATATACTTTTTCTTCTACATTTACTAAAGATTCTTCTGTATCATCTATGTATGGATTATTGCCATTTAGATCATATCCGTCAGAAGTTTGCCTAGTGCCAACGTTGAAGGTAATTTTATCTCCAATTTTCAAATTTACTCTTGCATTTGTTTTTATATGCTCTGGTATAAGTATTTCATTTGCGTTCTGTGGTAATCTTCCTTCTTTTAAGTTTATTCCATAGTTTTCTAGTGCTGTCTTGTCATATTCCCAAATGTTCACGTATGGTTTGCTCTCGTTCTTGCAGCCTTCTAACTTAGCCCAACCAACTTGATTTGTAAAAAAATATTTTGCAACTTTTTGATTTTCAGTTATATATTTTGTTTTTTCTTTCTCTACTCCATAAAATGTTGTATGATAATTACCATCTTTATATTTTGTCCAATTTATAAGTGAATTCTGAAAACTAGACACCAATCCTGCAACACCACAAATAAGTGCTGTAGAAAGTATTATACCAATAATTGTAACAATGGTTCTTTTTTTGTTAAGTTTTAAACTCTTAACTGTAAATTTATTTAATATATTCATCTTTAATTCCTTTCATCTTTAATAATCTTTCCATCTTCTATTGTAATTACTCTTTCTGCCTCCTTTGCAATTTCTAAATCATGTGTAATTATTATCACTGTTTGGTTAAATTTTTTATTTGAAAGCTTAAGTAATGCAATTATTTCTTCACTTGCCTTTGAATCTAAATTACCTGTTGGCTCATCTGCTAGCATTATTGCTGGATTATTTATCATAGCTCTTCCAATTGATACTCTTTGCTGCTGCCCACCTGATAGTTGATTTGGTAAATGAGTCCTTCTGTTCTCTAATCCTAGTGTTTTCAACATTTCTTGTAATCTTTTTTTATCTATTTCACAGCCATCTAAATCGCATGGCAAAGTTATATTTTCTTCAACATTTAAAATTGGTATTAAATTGTAAAATTGATATATTAACCCTATTTGTCGCCTTCTAAAAATTGCTAAATTATCATTGTTTAATGCGTAAATATCTTTTCCGTCTATGTATACTTTTCCAGAGGTTGGTCTATCTACCCCTCCTATCAAATGCAACAAGGTAGACTTTCCACTACCACTTGCACCAACAATGGCAACAAATTCTCCTTTATTAATTGTAAATGAAATATCATCTACTGCATTTATTTTTGTCTCTCCTTTGCCATATGTTTTTACTAAATTTTCTACTTTTAATATTTCCATACTATTATCCTTTCCTATAAAAATTAGATAAGAAAATCCTATCTCTATATTTGTAAATTATTTTAACATTGTAAAGTGACTCTAAAATGACTAACGCAAAAAAAAAGAAGCATTTTTACCATTGCTTCTTTCTTATGGCTCTCCGTGTTGGACTTGAACCAACGACCTATCGGTTAACAGCCGAGCGCTCTACCAACTGAGCTAACGGAGAATATATAATCTGGCAACAACCTATTTTCTCAACAGGGTAACCCGTAAATATTTTCGGCACGATAGAGCTTGACTTCTGTGTTCGGGATGGGAACAGGTATTTCCTCTATGTTATCATCACCAGAAATGTATTGTAAGATGTTAAACATCATTACTTACTATAACTGAATTCATTTTGTATTATACTACATACTTTTAATAATTGCAAGTATTTATACAAAAAAAATTATTATTATTATGTACTATTATTTTTTTAATATACATATATAATAGCACACTCAAAAATACATAGAGAGATAAATTGTAAACCAATATATATTAGTGGTTAAGCCCTCGATTTATTAGTATTGGTCAGCTCAATACATTGCTGTACTTACACCTCCAACCTATCAACCACATAGTCTTTATGGAATCTTACTATCTTACGATATGAGATATCTTATCTTGAGGTGGGCTTCACACTTAGATGCTTTCAGCGTTTATCCCTTCCATACTTGGCTACTCAGCCGTGCCACTGGTGTGACAACTGATACACCATCGGTATGTCCATCCTGGTCCTCTCGTACTAAGGACAGCTCCTCTCAAATATCTTCCGCCTGCGACAGATAAGGACCGAACTGTCTCACGACGTTCTGAACCCAGCTCGCGTACCGCTTTAATGGGC
>ERZ780149.1879-NODE-1879-length-21002-cov-8.583998_pt1 | contig 21002 bp, 11 predicted proteins | sample MGYA00511367_ERZ780149 | MGnify/ENA primary metagenome ERZ780149 (study PRJEB29588, sample SAMEA2153852) | human gut metagenome | biome: human gut; feature: human-associated habitat; material: faeces | place: Denmark | collected 2008/2010 ... | reverse complement strand
CCTTCCAATACATCAAACGGTACCATCCAGTATGTTGGAAGGTACCGTTTAATGTATTGGAGTGTACCATTCCGTGTATCAGATGGTACCGTTCTTTGAGATGTAATTATCTCATTTAAATTTTATTCATAGCGATATTAGTTTTCTGCTTCCAAACGAATAACGAATCCACCGCCTTTTGCCATATTTATATTCAATATAGTTTTACTATCCACTGTTCTTTTCTCTACCATGTATTCTTTAGGTTGCTCGTAGGAGTTCGGAGCGTCTTTAAAGATAGTTGCCTGATAGGAGACATTGTCTTTCAGGAAGCTGAGGTTCACTTCTGTAGAACGGGCATCCCAGTTGGTCATTCCGCCCACATACCAGTCATTGCCTTTTTGTTTCGCTGTTACGATATATTCGCTTAACTTTGCTTCTAATGGCAAGGTCTTATCCCATACTGCGGGAACTTTGGAAAGGAAGTCGAGTACATCCGGATATTTATTGTATTCGGTGGGTGAGTCACATAAATAAGCCATCCATTGGTCGTAAATGACAAACATGGACAATTCATGCGAACGTGTTCCCATGCTCATGGGCGGAGTATTATCTATATCCATCGGTCTGAATTCATCCTGAGTGACACTTCTCATGGATCCCGGAGTATAATCTGCCGGTCCTGCCAACAGGCGGATGAAAGGAAAACGAGTGTGATATTCGGGAGTTAACGTCTTTTCCCAGAAGTTACATTCCGCTCCTCTTACTGCTTCATAGTTCAGTATATTAGGGTACGTGCGATGCAATCCGGTAGGGACTGGGCAACCGTGGAAAATAGCTACCATTTGCTTTTCGGCCAGGCGTTCTGCAAATTCTTTTCCCCATCGCATGGCTATTTGGTCATTCCGTTCGAAAAAGTCGATCTTTGCTCCCGATACACCGTAGCTGTGCATTTTGGCGATCCAGTCACTTGGATTCTCTCTGGCACAACTAGCCCATGTCCAGACGATAATCTTCACATTCTTTTCTTTGGCGTATGAGCATAGTTCTTTGATGTAATCTTCGGACCATCCGGCATCCAAGGTCATATATTCGATATGATTCTTTGAAGCCCAGTCTATGTAGTATTTATATAACTGGAGAGAAAGCTGCTTGTTTCCACTGGGGAAGTCAACACCTTCCAAAACGGCTTTGTGCCACCATTCCCATGCACTCTTTCCCGGTTGAATCCAGGAGGTATCGGTCAGACGGCAAGGATCGGCCAGTTTGTATACCAGTTCGTTGTTCAATAATGATTTGTCATCTTCCGAAACGATGATGACACGCCACGGAAAACTACGGTTTCCATCAGTCTTTGCGATGTAATTCTCTCTGGTAACAACCAAATGATTGGAATACCAGTAGTAAGGATTGGAAGGATCGGAGTCTATTGTTTCTTTCGGGTAGTTAGCCCATTTTCCGCGCATGGAGTTGTAGCCGTTGGATTCCATATACAGAGCCGGATAATCATAGATATTTGATTCCGTTACGACCACTTTATAGGGAGAATCGGGATATTCGTATAATACCGGAGAAACGGCAAAACGTTCGTAAGGAATTTCCAACGGACCTTTGTAGACTTTATAGAGTCTTTCAAAGTTTCTATATCCTTGATGCACCTGATGGGTACGTCCGGATTGATCCGTTTCGCCGGAATAATTAGCATCGCATTCCGGATAATAGATGGTCGGGGTGGAAGTAAAGTTGAAAATGGCATCTTCACTGATGATCGTAATTTCTCCGTTGAGACGGGTGGCAAAATGATAGGCCACTCCTTCATCATAAGCACGTACTACAAGGTCGCAGCTGTCGTTGAAAGAAACGGTGAGTTCATTATAAGTATCCTGTAATTCTTTGTTTTTACCAACAAGGACGTCGATAGTCTGATTCACCTTTCTTTTCTTTGCCGACTTTACACTTCCGTTGCCGATTACTCTGCCGTCCGCCAGATGTAAACCGATGGGAGAAGGAAGTATAAGTTGTGTATTATCGTACCATACTTCATATTGGGTACCATTGTCTATTTTCAGTTTAATCTTCAGTTTTCCGTTAGGAGAAACCGTTTCATATTTCTCTGCCTGTAGCGTGCAGCTTAAAGAGAATAAACAAAGGAGTATTAAATAACTGATTTTTTTCTTATCCATATAATGTGTTTTATTGAGAATTAAAGATGTTATTAATTTAATTGTGCCAACCTTTTTTTCTTAAATAATCGAGCAAATAAGCAGGTTGATCTGTTTGTAAAATCCGGGCTCCTAGCTGTTCGATCAGATAACCGTAGCTTTTTTCCGGATCGGTCAGTGCAAGATTATCATCATGATTTCCTGCAAGTGATCCCCATAATGTGTTATACCAAATCAAACTTTTCTTAAAAAGGAATTGTTTTATTTTTGGAGGAAGCGGATTTTTGGGGTCTGAATAAATAATTTCGAAAGCAGCAGGACGTAATTCTTTCAAATAGTCTGTGATTATTTTCTCAGCTTCTTTGTTACCTAAATCTATTACTGGCATATATAAAACTTTATCCAAATAAGAACCAAATTCTCGTTTGACAGTTTCTATAGGCTGTCCTCCTTTCATGATTACTAAATTTTGGGTTTCGGTTTTTTCCAATATAGCGTATACATCGTCAAAGATGTCATATGCTTTGTCTAAATTAACCATGATTTTTCCTTTTGCTGTTAACAAAGCTTCTTCTAAAGTGGGCACAACATAATTTGTTACTTTTCCATCCTTATCTTTAAGTTCAGTCACTATACGGTATGCATCAAACTGTTTTCCGGAAGGTACGACCAAAGTCGTTTTTATATTCACTTTCGCATAATCATCCTTCACTACCGGAGTAGTTAACTGTGTACCCCATGTCGGAATATGAGCATCTTCCGTTACTACCAGATGTACATTTCTGTAAAGTCCGGCTCCCGGATACCAACGGGAAGATTCTGTCTCATTCTCCAAACGAACAGCTAAAGTATTCTTTGTCCCCTCTTTCAGATAGGGAGTTACATCCAGATAAAAGGTATTGTATCCATAAGGCCAATAACCAGCCTCCTGACCGTTAATATACACACGAGCATGGCTCATAGCTCCGTCAAAAATTAATGTAGCCTTTTTCCCTTTGACAAAAGAGGGAGCATCAAAATTCAGCCGATACCAACCCACTCCGACGAAAGGAAGACCACCTGTACGTCCGGCATGTTCCATCGCTTCTTTTTGTCCGTCTTGCGCAATGGCTGTCAATTGCCTGTCATTATCTATACCAAAAGGTCCATAAATAGCCCAGTCATGGGGTACTACCACAGATTGCCACTTGATATCATTATAGTCAGGCTGAATAAAATCAGCATTATCTTCACGTGTAAACTTCCACCCTTTCTCAAAAGTATACGAGGTTCGTACTTGTGCACTGATCACAGAGAAAGAAAAAAGGAGGGCTATTCCTAATAAGTATCTAATATTTATAGTCATAAATTATACATCTGATTATTTCACTACTATTTCATCTGTAAATATCCATCCGCCAAACTCTTCTCCGGCACGAGCCTGATAACGTATATACCGTCCTTCAGCACTGCCTTCCCATGAAATACTAATAAATTTAATAGCTTCTTTTCTATTTACTTCAAAAGTATATTGTTTCAATTCTGTGAAGTTTGCTCCATCATCAGAAATGGAAATAGTAACAGATTCAGGCAAAAAGACCTCTGCCCCTACCACTTGCATAAAATCAGCAGAGACAGAATGGACAGCAGTTTCCGTACCCATATCAATGGTAACATCCAATCGCTTTTTATCGATAAAACCTTGCCAGGATCCATCTCCATAAGTCCAGTCGCCACGAATACCATCAGTAAGAGCTGTATTTCCCTGCGCAGGATAGTGAGGACTATACGGAGCATTATAAATCACCTTTTTCCCCACAGCCAAATGACTTATCGGCTTCAAAGACTCCGGACGACTTCCTATCTCATTTTTAAGATCAAAAGTATGATATCCTTTCGCTTGCAAATCATCAACTGCTTTCAATGCACGATTATGAAAGTCTGTCCATGATTTACGTTCGGAAGCCGACCAAGCCACTTCTGCCAAAGCAAGGATACGAGGATATATCATATATTCCATATGCTCCGGAGTGGGGATATATTCTGCCCATAGATTTGCCTGCACACCATAAACAAGTTTTGCCTGTTCTACAGTTAAAGAATCTGAAACCGGATTATATGAATAAACCTTCTCCAATGGCAAATATCCTCCGATGGCTTCCGGCTGAGAATACGGAGCATCCTGATAACTATCCAAATAACAATATTGACCGGGAGTCATAATTGCCTGATGACCGGAACGGACAGCAGCAATACCTCCCTCTTCGCCACGCCATGACATTACAGTAGCATTAGGAGCCAGACCACCTTGAAGAATTTCATCCCAACCCAGCAACTTACGTCCATGTGCATTCAGAAACAGTTCAATACGATGAATCAGATAGCTTTGTAGCTCGTCTACATTAGAAAGATGTTCATCCTGCATCCTTTTCTGACATTTCGGACAAGTCTTCCAAGCCGCCTTACCAGCCTCATCGCCTCCTACATGAATATATTCCGATGGAAAAAGCTCCATTACTTCAGTAAGCACATTTTCTAAGAAAGTGAATGTTTCTTCATTTCCAACACAAAAATCTGCGTTTTTATAAGGTTCACCCGAACAGGAGAGTTGCGGATAAGCAGCCAATACTTCTTCTGAATGAGCAGGCATCTCGATTTCAGGAATGATTGTGATATAATGCTGCTGCGCATATGCAATAATCTCCTTCATGTCATCCTGAGTATAATAACCACCGGAAGCACCAGGCTCATCAAAACGGAGATATTTCCGTCCGCCATTCCACCACTTCTTCCAGTTGGCATCAGTACGCCAGGCGGCAAATTCCGTCAATAAAGGATATTTCTTTATTTCAAGTCTCCATCCTGCCGCATCCGTCAAATGCAAATGCAAGCGGTTCAACTTATAACGGGCCATAGCGTCTATCTGCTTCTTGACAAACTCCTTCGGGCGGAAATGACGCGAAACGTCTATCATGAATCCGCGGTACCCGAACCGCGGGGAGTCTTTAACCGTCACCGCCGGAACTGTCCAGCCTCCCCGTTTATCCGGCTTCATCAATTGCAGCAATGACTGCAAACCGTAAAACAAACCGGCTGCATCAGGAGCCGTAATCGTCATGCTGTCGCGGACGACATCAAGCCGATAACTCTCGGGGGCACCTTTATCTGCAATCCGCAACCGCAGAGCCGGAATATCGCCTTCGAGGGCTTCGACAAAAGGAACGGGGAAAAACCGGCCTGCAACCGAACGCTCCATCCACGCTGCAAGATCGGCTTTTTCCTGCCCCTCAAGATCAGTGACATAAGTCAACGTCCGAGGCATACGGAATGTCCCTTCACCCCAATTCACATGCTGCGGAACGGGAATGATTCCCGTAGAAAAGGTCTCCGACGGCCGGCTGCATGCCCCGGCAAACAACACTGCGGCAAGAAACAGATATCGTAATTTCATAGTTTATTTTTTAATTAAAAAGCGGACGGCTTGCAGGCCGCCCGCTTCGATACATAGCACTGCATTTTTCCGTACAACGAGGTCCGTTGCTTAAAATAGGGATTCAAAAAACAGGACCATTTCGAAAAAATGTATGTCGCTTACCAATTGGTGTCAATAAAATCCGGATTTCTTCCTTCCCCGTAGGCATCATATCCGTGGCCCGTCTGATCGACAATCCGATTATAGAAAATGCGATTAAGAATCGGGTCTCTACGAGGCTCTTCAAGCACTTCGCATTCGTTCATCTTCCAATAGGCCAGCAAGCCGGGCGACTGCGGATCGACAACCACCAAATCCTTGTTGTTGGCGATTTCATTCGACGAGAGCGCCCGCGACCAGACACGTGCCTCGGCCAAATAACCGTTAAGCGGACGGTTATTGTTATAAACCGAAGCTGCACCCAAACTGAAGCCAATTCCAGTACGGCCCAATTTATGGTATCCAGCAAGGTTGACAGTTTCGCCCTTGTGCGTCTGCTCAGCAACAAACTTTCCGTCAATATAAACACGTAATGTAGAGCGTGACCACACGGCGGCCACGTGATACCACAGGTTCGGAGCACAAGGAGAATTGATAGCTGCCGGCTGATAATCACCCTTGCAGACCTGGAGCACGTCATAGCCGATCTTCACGTCGCCGAAACGCATACAAACATCACCCTCAAATCCCATAATCGACGAAATGTAGGGATCGCTCTTCGTGAATGAGTTGACCATAACACGGCACTCAAGCGTCACCTCCTGCATCGTTTCGAGATTCAATCCTTCAAATGAGGGATGCTCGGGGAAAGTCGGAACAAAGCACTTGTTGCCTGACCCAATATAGACCGCTTTACTCCTAACCGGTGCCCGGAATACAAGAAAAAGCTTACTCGACGATTCCAAGATCGACATGCCTCCGTCCGTAGAGGCGATCTTGACCGGCAGACAATAGAATGTTCCCGGTTTCAGTTCCTCGTTCACGACAACTTCGACACTTTCCGAAACATTTTTACCGGCAGCAATCACCACTTCTTTTTTCGCAAACGTAAAGTCTTCGAGTGCAACGGCAGTCCGTCCGTATCTGTCATTATAATCCGCAACCAGTTCCGGACATGCTTCAAACGACACATGCGTATCACGGTCGACAATCTGTGCCGCCGAAACTGTAAATTCGGCTTTTTCTCCAGCTTGGGAGATCGTAATGGTTTTAACCTCTTGCCGCTGTGCCTCGGTGATATAAATCGACGGTATGTATTCGGAAGCCTCCTGACACCCTGCAAGAGCAGCCATACCTGCGACAAAAACAATAAAATATTTCAGGTTCATAGTTTTTTCGTATTTAACAATTAATTCGAAGCAATGGCATTGAACTCATTGCACCCTACATAACTATTAGATGCACTCTCTTTATCGCAACGATAGGTCATTCGGACAAAACGGCAAGAAACAGGCTTATAGAATTTCACATACTGCCAATCATCACCGCTCAAAGCCAAAGAGACGAAAGAATCCCCCGATTGCGAAACCCAATGCTGACCGTCTTCGCTCGTCTTCACGTCATAAAGCCGTAATACCTTATAATAGCCTAAACCATACATGGGACGGATGCGGAAACCTGCAAGCGTATGAACATTCACCATATCGACAGTCGCCGTCACGGAGCCGTTTGTAATATACCAGCCTGATTGATTCATCGCTATTGCTCCGTCGAACATTTGCGAAGAGACGAGCCCTTCTGCACCCGGAGCATCATAAGTCCATCCGCTCATATCCGCAATCACCGTACCGGGAACCCGCGTAGCATTTTCCTCAATATTCCCTTCCATCTTTTTGAATACCACGAATTTAACAACATCCTTATCTCCAATGGTATTGAAATCCGCATTCCCGCCAAGATCGACTTTCAAAACCACCATCGATCCGTCCGACGTCAGTTTTTCATAATCAACAGCCTTAATCTCAACAGGGGTGGTCGCCTGACTATTTTTCGGAAGCAACAACTCGTCTGGAAGCGTTACATCATTCGCAGACATCGGGGTGTATTTCGTGCCGTGCTGTTTGTTATAACTATCAACTAAGGCAGGATCAGCCACAATGGAAAATTTGCTATCGACAGGCACTCCGATGGAGGCCTGCAATTGCAACGTATAACCTTTCTTCTCAATGACCATACCGTCTTCTCCTTGCATCACAGAGATTTCAGTCACCTGCTCCATTCCAGGAAGCGACAGAACACAAACCTGCTGCTTCGTCTTCAACTTAAGGTAACAAACCTCTTTGTCGGTATTGGCAGAAAAACCTGAATGCTTTGAGAAATCAACACGCACTGGAACCAAATATTCCTCATCACCCAACGCCGTCATATCTGTAATGCCTACTATAACTGGAGTCTCCGAATCCTGTGCCCCAGCCACGAAATGAAGCGGTCCGGAAAAAGAGACAAGTGCGGGATCCAGCGTTTTATATTCCGTATAATAATAATTATTATAAGCAGTCACCAGACTGTTGTCCACAACCAGCGGAATATCTGCATCGGCTGTTGGTACGCCCGTCAACGATGCCGTCAATGAGAACTGAACCCCTTCGCTCATGCCCGAAGGAAAGACCGGAATCTCGAAAGCGTACTCGCCTGCCTCGTTCAACGTAACCAAATTTTTCGAATAGTCCCCATGCGGGGCAGGATTTGCATACTGAATCGCCTGACGCATATATTTATAAGGCATATCCGAATGGCCATATTCATACTCCATGTGATAAGCGCCAAAGCCGCACGAAGTACCATTTACCGCAAAATCGGCCATGCCTTGCAACGACATCATCTGTTTGCCGGACAAGGTAGTATGAAGTATCCCGCCGCTTTTCCACATAGATTCGAAATTTTCAGTAAAAATAAGCTGATCGGCTTTCCAGCCCACCCGTTCTGCACTTGCCGTACGGCTTGTCAATGATGTATAGCCCATGGTCGCAGACGAGCATCCATAAGCCTGCGAAACACCATAATTACAAAGCTCTGCAATACCCTGATCAAGAGCATCAATGTTACCATCGATCAGAAACAAACGCCCTGTCCCCGATTTAGGACCGATATACTGGCTCAACTCTTCGCAGAACTTCTTGAACAGTCCGGGCGTGGTATTCAGTGGTCCCAAATGGTCTGCAGCAGTCTCGAAATCAATATCAATACCGTCATATTGATATTTATCAATCGAATCCTTACCCCATGCTCTGGCATAATCTTTAAGAGACTCATCGGTGATCTGACCGTCAACCTTGAACTCTTCGGGAACATCTTTTGCTGAAATACAAAAAACAACCTTCGTCCCCAATACCTGCTGCACGAAAGCTTTGTCTTCGATCTGCTCCCGGCTCAAACTGTGCCACTGACTCCACATGGAGATAATATCCATCGAGTCGGGTGCACTGCGCAAACGGCTCTGTTCTGAAGCGCCAATAGCTGTCCAAGAACCAAACCAGCCGAAAGCGAGTTTGTGATCCGTTTTCTTGTAAGCACGCAAACGGGCATAATAAACATCGTCACGTACGATGGGCGACTGTAATTCCGGACGTTGGATTTGAACCGGCTCAGGAGTGGTCTGCTTCTCACAGGAAAAGAACGCAATTCCACAAACGAGCGGCAACAGAAAATGTTTTATACTATTTTTCATAATGAAATTCATTTGTGATTTCTATTCGACTTTTATCGGGCATCCCACCAAAGTCGGGTACCTCCACTGTCGGGTCCTCCCAACAAGCGCGTCGCAGCATTCACGGCTCCGGCGTTGTTCGCATACTCGCTCTTGGGGAAAATCACCCGTCGAATCTGCTTATTTTTGTCAATCGACGGATCGTTGCTATTTTCGTTAATCGGGAAAAGTTTCGGGAAACCCGTGCGACGGAACTCGGCCCATGCCTCCATCCCATTAGGGTAGAGGGCGATCCACTTTTGAGTAATGATTCGCTCCAACTCATTTCCATCTTCGGCCCACTTCACAGAAACGGTTCCTAATGCATTCTTTGAATACTTGGTCGGATTTTCCGACATATCTATGAATCGGGCAGGGGTCTTCATACTCTGCGCATAATCGGCAGCATCAGATGCGGACAATCCGTTCTCGAGAAACGACAGACGAATGCCCTCTTCATAATCGGATTTGGCCCCGCTCTTATCGCCTTTCAGCAGTTTGAATTCCGCTTTCAGGAAAGCCACCTCCGAAGCAAGCAGCCAACGCATCGGAGTCTCACCGAAAATGTTTGGAGCGGACATCTTGGTATAAAATTTCTGTTCGGTCGACCCCAAACCGTTAACCACACCATGAAAACCTCCTCCGGTAATGGTCGCAGGTTGGAACATCTTCTCGCGGCGCGGATCTTCATAACCATTCAGATACGAATCCATCGAAGCTCCCATACGGGCATCGTTGTAGGAGTTCCAAATCATTTCCAACGGATTGGTGACCGTAATCTGGCGATAAGTCTGCAACAAGGCATTCTCATCCGTCGAGGTGATGACCCCGCCCTCAATGGCTTCCTGCGCATATTGAAGGGCCAGGTCCGGCTCGACATAGCGGATACGCATCGCCAGACGCAGTTTGAGCGAACGGGCAAATTTCAGCCATTTGGCAAAATCCCCGCCATAAACGGCATCAACCTTCACCAACGCTTTGCTGTCGGGCGTTGTAGCAAGAAAATCTTCCAAAACGGAAATCGAATTATTGAGCGTCTGGAAAAAATGGTCGTAAAGTACATCTTGAGCATCATAAGGCGAGCGCGCCTCCCCGAAATGGAGTACAGGCAGGGGACCATACATATCGCTGGCCCGGTGAAGAGTCACAACCTTCAGAATATCTCCGACAGCCATCACCTCGCCGGCAACCAATCCCTGATCGTAGGCCGCTTTGAGTTGAAGCCATGCAGGCATCACTTGCGTAAATGCAACCGAAAAGACAGTACTGCGCCAATTATTCGTCAAATTATAAACGAGTGGATTGATACCACCCTCCCAATGATTGGCACATGCCATGTAACCGGCATAATGGTCTGCCAACAAGTTCCAACCTGTCTGATAATTATTCACAGGAACCGTCGTTTCACCCGTAGTGGGATACATTGCATCCAGCTCCATGGAGGTGATCAATGTAGTCGGGTCGATTTGCTGTGCGGAATTCGGGTCGGTATTGAAATGCTCGAAATCGCCCGTACAAGATACCATTGTCAACAGCGAAGCCGTAACGAAAGCCAAACCAATTTTGGTTCTATATAAAGTATTTTTCATGATGATTCTATCGTTTTAGAATTGAAGTCTCACGCTGAAACCGATTGTACGGACACTCGGCTGCATGAAAAAGTCGATTCCCTGATAATAAGTGCTTGTCGAAGCGGTCTGTTCGGGATCGAACGGAGCTTTGTTATAAAGCATCCAAAGGTTGCGGCCCACAAGCGACACCGTCGCCTGCATCTTGTTACGGAACCATTTCGAAGGCAGGTCATAACCCAATGAAAGCTCCCGCAGACGCACGTTATCCATATCGTAGACATAACGAGCCAGCATGCCCATACCGTCGCCTGTATTATTAAAGAACTCCTGAGCTCCGGAACCAGGAAGCATCTGATGTTCCGAAAGCTGAATCCCGTTTTCACGAGCATCAACCGAAGCTTCCGAAACCCCGAAGCGGTCCATCAAAGCTTGTGTCACCGACACACCGCGACCGCCGATGCGCGCATCGAACAATGCACCGAGTGAAATACCTTTCCAGGAGAACTGGTTATTCCATCCCAAACGGGCACGCGCATCCGTATTTCCTGCATAAATCCAGGTGTCGGGATCGGTCGTCACCGTATTCGAGTTCGGATCGACATAAATGTTGCCTTTGTCATCGGTTTTAAGACCTGTCACATAGAAATCTCCGATAGAGCCGCCCTTTTTCAACTTAACCCGATAACCTCCGAAATCCATATTCACTTCCGGAAGATTCACTTCAGCTCCCGTTACGGGATCAATCGTTCCTTCGGGAACCAGTTCGCGAATCGTATTGCGGTTCATCGAAAAAGTGAAACTCGTCGACCATGAGAAATTCTTCCACGTGTTCTTATAGCCGGCAACAGCCTCAATACCCCAGTTATTGACTTTACCGGCATTCAAATAGGCCTTCTTGTAACCGGTCGAGGGAGGGGCGTCATAGCAGAACAACTGGTTATAAGTCGCCGTATTATAGTAAGTAAAATCAGCCCAGATCTTGTTGTCGAGAAACTTTGCATTCATACCTACTTCGAAAGATTTGGTACGCTCCGGACGCAAATGCGTAGCAGGAGCGATAGTTTCGGTTGTCACAACGCCTCCCTTGATCGAATAATTCCGTCCCGTAATGTAACGCTGCGGCGGGTTGCCGACCTCGGCGTACGAGGTCCGAATTTTAAGGAACGAAATGCCTGTTTTCGAAAGATCTGCCATCGACGAGATCACGGCAGAAAGGCCTACTGAAGGATAAAAGATATTCAATTCATCCGTAAAAGCCAACTGCGAAGCCCATTCGTTACGAGCCGTCACATCCAGATAAAGCATCCCTTTCCAACCCAGTTGTAACGTGGCATAAACGGCCTGATTCTGATCATGGTAATTCTCTTGACCGGGTAGTGTGTTCAGGTCGCTCGATACGATATTGTTATAAGTGAATTTATTCGGAATACCGGCCAAATGTCCCTCATAACCGACCAGTGAATGTTTGTCATCCGTAAGACTGGCTCCCAAGTTAAATTGCAGGGAAAGCGCTCTGTCGAAAAAACTCTTGTCGATGGACAAAAGGGCATCAGCATAGAGGTTATTATGACTCATTGTATGGTTCAAGTAGTTACCATATTCCGATGCAAAAAGAGTATTCGAAGAGGCATAGATTTTACGCGTATAATTCATCCGCGTGTTGTCCGTACGCACCCGACCGGACAGAGTCAACCAATCGGTAACATTCCATTTGAGCGTAGCATTGAATGTATAACGCTGCATATTATTCTCGAACAGCTCTCGATTGGTAACCCAATAAGGATTTTCCACGCCATTAATGAATTCCAAACCCCAAAATTGTTCGCTGTAACCCAAACCAGCATTATAACGCTCGTAAAGTTGATACTTACGGATATCATCTCCTCGCGGAAACAGATAGACGCCGATCAGCGGATTGTGATAGATACCCTGCACCAATGCATTCCGCGAATACTGCTTCATATAAGTAGCACCCAAATCGAGCGTCAGCTTTTCAGGCAGAAGCACGGCGGAATTCCGCAAGGAAAAATTATAACGGTTGTAGACATTGTTGGGAATAATGCCCCGCGTGTTTACAGAAGCGGCCGAAAAATAAGTCTGATTACGCTCGGTACCAGCGGTGATGCCAATCGAGTTCGTTTCATCAAACCCGGTCTGGAAAAAATCTTCGGGGTCATAACGATGGGGGGGGGAAACCAACTTCTCACCCCAACTCATTGAAGGTGCGTCTGAACTCGTACCATAGGTATTCTGAAACTCAGGCATTACGAAAGGCGATGAAAAGGTTGTATTGTTGGCATAGTTAACACGCACACGTCCTTCTTGTCCCTTTTTAGTAGTAATAAGGATCACACCGTTGGCTCCCTGTGAACCATAGAGAGCGGCTGCCGTAGCTCCCGTCAATACAGACATCGACTCGATGTCCTCTGGGTTGATGTTGGCGATACCTTCGTAATCGCCACCATCGGGCGTTTCATAAATGCCTTCCGTCTGTTTAGAACGCAGGCTCGGAAGCGGAATGCCGTCAACTACATAAAGTGCATTGTTATCCCCGTTGATCGACTTCACGCCACGCATAACCACACGCGTCGAACCTCCGGCTCCCGAAGCGCTGGCATTGATCTGCAAGCCTGCGATCTTTCCGGAAAGCGAATTGACGAAATTGGCATCCTTAACCGTATTGACAATAGAGCCAGAAACCTCCTGAACATTATAGGTCAATGCTTTTTCCTGTTTCTTGATACCGAGCGCCGTCACCACGACAGCATCTACACCAAGCGACTGTTCCTGCAAAACGATATCAATTCGCTCCCGGGTGCCGACAAGCAGTTCAATCGGCTCATATCCCAGATAATTAACCGTTATCATAGTATTTGCATTCACTTCTGGAATACGCAACGTATAAACTCCGTCGACACCTGAACTCGTGCCAACAGTCGTTCCTTTGACAAGTATTGCCGCACCTATCACAGCATCACCTTTATTGTCCGTTACTTTTCCCGACACGACTTTCGGACCATCCGTTTGTTGGCTCCTGACAGTAAGAATAATATTGGAACCTTGAATTTCATAAACCACATCTGTTCCCTTCACCATCTGATCAAGAGCCTCAGCAACAGGACGCTTATTAACATGCACATTGACCAAACGCCCCGTGTCCATATTTTTATCATAAATAAACAAATACTTGGTCTGATTTTCGATTTCGTCCATTACCTGCACCATCTTCACCTGTTGCAAATCAATGGTTACGAGCGCTGTCTGTGCCTGAGCAGCCGAGGCCGTAAGACAAAAGAAAGTTACGAACAGCGAGATTATCAGACGTTTTGATTGCCTGATAGTTTTTTTCTTCATATCTTTGTAAATTAAAGAGGAATAATGAGCCGGAAATATCCGGAATTAATTCAAATAACGACGTTACCCTCCAGTGCCCGAAACTGTGACAGCAGTTCGGGCATCTTTTTATAAAAAGATAACGCGCAAAATAGGATGCGGAATTACATCATAGGCAGGTGGGTTTAAGGTTCATAAAAGGTTAGCTAATAAATGGTTATTTCGTTGGTTTCGTGGTTGTACATGTAATTGAATTTGCAATTGCGCTGCAATATGCCGAGAGCATGCTCGATACCGTCGGAAATGCGAAGTTTACCCATTGCCTCCAATGTTGGTATTGGAGCAACATTGAGGTTGATACGCACGCCGTAACAATGCTCCATACGATGTATCACCTCTTTGAAATCAAGCCCACTGATAGAGATCAGCCCTTTGACCCATAGATATTCGTTAGGGTCATCTGCTCTATGAAGGGTCAATTTTCCATTTTCGAATACGGCCTTTTCATCAGGTTTGAGCACAACTTGCTGTCGAGAATCCTCCAATGATGTTAGGCGAACACTGCCACGCAGCAAAGTGGTCGAAAAACCAGAGTGCTGCACATCGGCATTCACGTTGAAGCGAGTTCCGAGCACTTCAACCCGGCACGCAAAAGTTTCTACGACAAACGGCTTGCTGGCATCGTGGCTGACATCGAAAAATGCTTCACCGGCCAACCGAACCCGGCGAGTATCCCCGGCAAAAAGAGACGGATATTCAAGTTCTGCACCCGAATTGAGCCACACTTCAGTGCCATCCTGCAATTTCAGATTGACACGTTGCCCTTCAGGGGCAGAGATACGAGTTGTAAGCGCTTCCCAGGAATGCTCGTGATAGGAAACATATCCCCAACCGATCCCCACTGCCAAAGCAAGCATTGCGGCAATTTGAGCTGCATATCCGATTATTCGCCGCAAGCCAATCGACTGACGGAAAGCAACCTGTTTCTGCGGAGCAAACAACAACAAGGCATTATACATTTGTCGTTCTCGATCAAATGTTCGGCGGTGTTCTTCGTCGGCATCAAGCCAATCCATCAAGCATTGCTGCTCATCAGGAGTAGTTTCTCCTCGAAAAAAACGATATAAGGTTTCTTTTTCCATCTTACATGCAGCCTTTTCAGGCGCTTACATAAATAAAACACTTCTGCGAGACTGTTTCCCGCAAAAAATATAATTTTTTTTTTTGTAAAAAACGAAAAATCAACGAATGAAACGACTTAGAACCAAGGATACAAGTATCACAGGCAGATAATCCTTCAATCTTCTACGCAATTTATCCAATGCACGGGCAAGTTCAGTTTCAACTCGTCGTTCAGAAATGGCATACTCGACAGCAATATCCCGATAAGACTTACCCTTAAGGCGTTGATCTATAAAAATATAACGAGTCAATTCCGGTAGTTCTTCCAAACTTTGCCGAACGAGAGCCTCAACCTCTCCAGCAAAAAGATGGACGGGATCACAAAGCTCCAACGACCGGATATTCTCCTGCACAATACGACTTTGAGATTCTCTGATCTCGTTATGACTCCGCAATCGAACTTGTAACGCACGCAGATGATTGAGGCATTTATGTCGAATAGTCGCAAGAATATAAGCCGCAGGATTTTCGTCTTTCGATCCAACTCGATCTCTGTGTTCCCACCAATAGACGAATGAATCGGTTACAATATCTTCCGCTACACTGCGATCTTGTATATAACTTATGGCAAACCTTTCGAAACGAACTTTATAGCAATTATAAAGTTCCTCGAAGGAAACATCAGCTTTTCGCATCATATGTTACCCTATTTACTCAGATTCACGCCCAAACTTTATAAAACAAAGATAACATTTTCTGTCTTATTATAAAATATTATCTGCTTTGCACCATTTTTACCAACATATTAAATAGATGCGTTGTTTGAATTAAAAGCAAATTTACACGTATTTTATGGTACACTGACGCAATCATTTCTGTTTGTTAATCGAGGTACAACATCCACTGTCCATATTTGTCGAACAGCTCTAACATCTTCTGCCCAAAGAGTACTTCCGCTTTATCCTTATCCACTTTCTCCTTGTTATAATACAACGCTCCACTAGGCGAGGGGCCCGACCTTATATTCGCAACCATTCCTTAGCCTGTTTTGCGGGGTTGAGAATTTCGATGCTTAGGACTTTCAATTCGCGTGTCTGTTGTTCCAACATGGCAATCTGATGCGGGATCGCAATGTTGGAAAAGTGCGCATTGACGACCTTTACAATCTGGTTATAGTTATTGGCCAGTTTCTGAAATTGAAAATAAAACTCGTTGTGTCGAGCGATGAACTGCACTTTCGAAGGGGCGCGTCTGATGATGATGAACTCCTCGGCGAAGATACATTTTACAATAAATCGGCTTCCATAGCCGGATCAGTTCCGGGGTGTAATATTACAACCGTCCGGCACGAAAAAAACCGCCGAACGGACTGGAGCGGACATAAAACCCGAATGCATCACAAATAAAATCTTTCACTATCAAAAGATGAAACGCGAGATTCAAAACCCTCTTTCCTACATTCCTTTTACAAGTCATTCATGGAATCGATATGGCAGGCAGGAACGCCTCCCATCTCCTCTGCATAAAAGAAGTCGTTCACGAATGAATACAGTCGTGAATCACCAAAATCACAAATTCATGAACACAAGAATTCTTTAATTTATCGCTTATAAAAAACTCTTAATTATGCACTGCCTTATGTCGTCAGAAGAATGGCATCGGAAAATTCCCTTCACAGGTTATTTGCTGGCTATCAGCATAAGTGTTCCGGTCGTGGATTTGGAGAGCGTTCGCAGGGTAGCGTCCGGGGCGCAGAATATCGTCTTTCTCGCCGGCTGGGAATTGCTTGAATATTAGGTTGCTGCGCGACCTTGAAAACACGGTTGAATTTCTCCGCTCAATGCCGTCATATCTTGTCCGATCTTGTCGTTGGTGATTTGGGCGTAAATTTGGGTCGTGGTGATATGTTTATGTCCCAGCATCTTCGATACGGTTTCCAACGGTACGCCCTGCGTGAGCGTGACCGTCGTGGCAAATGTATGCCGGGCCACATGGATCGTCGGATTGAACGGCAACCGGCATGCCTGGTAACATGCCGTAACGACATATTCAACGTATTATAGGTGCCTTTGAGCGGGAAGGCCCTGTCTCCCGAGAGGTGCATGTCCTTATAACAGTCGTAAATCATTTCAGCAACGGGGAGAAGTTTGACACGGAACTGTGTACCCGTCTTCTGACGCTTGTCGATGATCCAACGATCCCCGTTGTCGTCTGTATGAATATCTGTATGGGTCAGTTTCGAAACGTTCGCATAGCTTAAACCTGTAAATGCGCAGAAGACGAAGACATTCGGTTGATGCGTTGGGCTTCGAGGCTTTTGCCGGCTGCTTTATTTGCCTTGGTATCCCAAAAAGAAGAACGAACGGTGAGTTTGCAGCTGAACTGCGACATCGTACCGTTGATCGTAATACGGCCATGACGGGAATCTGGCCCGATTTCTCCGACTGCCTTTTTACGTAGAAAAGGACTTTGAACGTGCTGCGTTGCATAATAACTTGAACTTGTTGGATGGGTTAAACGTTTAGTCAAGTTATTTGGCATGCGAGAATTCGGCACAACAAGCTGAAAAACAAGCGCTTTAATGCGAAATAAAGCATTTCGGGCAGGTAACGGATAAGTAATACAACTCACCGTTAAACCTGCCCGATTCTGCCTTTGAGTGTTTCGGAACCTACGGAAATCAATACATTAAATACCTGTAAACAAAACATTTACACTTTTATGCATTGTACTGCTCCTACAAAAAGCCGCACCCTTTCGGGAGCGGCTTTTTTCGATATGTACACGAAGGGCAACTGCCCGGCGACACGTCGTCGCCATAGCCCCCCCCTTCGTCTTCGGCTACTGCGCCTGCTGGAGCGACTCCAGATCGGCCTTCGAACCGACTACGAGGTCGTCGTAGTCGCGCAGGCCCGTACCGCCGGGGATCAGGTGACCGCAGATCACGTTCTCCTTGAGGTTCTCCAGCGGATCGACCTTGGCCTGGATGGCCGCCTCGTTCAGCACCTTGGTCGTCTCCTGGAACGAAGCCGCCGAGATGAAGCTCGAAGTCTGGAGTGCGGCGCGGGTGATACCCTGCAACACCTGGGTCGAAGTCGCGGGCACGATGTCGCGCACCTGCACCGGCTGCTGGTCGCGGCGCTTGAGGCTCGAATTCTCGTCGCGCAGCTTACGCAGCGAAACGATCTGCCCGGGCTGCAACGATGTCGAATCGCCCGCGTCGGTGACGACCACCTTGTCGTACAACTCGTCGTTCACATCCATGAACTCCCACTTGTCGACAACCTGATCCTCGAAGAAACGGGTGTCTCCCGGGTCCTCGATCTTCACCTTGTTCATCATCTGGCGGACGATGACCTCGAAGTGCTTGTCGTTGATCTTCACACCCTGCATGCGGTACACCTCCTGCACCTCGTTGACGATGTACTCCTGCACCTTCGTCGGGCCGAGGATATTGAGGATGTCGCTCGGGGTGATCGCACCGTCCGACAGCGGGCTGCCGGCCTTCACGTAGTCGTTCTCCTGCACGATGATCTGACGCGACAGGGGAACCAGATAGCGTTTCACGTCGCCCTGCTTCGAGGTGATGATGATCTCGCGGTTACCGCGCTTGATCTTGCCGAACGCCACCTCGCCGTCGATCTCCGATACGATGGCGGGGTTCGACGGGTTGCGGGCCTCGAACAGCTCCGTAACACGCGGCAGACCGCCGGTGATGTCGCCGCCCGACTTGCCGACGGCGCGCGGAATCTTGATCAGGATGTCGCCGGCCTTGATGCGGGCGTTGTCCTTCACGACCACGTGGGCGCCCACGGGCAGGTTGTACTGCTTGACCTCCAGACCTTCGCGGTCGACGATCTTGATGACGGGGTTCTTGGTCTTGTCCTTCGACTCGATCACGACCTTCTCCGAAAGGCCCGTCTGCTCGTCGCGCTCGTCGCGGTAGGTGATACCCTCGATAACGCTCTCGTAGGAGGCCTTACCCTCGTACTCCGAAATGATAACGGCGTTGTAGGGGTCCCACTCGCAGATCAGGTCGCCCTTCTTGACCTCGGAGCCGTCCGCCATGAAGAGCGTCGCGCCGTAGGGCAGGTTGTGCGTATAGAGGACGATGTCGGTCTTGGGGTCGACGATGCGGAACTCCGACTGACGCGAAATAACGATGTCGATCGCCTCGCCGGCTGCATTCTTGCCCTTGACGGTGCGCAGCTCGTCGATCTCCAGACGGCCTTCGTATTTCGAAACGACGTTGGTCTCGACAGCCGTGCCGCCGGCCACACCGCCGACGTGGAACGTACGCAGGGTCAGCTGCGTACCCGGCTCGCCGATGGACTGCGCGGCGATGACGCCGACGACCTCGCCCTTCTGAACCATGCGGGCCGTGGCCAGGTTGCGGCCGTAGCACTTCGCGCAGACGCCGCGGCGCGACTCGCAGGTCAGCACCGAACGGATCTCCACCGACTCCAGCGGCGATTTCTCGATGGCTTCGGCGATCGGCTCGGTGATCTCCTCGCCGGCCTTGCAGATCATCTCGCCGGTCAGCGGGTGAATCACGTCGTTCAGGGCCACACGGCCCAGGATACGGTCGTAGAGGGTCTGCACCACGTCGTCGTTGCGCTTGATGGCCGTAGCCGTCAGGCCGCGCAGCGTGCCGCAGTCCTCCTCGTTGATGATCACGTCCTGCGCCACATCCACCAGACGGCGCGTCAGGTAACCTGCGTCGGCCGTCTTCAGGGCGGTGTCGGCAAGACCCTTACGGGCACCGTGGGTCGAAATGAAGTACTCCAGCACCGAAAGTCCCTCCTTGAAGTTCGAGAGAATCGGGTTCTCGATGACCTGCTGGCCACCCTCGACGCCCGACTTCTGCGGCTTGGCCATCAGACCGCGCATACCGCTCAACTGACGGATCTGCTCCTTCGAACCACGGGCGCCGGAGTCGAGCATCATGTATACCGGGTTGAAACCGTCGTTGTCCTTGATCAGCGTTTCGATCACGGCCTTCGTCAGCTTGGTATTGATATTCGTCCAGACGTCGATAATCTGGTTGTAACGCTCGTTGTTGGTGATAAGACCCATGTTGTAGTCCTCCATGATGGAGTCCGAACGTTCGTAGCCCTCCTGCACGAGCTTCTCCTTCTCTTCGGGGATGATCACGGCATCGAGGTTGAACGACAGACCGCCGCGGAAGGCCATCCGGTAACCCATATTCTTGATGTCGTCGAGGAACGCGGCCACCTTGTCGGCACCGGCCTTCTTCATCACCACGGCGATGATGTCGCGCAGCGAACGCTTCGTCAGAATCTCGTTGATGTAGCCTACCTCCTTGGGAACCACCTGGTTGAAGAGGATGCGGCCGATGGTCGTCTCCTTCAGCACGCGCACCTCGTTACCCTGCTCGTCCAGGTCGTCGACCATGCACTTCACGATGGCGTGCAGGTCGGCCCGGCCCTCGTTGTAGGCGATGATCGCCTCCTCGGCGCCGTAGAATACGCGGCCTTCGCCCTTCACGCCCTTGCGGGGCTTGGTGATGTAGTAGAGACCGAGGACCATGTCCTGCGAAGGGACCGTGATCGGCGCGCCGTTCGCGGGATTGAGGACGTTGTGCGAACCCAGCATCAGCAGCTGGGCCTCCAGGATGGCGGCGTTGCCCAGCGGCAGGTGCACGGCCATCTGGTCGCCGTCGAAGTCGGCGTTGAACG
>ERZ780149.1868-NODE-1868-length-21128-cov-3.530537_pt1 | contig 21128 bp, 19 predicted proteins | sample MGYA00511367_ERZ780149 | MGnify/ENA primary metagenome ERZ780149 (study PRJEB29588, sample SAMEA2153852) | human gut metagenome | biome: human gut; feature: human-associated habitat; material: faeces | place: Denmark | collected 2008/2010 ... | reverse complement strand
TTCGAGCCGAAGCCGAGGCGCGTTAAGAACATTTTCATCTGCTCGCGCGTGGTGTTCTGCGCCTCGTCGAGAATGATGAAGCTGTCGTCGAGCGTTCTGCCGCGCATATACGCAAGCGGCGCAACCTCAATATTGCCGCGTTCCAAATATTTGTTGTACGTCTCCGGTCCCAGCATGTCGAACAGCGCGTCATAGAGCGGGCGCAGATACGGGTCGACCTTGTTCTGCAGATCACCCGGCAGAAAGCCCAGCCGTTCGCCTGCCTCGACGGCAGGTCTCGTGAGGATAATCCGGTTGACCTCCTTGGCGCGGAACGCGGCGACCGCCTGCGCAACCGCCAGATACGTCTTGCCCGTACCGGCAGGTCCGACGCCGATGGTAATCGTGTTTTTGGAGATTGCCTTGAGATAGGTCTGCTGTCCGATGGTCTTCGCCTTGACGGGGCGCCCCTTTGCCGTCACGCAGACGACATCCTTTGCCATCTTCGTGACCTGCTCCTCTTTTCCCGCGCGCACAAGGTCAATGAGATACCGAACCTTCTGGTCGTCGATCTCCTCTCCCTTTGCCGCCAGCGAAAGCAGCGCTTCAATCGCTCTTGCGCCCGCGTCGACGGCTTCCTCGTCCTCTGCCGTGACCTTCAGCTCGGTGTTGCGGTTTGTGATGTGTACGCCGAACGCCTGCTCGATTTTCTTGACATTCTCGTCAAAAGAGCCAAAAACATCGATCAGCTGCTCGACGCGCTCTGCGTTGATGGTTCGTTCTGTCATGGTATCGTCTCTTCCTTTAAGATGCTTGCGCGTACCTGCCGGGCAATCATTTCCTCGCACCGGACGGACGCGGTCAGTTCATAGATGCCGCCCTGCCGGGTAAGCTCGGTGTCCTTCTGCAGAATTTTCCCGGCAAGCATATCCTGCTGCACACTGCCGGTCACCTGCTGCTCCAGCAGCTTTTCTGCAGCGTCCTTCTCCAGCGGCGCGGGCGTCAGATCATAGCCCCGCTGCTCCACAATTTCCAGCCCGACCGGAAGCGTCAGCCCCAGCGGCAGCGTGAGCATATGAGTTTTTGTTATTTTATCACATCTGCCGTCTGAATTTCCACCGTTTGCGAAAATATTCCACCGTTTTTCTCCCACCAGCAGCGATACGCTGCGCGAATTCTTCCCGTTCGGCGTTTTCTGCAGCACCGTGTCCGGGCAGCGCGCGGTTTTCTGTGCGAGCGTCTCGGCATAAACCTCGCCCAATGCAGCGCAGACGCGCGTAGTAAATTCCAGATCGGTGTAAGCGGAAATCAGCACCTGCCCCTTTTTCACTGCCTGCCCGACGGCGCACAGGCAATTTCCCTCCATCGCCGAAACCGAGGTAATCACGCCGTCCTTGCCTGCCACCACGTTCATCGGCGCGCGCCTTTCTTCCACGGCGATTGCCTCCGGTCGCTCCCGGACGACGACGCACGCGCGCATGCCGCTCTGCTGGACCGTCAGCCACTGCAGCTTCGGAATTTGCAGCAGCATCCTGTTTTTCAGCTCCTGCGGACGGATGCTCGGACCGTAGGTGCCGAAACCCACGCCGAGATTCTGAAGTTCCCGCAGAATCTGCGCCTCCGGCACGGTCTCGTTTCCGACGACCTCGTAGAAAAACACGAACTTCGGAATCACGAATGCGCCTGCCATCGCCAAAAGCAGCAGCAATGCAAAGCCCCTTCGCTTCCACAGCCCGCCGAACACCTGCCGGAAGCCATGCTCCTGCAGCACGCACAGCTCGCACATCGCGCGCTGCGCCGCCGTCCGCGCCTTCGGAAGGTCTCTTTGCAGCAGCACAAGACGGATGGTAAAGTCGTCCGTCCGCTGCGGCTTCAAAAATGCCACACGCGCGCCGGACAGCTTTTCCAGCGACCACTCCGGGCTTGCCCCGCGGATTTCCGCAATCACATAGCCCTGCAGAAACCAGATCAGCTGCCACATGATGCCCCCGTAAAGCTCATCGCTTCGATCGTTCCGGTCACAGTCAGCCGGTCGCGGTGCATGTACCGCAGCTCCAGCCCGCTTCCCTCGATGGTCACTTCGCCCGTGTTCACCGCAATGACGATTTTCTCCGGCTCGTAGGCAATAATTGCCCGATGGCAGTCGAGGCTGCACATCTCAAAGCCGAACAGCTCGATGTGCGGCAGATTTGCCGCAATATCCAGCGGCAGATCAAATAGCTTCGCCGCTTTTGTCAGAAGCTGTCTTGCTGTTTTCAAGCCCTCCACCCCTTTTCTCTGCAAGTCTATGCTCCGGTACTGAAATCTTGCCGGACAGACATAGATTGTTCTGTGAGGTGATTGGAGTGAAGCAGAATTCTGAGAAAACCCGCGTGCGGTTTTTGCAGGCGCTTGCCATCGGCGCGTGCTACGTGTGGCTGATTGTCCGCCCCGAGGATGCAAGTCTTGCGGCGGCTGGGGCGCTTTCTCTTTGTGCGAAGGTGATTGTGCCGTCGCTGTTTCCGTTTTTCGTGTGCGCAAATCTGTTCTGCGCGCTGCATCTTACGCAGCCGCTCGAGCGGGCGCTGTCCGGCGTTATGCAGCCGGTGTTCGGCGTGCCGGGTTCCGGCGCGGCGGCGCTTGTCGTCGGGCTTACGGGCGGATACCCTTCCGGCGCGCAGACCATCGCCGCGCTGTATGCAGCCGGAAGCATCGACAAAAAAAGCGCCGGAAGGCTTCTTCTGCAACAACTGCGGTCCGGCGTTCATCTTCGGCGTCGTGGGACCGGCAGTGTTCGGAAGCAGGCTTGCCGGGCTGCTTTTATACATCGTCCATTGCACCTCCGCGCTGCTGCTGGGAACTCTCCCGCGCAAAAAAACAGCCGTTCTTCCCTCCGAAAATGCAAACGCCGCGCAGGAAGCTCCACCCTCCTTTTCAGCCGCCCTCACCGACAGCGTCAGAAAAGCCGGTCAGACGGCGCTCGAGGTGTGCATGTTCGTGCTGCTCTTCGGCGTGCTGACTGCGCTGGTGCAAAGCGCGCTGAAAGCGTTTCTTCCGCCGTTAGCGCTGACGGCGCTCAGCGGCATTCTGGAGCTTTCCGGGGGCGCGGGCGCGCTGGCGGAGCTTGCGCTCGCGCAGGGCGTCAAGTTTACGCTTGCCTCCATGCTTCTCGCCTTCGGAGGACTGAGCGTCCACGCACAGACACGGGCAGTGCTCACGCCCACAGGGCTGGGCAGCCTTCCGGTTTTCCTGCCGAAGCTGCTGCACGCCTTGACCGCCGGTCTTCTCAGTATCCCGGTCTACCGGCTGTTTGATGCGCAGCTGGCATCGAGCGCGGCGTTTGCAGCTTGCGGCGCAGGCGCGGGCTTTGCTTTGATGGAACTGACGCTTAGCGTCCTTGCGTGTCTGATTTTCCGAAAAATGGCGGCTAGCAATTTGCACCGCGATCGTGTATAATAGTTTCGCTTCCAAGAATTCAGAAAGGCGGCGATGCAATTGCTGTTTCGGAAAAATATCGACCGGTACTGCGCCTACTGTCAGTTTGCAGGACGCATTGACGAGGCGCACATGATCTGCCAGCACTGCGGCGTCGTCCCCTGCGAGCATCACTGCCGCCGCTTCCGGTACGATCCTTTGAAGCGTGTTCCCGGGCGCGCGAAGCCGAAGGAATTCCAGAAATTTAAAACGCAGGACTTCAGCCTGTAGCGTCTCAAAATTACAAATTGCCCCGTTTATCGGACCTGTTTTTCTGTCCGGTAAGCGGGGCTTTTTCTGTCATTTTCCGCGCGCTCAGAAACAGGTGAGCGACCACTGCGTCCGATAAACCTCCCCGGCAGGAAGGCAGATGAGGTCCGGCTGGGTTTTCAGATCCTCAATCACGCCGCTTCTCGACGGCAGGCTGCTCCACGGCTCCAGACACACGTATGGCGCGTCCGTCTTCGGCATGTGCCAGCAGCCGAAAATCGGAAAGTCGGGCGCGATCAAGCGCACGCCGCGGTTTCCCCTTTCGCTGGCAAGCGTGACGGTCCCCGTCGTGCCTTTCAGCACAATCGCATCCTGGTCAAACAGCGCATGGCAAAGCGGCAGCTTTCCGTTCTGCAGCGCAAACGGCGTCTTACGTCCGGTGACAAAGCAGTCCGGTGTAAATTCCACACGCTGCGGCGCGCAGGCGCCGAAATCCAACGCATAATCCTCAAACCGCAGCCCGTCTTCCAGCGGCACGTTGATGCCCGGATGACCGCCGAGGGCAAAGTACATGCGCTTTTCGTCCCGGTTTTCCACACGGATCTCCGCATGCAGTGTGTTTTCTTCCAGCCGATAGCAAATTGTGTAGCGGAAGCGGAACGGATACTGCGCGTAAAATTCCGGATTCGTCTCAATCTGCAGCGCAACGGCGTCAGCCGTTTTCTGCGCCGCAGTAAACTCCGCCGTGGGCGCAAAGCCATGAATCGGAAGATGGTACGTCTGCCCTTCGTAGCGATATGTCCCGTTTGTCAGCCGCGCCACATACGGAAAAATCGTCGGCGCGCGGTCGGTCCAGTAGGCGGGGTCTCCCTGCCAGAGATATTCGGTCTTCCCGGTCAAATGCATCAGCTGCGCACCGAGCGAAGAAATCTGCGCCTGCATGCAGCCGCTGCGGATGGTATAAAGCATGGCAAAGCCTCCTGTCGTGTTCTGCTCGTTTTTTCATTTTAGCGTCCGTTTTCCCGCCTGACAAGCCTCCAAATCGCACTTGGATATAGTTATTTTGCACTAAATTATCCTAAATATTTTGTATATATTGCAAGAATTCCGCGCGAAACGGCGCAAAAAATCGTTCTTTTTGTAAAACCGCTTGACAAATTATTTGGCGCATGCTACAGTGAAAACAGCCAATCACGGAGCAAATCTGTGCAACATGCGAAGGATACCGGCAGGTATCAGGGAAAGGTGCGTGAGCGAATGAACGAAACCATTGTTTCCATGCGGGGCATCTGCAAGAGCTTCCCAGGCGTGAAAGCGCTGGACAATGTTCACTTTGAGCTTCGCTCCGGCGAGGTCATGGCTTTGCTGGGCGAAAACGGCGCGGGCAAATCCACGCTGATGAAAATCTTAAGCGGCGTGTATACCAGAGACAGCGGAAGCGTTGAAATTTTCGGAAAAGAATACGGCGATCTGACGCCGAAGCAGGCGCAGGCGCTGGGTGTGGCAATCATCCATCAGGAGCTGAACATGTGCCCGCACCTGAGCGTCACGGAAAACATGTTCCTCGGGCGTGAGCGGTACAAGGGTCCGGTCCTCGACCGGCGCGGCATGGAGGCGGAGGCAAAGCGGATTCTCGACGATCTGTGCATCGACATCTCCCCGAGCGAGACAGTCGGAAACCTTCCGGTCTCCAAGCAGCAGATGGTTGAGATTGCGAAGGCGCTTTCCATCAACGCCAGGGTCTTGATCATGGACGAGCCAACCTCGGCGCTGACAGCGAAGGAAATTGACGAACTGTTCCGCATCATCCGGCGTCTGAAGGATTCCGGCTGCGGCATCGTGTATATCTCCCACCGGCTGGAGGAGTTGCAGCACATCGTCGACCGCGTGACCATCATGCGAGATGGGCAGTACATCACATCGACGAACTTTGCGGATACGACGATGGCGGATATTATCACCAACATGGTCGGCAGAGAAATCAAGGAGCAGTTCCCGCGCGTCGAGTGCCAGAAGGGCGAAAAGATCTTCGAGGTCAAGCATCTCAACGCAGGGCGCATGGTACGCGACATCAGCTTCTCGCTGTATGCGGGCGAAATCGTCGGCTTTGCGGGGCTCATGGGCGCAGGAAGAACGGAAACCACGCGCGCCATCTTCGGCGCGGACCCCAGAGAATCGGGCGAAATTTTCCTCGACGGCAAAAAGATCACCATCCATACCCCTTCCGATGCGATCAAAGCCGGTATCGTCCTTGCCCCGGAGGACCGGAAAAAGGACGGGCTGTGCACCAAGCTTCCGATCCGTGAGAACATCGCGCTGCCGAACCTCGATCTTCTGTGCAATCCGCTCGGCGTGATCAACCGGAAGAAGGAAGACGAGATGTGCGACAAGGTCGTGCAGGAGCTTCGCATCAAGACGCCGAACGTTGAAATCGACGCTGCCGGGCTTTCCGGCGGCAACCAGCAGAAGGTCGTCGTGGGCAAATGGCTGGCGCGCGACTCTCGCGTGGTGATCTTCGATGAGCCGACACGCGGCATCGACGTGGCGGCAAAGGTCGAAATTTACAACCTCATGAACCAGCTCAAGCAGCAGGGCATTGCCGTCATGTTCGTCTCGTCGGAAATGCCGGAGGTCATGGGCATTGCAGACCGCATCGTCGTCATGTGCGACGGGCGCATCACGGGCGAAGTGATGGCGCGCGAGACGACGCAGGAGGAAATCCTGACGCTGGCAACCAGATTTGAAAACAAATTTGCAGCGCAAGCCGCTGAGGAGGAAGAAGCGTAATGGGTACTTTGGAAAACAGGAGAAAACTCACAGCCGTGCGCGGCATGGGCGCTGCGCTGGTCGGCTTTGCGGGCTGGATCGTGCTGTATGTCGTCTTCGGTCTGATCGAGCCGAATATCTTTACGACGAACAACATGCTGAACCTGCTGCGCTCCATGGCAAAATATCTGCTTGTCGGCGTCGGTCAGGGCGTGATTCTGATCACCGGAAACATCGATCTTTCCATCGGCTCGGTTGTCGCGATGTCCGCGATGATCTCCGCCACGATGATGAGACACGGCACCGCTGCCATCGTTGCGGTCTGCGCCGCGATCGTCTGCTGCCTCGCCGTCGGCGTGATCAACGGTTTACTCGTCGGCAAGTTCAAGCTTCCGCCCTTCATCGCAACGCTCGGCACCATGTTCTGCGCAAGAGGCGTTGCCTACCTTGCAAACGGCAACCGCAACACCGACGCCATCGTCACGGGTCTGGGCAAGGAAGCCGGCGACGCTTTCCAGAACTTCTTCTATTACGGAAAAACGCTTGGCATCTACAACGCCTTCTGGATTGCGTTTGTGATCTTTGCTGTCGTCTTTTTCCTGATGAACAAGACCCGCACCGGCAGACACATCTACGCCATCGGCTCGAACGTCGACGCGGCAAAGCTCTCCGGCATCAACGTCTTTGCAACCACCACAAAGGCTTACCTCATCAGCGCCTTCTGCGCTGCCATTGTCGGCTTGATTCTTGCCGGTCAGGCAGGCATGGGCAACATGGAAGCGGGCAACTCGTATGAGATGTACGGCGTCGCCGCGGGCGTCATCGGCGGCATCTCCCCGCTCGGCGGCAGCGGTCTTCTGCTCGGCGCGTTTGCAGGCGCGGGGGGGTGGCAGACGCTGGAAAACGGTCTGGGCATCATCGGCGCGCCGGTCGGCATCCAGAGAATCGTCATCGGCGTGATCGTTACCGGCGCGGTTCTCATCGACGTTGTATTCCGTCAGGGAACAAAAAAGGTGAAGAAATAAATGTTCTTTGTTATTTCCGCGGTTCCGCGTAAATAAGGCCCCAAAAACAATAAATTTAGGAGGAATTACAATGAAAAAGCTCGTATCCGTTCTGCTCTGCATGGCCATGATCGTGTGCCTGCTGGCAGGCTGCGCAAGCGGCGGAAAAGAAACCGCCCAGACCGCCTCGACCGGCGAGGGCTACAAAGTCGCACTCATTACCATGGACTCCATTGACCAGCACTGGATCACCCTGAAAGAGGGCGCTGAAAAGGCCGCTTCCGAACTCGGCGTCGCGCTGACGTTCATGGCTCCGAACACCAAGGATGACGCGCTCCAGATCGAGCAGGTCAATAACGCCGTCTCCGCCGGCAACCAGGCGATCATCGTCGCCGCCAACGGCCCCGACGCCATTTCCTCGGCGCTGAAGGAAGCTGCCGATGCAGGCATCAAGATCATCTATGTCGACTCTCCGGCAAACGTTCCGGCAGAAGCGACCTTCTCCACTGATAACACCGCCGCCGGCAAGACCGCGGGCCAGACCATGCTCGACGCGCTGGGCGCAAAGGGCGTTACCTCCGGCAAGATCGGCATCGTGAACGTCAACGCGGCTACCGCTTCCACGGTTGCGCGCGAAGCAGGCTTCCGCGAAGCCTTCGAGGGCACCGATTTTGAACTGCTCGAGACGCAGTACGGCGAGGGTGACGCCGCAAAGTCCCAGTCCATCGCGGAAAACTACATCACGCAGGGCGTGGTCGGCATCTTCGGCTGCAACGAAGGCTCCACCAACGGCGCAGGCAATGCGGTCAAGGCTGCAAACGCGGACGTTGTCTGCGTAGGCTTTGATAAGTCCGACGCCATCCTCGGTCTGATTGAGGACGGCTACATTCTTGCAACCATGGCGCAGAACCCCGATGTTATGGGCTACGAGGGCGTGAAGGCTGCCGTTGCGGCGCTGAAGGGCGAAGACCTTGGCGGCAAGGTCACCGATACGGGTGTTTCCGTTCTGAAGGCAGAGACGGCTTCCGCGCCTGCGGAAACTACGGCTGCATCGGGCGACTATAAGCTCGCGCTGATCACCATGGACTCCATCGACCAGCACTGGATCACCCTGAAAGAGGGCGCAGAAAAGGCCGCTTCCGAACTCGGCGTCGAGCTTGTCTTCATGGCGCCCAACACCAAAGACGACGCCCAGCAGATCGAGCAGGTCAATAACGCCGTCGCGGGCGGCTGCGACGCGATCATTGTCGCGGCAAACGGTCCCGATGCCATTTCCTCTGCGCTGAACGAAGCTTCCGCTGCGGGCGTGAAGATCGTCTACGTCGACTCCCCGGCAAACGTTCCGGCAGAAGCGACCTTCTCCACCGATAACACCGCCGCCGGTACGACCGCCGGTCAGACGATGCTCGACGAGCTCTCCGCCAAGGGCATCACCTCCGGCAAGATCGGTATCGTGAACGTCAACGCCGCGACTGCTTCGACCGTTGCCCGTGAAGCCGGCTTCCGCGCCGCATTCGACGGCACCGACTTTGAGCTTCTGGAAACCCAGTACGGCGAAGGCGACGCAGCAAAGTCGCAGGCAATTGCCGAAAACTACATCACGCAGGGCGTGGTCGGTATCTTCGGCTGCAACGAAGGCTCCACCAACGGCGCAGGCAACGCGGTCAAGGCTGCGGGCGCAGACGTTGTGTGCGTGGGCTTCGATAAGTCCGACGCCATCCTCGGTCTGATCGACGACGGCTATATCCTCGCTACCATGGCGCAGAATCCCGACGTGATGGGCTACGAAGGCGTCAAGGCTGCCGTTGCGGCTCTGAACGGCGAGAACCTCGGCGGCGCTGTCACCGACACCGGCGTCTCCGTTCTAACCAAGTAAGTTTTTCCCATGGCAAAAGCGCCGGTTTCCCCGGCGCTTTTGCCAAACGGACCGCTGCGCCGCTGTTTTTCTTGACTGGCGCTAAAAAATCGCTATCATAACATCAGGCGGTGGGATGCTCCCAGCCAGACTGGAAGCATGCCCCTGCCCTATGTGCAAATCCAATTCCGAAAAGGAGATTTCCCATGAAGCGTTCTGAAATCAACAAGGCTCTTCGCGAGCTGGAAGCGATGTGCAAAAAATATCACTGCTACCTGCCGCCGTTCTGCAGCTTTACTCCCGACGAATGGCAGAGCAAGGGACATGAATATGACGAGGTCCGCGAATGCATGCTCGGCTGGGACATCACTGACTACGGTCAGGGAAAATTCAACGAACTGGGCTTCTCGCTCATTACCATCCGCAACGGAAACCGCAAACTTGCGGACAAGTACCCCAAGGTCTACGCCGAAAAGCTCCTGTTCCTGAAAGAAGGACAGTATTCCCCCAACCACTTCCACTGGTTCAAGACCGAGGATATCATCAACCGCGGCGGCGGCAACGTACTCATTCGCGTGTACAATTCCAAAGAGGACGAGTCCATCGACTATGAATCTGACGTTGTCGTTCACACGGACGGCAAATCCTACACCGTTCCTGCCGGAACGCAGATTCGTCTAACGCCGGGCGAGAGCATCTACGTCTATCAGGGTCTGTATCACGATTTTACCGTCGAACCCGGCACGGGCGACGTACTGCTCGGTGAGGTCAGCCAGTGCAACGACGACAACACCGATAATCGCTTCAACCCGCCCATGGGACGCTTCCCGGCGATTGAAGAGGACGAGCCGCCGTACCGGCTTTTGTGCAACGAATACCCCGCAGCAAAGTAACCCGAACAGGAAAGGACAAAACATATGATCGACGTTGTTGCTCTGGGCGAGCTTCTCATTGACTTCGCCGCCAAATCTGCGGATGCCGGCGGCTACCCCACCATGGCGGCAAATCCCGGCGGCGCACCCGGTAATTTTCTTGCCGCGCTGGGCGTCTACGGGTGCAAGACCGCATTTATCGGCAAGGTCGGCGCGGACACGTTCGGAAGACTGCTGCGCCGGACGATGCAGCATGCCGGAATCGAAACAAAGGGCATTGTCGAAGACCCCGAGGTCTTCACGACCCTCGCCTTCGTTACCTTTGACGCCTCCGGCGACCGCTCGTTCTCCTTCGCGCGCAAGCCCGGCGCAGACACGCAGCTTCGCTGGGACGAGGTAAATCTGCATCTGATCGACGAGGCGCGCGTGTTCCACTTCGGAACGCTCAGCCTCACCGACGAGCCGGCGCGCAGCACCACACAGCAGGCAGTCGCCTACGCGAAGGCGAAGGGCAAGCTCATCACCTGCGACCCCAACCTGCGCGAGCCGCTCTGGAAAACCCCGGCTGCGGCAAAGGAGCAGATGCTCTGGAGTCTTACACAGTCCGACGTCGTCAAAATCAGCGACAACGAGGTTGCGTTTCTCTGGGGCTGTTCGCCCGAAGAAGGCGCGCAGCGGCTATTGGAGGAATTTGACGTAAAGCTCGCGATGGTCACGCTCGGACCGGACGGCTGCCTGTTAAAAACGAAGCAGGCGCTCTTCCGCGCGCCTGCCCCCGCCGTCCATCCGGTCGACACCACCGGTGCGGGCGATATCTTCGGCGGCAGCGCCGTGGCGCGGCTTCTGGAGCTCGGGAAAGCGCCGGAGCAGCTCACGCAGGACGACCTTTCCTACATCGGAAGCTATGCCCTGACGGCGGCAAGCCTTTCGACCGAACATTCGGGCGGTATCCCGAGCATTCCCTCCAAAGAAGCGGTGCTTGCCGCGATGCAGACAGGAGCGCGCACATGAAAGCGCTCGGTCTGGATTTGGGAACCACCTCGCTCAGCGCGGTGGTATTGGAAACAGATTCCGGCGTTTTGGCGGCAAAAACCGTTCAGAACGCCGCCTTTTTACCCGGTGAGCGTTGGGAGCGGACGCAGAACGCGGAGGAAATCTATGCTGCGGCGCTGCCCCTCGTACAGGAGCTTGTGTGTGAACATCCCGAGATTTGCGCCATCGGCGTCACGGGTCAGATGCACGGCATCGTATATCTCGACACTGACGGCAGGTGTCTGAGCCCGCTCTACACGTGGCAGGACGAACGGGCAGCTTTGCCCTTCAACGAAACCGAAAGCTGGGCTGCGCACTTGTCTGCCGTCACCGGCTATCCGGCGGCGCCGGGCTACGGGCTGGCGACACACTATTATAATGTCCACCACGGTCTTGTTCCCGAAACGGCAGCCTGCTTCTGCACGATCGCGGATTTTGTTGCCATGCGTCTTGCAGGCAGGACCTCTCCCCTTCTGGACGGCTCGAACGCGGCAAGCCTCGGCCTGTTTGATCTGCAAAACGGCTGCTTTGACAAAGACGCGGCAGAAAAAGCCGGACTTTCTCCCCACCTTCTGCCGCAGGTATCCAAAAACGCATATCTCGGAACCGGCACGTTCAAGATTCCGGTCTATGCTGCCATCGGAGACAATCAGGCAGCGTTCCTCGGCGCAGTGGACGACAGGAAGCACACGCTTCTTGTCAACGTCGGCACAGGCAGTCAGGTCGCGGTCTTCACGCCCGGCTATCTTTCGGTTCCCGGTCTGGAGACCAGACCCTACCCCGGCGGCGGGAATCTTCTTGTGGGTGCGGCGCTTTGCGGCGGCAGAAGCTACGCACTGCTGGAGAATTTCTTCCGCCAGACGCTCAGGCTCGCAGGCGGACCGGATATCAGCCTTTACGGCGCGATGGAACGCGCGCTGGATGAAACCGGCGAAATCACCGACGCACCGGAAGCCACTACGCTCTTTCAGGGCACGCGGGAAAATCCGGCGCTTCGCGGAAGCTTCCGAGAAATCTCCTGCGAAAACTTCACGCCTGTGCACTTCATGCACAGCGTCATGAACGGTATGGCGCAGGAGCTTTTTGCGATGTATCAGGGCTTTCTGGACGCCGGCGGCGCAAAGCCGGAGGCAATGATCGGCTCGGGAAACGGTTTGCGAAAGAACCGGCATCTGCAAAAAGCCTTCGAGCGCGTCTTTTCCTGCCCGATGACGCTTTCGCGCTGCGAAGAAGAAGCGGCGTGCGGCGCGGCGCGCTGGGCGCTTGCCTGCCGGGCAGATTGACAAAGTAATTTCCGACACATATAATAGGAGGGTATTTTTATGGGCAAGCAGCTCTGGCAGCGTCCGGTCTTTTTTGACCGCAACCGCGTTTACCGCGTCTATCTCGGCGGCAAACTGTTTCACGACTTCCTCGGCGACGCGCCGGAGGACGGATTCTATCCGGAAGAGTGGGTCGCATCGACAGTCCATGCCATGAATGCAGTCAGCAAGGGTCCTTTCGAGGGTATTTCCATGATCGAAGGTACCGATCTTCCATTTACGAAGCTCCTGGAAGAGCACCGGGAAGACTGCCTCGGCAGCCGCAAAACGCTCGGCGTACTGGTCAAGTACCTCGACAGCGCCATTCGCCTTCCGATGCAGGTACACCCCACGCGCGCATTTTCCAGAGAATACTTTCACAGCCCCTACGGCAAAGCCGAGTCCTGGGTCGTGCTTGCCACGCGCCCGGACGCCTGCCTCTACTACGGCTTCTCGCGCGAGGTCACGCGGGAAGAATTTGAAGCTGCGGTCGACGCTTCCCTGACGGATAAGACCTGCATGACGTCGTTCGTCAACCGCGTGGATGTCAAGCCCGGCGATGTGTTTTTCGTTCCGGCAGGCATGATTCATGCCATCGGTCCGGGCTGCCTTCTTTTAGAGGCGCAGGAGCCGTCTGATTTTACCGTGCAGCCGGAGCATTGGTGCGGCGAACATCTGCTGAGCGAGCATGAAATGTATCTGGGGCTTGACCGTAAGATTGCCAACAGCTGCTTTGACTTTACCAGATACGGCGCGCGTGTCGTGGAAGACGGCAGGCAGACGCCGAAGCTTCTGGAGCAAACCTCCAATATGCGCTATGAAAGCCTCATCGGTCCCGATTGCACCGACTGCTTCTCGGTCGACCGGCTGACGCTTTGCGGCGGCAGCGCAGTTCTTCACGCCGGGGCGGGCGTGCACATCGTATCGTCCGGTGCAGGCGCAGTGCGCTGCGGCGATTTTGCACACGCCTTAAAAAAGGGCGACTATTTCTTCCTTCCCGCCTGTGCAGCCGGGGAAGCCATTGTCGAAGGCGAGCTGGAGCTTCTGATCTGCCGTGGCGGCATAGAGCCATAAGAACCATCAAATCATAAAGTGAGACAGAACATGACGCAAAAACCGAGAAATGCCGACTATACAAAAGAATATAACCGCAAGGCGGTTTTGAGCATGCTGCGCCGCAGCTCCATGAGCCGCGCCGAGCTTGCCCGGGCAACCGGTCTGAGCCGCGCGGCGACGAGTCTGATTGCCGAAGAGCTTTTAAAAGACGGCATCGTCATGGAGCTTCCGCCGCAGTCGGTCGGGCGCGGACGCAGTGCAACGCCGCTTGCCGTGCGTGCAGACAGCTATTACGCGCTGGCAGTCGACCTGGCAAGAAAGAGCTGCAGCGTCGGTCTTTGCGACATGTCCGGTCATCTGCTGCAATTTCGTGCCTTCCCCGACCAGGACGGACTGCTGGACCTGATCATCGAAGCGCTTCGGCGCATGGCGCAGAGCGTGGACAAAAGCAAAATTCTCGGCATCGGCATCAGTTCTCCGGGTCCTCTGGACTGCGAGGGCGGAAAAATCCTCAATCCGCCGCAGTTTGACCGGTGGCACGGCGTGGAAATCAGCGCAATTTTGTCTCAGGCGCTCGATCTTCCTGCCTATCTGGAACATGACGTCTGCGCACTGGCGCTGCATCAGCTGGAAATGGGGCACAGCCGGAATTTCATGCTCGTCTTCGTCGACATCGGCATCGGCGCCGCCATCATGTCCGGCGGCGAGCTGGTCGGCAACTCCCGGTATTTTACCGGCGAGGTCGGTCATACCACCATCCGCTTCGACGGCAGGCAGTGCGCCTGCGGCAACCGGGGGTGTCTGGAAACCTACGCTTCCATTCCCGCGCTTCTGGAAGGCTCGTCGTTTTCCAGCTGGCGGGAGCTTGCCGACAGCGCCGAGCAAAGCCCAGAGGCGCAGCGGCTGGTTTATCAGGAGGCGCTGTATCTGTCGGCAGGTCTGATTAACCTTCTGAACCTCATCCCGGTCGACACCATCTATCTTTCGGGGGATGTCTGCTACCGCTACGAACTGCTTGCCGCGCATCTGCGGCAGGAAATTTCCGCCAAAGCACTTTTCGGCAGCACGGACAGTATCCGAATCTATCCGTCCAGTCAGGACCCGAATGTCGGCACGCTCTCTGCCGCCGACGTGGTCTTCGACAAGTTTTTCCGCATATAACCATCGCCGCAGTACGATCAAGCGTACTGCGGCGATTTTACTCTTCATTTCATCTGTTTATTTGTTGGAAAAGGCATACACCGTGACCTGATGGTATCGCTCGCCTGCTTTGAGGACCGGCTTGCGGAACGCCTCACACTGCATCGCGTTCGGATAGAACTGCGTCTCAAGGCACACCGCATCGCGCTTTTCATACATCGCGCCGCCCTTGCCCGTCCAGGGTCCGAGGAAGTTTGCCGCATAGAGCTGCACGCCGGGCATTGTCGTCGAAACGCGCATCGTAACGCCGCTTTCCGCGCTGGAGAGAACCGCTGCCGGCAAAAGCGCTCCGGTATCTGCCAGACAGAAATTGTGGTCGTAGCCGCCGCAGTTTCGAAGCTGCACATCGTCCTGCCCGATATCGCGCCCGACCGGCTTCGGCGCACGGAAGTCAAACGGCGTCCCGTCAACCGGCAGAATTTTACCCGTCGGCATGCACTGGTCGCTGTTTTCGGTGAAGCGGTCGGCATGGATCTGCAGCGTATGGGAAAGTGCCGTGCCGCCGCCGTTCAGGTTAAAATAGCTGTGGTTCGTAAGATTGCAGAGTGTGTCCTGATCGCTCACGGCATCATAGGTGATGGTCAGCGCGCCGTTTGCCACGCGGTAGCTTACGCTCACGCGCAGCGTGCCGGGGTAGCCCTCCTCGCCGTCCAGCGAAACGCGGGAAAATTTCACGCCGTCTTCCAGCACCTCCGCGTCCCAGACATACTTGTCAAAGCCGCGCAGACCGCCGTGCAGGTGGTTCTTGCCGTCGTTCTTCGCCAGAATATAGGTTTTGCCGTTCAGCGTAAACTGCGCGCCGCCCAGCCGGTTTGCAACGCGCCCGACGCACGCGCCGAGATAGCCGTCGTGCGTCTCGTAGCCCTCGATCGTGTCGTGTCCGAGGACGACGTCGACCGGCTTTCCGTTCTTATCCGGCACCAGCAGCGCCTGCACCGTCGCACCGTAGTCCAGAATCCGCGCGGTCAACTCCGGCGTCCGGATTTCAAAAAGCGTCACAGCCTCGCCGCGCGCCGTCTTTCCAAAGGGTTTGCGTTCGATGTTCATCATTTGGAATGCTCCTTCCGCAATGTTCTTCTGTTCGAATTATAAGCGCGAACCTGTCGGAAGTCAATTGCTGCAAACGACGCGCATACGCCGGCAATTTTGGTCTTGACGCGCAGACATCACGCCTCGCGCAGCGCCTGCAGCGCAGCGCCGATGTCCTCGGAAAGAAGAATCGACCGGTCCTCGATTTCCGGCGGGGCTCCGACCTCGCCAAGGTTGATGCAGGCATAGGTCGCCTTCGGATTGCGCGCCGTCATGCGCCAGAAGGGATATTTGATGATGCCGGGGGTGTTATACCCGACGCCCAGCTCCAGAAACAGCATTCTCTGCCCTGCGCGGGTGCGGAGGAAGCTTTCGTACCGTTCAGCTGCCCGATGCCAGCACGTGTCTTCGACAAAGCGGTCGTCGCAGCGCAGATTCATCGTCAGAGGGCTTCCGCAGCGCGGGCAGACGGGCAGCAGTTCTGCAGGAACTTTCCTATTCTCCTGCCGCTCGACCATTTCGCCGATTACAGCTTCATTATCAAAGGTTTCCTGGCCGCACGGCGTTGAACACTGGAACAGCCCATAGTCTCTTTGCGTGTAGAACAGGCGGTGCTTATCAAATCCCGCCTTTCCGTTTGCACGAACAACTGCCACCTTCTTTTTGATAGCCTCCAATCAAATATGCAAAGGATTTGTTGCGTTTCCTCATCGTTGGCATTACAATAATCCAAACAGGTGCGTTCGTAAGGTAGGCAAAATATTGTGCTGTAGTTACCAAAAGGATTCGATTGGAGGTTTTTCGATGGAATTGCCCGCATGCCCGGTAGAAACAACGCTGATGCTGATCGGCGACAAATGGAAGGTTTTGATTCTGCGCGATCTGATGGACGGCACGAAGCGCTTCGGAGAACTCAAAAATTCCATCGGGCACGTCACGCAGAAGGTACTGACCGCGCAGCTGCGCGACATGGAGGCAAAGGGTCTTCTCACACGCAGGGTCTACGCCGAGGTCCCCCCGCGCGTGGAATACACGCTGACTCCGACCGGCTACAGCTTGAGACCGATTCTCGACTCCATGGTTGCCTGGGGAACCGGCTATCAGCAGCAGATGTCCGGCGCGGACTCCGCGGATTAACACAGCATGACGAACATACAGGAATCGCCCATGCGCAAACCGGCAGCGCACTTTCATCTGCCGGGCTTATTTGAATTTTACGAGTTCTACCGCGCATTTCTGCCGCTTTACCGGGCGCACCGGGCGTATTTTTACGATTGGTGCGAGATTGCTTCCATCTACGGCGCACCGGAAGGCTGCATCTGGGGCGGCGGGCGCGTCGGTTCCGGCACTGCGGGCGCGCAGGAGGTACTGGCGCTGATGCAAGACTTTGGCATCTCTGCCCGGCTGACGTTCAGCAACTGCCTTCTGCGCCCCGAGCATCTGATAGACCGTCCATGCAACGCGCTGTGCCGCGCGTTTTCTGATTCTGCCGGACCGCAGAACGGTGTGATTGTCCACTCCGAGCTGCTGCTGACATATCTGAAAAAGCATTACCCCCGGCTCTATTTTGTCTCGTCGACGACGAAGGTTCTGACCCGGTTTTCTCAGCTGCGGCAGGAGCTGGAACGAGACGACTTTTCCTATGTCGTGCCGGATTTCCGTCTGAACCGGTCGTTTGCGCAGCTGCAGGCACTGCCGCAGACGCTCAAGGATAAGACGGAGTTTCTCTGCAACGAGGGCTGCTGGTCCGGCTGTATGGAGCGGCGCGCCTGCTATGAAGCGGTCAGCCGGAAAAATCTCGGAGCACCCGGACCGGAGCATCGCTGCACCGCCCAGGAAGCGGCAAACGGCTACCGCTTCTCCCGCGCGATGGAAGGTCCCGGCTTCATCGGCGTGCAGGACATTCAGACCACATATCTTCCCATGGGCTTTTCTCAATTCAAAATCGAAGGACGCGGGCTCGGAAACGCTCTTTTGCTGGAGTTTCTGCTCCATTATCTGACAAAGCCGGAATATCATCTGCACGTGCGCGAGGCACTGTATCTGGACAATACCCTCGATCTGTTCTGAGCCATGTGTCCCATATCAAAAAACAGATAGCTTGAACAAAAAATATTTTGAAAAATGACGGGTTATCGTGTATAGTAAAAGTGATAGAACCCGGCGGCGCATCTCACCGGCTTGCCGCTTCCGATGGGCGCGGGCATACTTCAGCAAAAGGAGAGTGGGACGATTGGAAGAACTGCTTCGTATGGAGCACATCAGCAAACGCTTCGGCAATTTCTATGCCAATCATGACGTCAATTTTTCCGTGGCGAAGGGCGAGGTGCATACCCTGCTCGGCGAAAACGGCGCGGGCAAATCGACGCTTATGAACATCCTGATCGGTCTCTACCAGCCGACAGAAGGAAAAATCTTTCTGAACGGTCAGGAGGTCCGCATCGACTCCCCCAGTCAGGCGGTCAAGCTCGGCATCGGCATGGTGCATCAGCACTTCATGCTGGTCGAGGCTATGACGGTCTTCGACAACATCATCCTCGGCGACAAGCACGCAAAGGGTGTCTTCATCGACCGCGCCGCGCGCCGGAAGGAAATTGAAGCATTGTCCGAAAAATACGGGCTGGACGTGCAGCTCGACAAGCTCATTACGGAAATTTCCGTCGGCGAGCAGCAGAGAACCGAAATTCTCAAAGCGCTGTACCACGGCGCAGAGCTTCTGATTCTCGACGAGCCGTCGGCAGCGCTGACCGACATCGAGGTCGAGGGTCTGTTTGCCATCATGCACAAGCTCATCGGCGAAGGAAAATCCATCATCTTCATCAGTCACAAAATGCGCGAGGTGCTGCGCATCTCCGACCGCATCACCATCCTGCGCCTCGGCAAGATCGTCGGCACCGTGAACCGGGCGGACACCGACGGGCAGAAGCTTGCCAACATGATGATCGGCAAGGAGCTGACCGAGTCGCAGTATGAAAAGATCGATGCCAGCGGCGCGGAGGTCGTCGCAGAGCTCGACCATGTGGACTACAACAAAGCCTCGAAGCACAGCGGCTTAAACGATCTGTCGCTCAAAATCCACGCAGGCGAAATTGTCGGCGTCGCAGGCGTCGACGGAAACGGGCAGACGCAGCTGGCACAACTCATCACCGGCGTTCTTGCGCCGGACGCAGGTGAGGTCCATCTCAAGGGAAAGCGCGTCGCAGTCTTCGATCCCAACGGCTTTATCGAACACGGCGTTTGCCACGTGCCGGAGGACCGGAACCTGCAGGGTCTGATCGGCGACATGTCGATTGCAGAGAACCTCGTGCTCAAAGACGCGGACGACGCGCGCTTCAGCAAGGGACACGGGCTTCTGCTCAAAAAGCGCGCAATTAACGACTACGCCAAACGGATGGCAGAAAAATACGACGTGCGCTGCACATCTGTCTCGCAGAGCGTGCGTTCGCTTTCCGGCGGCAACCAGCAGAAGGTCATTCTCGCGCGCGAGCTGGAAAACGATCCGGCGCTGCTCGTCATGGCGCACCCGACGAGAGGTCTGGATATTGGCGCGACGAGCTTTGTCCATGAGCAGATGATCGGCGCGCGCGCCCGGGGCGTGGGCATTTTGCTGATCAGCGCGGACTTCGATGAAATTCTCGAGATGTCCGACCGCATTGTCGTCTGCTTTGAAGGCAGGATTATGGGCGAATTCTCCGGCAAGAACCCGCCGGTGGAAGAAATCAGCCTTGCCATGACCGGTAAGTGAGAGGAGGACGCAGTATGGAAAAACTGAAAAAAGCGTTTGGCGCGTTTCTGGTGCCGCTGCTGTCGATTCTGCTTGCCTTCCTCATTGGCGGTATCATCATGGCAGCGCTGGGCGCAGACCCGTTCCAGGCAGTCAAATTCCTGTTTCAGGGCGCGTTCGGCTCAAAAGCCGGCATCGGCACGACGCTGACCAAAGCGACGCCTCTCATGTTCACCGCTCTTTGCGCGTGCTTCGCGTATAAATGCGGCGTATTTAACCTCGGCGGCGAGGGGCAGTTCCTGATGGGCTCGATGGCAGCGTTTCTCACCTGCTACTTCACCGGTCTGACCGGCGTTGCGGGCATCGTTCTGGCGCTGCTTGCCGGTGCGCTTGCCGGCGGCGTCTGGGGCATGATTCCGGGCGTTCTCAAGATCACGCGCGGACAGAACGAAATGATCATCTCCATCATGCTCAACTATGTGGCGACGCTTCTCATGGGCGTCATCTACACCAGCTGGATTCGCGACGCCTCCGTTCCCCAGACGCCTGCCATCAACGAAGCGGTGCATCTGCCGCGTATCATCTCCGGCATGCGCTTTACATGGGGGCTTGTCATCGCGATTGCGGTGGGTCTGCTTCTTTATTATGTGCTGTTCTGGACCAACGCCGGCTTCCGGCTGCGCGCGGTCGGCTACAACATGACAGCAAGTCGGTTTAACGGCATCCCCGTCGGGCGGTACATGCTGGCAAGCTTCATCGTCTCCGGCGCGATTGCAGGTCTGGGCGGCAGCGCAGAGCTTCTCGGCACCCAGTTCCGGTTAATTAACGGCTTCGGCGCGGGCTACGGCTTTGACGGCGTGGCAATGGCGCTGATCGGTCAGCTGCATCCGATTGCCACGATGGTCGTTGCGCTGTTCTTCGCGGTTCTGCGCGTAGGCTCGACGACCATGCAGGCAGCGACCGGCGTTCCGACCAGCGTGTCGGATATCATTCAGGCGCTTGTGATCGTCTTCTCGGTCGCCGGTATGGCGCTGACGAAGCTCCCGGAATTTGAGGCGTGGAAAAGCCGCGTCTTCGGCAAGAGAAAGGAAGGTGCGGCATAATGGATTGGATTTCGAGTCTGCTGCTTGCAACCGTTCGTCTGGCAATTCCGGTGCTGCTCATTTCGCTCGCCGAGCTGTACGGGCAGAGAGCCGGTATGGTCAATATCGGTCTGGAGGGTCTTGCCTCCATCGGCGCGCTGGTGGGCTTCTTGGTGTGCTACATCACGGGCTCCAACTGGCTGGGGCTTCTGTGCGGCGCGCTTGCCGGCATTGCGGTCAACATGATCTACGCCTTTTCTACCATCACGCTCTGCGCCAACCATACGGTCTACGGCATGGCAATCAACATCTTTGCCCCGGCGCTCGCGTCCTTTATCTACCGCGTGTACTTCGGCACCGGCTCGGACCTCAAGCAGATCGTCACCATGTCCTCGGTTGCCATTCCGGGTCTCAAGGACATCCCTGTGATCGGCGCGCTGCTGTTTGACCAGAGTCCGATGGTGTATCTGACGCTGCTGTTCGTCGCCTTTACTGCCGTCTTCTTTGCTCGGACCCGCGCAGGTCTGAGCTACAAATCCGTCGGCGAGCATCCGCAGGCGGCAGC
>ERZ780149.1867-NODE-1867-length-21129-cov-3.069659_pt1 | contig 21129 bp, 18 predicted proteins | sample MGYA00511367_ERZ780149 | MGnify/ENA primary metagenome ERZ780149 (study PRJEB29588, sample SAMEA2153852) | human gut metagenome | biome: human gut; feature: human-associated habitat; material: faeces | place: Denmark | collected 2008/2010 ... | reverse complement strand
GCTGCTGCGCCTTTGGCGCAGCAGCCCATTCAGACTGTAGACCAAAGTAAGGGCTTTCGTCAGTTTGATGAAAGCTTTCGCCCGCTTTTTTAATGGCGGTACGGTCAAAGCGAAATATCCTTAACGAAGAAATCTAACAAATCGAATAGGAGAAATGACTGCATGTTGATATTATGCAGTTATTTCGTTTTTGTGAGACACTTGTCTGTGATGTATTCGATATTCTTGAACGGCCTTAGAAGAATTTCAGCATTATGAATCTGTACGAACTGTGTGTTTCAAGTGTAAAAGCCTGTTGCAAGTGGCAACGCTGTGGAAGTGTGGTATACATACAGGCTTCCGGTGGGACACAAAATATATATCTGGCATTCACCTTGACAATATGTACTTTTTTAATAAACAAAGCATACTTTTAATTGATTTAAGGGTAAAATTATGGCATTCATTACCCGTGAGGTTAAGTAAAATTTCTTGAAATTGAACGGATCTTACAAGAAAAATCTTCTAATCGGTGCACGGTAGGTCAACAAGACCACATTGCAGAATTTTTTGAATAGAATTCACGCTTGTTGCGAGGATCATCATCGAAGCAACGACATCGCAGACAGAGGATGAATAGCTCAAATGAGGTAATTGGGGAAAGCCAAAACCGTCCGGAATTCTTCTTTGGAGTTCCGGACGGTTTCATATTTTGGCATCGCTGTCAATTGCAGATATAAGCAGGATACCTATTATTTCTTTTTCCGCAGAACAACTGCCAAAACAACACCACAGACAGCAATCACTCCGCCGAAGCACGAAATCACAATTATAAACCAGCTTGGTATACCACCGCTGTTATACTTCGGTGCTTTTTCATCTTCATGCCCGGAGTCCTCAGTGGTTTCATCTGTTGATGCCGCTGTATCTTCAGGCTTGACTTCATTCACCATGATATATCCGCATTTGTCGCAGTGATTGTCTTCGTCTATATCGGTGTGCTTATCTTCTCCGCAATCTTTCCAGACAGGTTCAATCTCAATATTTTCGGTCAGCGTATCGCCTTTTTTCACCGGTTCTCCGGTTGCCTTATTTACCCAGCCGTCAAACTGATTGCCGGCTTCAGTCGGCGGAAGCACAGGCAGTGCCGGAACGGTGTTATCCGTACCCTTTGTTACGAGCTCTTTTGTCGCATGGTGATTTTTTCCTGACGGTTGAATTTCGGAGCTCGGAGGCGTTGCTGCTTCGCTGCCGCTCGGAGTTGTTGTCGAACCGGACGATTCGGTTTTGCCCGAAATATCGGACGAAGGTGTTTCGCTTGAAGACACAGACCCAGTCGAAATATACTTTTCATAGTCCGGGATGACGACGACCAATTTGCCGTCGGGAACGCCCAGTACAGGAATAATCTCCTTGACTGTGTATTCACAGATCTTACATTCACTCTGCTTTTCTCCCTCGAAAGTGTATCCCGCTTTCAAAACCGTTGTCCACGCACCCATCTTATGAGCGGATTTTTCCGTGGTCGTGTGGCAGTATTCACATTCCCGCCAGTGCTCGGATTCGGTATGCTTATGAACGTAATTGTGCTTTACAGCAGGTGTCTGCATATCCGTATAAGTATGACCGCACTCGCAGGCATGCGTTGTATATCCTACCGATTCACACGTCGGTTTGGTTACAACAGCGGTATACTCATGTGTATGTCCGTCGGTCAGCTTCGGAATAGCTTCTTCCTTTACAAAGCCGCAAACAGAACAGGTGAATTTCATCACACCGTCAGTCGTTTTCGTTGCTTCCTTTGTAACCGTACTTTCACCGAAAGTATGCAGTTCAGAATTCAGTATGATATCACATCCGTTGCCGCAGACCGTCCAGTGCTCATCCTCATCGTGCTCAATTTTACTTGATTTGCCGACGCAGTGACCACCCTTGGAGCAGTAATGGTTTTTCCACGCGGCACTTTCGGGGCAGATACCGTGGTTGCAGCCGAAATTCTCTGCACTTTCTGCGCAGCAATCCTCACACAGCTCACAATCGGGGCAGATTTCCACGCAGCTTTCGCATTTTCCGCACTCCGTACAGAATCCGGTGCAGTCGGAGCAGTATTCACCGCAGTCGACACAGATGTTGTTGGCACAGTCGCCGCAGTAATAGCAGTCGCGGCACATTCTGTCGGCACAGTCGATGCAGATGCCGCAGTCGGGACAGAATTCATCAATACATCCGGAGCACTTACCGCACTCCTCGCACACGCTCTCAGCACAGTCTGCACAGACGGTGCCGCAGTCCTCGCAGATCTCCGTACATTCGCCGCACTGATAGCAGTCCTCGCAGAAGAGATCATCCGCACATTCCCGACATATATCGCAGGACACACAGAATTCATCCGTGCAGTTTGAGCATTTTTCACCACAGTCCGGACAGATATCCGCACAGTTTTCGCATCCCTCACCGCAAGGGCAGACGACGCCGCAGTCCGTGCATAGTCCGCATGTTATGCAGAAGCTGTCCGCACCGGCACAGTCAACGCACGTGCTGCATTCCGTGCACACCTCTCCAACGGAGCAGTTAGAGCATTTCTCGTTACACTCCGCGCAGACGGTGGCACAGTTGGAGCATCCCTCTCCGCAGGCGCACACCGCTTCCACACATTCAAGGCAGAGCGAGCACACCGCGCAGAAATCCTCCGCGCCAACGCAGTTTATACAGTTTCCACAATCGGTGCATAGCTCGCCGTCCGAGCATTCGCTACACTTTTCGCCGCACTCAGGACATATCTCCGCGCAGTTCGAGCAACCCTGACTGCAACTAAAGCAGATGTAGTCCACGCAGTTTTTACAGATAGCGCAGGTGTCGCAGAAGTTACCGTCGCCGCCCACACAATCGCGGCAGACACCGCAATCGGTACAAAGCTCATCTCCCGCACAGTTGGAGCATTTTTCACCGCATTCCTCGCATATGTCGGCGCAGTTTGAGCAGCCCCCGCTGCATCCGACGCAGACGTGATCCACACAGTATTTACAGATACTGCAATTAGTGCAGAAGTCACCTTCACCGCCTACACATTCAAGGCAGGTGCCGCATTCCGTGCACAACTCATCCGGTGCACAGTTTGAGCATTTTTCACCGCAGCTCTCGCATATCACATCGGCGCACTGATTACATCCGTTGCCACAGGAACACAGAACTTCAACGCATTCACCGCATTCTCCGCATTCGGCACAGAATTCGCCGCCTGCACAGTCAAAGCAGCGCTCGCACTCGGCGCACAGCTCATCGTCAGCACAGTTTTCACATTTTTCGCTGCAAGCCACACAGATTACGGAGCATTCCGAGCATCCATTTCCGCAGTAGCAGACATAATCCACGCAGTTTTTACAATATCCGCAGCTGGAGCAGTAATTGCCCTCTCCGCCGACGCAATCAAAGCATATTCCGCACTCTATGCAAAGCTCATCCTCGGCACAGTTTGTACACTTTTCGCCGCACTCGGCACATATGTATGCGCACTCCGAGCAGCCGTTTCCACAGGCACAGACATATTCAACGCACATTTTGCACACTCCGCAATCGGAGCAGTAATTACCCTCGCCGCCGCGACAAGTAAAGCACACCTCACAGTCGCCGCACAGCTCATCGTCCGCGCAGTTTTCACACTTCTCGCCGCATTCCGGACAGATTATGGCACATTCCGAGCAGCCCTCACCACATCCGACGCAGATGTAATCAACGCAGAATTTGCAAAGATTACAGTTCAGACAGTAGTTGCCGTCTCCGCCCACACAGTCATAGCAGGTTCCGCAGTCCTCGCAGATACCGCCGTCGGCGCACTCCTCGCACTTTTCTTTGCATTGTTCGCAGATCAGGACACACTCGCTACAGCCCCTGCCGCATTCACATATGTATTCCGTACAGAATTTACACAGCAGGCATTCAGAGCAGTAGTTGCCCTCGCCGCCGAGACAGTCAAAGCAGGTTCCGCAGTTGGTACAAAGCTCATCTTCTGCACAGTTCAAGCACTTTTCATAGCATTGTTCGCAGCCGGTGGTGCATTCCGAGCAGCCCTCGCCGCAGTAGCAGATCCAGTCCGCACAGCCGATGCACAGCATGCACTGGGCGCAGTACAGCTCGTTACCCGCACATTCGGTGCAGATGCCGCAGTCGTCGCAGATGAAATCGACGCACTCCGTACAGTGCTCGTTGCACACGTCGCAGACGTCCCCGCTCGTCGAATAGCAGCCGCGGCATTTTTCGTCGCACTCGCAGCATTCGTCGAGACAGTTCCCGCAGTCGTCGCACAGCTCGTGGTCATCGTCACACGCGCCGCAGTAGCCGCAATGATGCTCCTCGTAGCAGGACGTGCCCGAGCCTTCACCGCAGTGATCGCCGTTATCGCATTTCCAGTCGTCATACCGCCAACTACCGCAATGCTCGCATTCTACACCATCCTCGTAGGCGGCATATACCGGCATCGCAAAGAGTGACAGTGAGAACTCAAGAATATTCTCACAAACCGATAGCAGATCGATTGCATATTGAGAATCATGTTCGTCATGGTCGTGATCGTCGTACGATAATTCCTGCCCGGCATGACTATGTATCTGGTTAGACCGTATATATCCCGAATTCGTTCCGATCAACAGCAAAAAGCAGAGCAGTATACCCCATATTCTTTTCATTTTCTGATTCATTTTAATCTCCATGCCGCCACAGGGGGCTCAAATATATTTTAATTAAAATTGCTCGTATTTGCAAAGCAAATCAAAATGGGTTGGGACCCATTTTGAGAGCAATTTGGGCGTGAAACAGGTGCAGTTCGATTTTAAACATGCTTTATTTTTCACGCTATACTCCTTCCATAACACCCCTTAGAATTTCCCGCCACCGCCGCCGACTGTGGTGCCGGAGCCCGCGATATGTGTCGATGAAGAACCGGAGCTGTCCGATTTTTCTTGCTTTGCAATCGTTTTATATTGGAGGAACGTCCGCTGATTCGTTTCTGTCCCTTGACGATCAGGATATCGTTGGCAATGGAACCACAGTAGCAAAACTCTTTCCATTGGTCAGCCAGCACGCCGCCTGCTGACCCGGTAATCGCTTCAATAAGTCCCATATGTATCTCTCCTGTTCTGTTATTCTGTCTTTTCGTGCTCTGCGAGCATTGCATCCAGAGCGCGCACAAATTTGTGGTAACCTTTCGGAAAATTCGCAGAACCTTCAGCACGGATCATCTGTCCGCCGTTTACCGTCGCCTCAAAGCAGAACATGATTCCGTCAGATACATTTTTGGGGTGTTTGCCGTGGAAGCCGTCCCAACGAAGGATGCCGCAGGTGTTCATAAGTTCGATCATAGTCTGCACACCGCAGGGTGCGGTCGACTCAAGCACAAGCTCGTCTTCTCCATCACGGTAGGCTTCCCGATAACGCCGCACTTCCGTCACATCACCCTCGAATTTATACACATAGCTGCCGCGCATTCCGCGTAAAGTAAGTGTCATTGTCCCTGCCGATGTGACGTTTTTTTGCATTTCTCTACCGCATCCAAACGATCCAAGCAGCATTGTAAATACCATAACGGTTATCAGTATACGGATTCTCACGTCCACGGATCGTCGGATTTCGCCTTACGGATGCTCAGAAGCAGGAACTGATCCCACAGCATCCATCTGCCGTCACCGAGCCTTCTCAGGACGATCTCACGCGGACTGTCCGCGCCGCCGCTCTTTATGTATAGCTTCTTATAGCCTTCGTTTGCATCGGAATAAAGACCGCTTGTAACGGTTATAATAAACGGCGTGTCCGGCGTGTAATCGTTTGCGGGAACCGCGCCCTTGAAATAGGAGAACGGTACATGATGACCGTCACTGAAGCGATCGTTCAAAAACGAGATATCGTGATTGGACAGCGGACGGGGACCGCGCAGGAAATTGAGCATTTCAGTGCCGATCTGCTTGTCGGCAGCAAAGACGCACAGTGCGCATACAGTAAGAGCCGCCGTCGCAAAGGGACTGGCAAGCGATGCTTCAGGCAAAGCTTTCATCTCGGCAAGACTCTCGGGCAATGCCGCAAACGTAAAGGTTTCCTCGCTTGCAAAGGCAGATGCCGCGGCAGACTTCACCGCAGTCTGTGCGTTTTTCTTCAGTTTATCAAAGATTGACATGATAGATTTCTCCTCAATTCATTCATGTTCAAGTTGTGCGCGTGACCGGATGCATCCTTATAATCCCACGCACTTCCAAAGCTGTGCTCGGCAAGCTCGCCGTAGTATTCACCGCAGTTCTTGCAGATCGCGCGGTTTTCGCAGGTTGCCTTGCCGCCAGTATGCTCGAGCTTTTCGATCTTACCCCAAGAGTTTATGTCGGCAATTTCCTTAGTGCACTTGGCATCCTCAAAATTTTTGCCGCATTCTGGACAGAAGTAGTATGCCTTTTTGCCTGCTTCCTTGCAGGTAGCATTGACCTCGTCCACCTTCAGCGGAGAATGCTTGTGTTCCGCTATCTTGGGGAAGGTGTAATAAAGCGTAACTTCCTCATTGGTGCGTGAGCTTACCTCGGCGTTCTTGCCGTTGACGGTAGCGACCACGTTCACAGAGCCGGATTTATACTGGAACTCATAGCCGTCGTTTGTCCAGATCATAATCTGAACGGAATAGGTTTTGCCTTCTTCGAATTTGTCCAAGGTGGACATAGTTTTCTTATCGGTTTCGTTGTACCAGGAAATGCCGTTTTTGGTGGATTTATTGTTATAATCAGCGGCACCGTAGTTGACATTGCTGTACACCGCGGTGTAGTCGGGAGATTGGCCGGTAACGGGCGCATCAATGTCCGTGACACCAACCTTGCTGATGGCAATGTTTCCGGTAGCGGGGAATGCATATGTAACGAGTATTTCGTTCCTGTTTCCGGAAACAGTTGCGCTCTTGCCGTTGACGGTGGCAGTCATAGAAACATTACCGTAAGAATTGGTGGCAAATTCATACCCTTCCTTTGCCTTGATGCGGATATCTACCTGATAAGCCTTGCCTGGTAAGAATGCCTGCGTGCCGTCAGAAAGGATGTACGAACTGCCCACTTCAGACCAGCACATACCATTTTTGTAGTAGGCATCATTTCTGCCGTTATTCTCATATCCCGCACCGCCGGTGAAGGTATAGTCGGGTGCTTTGCCGGAGACGGGTGCATCAATGCCGGTAAGCTCAATCGTCTTTATTTGCGCGGCAGTATCACAGTCGAATACGCAGGCTGCAACCACGTACAGATTGGAATAGCTGTCGTACGTCGGAAGCACAGTGGCTGTTTTTCCGTTCATTTTAACCGTAACAGTGGGGAACGGTTTTCCGGGCTGTGCTAAAAAGTGATTCGGATCCGTGGCAAAGCTTGCACCGTAGACCGTGCCGAGCGTAAGAGTCAGCGTGTATTTCTTGCCGTATTCGAAGACTGCATTTCCTGCCAGAGCAGTACCGTCCTGCAAAGTCCATTCAACCTTGTTGACACTGACCTGACCGTTGTTCGCGTTTCCGTTTATGGCGTCAATGCTTATTCCCGAGGCTTGCCACGTGGTGGGAACGCGCTCACCCGGTACAAGTGCAGGAATGTCAAACTCCACGCTTTCGATGGGAGCCGCCTCAACCGTTGGGAAGGTATACATAACGACCAGATATTTCTGATACGTGGTATCGTTCTCATATTTGGATGCGTCTATAGAGAAAAGGCTGTAATCCTGCGTATTGCTTGCGCTTGCAGTATTACCGTTTACGGTGACGCTCGAAACTGCCGGCCTTCTTGAGCTGTCGGTATTGAAATAGTGATTGGCGGTCGTAACCTCCAGAACCACGTAAACTGTATAGTTTTTCCCAGCAGAAGCGGTCGACGAGGTGCTTGTTATGTAATTACTTCCGTTCTGCTCTCTCCATGCCACCTTGATGATATTGTACTTCTGGGAGGCTTCTTCCGCTGTGAAGTCGAATGTTTTTCCTGCCGTCGGTGTATCAATTCCGGTAATTGTAACGTCGTCGATCTGATATGTGGTGAACATCTCCTTCGCCGCAAACACCGATATCGGGAATATAACGAGCATTAGCACAAGGCAGAGAATAAATGTACATACTCGATAGACCAAAAAGCTCTTTTTCATTTTTAGAAATACTCCTTTATTATCTTAAACTTTGTTCATTCGTGTTCAGCAAAACTTTTCTTCCACAATGCGGACAATACTGCGTATCCGAAGCGAGAACTGTTTTGCAATGCGGACAGTGGACGTGCATTCTTTTGTAGGTATCGAACAATGTTCCGCCGGATATTATACTTTTGCAGGCAGGGCAGAAGAAACTCCATGCTCCGGCGATCTGACCGCATTTTTTACATATCTTGAGCTTTTTCATAGCATACGGTCCCATACCGAAGGCTTCCAGACGGATATATTTTTGACTTCTTGTAGTATCAATCATCGAAGCATCCTCCGTAAATAAGCTGCTTTCCGCACTTTGGACATACATCGTCGGAGGCAGATACTTTTGTCCCGCAAAACTTGCAATATTCCGGTGTATTTTCCCATGGGGCGCAAGCTACACATTCCAACGCATCTGCGTTGAACATCGCTTCGATGACCCATTTCCCGCACTTGTGGCACAAATTAAAATGTGCTTTGCCTTCAGTATTCCATGCAAGTTCAAGTTCTCTTTCGGGTGTGTCCGCATGATATGACTTCGTAGTACATAAAAGTGCCCCGGTCAGGTCGCAGTAGAACTTATACCTATTCCCACCGGAATCGGTGATGATTTTATACGCTGCGGTTTTCTTTTTCGGCATAAAATATTTACCTCCTTCATTGTGATGCTGATATGGATTTCTAACACTCCTATTACAAACAGCCATACACCATTGACTGTTTCAATATTTTGTGCTATAATGAGCGTAGCGAATTCAAGCATATCCTTCCTTTGATGAGTAATCAATCTGAAGGATATGCTATATTATAATCAAAACAGTTGGGGCGGTCTCCGAATTCATTGGAGCGTTTGCGGAGACTTGGCATAGGGTACCCCATAACTTCTTTAAGCCGAAGGCAAGATTTATACCCTCCTTGAACCTACCCCAAGTATTATTTTACAGATTTTCGGAGTTTTGTCCCCCACCCAAATGGGCAAAAGGTGGGGAAAAGAAAAAATATTTTATGTTTTTTCGATAAAATTACGAAAAGCGGAGAAAAAAATCATGAAAAACACACTTGCACACATTTTATCGAAAATTCTTTTACTGACCTTTGTGCTCGGAGGATTTTGCATCTCTATGAGCGGCTGCATGAGCATAGACTCTGACAAGTCATTGCTGGATCCGGGCGATCCGGTCACGCTTACGGTCTGGCACGTTTACGGTGAGCAGGCAGACGCTCCCATGAATCTGCTGATCGAAGAATTCAATGAAACGGTCGGACATGATAAAGGTATACGGATTCAGGTCACCAATGTAACGAGCACATCCAAAATTTTGGAGCAGCTTCTTGATGCGCAGGCAGGCAAGCCGGGAACTCCGGAGCTGCCCGACCTCTTTTCCTGTTATACACAGCATGTGCCGTCGCTCGGCATCGAAAATCTGCTTGACTGGAGTGAGTGGTTTTCGGACAAGGAGCTGGATGCTTATGTGCCGGAGTTTATTGACAGCGGCAGGATCGATGAAAAGCTCATCGTCTTTCCCGTGTCTAAATCCACTTACGCATTCTTTATCAACGGTTCACAGTTTGCACGCTTTTCCGCAGATACAGGCGTAACATATGACAGCCTATCCGACTGGAACTCCTTCTTTACTGCTGCCGAAAAATACTATGAATGGTCGGACGGCAAAGCATTCTGTGCCTTTGACTACCTGATCCGCCACATGGAACTGGATATTCTGTCCCGCTACGGAGAGCTGGAATATACCGAAAGCGGTTGGTATGACGAGAACGATCCCGCTATAAAAGAGTCCTTCTCTATGTTCGCAAAAGCTCTTGCAAAGGGACTTGTCGTTGTATCAGATCTTTATGCAAATACGCAGGTCATGACCGGCGAGGTGCTTTCGGGCATCGGTTCCTCAGCAGCTGTGGGATATTACAACGATACCGTCACCTATCCCGACAATACTTCTGAAGCGATGGAGCTGAAAGTACTTCCTCTGCCGAAATCAGGCGGTGAAAACGAATATATGCCCCAGACCGGCGTTGGTCTGAGCGCTTTCAGAACGACCGATCAAAAGGCGGAAGCCGCATATGAATTTGTCAAATGGTTCACTGAAAGTAAACGGAATCTTGATTTTGTCGTCAGTACTGGCTATATGCCGGTGACAAACGGCGCGTTTGACGCGATCGAAGCCTATGACTTTACCGATGCCGGTTATGAAAGTCTCTACACAGCCATCAAAACGATGTACGACGAATATATTCCCGTTGTCCGTCCGGATTTTGCGGGTTTTTTTGACAAAACAAACGCATTGTACGCAGGGCTTCGGAAAATGCAGCCTTCTCTCACGGAACGCGCCGAAAAAGGTGAGAGCATCGCTGCACTGACCGAGGAGCTTTGGGAATTCTTCTGCGGGATCGATTGAAAGAGGCGGGAATATGCGAAAAACTTCCACATCCCGATATACCGCATGGTCTCTTAAAAGCAAATTATTTGTTTATATGCTTCTTCTGACGCTTCTGCTTCTTCTGATACTGACCGTGGGACTGATCGTATTCGGACGCACGACAAGTACGGAAGAAACATTTTTCGAGGCGCTGGACATTCAGATGGAGGTTTTTGAGAAGGACATCTGCACCCACTTCGATCATCTTGCCGCTTCTGCGATCACGCTGTCAGAGGATATGACCGCTATTCTGGAGGAGTATTTGCAGAAAAATGACCTTTCGTTTGCTGCTCTTAACGATTCAAAATCCGGTACTGCAGACATACAGGAAGCAATGATCGAACCGTTGCGTCAGAAGCTCTTTGCGGCAAACTGTTCCGGTGCATTTGTAATGCTGAATGCCACCGTCAACACATCTCTCCCTGAATCGGCTTTTTCCCGAACCGGCCTGTATTTGCAGATCAACGGCTATCACCCAACGGGTGCCGATGTACTGATGTATCGCGGATCTGCCGATATTGCCAAAGCGCACGGGATCATGCCGCATCGGAAATGGAGGCTGGAATTCCGGACAGATATGTTTCCCGATTATGCCGAGATATCTTCCGGTGCGGCGTTTCCGCTTGACTCGGCGTATCGGATCACCGATCTGTTCACCCTGCCGGGAACCTCTGAAAATGCACTTCTATTGACCGTTCCCATGCTTGGAGCAGATGGAACCTTTTATGGCCTTTGCGGATATGAAATCAGCGCCAGTTATTTCATGACCTATCATGTACAGCCCTCAAAGCTCGAACATCTCAGTTGTCTTCTGACAACTGCACATGAAAATGTCCTGATCACATCGGAGTCGCTTGTCTGCGGCGGATCAAATGGGTATTTTCATGCACTTACAGAGGATTACGCGGTCACTCGGCTTGACAACGGACTTACCGATTTTAAGTCAGATACATATATTTATATCGGACTAACCAAAAAGCTCTCAATTTCAGCCGGTTCCGGCGAGCATCTTCTTGCCGTTATGGTTCCGAAGGCAGATTATGACCGCGCTCGGTTTGAAAGTATCGCACAGACTATCCTGCTTCTTGTTCTGCTGCTGTTTTTCACGGTGAGCTTCTGCCGCTATTTCAGCAGGCGTTTTCTGTCTCCGCTGCTTTCTGCGCTCGAGCAGATCAAGTCAGATAAGCGGGATGAGGCAGGCTCTGACATTCCAGAGATTCTCGACCTCATTGAATATCTTGACCGTCAGGATAAAGCCCACGGAGAGACGGTGAGTGCCCTTACCCTGAAGCATCAGACGGCTGAAAATGAAAAAATCCGCTTGCAAGCGGAATATGAAGCGGCATTGAACGATTTTAATAGGATCGAGACGGAATACTGCAGTGCGCAAAGTGAACTTAACCGGATACAGATGGAGCTTGAGCGGCTTGCCTATTCACGCAAGAATGAGATCGATCCGGCGGATTACCAATATTTCCTCGCAGGGCTTCAAACACTGACGGAAGCCGAGCGAAATGTTTTTGAGTATTACCTCGCCGGAAAAAGCGCAAAAGAAATTCTTGCACTGACCGGCATTAAGGAAAGTACGCTGAAATACCACAACCACAACATTCTGGGCAAGCTCGGCGTATCATCGCGCAAACAGATGCTGCGGTACGCAGAGGTCATGCGGAATCAGAAAGAGGAGGACGTAACTTGACACTGGGGGATCGTTTGAATCAGATAATCAAAGAACAGGGGATCTCAAAAGCCGAATTCGCAAGACGGATCGGCGTATCTATGAATTATGTCTACATATTGACCGGAAACAGCCGTCCGGGGAACAATCAGAACAAGGTGATTTCTCCCATGCTTGCAAAAGTGATTGCTTACGAATTTGGGTATGATGCAAATTGGGTTCTCAATGGAGATGTGGAGAAATGAAGACAGCGAGATTTGCTTTACACCAAGGAGAACCAATGCCGTAAAAAGAAGCAGCTTTGCTCGATAAAACCTCGCTCATAATTTTTGAGGACTTAAAAGACCAATTCCACCGAGATGATTGGTCGGCATCGGCTTCGCCGTACAATGTCGCCAGAGCCGATAATAAGCACGCAAAAATATATATGATGATCCGTAAATGTTTCAACGAGTTTTGGGCGAAGAAGGTAAAGGATGCCGGGTATAAGCATCCCTTGCGTAGCTATTCTGATGATTATCCGATAAAACTTCTCACAAATAATGAGGGAAACTATATAGTCGGAACAATTATGGAAATCATAGAAGACGATACAGCGTTCAATAACGTTTTCGATATTTTCTTCACCGCTATGGAAGAACCGCTTTCCAAAGAGCTTGAAGCCTATGCCTCCTCTGCGGAAAAATCCGTGGACGAGCTTGCTGATCATGAGATTCATTCTGTAATCGACAAAATTGCCGACAAGGGATTATCAACCATGATGGGGCTTCTCCAGCAAACGCAAAATGTTCCCGAAATCATCGGTATTACAAAGGGAAACGGTGCATACGAAGATTTGTATAACTTTCAAAAAAGAGGATCCTGCCGATCCTCTTTTTTGGCGTACTCTTTTTTGCCTCATTTTGAGGTTTTTTTATTTCGATTCTATTTCTTGCCGCAAAAATTCAAAAAAAGAAACTAGCCCAAACGCATTTTTCTGCATTTGAGCTAGCCTCCCAAAAGGTTACGGTCTGTTTTTTATTATTCAAACGCCTTTATCATTTCCGCAAGCTTTGTCTGCAATACTCCCGCGTTAATTTTATAGCTACGTGAGAAGTTGGGGTCATTTTTACAAATGCAGTTGCGGAAAATGGAGTATGTAAAGTTGCCCAGCGCGTCGCTGTATATTCTGCCAAGGTCAAAGCTGACTCCGGCACGGGCAATGTCAAAGGTATTGGCAGCGATGGGGTCGGTGGTGTAGCGGGTCTTCATTGTGACCTCAAACAGCACCGGGGTTATGATGCGGTATCCCTCGGAGGAGAGGCACTCAAGCACCATAGCCGCTTCTTCGGCGTGCGGCGCGGCGCCGGACACTGCATAGTAGCTGCACGGCATTCCAAGGCAGGTCGAATAGCCCTCCTGATCGGCGGTGTATTTCGGTATGGGCGCAATACCGTAATTGAAGGAGGCGTCACCGAGGTCGCGGCTGGCGTATCTTGCGCGGCTCATAAGAAACATCGCTCTGCTGCTCTCGAATTCGGTATTGCATTTTTTGCCGATATCGCACACCGGGTCGGCAAGGAAGCCGGCTACAAGCGTTACAACGTCCTGTGTGCGCTCACTGTTGAATTTATCTGATATTACCGGCACTCCGTCGGCGTCGCGGTCAATAGTGCGCAGTCCGGCGCCGTAGAAGAAGGGGTCGGTGTGCATGGTGTTGGCAACAAATCCGTATGTGGGGTCGGACTCACTTTGTCTTCCGTCCAGCGCATGAGCCATTTCGAACATCTTGTCATATGTCCAGGTATTGCTGTTCATGCAGTCATACGGGCTTTCCAGCGCATACGCGCTCATGATATCCTTATTGAAGTACATGACGTACATCATGTAAAGCAGATTGGTGGAGAGGTCGCCCGTGGCAAAGAAGAGCTTGTTGTTTATGGTCGCCTCTGCTATCAGCTTTGGCTGTTTTGGGGGACTTGTGGGCGAAACATCAGTCGCCGATCAGCCGTACGACCGATGCAGGCTCTGAATAATCGTCTGCCGACTGACCTGCAATTCCGACCTCTCCGAGCAGACTGCCCGGAATGCGCAAGACGTTAGTGGAGGGGAAGCTGACTCCGGATGTAACGTCGGCGGCTTCTGCTTCCAGCATACCGCCGAGGAATACGCGGCGGTCGACTACGGGGGTGTCAAAAACAAGGTCGATCTGCCGGCACGGACCGAATATGCCTATGGTCTGATTGGCGTTCCCCGGATATGCGGTAACGGATGCAAGCGGTACGGTATTGTTCATGACTCCGTCGACGGTCCGCGCCAGCATACCGACGGCGTATGCGGCGGACGTGGGGTGCTGAAATGCGGTCAGATACGGCAGATATCCGTCGGACACAGCCTCCGGCAGGCGCGTACCGCGCGCAATGGCAGCCGGAGCGGTCTGGGTCATTGTACTGCCGATAAGCTTTTGAGGATAATACGGGTACGGTTCGCGCGAAAAAGTCCAGCTGTCGGTCAGCTTTTTATCCGAAATATTAACCTTGCAGCCGCCGAGCGGGACGGGCGGGCAGATGCGCTGCCAGAGCAGGGCGCGCTCATACCAGTCGTAATCGTAAAAATCGGCGCGCAAAAGGCTGGTCTGCATTATTCCGTTGACCATTCCGGCAGGGCGTGCGGACAGGGCAGTTCCCGAAATGAACGGATGTGACATCATGCCCATTGTCATGCCGAGCGTTGCGGCAACGTACGGTTCTTCTCCGGTATTTACAAGGCAGCCGTCACCGCACCCGGAGGTGTGAAGCGCCATGATCTCCGCCGCGCGCGCCAGCGTTGTAACGGTATTGAACGAGGGGGAAATGTCGTAAAGCCTGTATACATCTGAAATATCGGTAAGACGGTTTACAAAGTCGGAGCCGTCATTGTCAAGCGGGGTGTAAAAGGTGCCTTGAACCATAGTATGCTCCACCATGACGTCGGGCGCGTTTTCGCGGAAAGCGCGGGTAAGGCCTGTGCGGTATAAAACGCAATGGTCAAAGGCGGCTTTGTTGTTACCGAGGCGGTTGTTGTTGTGGAAGCCCCAGTCCACTTTTACGTAACGTACTCCGGCATACTGACACCAGCGCGCCCGTTCTGCCCAGTATTCTGTAAACTCCTCAAGCGGCATAAGCTCGTTTTTGCGTTCGCCGACCGCCTGCAAAGGTATCCACAGCCCAAGCCCGGCATATCCGAGCGACTTTACCTTGTCGGAGATGACGGCAAGCCTTTCCTTTGGCGTGTCCCCGTACGGAAAACGGCGGGGATTTGCCTCAAGTGAGCCGAATTCGCTGTAGCTGCGGTCATCATTCCGCTCAAGCGGAATATCCCATCCGTCGTCGAGCAGGACGATAAGGTCGCCGCGAATGCGCTCCATATAGTTGCTCACTACACCGGGAGAGCCGAAAAGCCATTCGTCGCTTATGGTCTCGCGCAATGAGCGGTCGTATAAACTGTGATATCCCCTTTCGTGGAGCTTGGAACGGATAATTGAATCCGAGACGGAGAGACGCTGTGTGCGCCATGAGCACCAGTAGCTGCCCGAGGGTCTGCCGGAGTCTGGAATGATCTGCATGGTTTTTCCTTTCTTTTTTTGATGTGTATTCCTGATGCAAAGATATGAATTACCGCTTACTGCTTGACGCAGGCGGGAAAGTATAGTAAAATGAAAGCAGACGCAAAAGGAGGATCATTATGCAAGCATTTCAACGACGGATAATCAACAACCTGCCAAGACCGGACAATGCTCTTTCCGTGCTGTCGATAGGATACGAGCAGACGGTGCCGGGAAAACAGGTCGGACCCTGTGTGCGGAATAAATATATCCTGCTTTACGTTCTGTCCGGTCGCGGAAGCTTTTGCGGGCAGCCGCTTGACGGACGCTGCGGTATTCTGATATGCCCGAATCAAAAGCATGAATACCACAGCGACGAGAAGGATCCTATGCGGTATGCGTGGATATCCTTTGCCGGAGAAAAAGCAGAGGAGCAGCTTGCCGCCGCAAATATCACTGCCCGTAATCACGTTTTCGAGTACGGCTGGGCGGATAAAACAGAAAAATGGATCTCACACATCGTAGCCGAACAGCCGCCGGCTACAGCCGCCGCAGAATATCTGCTTGGTTGGTTTCACATACTGCTTTCGTACCATATGACGCAGAGCAGCCATGAGGGACTGCATACAAAGACAGGCAGTCAGCAGTATGTTTCAATGGCAGTTCAGTATATAAAGAATAATTTTTATCACCGCGAGCTTCGCGTGGCGGATATAGCAGCCTTTATCGGTATAGACAGGCATTATCTTTCCAACATATTTGCAAAAGAGATGGGTATTTCGCCGCAGCAGTATCTGGTGCGGACAAGGATCGACCATGCGCAGGCGCTGCTGCGCGATCTTTCTCTCAACGTCACCGAGGTGGCGGCATCGGTGGGATATGCTGACAGCCTTTGGTTTTCAAAGCTGTTTCACCAGTACGTCGGAATGTCGCCGACCGAATACCGCAGATGCTTTACAAATGCCTGAAGCTTACTTTTATTATATCTTCCCGCCATACGCCTGTAAAGAGAGGAATGGAACTGCAATATGGAGAAATGGCACTTTTGCGCCTTGATGGCAGGATTGGATGATCAGAGGGAAGGACAGTGAAAATGATGGCCCCGGCGGCTGCAAAAAGCGCAGACGCCGGGGTTTATGGCTTTTATTATCCGTAATACAGCATTCAGCGTATCGGTACGCCTCAGTGACCGCCCATTATTTCGTCGGAAATAATGGCTATTACCTTATCGTAGCAGCCTCCGCAGCCGGTGGAGCAGCGGGTGGTGTTCTTTACATCCTCAAAGACCTTGAGAAGGTCATCCATATTGCTGTGCTTGTGTACCTGGTCGAGAATATCAAAATAGCTGACCTGATTGCACTTGCAGACGATAAAGTTTTTGTTTGCCTTGGTATCGACAGGCTCCAGCTCGCATACCTTTTCCGGCTCTCCCTTCCAGAGCTTATGAAGATTGCAAAAGGCGTATGCGGCTACGACCTCATCGTCCTCGCAGAGGGCAAAGTACGCCTGCGGCTTGTCGCCCGGCTTCAGCAATTTTCTTTGATTTCCCTGCTTTGTCTCGAGAGACACCCATTCAATGTAATGCTCGGGGAGCATGGGATGCTCGACCTCGCCGACGGTTACGGTCACCTTGTTGTTTTCAACGCTGATAACGGGAATATGCTTTTCCGACGCTGCCTCGGTCGTTCCGGGAAGCAGCTCCTTCATTTTCTGACCGCAACACATTACCGGCGCGCGGCTGTCCTTTACAAGCGCCATTATCTTTCCGCAATGCTCACAAACGTAAAATTTCTGTTCCATACCTGTGATCTCCTTTGTTTTTCCGATTTCTGGGGGCTATCCTTCAGTGTGCCGGCATACATGCTTTGTATGTTATATGCCGGTGATTTTTTATTGTTCTTATTATACTATAAAATCGCAAAAGAGTCAATTATAATAAGGATATATGCCGCACTTTTTTGTCGTCTGCCGCCTTTCGCCCGGGACTCCGACAGATTTATCTGCCGAAGGCGGAGCGCAGCTTTTCGAGCGCGGATTTTTCAATGCGGCTGACGTATGAGCGGGAAATGCCGAGCAGTGCCGCGACCTCGCGCTGGGTCAGCGTGTCCCTGCCGTCAAGACCGTATCTGAGCTTGACTATCTGGCGTTCGCGCTCTCCGAGCACCGTATCGACATACGTGCGGACTTTCGCGCCGTCGAGCCGCAGGTCAAGATCATCCGCAAGATTTTCCTCGCAGCTTATCACATCAATGTAGGTCAGCGGATTCCCGTCGCGGTCAACGTCAATGGCGTCGTTTATCGAGACCTCCGCCTGCAGCTTCCTCTGCTGGCGGAAATACATGAGTATTTCATTCTGAATACATTTAGCCGCATAGGTGGCAAAGCGGGCGCCGTTTTCAATGTCGAAGCTGTCTACCGCCTTGATAAGTCCCAGCGAGCCGACAGAAACCAGATCCTCCTGCATCCGGCTTGAGGAATAGTACTTCCGCACGATGTGAGATACCAGCCTGAGATTGTGTACTATCAGCTTCTCGCGCGCGTCCGCATCCCCCGCCGCCGCAAGTCGGAAGCATTTTCTTTCCTCGTCGGCGGAAAGCGGCGGAGGGAAACCGCGCGGCGTTCCGATTCCGAGCATAAGATGCAGAAAACGTGAGAAAATATTCATAAGATATGTAAGCATTGAATGACCTCCCCGGCATATTTCCGGCGGATTTATTATATCCTGCCGGAATATTCTATGCCGGAGAGCTTGGACGTTATTCCCGCGCGGGCGGCGGGAAAACAGCGGCGGAGCGAGGCGTGAGGGGCGTCCGGTTTTTCAACTTTTTTATAAAAAGCGTTGCCTTGAAGGGGTTTTTATGATAAAATATTTTCGCATAACGCCAACAGCCTGATGTGGGCTTGATCACTGTCATGTCTATGGGTAAAGCTTTGTCGGACGTCCGGCGTTTTCTGCTGAGCAGGCGGTTTTTCCTGATACTTATTCTTTTGGGATCTGCCGTGTTTGTGCTTGGCTCGGTGATGCTGGGCATCCCGCCCTCCGACATTTATGACGGACCCCGCGTAGCGTCCGTGCAGGTCGCAGGCGTGGTGTTTTTTGTGCTGCTCATATGTGTCATCCTTGTCGTCAGCGACGACATTACCGCCGTTTTCTGTCCGTTTCTCATTCTTTGCGTTTTTGCCTGCGACTGCTACAATTCCTTTGATGTATTCATCGGATACTGGTGGCTTGCCATTCCCGCCGCGCTCTCGCTTGCCTTTCACTTTATCCGTTATCGGATGCCTCCTCGCGCCGGCAGCAGTATATGGGGCATTGCCGCCGTGGGTGCGGCGGTTCTGCTTGGGGGACTTGGCAGCATCACGGCGGAGGAATATTTTGCCCCGGTGACGCTTTACTACACCCTCTCGCTGAGCTTTGGAATGATCGTGGCGTATCTTGCCATGCGCTCCCAGCTTGAGCGGCAGGGGGAGTACGACAGATTTGCCCAATTTGCCGAGATCATGTACGCCATGGGGATGTTCGTCTGTCTTGAGGTGCTTTGGAACTGCCTTATCAGGTTTGACGTTATCCTGTCCTCCGGACGTGTTCCGGAAATTCAGCAGCACAGCAATTTTTCAACCTTTCTGCTTTTTGCGTTGCCCTATCCCCTTTATTTTGCCCGCAAAAACCGGATGCACCTTGTCGCTGAGGTGCTGATGCTTTTCTGCCTTTTTATTTCCGGCTCGCGCGGCGGGCTTGTAAGCGCTGTCATTATGCTGCCATTTTTGCTTGTCTACCTTGTGCTTACATCTGGGACTCCGGCGCGGAAAAAGAGCAATCTTATCATTGCCGCGGTCACGGCGGCGGTGGGAATTGCTGCGGTTTGTGCGGTCATACGGTTTTTTGACCTTGGAAACGGCGGCTTTATTACCTGCGATGAGCCGAGATACCGGCTGATAAGACGCGCCCTTCAGGCATTCAGGGATAACCCACTTTTCGGTGCGGGGCTGGGAAGCACCGCGAACACCGATATCTATTCCCCCAAAAAGGGAGCGTTTTACTGGTATCATTCGATGCCGCTTCAGCTTATCGGCAGTCTTGGCATTTTTGGCACGGCGGCGTACTTTTTTCAGGCGCTTTTGCGGATGCTTACGGTGACGCGCAGACTTGACTGCACCACCGCCGCGCTGGGACTTGGCTATCTTGCGGTGCTTATCATGTCCTGCTTCAACCCCGGCGAGTTCGTTCCGGTGCCGTATGAGCTTATGGTGGTTGCTATGTTTGCAATGGCGGAGGTATGCTCCGGTACCGACGGAGGTTTGCCCCGCAGGCGGCATACTTGACCCCTCCCGCAAGCGGAATTACCTTTGTTTCGTATATATTTTCTCCGAACGGTATAAACTAAGAAAGAAAATCTTTTGCATGTTCAGGGAAAATATGAATACCGAAATAAAAACCGTTCCTTTTTCACCTCCCGATATCTCGGATACCGAGATAAGCGAGGTGGTCGGCGCGCTGCGTTCCGGCTGGATAACCACCGGTGAGCGTACCAAGCTGTTTGAACGCCGTCTTGCCGCATATCTCGGACGCAGACGTGTGGTTTGCCTTTCCTCACAGACTGCCGCCGCAGAGCTGACGCTCCGGCTGCTCGGTGTGGGAGAGGGAGACGAGGTAGTGCTTCCCGCTTACACCTACACCGCCACTGCGGAGGTAGTTGCTCATGTCGGCGCACGCATCGTTATGGTCGATTGCGCTCCGGAAAGCTATGAAATGGACTGTGACGCCCTTGCCGCCGCTCTTACCGAGCGCACGAAAGCGGTCATTCCGGTGGATATCGGCGGCAGGCTTTGCGATTACGACCGCATTTTTGCGGTGCTTGATTCGAAAAAGGGTCTTTACCGTCCCCGCACGGATATGCAGATGCTTTGGGACCGCCCGGTAGTGGTCGCAGACTCGGCTCACGGACTGGGCGCTTCGCGCGGCGGTGTGATGAGCGGGGGCTTTGCCGATTTTACCACCTTTTCCTTTCACGCCGTCAAATGTCTGACGACCGGAGAGGGCGGCGCCGTTACCTGGCTTTCCCGCCCGGGTCTTGACGATGACGAGCTTTAACGGCAGTATATGCTTATGTCGCTGCACGGTCAGAGCAAGGACGCGCGGCACAAGAGCGGCCCCGGCGCGTGGGAATATGACGTGATGATGCCGGGCTACAAGTGCAATATGACCGACATCCACGCCGCGGTAGGACTTGGACAGCTCGAGAGATACCCGGCTCTCTTGCGGCGTCGCCGTGAGATAGTCAAGCGTTACGACCGCGCGCTCCTGCCGC
>ERZ780149.1865-NODE-1865-length-21132-cov-3.270200_pt1 | contig 21132 bp, 13 predicted proteins | sample MGYA00511367_ERZ780149 | MGnify/ENA primary metagenome ERZ780149 (study PRJEB29588, sample SAMEA2153852) | human gut metagenome | biome: human gut; feature: human-associated habitat; material: faeces | place: Denmark | collected 2008/2010 ... | reverse complement strand
AAAGGCGTCCGCAGACGCGGACGGCGAAATCACCTACACCTGCCGCAAGTGCGGCAACAGCTACACCGAGGCGATTCCCGCGAGAAAGAGCGCGAGCGTCCTTCTGGTGCAGGACGGTCTGCCTTGGAATGCCGACAGCGCGTCCGCACAGCTGCGCGCACTGGTCAACGACGGTTTTCTGACGGGTTGGGATGCGGCGACCACGCGCGAACTGGACCGCCTCACGCTGACCGATTACGACGTAATCTATATTGCGAACGACCAGACCACCGCGACCTATTCGAGACTTTCCGATCTGAATGCGCTCCTGACCGAATACGCCAAGGCTGGCGGCGTTGTGATCTACGGCGCCTGCGACCGCGGCTGGGCAGGCGGAAACATTTCCGATGTCCTGCCGGGCGGCGTGAGAAAAATCAATAATTATTCCAAATATAATTATATTCTTGACAATGTGCATCCGGTTGTAACCGGTGGCTTGACCGACAACAAGGCGCTGACGAACGAACTTCTGGTCGGCAACTATTGCAGCCACACTTCCTTTGACAAAAAGACCCTGCCCGACGGATTCCACACGATCCTGCAGGACGGCGCCGGCAACCCGACCTTGGTGGAATATCCGATGGGCGAGGGAACTGTCATCCTCTCGGGTCTGACATGGGAATTCTATTACGACAGAAACTACACGGGTTCGACTTCCTATGCAAAGTGCGTGTTCGACGACCTGTTGGTCTATGCCGCGATGAAGGGCAAGAACGTACAGACCTGCGACCACGCATATGATAAGGGCTTAACGGTTGCTCCGACCTGCACCGAAGTGGGCTACACGCTCCACACCTGCACGCTCTGCGGCGCGTCCTACAAGGATCAGTTCGTTGAGGCGCTCGGACACCGGACGGGTGCGTTCACCGTGACGGTTGAACCCGACTGCGAGCATGAGGGCTTGCGCGAAGCAGTCTGCCCGGAATGCGGCGAGAAGGTTGTGGAAACCATTGCGGCACTCGGTCATACCTCGGGCGAGTGGATTGTTGACAAGGAAGCAACCGAGTTCAAACCGGGTCTGCGCCACAAGAACTGCACGGTTTGCGGCAAGGTGTCGGTTGAAACGGAGATTCCCGCTATCGGGCATACGTGGGGCGAAATTCAGTATCAGGAAGCGCCCGACTGCGAGCACGGCGCTTACGGTTTTCGCACCTGCTTGACCTGCGGAGATTCCGAAGAAGTCGGATATATTCCCGCACGCGGACACAACTATGTCAGCAAAGTGACCCGGGCGGCAACCTGCACCGAGGACGGAATCGTAACTTACACCTGCACGCATTGCGACAAGTCCTATACGGTCACCACGCACGCCGAGCATCACTATGTGCTGACGGTGAAGGCGGCAACCTGCACCAAGGACGGCGCGTCGGTTTACACGTGCTCGGTGTGCGGAGACGCATACAGCGAGACGATTCCGGCTTCCCACGCATACGAGCCGAAGGTGACGAAGAAGGCTTCGCAGACCGAGAACGGCGAGGTCACCTACACCTGCACCAAGTGCGGCGACAGTTATACCAAAATGATTCCCGCAAGAGCGAATGCGAACGTCCTGCTGGTTCAGGACAATCTGCCGTGGAGCGACGACAATGCCGCGGATCTGCTGCTTTCGCTGTGCCAGACAGGGTATCTCACGGGTTGGGATCTTACAACCACAGCGGGTCTGGAAGCGGTTGACCTGAGCATTTACAATGTCATCTACATTGCCAATGACCAGACCACCGCAACCTACGGTCGCCTTGCAAGGGCAAACGAATTGCTGACCGAATATGCCAAGGCGGGCGGCGTATTGGTTTACGGCGCTTGCGACAACGGCTGGGCTGGCGGTAACATTTCCGATCTGCTCCCTGGCGGCGTTAAGAAAATCAATATTTATTCTAAGTACAATTATATTCTGGACGGCACGCACATGATCGTGTCGGGTGTGCTGACAGACAACCGGGCGCTGACGAACGAATTGTTGGTCGGAACGTATTGCAGCCACACTTCGTTTGACGCAAGCTCGCTTCCCGAGGGTTATCACGCCATTCTGGAGGACAACCGGGGCAACCCCACGCTTGTCGAATACCCGATGGGCGAGGGAACGGTCATTCTCTCGGGTCTGACATGGGAGTTCTACTATTCGAGAATTTATCAGGGTTCTACCTCTTATTCCATGAACGTGTTTGACGATCTGTTGGTTTACGCCGCAATGCTGAGCAACCTGACCGACGCGGACGCCTGCGAGCATCTGTATGCGGACGAGGGCTTAACGGTTTCTCCGACCTGCACCGAAGTCGGCTACACGCTCCACACCTGCACGAAGTGCGGCGCGTCCTACAAGGACAGTTTCGTTCCCGCAACGGGACACCGTATGGGCAAACCGGAGGATACGCGCAAGGCGGACTGCGAGCATGAGGGGGAACGCCAATCGGCCTGCTCGGAGTGCGGTGAAACGGTGACGGAGATCATTGAGCCGCTCGGTCACGACTGGAGCGAATGGATCATAGACCGCGCGGCGGATTACGACCACGCGGGAGAGAAGCACCGCGTCTGCAAGACCTGCGGAGCGGAATCGCTTCATGCGGAAATTCCGCAATTGGTCTGCGACCACACCAATGCAGTGAAGGATGCGGCAGTTGCGGCAACCTGCACGGCGGACGGCTTGACCGAAGGTTCGCACTGCGCGGACTGCGGGAAGGTGCTGAAGGCGCAGGAAACCGTTCCGATGCTCGGTCACGACTGGGGCGAATGGAAGGTTGTGAAGGAAGCGACCGCGACCGTTGCGGGTAGCCGCGAGCGGTCCTGCAAGACCTGCGGAAAGACCGAAACGGAGACGATTGCAAAGTTGCCGGAAAGCGAAACAACCGGAAAAACAACCGGAAAAACAACCGAAAAAACGACCGAAAAAACGACCGAAAAAACGACCGAAGCGAACGGATCGGGAAAGGAGTATACGTCTGTGGGGTCTCTGTTTGGATGTACGGGTGCGGTCAGCGCGTCGGAAAGCGTCGTGGTTCTTGTCGCGGTTCTGGCACTCGGCGGCGTTATGATGTTGGTAAAATCCAAGAAATCCAAGAAGAAAAAAGATGAGAACGACAAAAAGGCGGAATAAGCGCGCCTGAATCATCCGTCATCAAAGGGCTTCCCCCGTGGCAGATCCGATCTGTGATCCTGCTGCGGGGGATTTTTTGCGGACAGAACAGCAGCTTGAAAATGCAGAATGCATCGCTTCAAAGTTGCATAAATGGCAGAAAAACAAGGGGATTGAAAAAATATTGCCTGAATTTCGCAAAAATGCTTGACAACAATATGCAAAATGAGTATAATAGATATACACTTTTTGCCATACCATGATATCGGAGGAATGACGAAGATGAATCGGGTCTATAATTTTTCGGCAGGGCCGTCCATGCTTCCCCTGCCTGTGTTGGAGACCGCCGCCGCGGAACTGGTCTGTTACGGGGAGAGCGGAATGTCGGTTATGGAGATGTCGCACCGCTCGGCGGATTACGAAGCGATCATTGCCCGCACGGAAGCCGATCTGCGGAAGCTGATGCGGATTCCCGACAACTATAAAGTCCTGTTTCTGCAGGGCGGAGCGTCCACGCAGTTTGCGGCAGTCCCGCTCAACCTGATCGGACGGACGGGGAAGGCGGATTATATTGTCTCGGGGCAGTTCTCGGGCAAAGCTTTTGATGAAGCGCTGAAACTCGGCTATGACGCCCGTTGCGTTGCAACCTCGAAGGACGATCATTTCGACCGCATCCCAACCGTCACGCGTGCCGATATCCGCCCGGATGCGGCGTACCTCCATATTTGCTTCAATAATACAATATACGGGACTAAATATCCGTATATCCCCGATACGGGCGATATTCCGTTGGTTGCGGATATGTCCTCCTGCATTCTCTCAGAGCCTGTGGACGTTTCGAAATTCGGCGTGATTTATGCGGGTGCACAGAAGAATATGGCGCCTGCAGGGCTGACTGTTGTCATCGTCCGCGAGGATCTGCTCGGATATGCCGCGGAGAAAATGCCGACCATGCTGGAATGGAAGATCATGGCGGAGAACGGCTCGATGTATAACACGCCGCCGTGCTATGCGATCTATATGGCGGGGCTTGTCTACCGCTGGCTGCTTGGCATGGGCGGGCTGGGTGGGGTGGAGGAGAGAAACCTGCGCAAGGCAAACCTGCTGTACGGGTATCTTGATTCGCAGGATTACTATTTCGCGCCCGTGAAAAAGGAGAGCCGCTCCATGATGAACGTCACGTTCGTTACGGGCAATGCGGAGCTGGACAAAAAGTTTGCGGCGGAGGCGGCAGAGGCTGGGCTGAAGAACCTCAAGGGACACCGCGCAGTCGGCGGAATGCGCGCGTCGATCTATAACGCCATGCCGTATGAGGGTGTGGAAGCCTTGGTGGCGTTCATGAAGCGGTTCGCAGCCGAAAATCCAAAGGCATAAAAACGGAAACGGAGGAGACGGAACATGAAAATCCGATTACTCAATCAGATTGCACCCGTCGGCTTGGAAGAACTGGGCGGACGGTACGAGGTCGGGCAGGAGATGGAGAATCCGGACGGGATTCTGGTGCGCTCGGCGGTTCTGCACGACATGCCGTTCGGGGAAAATCTCGCGGCGATTGCGCGAGCGGGAGCGGGGGTGAATCATATTCCCGTCGACCGATGCTCCGAAGCGGGCATTGTGGTGTTCAACACACCCGGGGCGAACGCAAACGGCGTGCGGGAACTCACCCTCTGCGCCCTGCTGCTTGCCGCAAGGGACATCATCGGTGGCGTGGAGTGGGTCAGGGGACTGAAGACCCCCGATGTTGCGAAACAGGTGGAGGATGGAAAATCCGCATTCTCGGGGGGCGAACTGGCGGGAAAAACGCTTGGGGTCATCGGTCTGGGCGCGATCGGCGGAATGCTCGCAAACAGCGCGCTGGCGCTTGGAATGAAGGTGATCGGGTGCGACCCGTTCCTGTCGGTGGAAGGCGCGTGGAATCTTGACCACCGCGTGGCGCGCGCGGCAACCTTTGACGAAATCTTTGCCAAATCGGACTATCTCACTCTGCACGTCCCCGCAACAAAGGATACAAAGGGGATGATCTCCGCCGCGAGTATCGCAAAAATGCGGGACGGCGTGCGGATTATCAATCCCGCAAGAGCCGATCTGGTCTGCGCGGAGGATCTGAAGGCGGCGTTGGAGAGCGGGAAGGTTGCGAAGTACGTGACCGATTTTCCGACGGACGATATGATGGGCGCGAAAAATACCGTCCTGATCCCGCACCTCGGCGCGTCAACCGAGGAATCGGAGACCAATTGTGCCGTGATGGCGGCGCGGGAACTGGACGACTACCTGACAAACGGGAATATCCGGAACAGCGTGAATTACCCAACCGTCGAACAGCCGAGAACGGGGGACGCGAGGATCTGCGTTCTGCACGCGAATATTCCGGCAGTGCTGTCCGGCATTACCACAGCGCTCGCTGCGAACGGCGTGAATATCGAGAATATGACCAATAAATCCAAAGGCGATAATGCCTATACCGTTCTCGACATTTCACCGAAGCCCGCAGAGACCGTGACCGCACAGATCCGCGCCATCGGCGGCGTCCGACGCGTGCGCGTGTTATTATGACCGCGAAGCGCAAACGCCCTTTGGGTTAAAATTTTCGCCCGCCTTAAGGCGGCACGGGTCCGGCGCCGTGGAGCGCCGGTCGCCGCCCGCAGGCGGCGAAATCCCTATAACGGCGTTTCTTCTTGCAGCTTTGCGCAGCAAAGTGTGATTTTCTCTTTGCGCCTCCTTCCTGCTAAGAAAAGGCGTGAATAAAATCTGCTCCATTTATATTTTTCAAAAAGGATGCCCACCGGCATCCTTTTTCTTTTTCAGCAAATGAAATTTTGAAAATGAAATTTTGAAAATAAAAACTTGCAAAATCAGAACCGTAACAGCCGAAACCGCATATCATGAAAAATGCAACCTCCAAAATCCGGAAAATCAGATCAAAAGCCGAAAAACCGTCAAAAAATGCATAAAAAAGCGAAAAAGGCTGATTTTTTGAATTCTGTGATTGCTAAAATCTCATTTATTGACGTCCGAAAGCAAATAAACCGTCAATTTTAACGAAATCTATTATCTGATTTCAACCTCAATTTTACATAATCAGAACCTCAAAAAATGCAAATAGGCTATATATAGTCTACATTGGGCGCAGAAACATGGTATACTATAGCAAATCAACCGGAAGCCGACTTCCAAGCCTCCGTTTGAAACAAAAAAGCCGACAATTCGGCAATACTATTTTTAAGGAGGAATCCGGAAATGAGAAAGCTCAGAATTTTTTCACTTGTGCTGGCTCTGCTCATGATCCTGCCCCTCGCGGTTGCCTGCAAAAAGAAGCAGACGGTCGAGTATGAGGCAATTGATCCGGCGGACGCCATAGAGCACGACGACTTTACTTCCGTTTACGATAAGATCGGAAGCAAGGTCACCATTGATATGATCGAGGAGGACAGTGCCGGCATGGCGCACGTCACGGTTGACGGTGTGAAGTACACCCTCGGCATGGACTTCCTGTCCATGGCAATGGTTTACAATACCAAAGTGCCGAAAGGCTCTGCAACGTATAAGACAGAGGAAGATGTCTATAATATGTGGTGGAAGCTGTATATCCAGAGATGGAACTACCTGGCTCCCGAAATCCCGCTGTATTCCAACATTTACTACGATCTTTACAATGCAAAGATCTCAAACTTCGTTACCACTCCGTACTGGGGTCCTGCCGATGCAATCGTTGCGGCGGGCAGCTCCGACGGTAAGGTCATTCTGGGCAGCACAACCGACCTCAGCGGCGCGTTCCGGAATGCGGCTTGGGGGAAATCCAGCCCCGGAGCTTCCGATCTTGATATCCAGAACCTGATTTCCGGTTACGCAACCGTTATGAGCGGAACCGACGGAAACTACGCATGGAACGAGACTGCTCTGGCAAAGGACGCGGACGGTAAGGCGATTATCCCGACCTCCAAGGTCAATGAGGACGGTACGCTGACTTATACCATTAAGATTGCGAATGACCTGACCTTCAGCGACGGTTCGAAGATCACTGCGAAAAACTATGTCGCAGGCGTTCTCGCAAACAGCACCGCTGTTGCGGCAGAGGCGGGCGGAACAGCCAACTCGGGCAACACGCTCGTCGGCTTTAACGAATTCAAGGCTTACGACGGAACGAACGACGGTGCTGAGGTCGGCAAGATCACGGCAAGCAAGACCTTCAAGGGCGTCAGACTGGTGGATGACTACACCTTTGAGATGACCTTCACTGCCGATTACGCAGGTTACTACTATTCGATCATCAATGCGGCGTTCTCGCCCGATCCGTTGGCGCTCTATCTCGGCGCGGCAGGCGATGTTCTGACCGACGCGAACGGTTACTGCTACCTGAACGACGCGTTCTACGCAAAGAAGGACGGCAAGTACACCACGGCTGCGGAGATCACGGCAAACCTGAAGTGGAACTCCGGACTTCCGTTCTCCGGCCCGTATGTTGTTTCGAACTACGACGAAAGCGCCAAGATCGCAACTCTGAAGCTGAATAAGGCGTACAAGGGTGACGTCCGCGGCAAGGCTACCATTGAAACCGTCTCTTATATCAGGGTTGTTTCGCAGACGCAGATGGATATGTTCCAGAGAGGTGAGGTCGATGTGATCGCGGGTATCACCGGCGCTGACGAGACCAACGCGGCTCTCAAAGTCGTTTCCGATAACCCCGATAAGTACAAAGAGACCCACTACGACCGTGCGGGCTACGGGAAGCTCGGCTTCCGCGCCGACTTCGGTCCTACGGGTATGGTCGAAGTCCGTCAGGCGATCATGTACACCATCAACCGTCCCGAGTTCGCACAGACCTTTACGGGCGGTCACGGTTCGGTTGTTCACGGTCCGTACTACACCGGATTCTCGGCATATCAGGCAAACAAGGATACCATCAAGCTGAACCACTACACCTACAGTTCCTCCTCCGCAATCGATGTTCTCGTTGCGGGCGGCTGGGTCTACAACGAAAAGGGTGAAGAGTTCAAGGCGGGCACAGACGCGGTTCGTTACAAGAAGCTCTCGGGCTATGAGCTGAGCAAGGATAACCTCAACTTCCAGTCGAAGGACGGCAAGTACAAGACTGTGAAGATCAAGGGTGAGTATTATATGCCGCTCGTGATTAACTGGTACGGTACTGCGGATAACCCCGTTACCGATCAGTTGCTTACCGCTTGGCAGAAGAACCCCGCTTCGACCACCGAGATCGGTATGTATATCACCTATACGCAGACCGACTTCGCAACCGGTCTGTACGGCGAACTGCAGCGCGATCCGAAGAGCGGCTTCAACGGCACTCCGATGCTGAATGCCATCAACTTTGCAAGCGGATTCACCAGCGCCGCGTACGATTACGCGTTCAACTGGAGCATCGATCCCGATTACGAGGTTTACTCGGCTTGCTATATCAAGGATGAGGCGGACTTCTATTCGAACTACACCAAATAATTCTGACTCTGAATAGGCGGGTTGGCTCCGTCACCCCGCGACTGTATGCAGGAGCATCGCCCTCGGGCGGTGTTCCTGCTAAAGTTGTAGTATACGGTTTTGTTTACCGAATAAAAATCGGAGGAATCTCATGTGGAAATACATTCTGAAGCGGCTGGTATACATTGTAATTGTATTCCTGATTCTCTCGTTCCTGCTGTTTCTGATTTATAATATGTTGCCCGTGGACAAAGCCGCCTCCACCGCACAGGAAGAGGTCAAGGCGAGCAAGGGCAAACTGAATTACGAAGAACGATATCTGTATTGGCAAAGGCGGTACGGTACGGACGGAAATCTGTTGCAACGCTACGGTCGTTGGATGGGCTTTTATCCTCTGTATGACGGTTCTTTCAACGGGCTTTTGCAGGGAAACCTCGGCGAATCGAGCCAGTACGGCAAGCCTGTTGCCGAAATTCTCGTTGAGCCTATGAAGAACACGATCTTCATCAACATTTTCGCAACCGTTCTGGCGCTCGGCATCACCATTCCGCTGGGTATTTTCTGTGCCGTTAAGCGGGGAAGCCGCCGCGACGTTGCGGTACAGGTCGGCACGATCGTCGGTTACAGTCTGCCGACGTTTATTATTGCAATTGTCTTTATCTGGCTGTTTGCGGTGGTTCTGAAAATTTTCCCGGTATCGGGTATGCAGACCGCGGGCAGTCTGGAGTGGTCCCCGTGGCGGCAATTCTGGGATCGGATGTACCATCTGTGCCTGCCGCTGATCGTTATGACCTTCTGCTCTCTGGGCGGCATGACCCGATATGTGCGCGCGTCGATGATTGAGGCGCTCTCGCTGGACTGCATCCGCACGGCGCGGGCGAAAGGTCTGCGCGAAAAAGTGGTTGTCTATTCTCACGCATGGAGAAACGCGCTGATTCCGATTGTGACTCTGGTGATCGGTTGGTTTCTCGGCATTTTCTCCGGTTCTCTGATGATCGAAAACATTTTTGCGCTCAACGGAATCGGCAGAGTGTACTACACTGCGCTGACGGTCAGCGATAATGAGGTCGTTCTGGCACTCCAGATGTTCTATATCATCATTGCACTGCTCGGAAACCTGATTATCGACCTGATCTACGGCCTGGTTGACCCGCGTATCCGCGTCAATAAGTAAAGGAGGGCGAAACGATGGCAAACAACGAAAACAAATCGGAAAAACAGAATCTTTTCGTCCGCTTCTTCGGGACGCTCGGGCGCTGGTTCGGCAGAATGTTCATGGGCGCGAGCAAATCGCTTGCAACCGAGGATGCGCTGGCGGTTGAGGCACTGGAAAGCCCCTCGCGCATGGCGGTCAGAACCTTCTTCCGCCGCAAACTGGCGGTGACGGCGCTTGTGGTGCTGGTTGCGCTCTTCCTGTTGGTCTTTATCGGTCCGCTGTTTTTGCCGATGGATCTCAACTTTACCGACGCGGGACAGGCAAACATTGCGCCCGTGATGTCGATGCGGAGCGTTCCTGCAAAGCTGAAGAAGCAGATCGCCTCCATGAGCAGTTTTTCCAACTACAGTCTTGGCGTGGGAGAGGATCACACGCTTTATATGTGGGGCTACACGAAGGACGCCCTGCTCGGAATCGATTATTCCGATTACCCCGATGAAATCAGGGACGGAAACGTCCTGATGGCGGCGGCGGGTTCGGATTTCGTCATTGCGGTGACGACCGAGGGCAAGATCGTCGGTTGGGGCAACAATTCGCGCGGACAGTTCGGGCGGGGAGAGGATTCCACCGGCTCGGTTATCTGGATGCCGGACGAACTGGTAAACGGTACGGTTGACACCTCCAAACTCACGCAATTGGTCTGCGGCTATCAGGCGGCGGCGATGGTGGTGGACGGCAAGGTGACGGTCTGGGGCAACGCAAACGCCCTGTTGAATATGCGCGAGTTGCGCGACGGAAACTATGAGAACGTCGAAAAGGTCGTGCTGTCGAACTACTACGCTCTGCTTCTGATGAAGGACGGCTCGGTCGTCTGCCCGGGCGGCGCGTTCAACTATGACCGTGTCACCTCCTCCAAGGGAAACAAGGTGGAATTCGTCTCCTATCTGGCGGGCAAAAAGGCGGTAGACATTGCCGCAACGAAGGATTGCTTTGCGATTCTGCTTGACGACGGCGAGGTTCTGGTGCGCGGCGACTCCCGCTACGGAGAAACGACCGTTGCCGAGATTCCCGCAGGCGAAAAGCTGGTAAAGCTTTCGGGCGGCAGTATGCACTTTGCGGGCGTTTCCGACGCGGGCAAAGCCTACGTCTGGGGCTCGAATGAAAAGGGGCAGGCGAGCAGCCGCATCAACGGCAAGGAGTGCGCCGAGGTCTACACGGGCGCATACCAGACCTATCTGGTTGACGAAAACGGCAAGCTGACCGATTCCTACGGAATGCGCGGCTACCTGTTCGGAACAGATCAGCGCGGGCGCGATACCTTTACGCGCCTGATTCACGGCGGAAAAATGACCATGACCATCGGCGCGGTGGCGGTTATCGTTTCCTCGGTGGTGGCAATCATTGTCGGATGTCTTTCGGGCTATTTCGGCGGTTGGGTGGATATGCTTCTTATGCGGGTGACCGAGATCTTTTCGTCCATCCCGTTCCTGCCGTTTGCAATGCTTTTGTCCTACGTCATGTCAAACCGACCGATCAGCGAGAACATGAAAATTTTCATCATCATGCTGATTCTCGGTCTGCTTTCGTGGACGGGGCTTGCGCGCATGATCCGCGGGCAGGTGCTGGCGGAGCGCGAAAAGGAATTTGTCATGGCGGCAAAGGCGATGGGCGTGAAGGAAAAGAGCATTGCCTTCCGTCACATTCTCCCGAACGTCATTTCGGTTATTCTCGTGAGCATGACGCTCGATTTCGCGGGCTGTCTTCTGACCGAGTCCTCGCTGTCCTATCTGGGCTTCGGCGTGCAACAGCCGCGCCCGACGTGGGGGAATATGCTCAACGGCGCGAACAACTCGATTGTCATTCAGAACTACTGGTGGCAGTGGCTGTTCCCCGCAATCTTCCTGTCCATCGCAACCATCAGCATCAACATCATCGGCGACACCCTGCGCGATGTACTCGACCCCAAGAGCAGCAGAGAAAAGTAAGGAGCGGAGGAAACGAATATGGCACTGTTAGAAGTAAAAAATCTGCATACCTACTTCAAGACCCGCAAGGGGATTGTGAAGGCGGTCAACGATGTTTCCTATACGCTTGACGAAAAACGGACCATCGGCATCGTGGGCGAGTCGGGGTCGGGAAAGAGCGTTTCGGCAATGAGCATTCTGCGCCTGCTCGACAGCAACGGCTATATTGCCGAGGGCGAAATCCTCTTCGAGGGGGTCGACCTGACCAAGCTGAGCGAGCAGCAGATGTACGATATCCGCGGCAACAAAATTTCGGTCATTTTCCAAGAACCGATGACCAGTCTGAACCCCGTGTTCTCAATCGGAAAACAGCTTGCCGAGCCGTTCATGATCCATCAGGGGTTAAAGAAGCGGGAAGCTTTGAAAAAAGCGCTTGAAATGCTTTATGCAGTTCAGATTCCGAACCCCGAGGCGGTTATCCGGCAGTATCCGCACCAACTTTCGGGCGGTATGCGGCAACGCGTGATGATTGCAATGGCGCTTGCCTGCCGACCGAAAATTCTGATCGCGGACGAACCGACCACCGCGCTGGACGTAACCATTCAGGCGCAGATTCTGCACCTGATGAACGAATTGCAGAGAGAAAACGGCACGTCGATTATCTTCATCACGCACGACCTCGGCGTCATCAACGAGATGGCGGACGACGTGGTGGTGATGTACTGCGGGCAGGTCGTGGAGCAAAGCTCCGCGCGTGTGATCTTTACCAACTGCCCGTGCAGTCACCCCTATACCGAGGGGCTGATGTACAGCATCCCGCGCATTGACAACATCACGCACAAACTGGAACCGATTCCGGGCGTGGTGCCGCATCCGCTGGCGTTGCCGAAGGGCTGCAAGTTTGCGCCGCGGTGCAAGTACGCAACACAGAAATGTCTGGAGGAAGAGCCGGCTTTGCGGGAGATCGGCGTCGGTCAGAAAATCCGTTGCTTCTATCCCGAAAAGGAGGTGAGAAACAGTGCCGAGCACCAGAAAGCTCTTATCCATCACGAATCTTAAGAAGTATTTCCCCATTGCGAAGTCGAGCCTTTTCCAGAAGGAACAGCTTTACGTCCGCGCGAATGAGGACATTACGTTGGACATCTACGAGGGCGAAACGCTCGGCGTTGTGGGCGAATCCGGGTGCGGAAAATCCACGCTCGGGCGCGTTCTGCTCCAACTCTACGACCAGACGGCGGGAACGACAATGTATTACGGTATTCCGCGCGCCTCAGTCGCACCCGCCTATGTTACCGATACTCTGCGCCATACGGATCGCTATATCGCGAAGCTGAAAAAGGAACAGGCAAAGGCGGATGACCTGACCGCAAAGGTTGAGGCGGCGGGGGACAACGCGACGTTCTTTGAGATTCAGGCGAAGAATCTGGCGGTTGCCGAGGCGCAGACCACGCTGGCGCACGTTGCCAAAATCATGGGCGGCTTTCTGGTTCGCGATACCAAGGCGGGGGCGCAGCTGCTCTGTCAGCAGGCGGTGCGCGAAGAGCGCGTTGCAAAGCTGAACGCCGAGGCGCACGACCTCCGTCTGGAGGCGGAGGCACTGGAGGGCGAACTTTCGGACGCTTCCGACGCACGCAAAAAGCGGGTGGAAAAGAAGCTCGCGCAGGTGCGGAAAGCCGAAACGGCAAAGCAGGCGAGCGTTGCGGTTCTGAAGTTGGAAATCGAAAAAATCCAAGCTAAAATCGCGGAGCGGAAAGCGCCGTTTGCAGAGGACGAAGAATTTCAGAAGTACGAAGCGATGTTGGACGACGGCATCGATCTTGCGCGGCTGAAGTATTCGGAAATGCGCCTGCTGCGGAAGGATCTGCAGGTCATTTTCCAAGACCCGTATTCCTCGCTCAACCCGCGTATGACCATCGGTCAGATCATCGAAGAGGGGCTTGTGACGCACAGGTTCTTCAAGGGCAGATCCGCAAAAACGCGCGAGGCGATGAAGCAGTATATTCTGTCGGTCATGCGGCAGTGCGGTCTGCAGGACTATATGCTCCACCGGTATCCGCACCAGTTCTCGGGCGGACAGAGGCAGCGGATTTCGATTGCGCGCGCGCTTGCGGTGCACCCGAAGTTTGTGGTTTGCGACGAGTGCGTGTCGGCGCTGGACGTGTCGATTCAGTCCCAGATCATCAACCTGCTGGAAGAACTGAAGGAAAAGGAGCACCTGACCTATCTGTTCATTTCGCATGACCTCTCGGTGGTACGGTATATTTCCGACCGCATTTGCGTGATGTATCTCGGAAACATTGTGGAGCTTTCGAGCGCCGACAAGGTATTTGCCGATCCGCGGCATCCTTACACGGTTGCCCTGCTTTCGTCGATTCCGACAACCGACCCGGAGAGCCTGAGCAAGGAGCGGATTCTGCTTGAGGGAAACATTCCCTCGCCGATCAAGCCGCCGTCCGGCTGTAAGTTCCACACGCGGTGCTACATGGCGTGCGACAAGTGCCGCCGCGTTCCGCCGCCGCTGACCGAGATCGAGCCGGGTCATTTCGTTGCCTGCCACTTCCCCGAGCGGAAGCTGGACGAGAACGGCAACTATCTGTTTGAGCTGCCCAAGACCGAGAAAAAGAGCGTGAAGCTTGCCGAAAACTGACTTTTGTCGGCAGGAAGCAGAAAGAAGGGAGGATGCATATGGCATTCGGGATATTCGGCAGGAAACTGCGCAAGGCGACCAAACAGCAGGAGCGTGCGTTTTCCGAGCAACTGAAAGAGGAGCGCGTCGGCTTCCGCGACGGGTTCGCGATGGTTCTGGCGGCGTTCCTGACCATCATCCTCCCATGTCTCCTGATCCTCTGCGGGCTTGGCGCTCTGATGCTCTGGATCTTCGGCGCGTTCCACTGACGGGACGCGGGGATGCGGAGGATGCGGAGGACGCGGGGATGCGGAGGACGCGGGGGATGCGGTGGAGGGAACTTTTGAAAAAGTTCCCTCCAAACCTCCCTCAAAACGTTCAACGCATTTATGAGAAAGTGCGAACATGGCGGCTTGGACCGCTGGTTTTTATATTTTTGATTTGATGCTCGAAAAAGTGTCGAAAATTGATTTTTTCAATAAAATTATTATTTTTTCGGAAATCTATTGACAATGGGCGGAAAATGTGATATAATATGAATGGAAACTGATATTTTGTAAAAGTAAGATTGAGGTGCAAGATGAGAGCAGAAACATTGGCGGTTGCGCTTAATCAGCATATCTATTATAAAAGAGTGTTGATTTGGAGGGGGCGATTGAAGTGGATTTCAGCAGGTGAATCTGCTTCCCGTTTTGGTGGATTCACCTGATACAGGCAAACAAGAACCATGACAAAAAGGAGAAAGAATATGAGAAAACTGCGTTTTATTCCGTTGGCACTTTCTTTGATTATGATTCTTTTGACCGTATCGTCTCCCATCTTTGCGACACCCACGGATTTGGAGGTAACCCCGAAGAACGAGTTTAACCCCCGAATCTATATTCGAACCGATAAACCGATTCTTTCGGAGATGACGGCGGAGGAACAGTTTGACTTTTTGGTTGAAGCGGGAGTTGAGATACCAGAGTTTGTGCAAAGAGGTGGGGATAACTCAAGTTTCATAGCTGCTGTTATTAAGAATACAGAGATTTATCCGAACTTTTTCAATGCCATCAGCTATTCTGTCATGTACGATTTTGGCAATGCGATTCGAGATGCGGTGAATGCTTATTATGGCAGAGAAGCACTTTTGACACAGCTCTCGTTTGAGGAGCAGCTTCAGATTCTTGCTGATTATGGCGCGAATATTTCCGAAAAAAATTTGGAGAGCTATGCGGATTTTATTCAACTCTCTATTTATCTTTCGGAAATTCAGAACCGTCAGAGTATAGTCAGCAACCCCGTAGCTGATGAGATTGGCAAAGAAATTCTCGATGCGGTGAATGCATATTATTATGCACGCCCCAATGCACTGGAGACGTTGGCTTATGTGCGCCAACAGAACACGAGCAGTGGTTGGCTTGTAGATAGCTCAACTTTCTGTAATTGGGAGACTTCCTTCCTGAATTATAATTGTTATGCTTATGCTGTTGGTCGAACGGATTCTGCCTATTGGCCCGGAAAGTTTTCAACAGTACATGATAGCTCAAACTTTGATTTGAGTGTATCTATCGCAACACTGGCAGGTAATGTTGCATCTGATTTACGTTCCAGTACTTTTTCTCAAAATTGTGTAACAATTACGACAACGCGCCCAACTTCTCTTGAGTCGGGAGAAAAATGTATCTGTATCAGAAAGGGATCGGGGGATTTCCACTTCATGAAAATGGAATCTTCCAGTGAGTGGCGGCATAAACCCGGCAGATCAATTCCGCTGAAGTATAAATATCTTCCGTCCAACGATCAAGTTTGGTCGAATGAAGCTGTTATTGCCGGCTCTTATTTTGAGCCGACTCAGACCTATGATAGCACAATCTATTATATCATTTATAAGTCGAATCACGTCTACAGCCATAATGTGTGGACCGGAAATCATTATCATTCCGGCAACAGACATTACTATGAATATGCAGACAAATGCTCCTGCGGTGATACCACCGCTGTTACATGGATTGACAAACCGTGTATAAAGGGAAATTGCGCTCTGCCTTGGAGCATCAAAGAAACGCAGTAACACAATAGCATCGGGCGCTCCGAATCCAAGATCCGGAGCGCCTTTTCTATGCAGGTTTCTCAATCCGAGCCGCAATGTTTGCACACCCCCCATGCGTTGAAAGTTCTTGAAAGGGTTTGGGAAAACTTCTTTCAAGAAGTTTTCCCAACGCATCCCCTTATACAGCGGAGACGATGAGGGTCGCAGTTCCCGAGAGGGAGGCGGGAAGCCCTGCGGGCAGAAGCCAGCTTTCCAGATTGTCTCCCTTTGCAAGCGTGTAGCGTTCGCCGCCGCAGAGCAACGTCGCAGAGCCGTCCACGCAAAGCAGATGGCGCATTCCCGCAAAGTCGGGGAGCACGGCTTCGGAGTTGTCCAAGGCCAGGCGTTCCACGCGGAAGAAGTCGCAGTCGGCAAGCACCTCGCCGTTTGCAAGGCTGTCCGAGCGACGGGAGAAGCGGATCGCGTCAATTTCCTCCGCCGTGAAGGGGCGCACCACGTCCAGCGCCTTTTCCACGTGCAGGGGGCGCAGATTGCCGTCCTTGTCGCGGCGGTCGTAATCGTAAACGCGGTAGGTCAGGTCGCAGTTCTGCTGAATTTCGGCAATCAGAATTCCGCCGCCGATGGCGTGCAGAAGCCCTGCGGGAATGAAGTAGACCTCGCCCTTTCGGACTTTCTGACGGTGCATCACGCCGTCGATTTTTCCCGCGCGAACCGCTTCGGCAAACTCCGCGCGCCCCATGCCCGCACGAAGCCCGCAAATGATCTCCGCGCCGGGGGCGGCGTCCACGATGTACCACATCTCGGTCTTGCCTCTGTCGCCCTCCACCCGCGCGGCGTAAGCGTCGTCGGGGTGCACCTGCACCGACAGGCGGTCGGCGGCGTCGATCAGCTTAATCAGAAGCGGGAAGGTCTCCTCAGACCAATCCGGCGCGATGAAGGTGAGCCCCACGCGGTCGATGACCTCCTCCAGTGTCTGTCCCGCAAGCGCGCCGTTGAGAATGCGGCTTTTTTCGTTTTTGCGGACGGTCAGCTCCCAACTTTCGCCAACCGTGTCTCCTCCCGACTGCTTGCCCCACTCCCGCACCAACCGCGTGCCGCCCCAGATGGGCGATTTGGTCACGCAGGAGAGGCGGAACGGGTAAAGTGAAAGCGCTGTTTTGTCTGTCATGTTTTTCCTCCGTTGCGGTTTTGCCGCTCTTGTTCTGTTGATATTATAGCACAATCCGGAATGCAAAGCAAGAGATAAGGCGAAAAAGCAATACTGATATTTTGCGGAAAAATGGTATTCTATAGACGAGGTGATGAAAATGTCGATTAAGGACGCGGTGGTATTGCGCTTTCGGCACTTGTGCATGGAGCGGTTGATCACATGGAACGAGTTGGCAACCCGCTCGGGAGTCACGCCGTCAACCGTTTACAGTATGCTCGACCCACGGCGCAGGGAACTTTCGGTCGTAACCGTCAAAAAGCTTTGCGACGGTTTGGATATTTCCATCTCCGACTTCTTCGACGACGAGATTTTCCGCTCGCTTGAACAGGAGATACAGTAAAATTCTTGGAGGAAAGACCTTGGGGCGTTGCCCCAAACCCTATTTAAGAGACTTTTTGAAAAAAGTCTCTTAAAAATCTCCAAAAACTTTCACCCAAGGGCGGGATTCCGTAACGAATCCCACCCTTGGGTGAAATTCTTGAAGGTTCTCAGGGGACTTCTTTTAAGAAGTCCCCTGAGTGGGGGGTCGGGGCAACGCCCCGAGGTCTTTCTTCTAAAAATTTTCACCGTATCTGTTGACAAGCGGGGGGAAATGTGGTATACTTATTTTTGTAAACGCTGTGACAAAGAAGAGTAATCTGCGGAAGCTTTGACAGAGAGCGGACGGGGGGTGCGAGTCCGTAGGGGAGCGGGTGAAGTCGCTTTGTAGCGGTGCGGGGGAAGCAAAGGGATTCCTTTGTGCGTAGTCCGCAACGGTGCCGCCGTTATGGGCGAGAGTGTATGCGAGCGGGAAACCGCGCGTGTAAAATCAGGTGGTACCGCGTGCTCCACGTCCTGATGGGACGGGAGCTTTTTGTTTTACGGAGAATTATTTTCGGATTCACGGAGGAAGCTATGGACGAAAAGCACGAACTGCCGAAAACCTATCAACCGGCAGAATTTGAGGATCGTATCTACCAAAATTGGTGCGACAAGGGCTATTTTACGCCTGACGTGACCAATCAGGCGGAGCATTTTTCGGTGGTCATCCCACCGCCCAACGTCACGGGACAACTCCACATGGGGCACGCGCTCGACGAGACCCTGCAGGATATTCTGGTTCGCTATAAGCGGATGCAGGGCTACAATACCCTTTGGGTTCCCGGAACAGACCACGCGGGCATCGCCACGCAGATCAAGGTCGAGGAACGCCTGCGCGTGGAGGAGGGGTTGACCCGCTACGACCTCGGGCGCGAGAAATTCCTCGAGCGCGTGTGGCAGTGGAAGGATAAGTACGAGGCGCGCATCACGGGTCAGCTGAAGAAACTCGGCGCGTCCTGCGACTGGACCAGACAGCGCTTCACCTTTGATGAGGGCTGTTCCAAAGCCGTGCGGGAGGTGTTCGTCAACCTCTATGAAAAGGGACTGATCTACCGCGGCAACCGCATCATCAACTGGTGTCCGCATTGCATTACAGCGTTGTCCGACGCGGAGGTCGAATACTCCGAACAGCAGGGCAATTTCTGGCATATCCGTTATCCCATCAAGGGCGAAGAGGGGCAGTACGTGGAGATTGCGACCACCCGTCCCGAAACAATGTTCGGCGATACCGCGGTTGCGGTCAACCCGAACGACGAAAAGACCAAGCACCTGATCGGCAAAACGCTGATTCTGCCGCTTGTGGGGCGGGAGATCCCCGTAATTGCCGACGAGTATGTGGAAATCGGCTTTGGGACAGGCTGTGTGAAGATTACGCCCGCGCATGACCCGAACGACTTTCTGGTCGGTCAGCGGCACAACCTGCCGGTGATCAAGGTCATGAACGACGACGCGACCATCAACTCCTACGGCGGCAAGTATGCGGGCATGGATCGCTACGAGGCGCGCCGGGCGTTGGTTGCCGATCTGGAAACGCACGGCTATCTGGTTGGCGTAGAGCCGCACGTGCACAACGTGGGAACCTGCTACCGCTGCCACACCACCGTTGAGCCGATCACATCGGATCAGTGGTTTGTGAAGATGGCGCCGCTCGCAAAGCCCGCGTTGGAGGTTGTGAAGGACGGTCGGGTGAAGTTTGCGCCCGAGCGGTTCTCGAAGATCTATATCAACTGGATGGAGAACGTGCACGACTGGTGCATTTCCCGTCAGCTTTGGTGGGGACATCGGATTCCCGCATTCTACTGCCGCGACTGCGGCGAAATGACGGTTTCCCGCGAGGATGTAACGGTCTGCCCGAAGTGCGGAAGTCACCGTGTCGAGCAGGAAAGCGACGTGCTGGACACGTGGTTCTCTTCGGCACTCTGGCCGTTCTCCACGCTCGGCTGGCCCGAAAAGACCGCCGATCTGGCGAAGTACTATCCGACCAGCGTGCTGGTGACGGGATACGACATCATCTTCTTCTGGGTCGCGCGGATGATTTTCTCGGGTCTGGAGCAGATGGGTGATGTGCCGTTCCACACGGTGTTCATTCACGGTCTGGTGCGGGACGCGCAGGGCAGAAAGATGTCCAAGTCGCTCGGCAACGGGATTGACCCGTTGGAGATCATCGACCGCTACGGCGCGGACGCGCTGCGGTTTGCGCTTTCGACCGGCAACTCGCCCGGAAACGATATGCGCTTCTCCGAAGAGAAGATGGAGGCGGCGCGCAACTTTGCAAACAAGCTGTGGAACGCTTCCCGCTTCGTGCGGATGAATCTGACGGTGGACAGCTACGCGCTTCCCGCCGCGGACGAGCTTGCGCCCGAGGATAAGTGGATTCTGACCGCATACAACAAGACGGTGCGGACGGTGACCGACGCGCTCGACCACTACGAGGTTGGCGTTGCGCTGTCTGCGATTTACGATTTTGTCTGGGACATTTTCTGCGACTGGTACATTGAGCTGACCAAGAGCCGTCTGACCGAAAAGGGGACGGCGGGCAACCTTGTGGCGCAGAATGTGCTGTGCTATGTGCTGACGGGGATTCTGAAGTTGCTTCACCCGTTCATGCCGTTCATTACGGAGGAAATCTATCAGGCGCTTCCGCACTGCGCGGGTGCGGCGGAAAGCATTGTGATTGCCGACTATCCGAAGTACGATCCGTCGCTCGAGTTTGCGGCGGAGTCGCTGTCGATGTCGCGTGTGATCGGGGTTATCAAGGCGATCCGTCTGCGCCGGAACGAGATGAACATTGCGCCGTCCCGCCGCGCGAAGGTCTATCTGGAGACAAAATACGCCGATTCGTTCGGGCCTGCGACCTATGCGTTCTTCGTGCGTTTGGCGTCCGCGTCTGCGGTTGAAGTTGCGGAGCATTTCCCGTCCGACGTGGTGAGCGCGGACAATGCGGTGCAGGTGGTGACCGATTCTGCGGTGGTCTATCTGCCGCTTTCGGAGCTGATCGACGTAGAACAGGAGAAGGCACGTCTCGCTGCCGAGCGGGAGAAGATGGAGGGCGAGATTCTTCGTGTGGAGAAGAAGCTTTCGAACGAGTCCTTCGTTTCCAAAGCCCCTGCAGCGGTTGTGGACGTGGAGCGCGCGAAGCTCTCCGCCTACCGCGAAAAGCTCTCCGGCATTCTGTCTGCGTTGGGAAAATTGGGGTAAGGGAAAGGAAAGACCTTGGAGGGGGAAGGACCCCCTTTCGGAGG